>Ga0209754_1000071_pt1 | contig 151411 bp, 148 predicted proteins | sample MesohylBB_FD_187295 | JGI IMG/M metagenome (GOLD analysis project Ga0209754, IMG submission 187295) | Host-associated microbial community of the marine sponge Aplysina aerophoba from Gulf of Piran - sponge mesohyl, lysed by bead beating... | ecosystem: Host-associated > Porifera > Sponge >... | reverse complement strand
AAAATCAGCCTGAATATCTTGAAACAGGATACATCCAAGGGCAGCTTGAGACAAAAACGCTATCGCGCCGCGCTCGATGACAACTTCCGGCTAAAGCTGCTCTCGCAGATTTGATGCGATTGCCCTGCATCTGGCTCTTGCGTCCGCCACGCTGCCAGACTTTGCGCATCGCCTGGCCGATATATGGCGCGGAATCGATATTGCCTTGGATCAATGCGCGCGACAATCAGCTGCGCGCTGACGGCGTTGCGCGGCGTCATGGTGCGGACTTGCAAACCCGGCGCGATCTGCTGCCAGGGCGAGGCGATCGGCCCGAAAAGCAAGGGCAGGCCGATCAGGCTGCAGCCCGATAAAAATGTCAGCAGGACAGCCAGGACTGGCAATCGCGCGACTAGGGGCGCAATCTCGATTCTGCGCTTCAACATGCTGTGCTGCGCGGCCGACTGCCCGAGACGATTCACGGTGCGAATAGCAGACCGCCGCTCATGCCAGCAAGTGGGCAATGCCGCGAATCCGCTCGACCGCTTCTTTCAGCTTGTTGATGTCATCGGCGAAGGAGAAGCGGATGTGCGCGTCGCGGGTGATGCCAAATGCGCTGCCCGGCACGCCCACCACCACCGCCTCTTCCAAAATGATATTGGCCACTTCTGCGCTGGTTTTGCTGGTCTTGTCGACCTTGGGGAAAGCGTAGAACGCGCCTTCAATATCCGGACTCGACATGTTGGGGATGCTGTTAAAGGCCCTGATCATGTAGTCGCGGCGTTCTTCATAGGCGCGGCGCATGACCTCGACGCAGTCTTGCGGACCGGTCAGGGCGGCAACGGCGGCATGTTGGGTGAAGGTCGCGGCCGAAGTGGCGGTCTGCGAATTGAACATGCCCGCTACATTGATCAGCGAGCTGGGCCCTGCCAGCCATCCCAAACGCCAGCCTGTCATGGCATAGGCTTTGGACATGCCATTGATGACCACCACGCGCTCGGATATCTCTGGGATGGAGGCCAGCGATACCGCCGGTCGGCCGTCGAAATTGAGCTTTTCATAAATCTCGTCGGAGATGATGTACAAGTCCTGTTCCAGAGCCAGGCTGGCAATCGCTTCCAGCTCGCTCGACGAAAGCATGTGCCCGGTCGGGTTGCAGGGCGAGTTGATGATGATGGCTTTGCTGCGAGGCGTGATATGCTCGCGCAGATGCTCGAGGCGCAATTTGTAGCCATCGGCGCTGCTGGTCTCGATGGGAACGGGACTGCCGCCGACCATGGTGACAATAGACGGATAACTGACCCAGTAGGGCGCTGGGAAGAGCACTTCGTCGCCGGGGTCGAGCATGGCTTTCAGCGCCAAGAAGAGCGCCAGCTTGCCGCCGGGCGTAACGATAATGCCGCTGCCGGGGTCGACGCGCACCTGGTTTTCGCGCTGCATTTTGTCGGCAATAGCCTCCAGCAGCGGACGGATGCCCTTGGATGGAGCGGCATAGCGGGTTTCGCCATCGCGCATGGCTTTGATTGCAGCCTCGACGATATGCGCTGGCGTATCAAAATCGGGTTCGCCGCCCGCCAAGCCGATGACCGCGTGTCCCTCGGCCGCCAGCTGTTTGGCTTTGTCATTCATGGCGATAGTTGGCGATTTGCCTATGCGCTTTGCCAGTTGGGTCGGTGATGGCATTGCTCGTCCTCGTCTCTCTGCTCACTCGTTTCAGCCGCCCAGTGTAGCCGTTTTTTGCCTGCATTACAGGGTTGGTCGCGCGCGGCAGGCAAGGATAGCGGATTGCGGCTGGCGCGGCATCTGCTACAATGTTCATCGACTAATCGAGTGTGATTGACCCAACTGCATTCATATACGAAAGGAAGTTCGCATGTCAAGAAAATCTGTATTCATCCTGTTGGCGCTGCTGGCGCTGATCGCTGCGCTGCCGGGCTTGGCGCAGGACAATGTCGATATCTATGGGCGCGAATTGCCCGCCGATGCCGCTCCGTATGAGATGCAGGTATACCGCAACCTCTGCGACTCGGCGCGTCAAGAAACTTCGCTATCCTCGATCGTCACCGTCTATTCGCGCATCTGCAGCACGGGCGCATTCGACAAGTTCTCCGATTCGCTGGTCGTTCTCGACAACAACATGAACATCATCCCGTCTGCCGCCACCAGCTGGTCGGTGTCCGAAGATGGCAGGACCTGGACATTCACCCTGCGCGGCGACCAAATGTGGAACGATGGCAGTCCCGTAACCGCCAATGACTGGGTCGCCAGCTGGCGGCACATGGCGAATCCGGACAGCGCCTACGATTTCGTCTGGCTGTGGCTGGGCATCATTGATGGCTGGGACGAAGCGGTCGCTGGCGAGATCCCGGTCGACGAGATCGGCCTGGAAGCGATTGACGACAACACGCTGGCTGTAACCACGCAAGTGCCCTTCCCGCCGCTGCCCGCCACCTTCTTCTTCTGGCCGCCCATGCAAGCCAAGGCGCTCGCGGAGATTGGTCCCGACTACATCCTCGATCCCGAGACGCATGTTAGCTCTGGTCCCTTCGTCCTGCGCGAATTTGAGCCCGGCAGCCATGCCGTGCTCGAAGCCAACCCCGATTATGTCGGTCCGCGCACACCCTGGCTGCGCCGCATGGAATTCGTCTATGGCGACATGCTCAACAGCAGCTTCCTGGCTTTCCAGGACCACGAAATCGACCAGATCGGGCAGCCGCTGCTCAGCCCCGCCGACTTTGAGGTGATCTTCGCCGATGAGGTCATGAGCCAGAATTATCGTCAGCACGCCGGCGACTTCCGCACCGACTACTTGTTGATGGATACCTTCACCGAGCCCTTCAACGATGTCAATGTCCGGCTGGCTTTTGCCAAGGCGCTGGATCGTGAAAGCATCGTCGAGAATGTCATCGGCGAGACAGTCGGCATCCCCGCCTATTCCTTCCTGGCGCCGGGCTTCCCCGCTTCCAACAGCGCGGGCTTGCAAGACATCCAGGATTTCGATTGCGAAGCCGCGCAGGGCTTGCTGGCCGAGGCTGGCTATGCCGGTGGCGAGGGCTTCCCTGCGACTGAACTGGCGCTGCGTGGCGAACCGGGCTTCATCCAGGACTGGTTCATCGCCGCCGCCGCTTCGATCAGCCAGTGCCTGAATGTCGAAATCACTGTCAACAACCTGGAGTTCCAGGATTATATGACGCGCCTGCTAGAGCGTCCGACCACGTTGACCTTTGGTGGCGTATCCTATGGCATGGATTATCTCGATCCCGCCAACATGATGGGCGTATGGGTCTCGACCGGGCGGCATTCGTGGCGCAATGAAGAATTCGACAGCATCGTGCGCGAAGCCAATTCCTTCACCGGCGACCCGGCCGAACGCATCGCCATGTACCAGGAAGCCGAACGCATCATGGTCTCTGATGTCGGCGGCATCTTCCTCGTGCACCGCATCCAGGGCGATCTCTGGCAGCCTTATATGGCCGCCACCGGCAACTGCTGGGAGCCCGACCGTCAAGGCTTGGCGACTACGCACTGGGGCAATGAACATTGCTGGGGTGATTATTACATCACCAGCGAGGTCATGGATTACGACAGTCATCGCAGCCAGTAGCCGCTGAGCAAGACACGCAGATGGGGGCGGGCGCTTCGCTCGCTCCCATTCCCCTGCGCAGCCCGCCTGTCACAGAGGAATCCCCCGCCTGATGCTCGGTTACATTCTGCGCCGACTGCTTTCGCTGTGTTCTGTGCTGCTGGTCGTTTCGGCGCTCGTCTTCGTCTTGATGAATCTGGTGCCCGGCGGTCCCTTTACGCTGGCCGATCGCGGTTATAGCGGCGCGGCGCTGGAAAACCTGGAGCGCAAATATGGCTTGGACAAGCCCATCCATGTGCGCTACATCAATTACCTGACCAGCGCGCTGCAGCTCGACTTTGGCAATTCGTTCTCTGTGGCTGGCAACCCGCCTGTCACCGAGCTGATCTCACGGATCTGGCCCGTCACTTTTCAATTGGGTCTCTACACCATCCTGCTCTCCTTTGGCTTGGGCATCACGCTGGGCATCGTCGCCGCCTATTATCACAACGGCATCGTCGACAATTTGGTTACATTCGTTGCGACCACGGGCATCGCCGTGCCCAACTTCATCATTGCGACTTGGTTCTTGCTGATCTTTGGCTTTCAAAATGGCTGGGGCGTGGAAAGCAAGTGGATCATCGGCCCCGTCGTGCCTGGCGGCGCGGCCATTTTATCCTGGGATTATTTCTTGCCCGTATTGACTTATGCGCTTGCGCCACTGGCCTTGGTGTCTCGCTATACCCGTTCCAGCTTCAGCGATGTGTTGACTGCCGATTTTATCCGCACAGCTCGCGCCAAGGGTTTGTCCGAGCGCTTCATCATGCTGCGCCATGTTCTTCGCAACGCGCTGATCCCCATGATCACCGTGCTGCTGCCACAAATCCCCAACCTACTGACCGGTTCGCTCTTCATTGAAGTTGTGTATGGCGTGCCGGGTTTGGGCAAGTTTTTCGTCACCAGCATCTTCAATCGCGACTACCCGATGATCATGGGCTTGGTGCTGCTGATCGCGCTGCTGTGGGGTTTGACCTATCTCATAACCGACATTCTCTATACCGTCATCGACCCGCGCATCCGCCTGGGCGAAACCAAGGGAGCATGACGATATGCCCGACGGTGCAAAAGCCAGGCTGCCTGTGATCGAGGCGGAACAGCTGGTACAGCGCTCGCTGCTGCGCGATGCCCTGCGCCGATTTCGGCAAAATCGTCTGGCTATGCTGGGCGCGCTGGTGCTCGGCCTGCTGGTTGTCATCGCCGTTTTCGCCGAACTGATCGCGCCGTATGGGCTGAATCAGGTCGACTTCAGCATCGTGCGCCTGCGGCCATTTCAAGACGCGAATCATATCCTGGGCGGCGATGGCGTCGGCCGCGACTTTATGACGCGGCTCATCTATGGCGCGCGCACATCGTTGTTCGTCGGCTTGCTGGCGCCGCTGATCTCCTTTGCATTTGCTGTGCCACTGGGAGCGTTGGCTGGTTATCGAGGCGGCCGCTGGGATTTCGCCATTCTGCGCGTCATCGAGATCGCCACCGCCATCCCGCCGCTGCTCTTCGCCATGTTTCTCATCAGCATCACCGGCGCCGGCTTGGGCAATGTCATTTTCGTCTTGGCCATCACCTCCTGGATCGAGCCGGCGCGCATCGCCCGGGCACAGTTCCTGAAGTTCCGTGAAACTGAGTTTGTGCAGGCTGCGCGGACACTGGGCGCGACCGAATTTCAGATCATCGCGCGGCATATCTTGCCCAACTCGCTGACGCCCCTGCTGGTATCGTTCACATTTGCGGTGCCGCTGGCCATCTTTGCCGAAGCCGGCTTGAGCTTTTTGGGCATCGGCATCACCGAGCCAACCGCAAGTTGGGGTAAAATGGTTGGGGGAAGTGTCAAGTCGTCGACCGTCATCGTCGATTATCACCTGGCGCTTTTCCCGACGCTGCTGGTGGCGCTGACGATGCTGAGCTTTTCCTTCGTTGGCGATGGCTTGCAAGAAGCGCTGGATCCGGCGCGTGGCGACTGATGGGAGTTTGCGATGAAGCGATCGATCACCATCTGGCTGATGGTTTTCCTGTTTATTGCGCCCATGTTGGCTTCGTGCAGCAGCGGTCCCGCAGCCACACCGACGGATCCTCCACCGACGCGTACGCCATTCCCCACCTTTGCTTATATCGAGCCGACAACCGAAGTCGTCTTTGAGGCTAGCGAACCTGAAAGCGAGGATGCGCCGACAGCCAACATTGAGCTGGATGCGAAGCTGGTCGGGCGCGGGCGGGGTCGCTACGAAGCCTTGCAATGCGGCAGCTGCCACGGCGAAAACGGCGAAGGCACAAGCGAGGGCAAGAGCCTGCTGCAATTTAACTTGTCCGAAGAAGACTTCATCACTTTTGTGCGTTCGGGCGGCGAGCTGGGACCCAGCCATCAGTATTCCACCGACCGCCTCAGCAACAGCGGCTCGCGGAATCTGTATCAGTATCTGGTTTCGCTGGCGCAAGGCAGCTGAGTCCAGCGGCGCGTATGGTCCATTCCGATCAAGCGGCGCTGCGTGGCGAGCCCAGTTATGTGTGGCGGGCCGGGCAAGAGCGACGCTTGCAGATGATGGCGCGCTGGGCGCAATTGAGCGATGCGCGCGTTCTGGTGGCGGGCTGTGGGGTCGGCATGTATGCGCGACAGATCCGTCAGCGCTTCACGCCCCAGGTAGACGGCTTTGATATTGAATTTGAACGAGCTCGCAGCGCGCGCGCAGCCGACATTCCCGCATTGACAGCCGCCGGCGAGCACATCCCTTTTGCCTCGGGCAGCTTCGACACGGTGTTGTCTCACGAAGTTCTGGAACATGTCGTGGATGACCGACGCGCCCTGCAAGAAATGCTGCGCGTCACCAGAGTCGGCGGACGCATCCTGCTTTTTTGCCCCAACCGCTGGTATCCCTTCGAGACTCACGGGCACTATTGGCGGGGCCAGTATCAATTCGGCAATACACCGCTGATCAATTATCTGCCGTCTGCGCTCCGCGACCGACTTGCGCCGCATGTACGCGCCTACACCGCCCGCGATATTCGCCGGTTGGTAGCGGACGACCGTGCCCTTGTCGTGCATCATCAACGCATCTTCGGCGGGTATGACAATATCATCGCGCGACTTGGTTCGCCGGCGCGTACCCTGCGCGATATGCTGCAGCGCTGCGAAGGCAGTCCCCTGGATTTCTGGGCGCTATCCCATTTTGTGGTTGTGCAGAAGCGCTAATCTCGGCGCAGCATGGGCAGCCAGCGCCACAGCCAGCGCCGCAAGATATTGCCACGCGTCCGATGCCAGGCTTTGTCAGCCGACTCGGCATAACGCTCGTCTTCGCCCGATTGCTGCGATACCCCGCCATAGCGTTCGCGCGTATACAAATCGCTGATGGTGCGGATGCTCTCGCGGGCGGCCGGGATATGCCGCTGCAATTCGCGGCGTTTTTCGAGCGTCGTCTGCTGGCTGCCGACATGCACGCCGATGAGCTGCGTGTAGCGCTCCAGGCGGGCAAAAGCGCGCGATATTGGGCTTAAGCCGCCAAAGCCGCGGTATTCCCACCACCAAAAGAGCAACAGCGCGATGATGGCCAGCAGGACCCCCAGCGACATGGCTGCCAAGGCAACCAATAGTAGCGGCTGGGTTTCGTTGAGGGGCGGCAGCATGTTGGGCGAGTTAGGTGGTTCCACGGTGGGCAAGATGAACGGCGTGGGCGTGATGGTCGCTGTTGGCAGTGGCGGGCTGGTGGCTGTTGGCTGGGCTGTTGGCGTGGGCGTCGGCTCTTCCAGGAAGCTTTGCGCGGCTTCTTCGCTGGGCGCGGCGCTTGGGCTGGCTGCAAGAGTCGGGCTGGGGATTGGCGTCGGGCTGGTGGTGGATTCTGGCTTCAGGGCGTCATCAAACTCTTGCGCTTCGTCATCGCCCTCGCGATTGATTGGCGCCTGTGCAGCCGTCGGCTCGAAGCTGATCCAGCCATAGCCCGGAAAATAGACCTCGACCCAGGTGTGGGCATCGCGTTCGCGCACGATAAACTGCTTGCTCGCGGGCTCAAGCTCTCCCTGAGAAAAACCGGCCGCCAGCCGCGCGGGAATGCCCAGATTCCGCAGCATGATGATCATGGCGGTGGCATAATAGGTGCAATAGCCTTCCTGCACATCAAAGAGCAACCACTCGACCGTATCGACATTGGCTGGCGGCGCGCTGATGGATTCGTTGTAACGTATATTTTTGCGCAGCCAGCTTTCGATGGCGCGCGCGCGGTCGTAGGGAGTGTCCGCTTCCGCTTCTGCCACGATCTGCTGTGCCAACTCCAGCACTCGCGCGCTGGGCAAGCCGACATAGAGGCTGGCGCTGCTGACCCACTCGGGATAATTCGTGCCGGCTCGGCGCAATTCGTCCGCTGTGGCAATGCTGGCCTGGCTGGTTACGGCATAGGTCTCACCCTGGCGCATCACTTGCAGCGGGCGGATCACCGACACATTCATGGCGAAATTCTGCGGCTTGTCGATATAGAGCAGATCAATCTTGCCATCGCGATCGATGCGTTGGGGCTGGGGTGCAGCGTAGAAAATACGCGAATTGGCTGCGCCGATAGTAATCCGCTGCTGCACGGGCTGCCTCTGGGCTCCCAGCACTTCGTCGTTCATGGTGATTTCGACCGGAGCGGACCGATCGGTGATTCGCAAATCGGCCGAGGGCGACCACTGTCCGTTGCTATAACGTTCATACACGCGCGACCGCCAATAATAGCGCTGAGGCGAAGGCGGGGCCTCGACCGTGAAGACGACTTCGTTGCCCAGGTTGATGGCGCCCCGCAAGTTCAGCTGATCAGTTCCATAATAATCCGTGGTCGCGAGTCCATCTCCTTCTATCGGCGCGAAGACACGGCTCCAGGCATCGGCGATCTGCTGCAGCGGGTCAGAAACGAGAAAATCCTGGAATTCGTCCAGGCGCTCTTGCAAGTCGCGGCTGGGCACATGCCAGGCCAGCGCCAACGCCACCACTGACAAAGCCAACCCGATCGCAGCGAACTGCCTGAACAGCATGAGCGGAAAACGGATGCCCCGAGCGCGCCATTGCCAGCGACGGGTGTGCAAGTTGGAGCGCACCAGCAGCACAAGCGCCATGAGCAAAAAGCCGAGCAGGTAGCGGTCCAGCGGCGCTTCGCCACCAAAAAAGGCGATGTTGACCAGCAGAATCAGCCCGGGCGGCAAGATCACTCGCCAGACGCGCTCCAGCCGAAACAAATGCCAGCCGGTATTATAGGTCAGCAGCCAAAATAGCATGCCCACCAGCAGGGTGAAGACCAGCCCGTCCGTGTTGATGCCCGCGCCGACGACATCGACCAGCCAGCCATAACTGCGGTGTATCGTCTCCATCAGCGCTTCGGGCAAGGGCAGGTCGATTTGCAGCGCGGCGGAAATCCATACGGCGGCAGGGCCAATCAGCATCGTTGCCAGCAATGCCCGCACTTCGCCAATGCGGCTGTGCGAGACGATCGCGCCATAGAGCAGGCCAAAAAGCGTAACCGGCAACACGACATTGAGGTCGATTGCCCAGCCAGCATTTGCGATCGCCAGCAGCGGCATCAGCAGCAGCACGCTGCTAACGATGAGCGTGGAGATCGTATCGGGCGCAATGGGACTGCGCCAGCGAGATCGACGTCGGCGTCGGCTGGTGGACAGGGCAGCAGCGGTCATCGCTTTGTGAATTTGGCTGGCTTCGTACGAGTAGCTTATGCCAGTTTTGGCAGGCTGGCAAGCGCTGTGAGCGGGGGACTCGCGCTGGCTGCCCATGGTGAATCTGCGCTACACTAGCAGTATCCGGGTTTGCTAGGGAGATCGCGGCAGGTCATGCGCCTGTCGAGGAAAGTCCGCACTCCACAGGGTAACGATGCCGGCTAACAGCCGGGCAGGGCAACCTGACGGCAAGTGCAACAGAGAGCAGATTGCAGCGCAGGCTGTGAGGGTGAAAGGGTGCGGTAAGAGCGCACCGGACGCGGCAGCAATGTCGTGTGCCAGGCAAACCCCATCGGGAGCAAGGTGAAGCAGGCGCAGTGGAGGGACCCCTTCCAAAAAAAGCGCCGGGTGCACCGCTAGAGGTCGGTGGCGACGCCGACCCCAGATAGATGATCTCCCCGTCTGCGGACGGACAGGATGCGGCTTATGCGGCGGACTCGGATACCTTGTGCCCCTGCAACCACTGAGGGGCACTCTGCTCTTGCCATTTCAAAACTGCGCCAGTTTTTTCGGAGGCAAGCATGGACCGCCGTCCCAACATCTTGTGGATCTGCACCGACCAACAGCGTTACGACACGATTGGCGCACTGGGCAACGAGCATGTCTCCACGCCGCATATCGACCGGCTGGTGGGGCAGGGCACAGCCTTTCTGCGCGCGTATTGCCAAAGTCCGATTTGCACGCCCAGCCGCGCCAGCTTCTTGACCGGCATGGTTCCCAGCGCCGTCCGCGTCAACCGCAATGGCAATCCAGCCTTCCCCGACTTCCCGCCCTTGATCAGCCGCCGCCTTGCAGATGCCGGCTATTCCTGCGGGCTGGTCGGCAAGCTGCATCTCGCCAGCGCTTATGGGCGCGTCGAAGAGCGTGCCGACGATGGGTACGGCTACTGGCAGTACAGCCACGCGCCCCGCGACGACTGGGCTAGCGGTCATGATTATGCCGACTGGGTTCGTGAACATGGCGGCGACCTCGGCGAGCTGGTCAAAGACCCGCGCGGTGTGCCGGCCGAGCTGCATCAGACGACCTGGTGCGCAGAAAAGACGATCGAGTTCATGCAAGCCAACCGCGATCGCGCCTGGTTCGCCAGCGTCAACATCTACGACCCGCACCCGCCTTTTAATCCGCCGCAACAATACCGCGAACTTTTCGACCCGTCTGCCGTGGATCCGCCACTCTTCCGCGATACCGACCTGGCGCAGCAGTCAAAACTGGCGGATATCGACTTCCAATCGCAGGCGCGCCATCCGGATTGCCTGGACATCAACAGTCCCATTTTGCCGCAGTCGCCGCAGCGTTCGCTCATTGAAGCCGAAACACCCGGCGCGCGCGACGCCCGCACGCTCATCGCCGCCTATTACGCCATGATCAAGCTGATCGACGACCAAGTCGGGCGCATCATGGCGGCGCTGGATGCCAGTGGGCAGCGCGACAATACCATCATCATTTTCACCAGCGATCACGGCGAAATGCTGGGCGACCACGGTTTGATCCAAAAAGGCTGCCGCTTTTATGAAGGTCTGGTGCGCGTGCCGCTGGTCATGTCTTGGGGCGACCAGTTTGCAGCGGGGTTGCGCAGTCGGGCATTGGTCGAGCTGACGGACATTGTGCCGACCTTGCTGGAAATCTGCGGATTGGCAATCCCGCCCTACATGACCGGCAAGTCGCTGCTGCCCATCCTTTCAGGCGAGCAAGACCCCGACCAGCACCGCGATCTTGTGCGCAGCGAATACATCGACGCGATAGACCTGCCCGGCGCATCAGTAGCGACCATGCAATTTGACGGACGTTACAAATTCATCCGCTATCACAATCATAATCAAGGCGAACTGTATGACTTGCAGAGCGACCCCGGCGAATTTGAGGACTTGTGGGAAAGCGCCGCGCATCAGGAACTGAAATTGGAGTTGGCGCTGCGCAGTCTGGATGCCGCGATGATGAACCAATATCACGGACCGCCGCGCATCGGGCCGATGTAGCTGAGGCCCAAAAACAAAGAACCCCTCGCATCAACGATACGAGGGGCGGTGGATTGATCCATTCGGGCAAGGTTATACGCGTAGAACCCTGCTCGCCTGTTTCCCTTTCGGACCTTCGGTGATGGTGAATTCGACAGTCTCGCCTTGATCGAGGCTGCGATAGCCCTCTCCGTCGATGGCTGAATAGTGGACAAAAATGTCTGGACCTTGCTGTTGTTCGATGAAACCATAGCCCTTTTCAGCGCTAAACCATTTCACCGTCCCGGTAATACGTTCTTCCATGCTGGAACTGCTCCTGAACTACTTTGTGCAAGCGATCCTTTGTTTCAGCTGACCTCGCGTATAAGCCGAACTGTCACAAAGATTGAGGGATAAGTTGATTCAACCTAACCACTCATAACCTACTATACACGCAGAACGGGTATTTGACAACAGTTTGAGCCAATATTAGTAAAGATTTAACATTTGCCCTTGCCGCGCCTTCATGCGACCGACTGTGCGCTACTCAAAGAAACGATAGCGAAGCAGTGTCCAGGCGGCGATCGGCGCGTCAGTCCACTTGATCTTCTTGCCTTCGTCGTATTCGCGCCCATAATACGAAATCGGCACTTCCACGATGCGGATGCCCTGCCGCAGCACTTTTGCGGTGAACTCCGGCTCAAAGTCGAAGCCGCGAGAATTGATCGTCATTCCCCCAACCACCTCGCGCCGAAAGCACTTATAGCAAGTTTCCATATCGCTGAGGATGGCGTTAAACAAGATATTGGTGATGAGCGTAAGCCCTTTGTTCGCCACCATATTCCAGAAGTTCATCGCCTTGCGCGTGCCGCCCAAAAATCGCGAACCATACACGACTGTCGCCACGCCTTCCTGGATCGGCGTCAGCAGCATGCGGTATTCGCGCGGATCATATTCGAAGTCGGCATCCTGGATGATGATGACTTCGCCAGTGGTTTTCTGGAATCCAGTAACCAGCGCAGCGCCTTTGCCACGGTTGTTTTCGTGATATACGATCTGCACACGGCTGTCGGCTTCTGCCTCGATCTGCAACAAGATATCTCGTGTGCCATCGGTCGATCCATCGTCAACGATTATGACCTCGTCGACAAGTTCTTCCGCCAAGACTCGACCGACAATATCCTTGACTGTGTAGACCTCGTTGTAACAAGGAATAACGACGCTCAGGCTGGGTTTTGGCGCATGTGGATCGGGTGGGTGGGAAGGGGGATGTCTCATTTGCTTGTCCGTGTACTGTTGAGTCTGGCTGCCGGCTGATGCTCGACAGAGTATACCACAGCCGCCCGCGCAGGTCTCAGCGCCTAGGCGAGGTCGTCTGGAATCCCCCGCAAGATCGCTGCGCTGCCCGCGATGATTCGCGCCCGGCGATGCGGCGTTCGCGCCAGGTACAAGCGCGCATAATCGGTGATCGAGGCATAGGCATCGGGGAAGCGCTCGATCGCGTCGCCGACCAAGCCCGCTTCTCGCATCAGCGCAATGCAGTCCGATTGCTCGGCGATATCAAAGTCGGCGCCCAGCCAGCTCATGGGCGCGTCCAGGTAGGCGACATCGGTGAAGAGCAGGTAAAAGGCAGGTTGGCTGCGCTGCCCTTGATACACTGCCAGATACAAACGCGAAAGCCGCCGATGATAATGAAATATTTGGCAGCGATAATTCATCGGCTTGCTGATGTTGAAGGCGTTGCTGCTGCCGGGCTGGCGCTTCGCCATGCTGGTTCCCGCTGTTCGCTAGGGTTTGATGTTGTCGCCACGAGGCGCATCCAAGGATTTGACCACAGAGCAGCCCGCAGACAAAGGGCGATTGGTTTGGCAGCAGCGCGCTTATCTGACACAATATTCGCTCCAGAAAGGGAGGTGACCATGCGCTTTGCAAACAAGACAGCAGTCGTGACTGGCGCAGCCACGGGTATCGGCGCAGCCACAGCGCTGGCATTTGGCGCAGAGGGCGCCCGGGTTGTGTTGGCCGATATCAATCAGGCAGCGCTGGATGAGCGTGTGGCCGAGATCCAGGCGGACGGCGGCGAGGCGATCGCTGTCAAAGCCGATGTATCCCAGCCCAGCCAGATCCAGCGCATGGTCAGCGCGGCGGTCGAGGCATTTGGCGGCATTGACTGCCTGGTTGCCAGCGCCGGCATCCAGACCTATGGCAGCGTCGTCAGCACCGACGAAGACACTTGGGATCGTACGCTGGCCATCAATGCCAAGGGCGTCTTCCTGGCAGCCAAATATTGCATCCCGCAGATGGCCAAGGGCGGAGGCGGCGCTATCGTCAATGTTGCTTCGGTGCAGGGCTTGTTCAGCCAGCCGAATGTGGCAGCCTATTCCGCTTCCAAAGGCGCAGTGATCGCAATGACGCGCACGATGGCGCTGGATCATGCCGCAGACAAGATCCGCGCCAACAGCCTGTGCCCGGGCTCGGTCGATACGCCCATGCTGCGTGACTCGGCGCAGCTATTCAGTCCTACCGATCCTGGCGGCGCAATCAAGGACTGGGGTGGCTTGCATGCCTTGGGACGAGTTGCCCAGCCAGCCGAAATGGCTCAAGTGGCGCTCTTTTTGTGCAGCGATGCCGCGTCTTTCATCACGGGCGCAGCCATTGTCGCCGATGGCGGCTTGACCATCCGCATCTGAGGGAGGCACTATGACTTGCCGGTGCGCTGAGAACCTGCTCGGGCACTCCATGCGTTCGCTTGTTGTTGAGAATGACCTGTTGTCCGCGGTCATTTTGCTGGACAAGGGCGCGGATATCTACAGCCTGGTCTACAAACCCGCCGACATGGATGTGTTGTGGAAGTCGCCCTGGGGCATGAAGCACAGCTCGCGCGGCTTCGACTCGGCATTCGATTCGCAGACAGCCTGGCTGGAAGCCTACGCGGGCGGCTGGCAGGTTCTCTTCCCCAACGGCGGCTTCGAAAATACCTACAAGGGCGCGCGGCTGGGTTTTCATGGCGAGGCATCCATGCGAGCATGGGATTATGAAATCTGCCAAGAGGCCGCCGATATGCTGGAGGTCAAGCTCAGCACCCAGCTCCTGCGCAGTCCCTACACAATCGAACGCTGGCTAGGCTTGCGCGTTGGCAGCCCTGTCTTGCATATCCGCGAGCGCATCACCAACCAGGCAGGCGAGCCGATGGACTGCATGTGGAGTCATCATCCGGCCTTTGGCGCGCCCTTCTTGAGCGAACATTGCGTCATTGATACAGGCGCGCGCAGGCTGCTGGCGGACGATGACTATGCTGGCGCAGCCAATCCATTAACACCAGGCAAGACATACGACTGGCCCAGTGCGGACGAACTTGATATGTCGCGCGTTCCCTCGCCCGACCAGGAACGCGACCTGCTCGCCTACCTGTGCGATTTTGAGAGCGGCTGGTACGCCATCACCAATCAGCAGCTGGGCATCGGCATCGGCATGTGCTGGGATGCCGGCGTTTTCCCCTACGCCTGGTTTTGGCAAGAGATCAATTCTTCGCCCGGCTTCCCCTTTTACAAACGCTGTTATGTCATCGCCATCGAGCCGGCTTCGTCCATACCCGGGCAGGGTTTGAGCGCCGTCATCAAAAAGACCGGGGCGCAGCTCACGCTGCAGCCCGGCGAATCGCGGGAAGTGGAAATGAAGGCGGTATTTTACCAGTCCAGCAGCGGCGTCGCTGCCATCAACAACGATGGAATCGTTCAGTTGAAGTGAAAGAGAGACGACAATGAGCCAGCGCTTTGCGGACAAAGTGATTATCGTTACCGGCGCGGGAAAGGGGATCGGTCGTGCTTGTGCCATCGCGTTCGCAGACGAGGGCGGCAACGTCGTCATCGCCGATATTGATGCGCGGGCGGGCGCAGAAACGGCGCAGCAAATACGTGAAAAGGGCGGACGCGCGCATGTCGTGGTGGGCGATATTGCCGAAGAAGCCTATGTCAAGCGTATGGTGAACGAGGCGGTTTCGCAGTTCGGCGGCGTCGATGTTTTGCACAACAATGCTGGCGTGGCGCGATATGGCACTGTGGTCGACCAGCCGGTCGAAGACTGGGATTATCAGATCAACATCAATCTGCGCGCCGCTTTTTTGACTTGCAAGTATTGCATCCCACACATGCGCAAGCGCGGTGGCGGCGCGATCGTCAATACATCGTCGGTGCAGGCTGTGGCATCGCAACGCACGGTGGCGGCTTATGCGGCATCCAAAGGCGCGATCGTCAGTTTTACAACGACAGTTGCGCTGGACCACGCGCGCGAAAATATCCGCTGCAATTGCATCGCGCCGGGATCGATTCATACACCTATGCTCGACCAGGCCGCCGACCTGTTTGAGCCGGACGACCCCGCTCGCGCCATCGCCGACTGGGGCGACATGCATCCCATTGGTCGGGTGGGACGCCCGGAGGAGGTCGCCAAGCTGGTGCTATTCCTCGCCAGCGGTGATGCCTCATTCATCACCGGCGCATTTTATCGGATCGATGGTGGCTTGCTGTCACCGCTGTTCTAGACGCAGCCCGTCCATCTGCTCCAAGACCAGCAGGCGGTTATATTTCGCCAGCCGCTCGGATTGGGTGATGCTGCCGACCTTGATGTAATCAGCCGCCCAACCGGCCGCCAAATCCGCCAGCCAATCGTCTTCTGTTTCGCCACTGCGCGCGCTGATGACGACCTGCCAGCCCGCTTGCCGCGCCAGTTTCAAGGCAGCCAGGGCTTCCGTCAATGTGCCAATCTGGTTGACCTTGAGCAGCAGGCTATCGGCAGCATTTTCGCTGATTGCGCGCTGGATGCGCCCGGTGTTGGTGCAGAGCAGGTCATCGCCCAGAATCTTCACGCGTCCGCCCAGCCGCTGCAGCAGCTTCCGCCAGCCAGTCCAGTCATCTTGTTGCAAGCCGTCTTCCAGGCTGACGATGGGATAATCGCGGCACCAGTTTTCCAGGCGCGCGATCATCGCTTCGCGGCTGAGCTCTTCGGCATCCAGTTGATAGCAGTCATCCTCATAAAATTGCGTCGCGGCGACATCCAACGTCAACGCCACTTCGTCTCCCATTTTGTAACCAGCAGCTAAAATGGCATCCACAGCAGCGGACAGCAAAGCTTCGCTGGATTCGCAAGGCGGCGCCAAGCCACCTTCGTCAGCGGTCAAAAGCCGCATGCCATAACGCGAACGGATGAGCTTGGCGGCGGCGCGAAACACATCCGAGGCTACTTCCAGCGTGTGGCGTATCGACTGCGCCTTGGGTAGGACCAGCTGCACATCCTGGATGGCGACCTGTCCGCCGGCGTGCGCGCCACCGCTGAACAAGTTGATCATTGGGCGCGGCAAGCGCGGAGCCAGGTCCGCCATGCGCGCAAGGTGTCGATACAGCGGCAATCCAGCTTGTGCCGACTGGGCGCGACAGAATGCCAGCGACACGCCCAATATCGCGTTGCTGCCCAAGCGCGATTTGTTCAGGCTGCCATCCAGCTCGATCAGCGCCTTGTCCAGCTGCGCCTGTCTTTCGAAGCGCCGCCCGGCCAGCGCCTTGTTGATCTCGCTGTTGATATTTGCCACGGCGCGCAAGCAGCCTTGCCCGGCATAGCGATCGCCACCATCCCGCAGTTCATGCGCTTCTGCCGCGCCAGTGGATGCGCCAGACGGCAGCGATGCCGCGCCTAGACTGCCATCCGCCAGGTCACAGCGCGCCAGCAGAGTCGGCTTGCCACGGCTGTCCAGAATCTCTATGGCAGAAAGCGAAGCAATCTCACTCATCAGTCTTTGCCAACTTCTCTTCAAGGGCATGAATCAGTTCCAGGAGCGAGCCGATTCTGTCTGCGAGCAGGCCCAGGGTGATATCGGCTTGTCGCTGGCGAGCTGCGCAATCCAGATATTCCAATGGAGAACGCCCCGCCACGCGCGCCAGCAGACAAGCGCAGGTGTGCCGAACAGCATACTTGTCCAGCGTGTCGAATGACAGCGAAACCTTGGCAATGTAGCTGCGCCAGCAGGCAGCGGCCATTTGTATGAACGCGCTTCGATGCGCCGGCAGGTGATGGGCTTTGCTCAGCAGATGGGTCATGGAAAATCCGATGTCGAAGGCCGGGTCGCCAAAATGCGTCACTTCAAAGTCCAGGATGATCAGCCGCCCTTGCCCGACCAGCGCATTCTTGGGGCTGTAGTCGCCGTGCACCAGGCACAATCGGCGCGCGCGTGTATCCGCGATCAATCCATGCAAGAAATCGGCGGCTTGGGGCAGTTGCTCTGCCGTATAGCTGTAATAAGGCTCGAGCCGCAGTTCTTCAAAGTAGCGCCGATCGGCAAAGTCGGTTTCCAGCATGGGCTGCTTCGCGCTGTGTATCTGCGCCAGCAACGTCCCGAATTGGCGCGCCGCTTGCATGTCGGTCCGCCCCTGCAGAAGCGCTGTCTTCCAGTTGATGTGCGGCTGTCGAACGGCGCTCATCGCCAAGATATGTTGCCGATCGTCCAGAAACACGAAAGCCGGCACATGATCGGGGATGATCCTGCCCAGCCATTGCAGCGCCGCGGCTTCGCGCTGGATGCGTTCGGGCGCGCTGAACCAGTCGACATCCACGCGCAGTTTCGCCAGCGCCTGCTTGATCACCCAGTCGCCACGTCCATGCTCGCGATGAACCAGCACTGTGCGGTTGGATACGCCGCCGGCCAGCGTCGTGAAGCCTGGCGTTTCGTCCGCTGCCAGCCAGCCCTCGCCACGCAGATAAGCGCGCAGGCTGTCATGGTCTTCGATATTCAGCCGCGTCATCAGCGACTACTGCACATCGACCAGCGGCGCGCCCAGCACATCCCAGCGCGGCGCAATGCCCAAGCCCGGCGCGTTTGCTGCCGCCATGCGCCCGTGTACGCGCTGGGGAGCGCCCTCGGCTGTGCTGACAGTGACATAACTGTTGAAATCAGTGGCGGTGAAAAGGAAGTCGGTCGGCGTGCTGTGCGCCAGATGCGCGATGGCGGCCGTGGTGATATCGCCGCCCCAGCTGTCTTCGATCGTCATCGCCACGCCCATTTCTACACACAGATCGCGCGCCAATGCCGCTTTGGTCAGCCCGCCAAACTTGCTGATTTTGATATTGACGACATCCGCGGCTTGGTCGGCGTGGCTGCGCAAGAGCATGTCCAGTCCATCGACCGATTCGTCCAGCACGAAAGGATGGCTGCAACGCCGACGGATTGACAGGCATTCCGCATAGCTGGCGCAAGGCTGCTCAATATACACATCAACATCTTCTACAGCCCGAAGGACTCGCGCCGCCTCGTGCATCAGCCAGCCGGTGTTGGCATCGGCGATGAGTTTGTCGCCCGATCCCAGCAGATTGGCGATTTGTCGAATCCGTTCAATATCCGTCTCGGGGTCGCCACCGACTTTCAACTGGAAGCGCCGATAACCTTCATCGCGATAGGTGGCGACTTTCTGCGCCATAGCCTCAGGCGATTCTTGCGAGATGGCGCGATACAGCACAAAGTCATCGCCATAGCGTCCACCAAGCAATGTGCAGACGGGTTGAGCGGTTGCTTTGCCCAAGATGTCCCAGCAAGCCATGTCGATGCCCGATTTGACATACGGGTGGCCTTTCAGCGTCGCGTCCATCTGGCGATTGAGTCGCGCAAGCTGCGTCGGGTCGCTGCCCAGCAAGTGTGGCGCCAGCTCGCGGATGCCAGCGCGAACCCCTGCGGCATAGGCGGGCAGATAGAAAGGGCCCAGCGGGCAGACTTCGCCATAGCCGACCAGGCCGCTGTCCGTCTCGACCTGGACGATGCTGCTGTCGAAGACATCCACGGACTTGCCGCCCGACCATTTGTAGCTGCCTTCGTGCAAGGGCAGATCAACTTGATATACTGCGATGCGGGTGATTTTCATGTGATTCTCGCTTGCTTCGGTTTGCGCGGTCCATTCAAACATGCTGTGAGCAAAATACCCTTTGGCGCATGTGTGAACCTGCCTCTGCGATAGCGTGTCTATCGGGCGGATGGTAACAGAGTCGGAAATCGCTCGCCACTGGCCAGTTGTCGGGAGTGTCTATTTTCGTGTATGTAGGGGCTTTCCCCATCCCCCGACAGGCGTAGAAATCCGCGCGCGCCGTTGCCTCCCCCCGACTTTTCGGGGGGACTGAGGGGGGTGTCTTTAACCAGAGAATTCGACACTCCCAACTGTCGGCGCATTTGCTCTGCTCGGCAGCCTGCGATAGGCTATGCGCAGCGTAAAATGACTTTCTGCTTGCCAAATCCCGCCTCTGCAATGGAGAAGCCTCATGGCATTCACAGACCAAGTTGACCCCGAACTCAGACCGGGCTTGGATATGTTCCCTGCCGAACTGCTCAGCGCTATCGGGGACGATCCGCCCGCCGCCCGCCGCGCATTTGACGAGATCATGTCGCAGTTGAAAGACACCCTCCCGCCGACTGATGTAGAAATTGAAGAGCGCGCCATTTCCGGACCAGGCGGCGACTTGCCCATCGTCATCTATCAGCCGCCAGTGCCTGTGCCGCGACCGGGCTTGCTGTGGATCCATGGCGGCGGCTACATCATTGGCAGCGCGCGCGATGATGCCAATGTCATTGGCTTTGCCGAGCATGTCGGCTGTACGGTCGTTTCGGTTGATTATCGACTCGCGCCGGAATCGACCTACAAAGATAGCGTCGCCGATTGCTTTGCTGGCTTGACCTGGATGGTAGACAATGCCAGCGAGCTCGGTGTTGATCCCAACCGGGTCGCTATCGGCGGGGCCAGCGCAGGTGGTGGTTTGACGGCTGGACTGGCGCATTTCAATCGCGATCAAGGCGGTCCCGCGTTGGCATTCCAGATGCTGATCTATCCCATGCTCAGCGATCTGCACGACAGTCCATCTGGCAACGAAATCACGCATCCGACGGTGTGGAATCGCGATGTCTCGCTGAAAGCCTGGCAGATGTATCTGGGCGACGAATATGGGAGCGACAGCGTCTCGCCCTATGCAGCGGCTGCGCGCGCCACCGACTTCAGCGACCTGCCACCAGCTTTTGTGACAGTGGGGACAATGGATCTCTTCCGCGACGAAGACATCAACTATGCGCAGCGACTGATGGCGGCGGGCATCCCCACCGAGCTGGAAGTCTATGCTGGCATGGTTCACGGCGGCGAACTGCTGCTGCCCGATGCTGCGATCAGCAAGCGCATGGTACACGGCTATCAGGAGGCTCTCAGGCGCGCAATCGGCTGAACGGCATGCATGAAAAAGGACGTCTTGCCCGGGACGCCCTCTTGGTATTTCGCTGTGTGACCCCGGAAGGACTCGAACCTTCAACCTAACGATTAAGAGTCGCTTGCTCTGCCAAATTGAGCTACGGGGCCCCTCGCTTTTGCCGCGCTTGATGCAGCAGGACGCGCAGGCAGTATAGCCATTTGCTCGCGTATTCGGCAAGGGACAGCTTGCGCCACGCTGCTGCTGTTTCGTCTGTCGTTGTTGCGTGCAAAATGTACAAAGTCACGCTAGCTTTGGCTGTATAGGGAGATTCCCCTGCTACAATGAACGATGCAGGCAGAAGCGCCTGCCACTGCCAAAGCGAGGACCTGCCACAATGACGAAACAGATTCTCATCATCGGTGGCACGCGCAACATGGGCTATTACCTATCGCGGCGCGTCTATGAAGCCGGCTATGATCTGACACTGCTCAACCGCGGCATCACCAAAGACGACTTGCCGCGCGGAATCCACAGGCTGCATGCCGATCGCAGCAATCACAAGCAGATGCGGCGCGCGCTGCTGGCGAAGTCCTTTGATATTGTGGTCGACTTCGTGCTCTACAGCGGCGACGAAGCGCAGACCGCCATCGAGCTATTCCAGGACAATGTGGAACGGTATTTCGCAATCAGCAGCGGCCAGGTCTATCTGGTGCGCGAAGGCCTAGAACGTCCTTTTCATGAAGATGATTATGCCGGGCGGCTGATGCCCGAGCCAAAAGCCAATTCCTATGCCTGGGAAGAATGGCGCTATGGCATGCAAAAGCGCGAAGTTGAAGATCGGCTGGCGGAGGCTTGGGAGCATAGTCGTTTCCCGCACACCACATTGCGCCTGCCCATGGTCAACAGCGCGCGCGATCCCTATAGCCGTTTGCTCAATTATTTCCTGCGTCTGCGCGATGGCGGACCTATCCTCGTGCCGCTTACGCCCGTTTATGCGTTGAATCATGTCTATGCGCCGGATGTCGTCGAGGCGATCATGCACCTCATCAAAACGGATGCCGGCAAGGGCGCTGCCTACAATATCGCCCAGGACGAGCACATCAGTCACGCCGATTTTCTCGCGCTGCTGGCCGATATCATGGGCGCAAGAGCTTGCAGTGTGCAGGCCAAACGCAGCGACCTGGTGGCGAACGGCTTCTTGCCCGACTGCTGCACATTCAGCGAACGTTGGATGAGCGCTCTCGACAACAGCCGCAGCAAGACCGAGCTGGGCATTCGATACACGCCGCTGCGAGATTACCTGGAAGAGCTGGTTGCTTGGTTTGATTCGCAAGTGTTGACGCCGCCCTTGACCTATCGCCGCCGTCACGCCGAGCTGCAATTTGCCGAGGGTGTGGCTGTCCAAGCGCAGACTTGAGCGCGTTAGCCTTTTGTTAGCAATGGGCGTTACACTGCGAGCTACTGAATGACGATTTGGAAAGCGAGGACACATAATGAAGACCAGACTCGGATTGTTCGCTACGCTGCTGCTGGCATTGCTGGCGCTTAGCGGCTGCGATTCTATTGCTGCTGTCTTGAGCGGAGAGCCTGCGCCGGCCGATTCGGTTGATGCGCCGGTGGCAGTCGCTGCCTTCAAATTATACGATTCCTGGGCGAATTGGTGACCGACCTGCCGCCGCAATGAGCCCGCCGTGCGCGGACTAGAAGAGACATTTGCCGGTAGGATTGAATTTGTGCGGCTCGACCTGGATGACAGAGATCTGGATGACAGACGCCGTCAACTGGGCATCACCGCCCAAGCGCAATATGTGCTGGTCAACGCCGCTGGCGAGATCGTCGGGCGCTGGTGGGGTGTCATTGACGAGGCTGCGCTGAGCAACGAGCTGGAGACTCTGCTGCAAACCTGAGCGCGCCGAGATCCAGGCTGCGTGCCCTTGTGGCAGTGGCTCGCGGCGCAGCGACCCGATTTGCGCGCGATTGTCTGTGTGCTGCTTTGGGGCGCTTGTGTCGTGGTTTTCGCTGCTTCATAGGTCAATGGGGGCACCGCTGGTGGCAGGTGTAGATAGCGCAATCGTTTCGGCCGCATCGCTGGCAGCCCGACAGTAGGACCCGCCTGAACCATGTCCCATGAGCCGCTGGTCAGCATCATCATTCCGACTTACAATCGCCGGCGGCTCGTCCGTGACGCTATTGAAAGCGGCCTGGCGCAGACACATCGGCATTGCGAGATCATTGTGGTCGACGATGGCAGCAGCGACGACACGATCACATGCTTGCGCCGAAAATATGGTCCGCGCATTCGCTTGTTCAGCCAGGACAATCAAGGACCGGGCATCGCGCGCAATCGTGGTATTGCAGAGGCGCGTGGCGAGTTCATTCACTTCCTCGATGCCGACGATCAGCTGCTGCCGGAGAATGTCGCCATCTGCCTGGAGGTCTTCCACCGCCATCCGCAAATCTCGGTGGTCTATTCGCACTATCAGTTTGTGGCGACAGACGGAGTCACGCCGCTGGACACCCCTCCTTTCGAGCGATTTTCCGAAAATCCGTTCTGCGAATTGTTGGCTAAGACGGGCTGCCACATATTGATTAGTTCCAGCATGGTTCGCGCCGGGGCATTACAATCTGTCGGCGGATTTGAGCCCGATACGCGTTTTCGCAGCGCAGAAGATTGGGATTTTTTCTTGCGCCTGGCCAGGCGCCACAAGTTTTATGGCATCGACCAGCGCCTGGTGCTGCGCCGCATGCACGACGAAATGTTATCCGATGACAAACTGCGCGGCGCCTGGGGCCGGCTGAAGACAGTCCAGAATGCGCGCGACTATGGCTGGGAAGACTGCATGAGCGCCGACGAATTTGACCGCAAAGAAGCATCCCGCCATCACATGCTCGCCTTGTATCTCTGGCAACAGGGTGAACGAAGGCGCGCGCGCCGGCATTTTCAGCAGGCGATGACAATTTATCCGCCCGAGGCGCGACCCCGCCGCCTTTTTTGGCTTTATACCTGGCTCCTGCCAGCCTCATCCATGGTATGGACCAGCCGCATTGCTCGCGTCATTTTGCGCCGTTAGCCGTATAATTAGAAGGACTGCCACGACAAGAGACGAGTTGCCAATGCCGACCAAGACCGATAGCCTGCGTTACGACATCCGCCGACTGATGAAAACTGGCGCTTTCCACGATATTGTCGATCGCTGCCATGTCGAGTTGACCATGGCGCGGCGCGAGAAACGGCAGAGCATCGAGGTCATCGCGCTGCTGGGCTTGGCGGATGCGCAGTGCTCGCTGGGGCATTTTGACTTCGCACGCGATTACAGCTCGCAAGCTCTTGAGCGCGCCGACCAGATCCGTTCCGCCAGCCTGGCGGTGGATGCGCTGAATCTGCGCGCGCGAGTGGCTCGCGAAGGCTACTTCCAGACTGGCGAGGCATTTGACGATTATCGGCGCGCTGTGGATATCGCCTTCGAGGCTGGCGACATGCGGCGCTATGCGCAGGCGCTGTTGGGTATGGGCGAAATCGCCGCCAGCCCCGCCGATTCCAGCAAGCACGCCTGGCGCGTCATTGATATCGCGCGCGAACTGAATGATGAGCAGCTGGAGGCGCGGGGGATTCTGCTGCTGTCCAACGCGTTGATCCGCAAAGGCGATCACAACAAAGCCAGCGATGGCTTGCTGGTAGCGCTGCGCAAAGCGCAATCTGTCAGCGATCGCCTGCTGGAGAGCGTCATCATCGGGCAGCAGGGTGTCATCTTGGCGCAGGACGTCGATACATTCGAGCGCGGCATTGAACAACAATTGGTCGCGCTGGATGTCAGCCGCGGCATGGAAGCGATTTTTCATGAATTCATGCGCTTGTATACGCTGGCGATGACCATGCTGGCAGCGAGAGATTTGAGCGAGGCGCGCGCCTACCTCGACCAAATGCTGGCGCTGGCGCAAGATGTCCAGCACGGTCCCTACGAAATGTACACATTGGGCATGCTGGGGCAATGGCAAGAACTGCGTGGCAAGGCGGATATCGCCATCAGCTTTTTCGGGCGGGCGGTCGAATCGGCGCGGGCGGTTGGCAACCCGGCTTATGAAGCGCGCTATTTGTATGCGCTGGGCGCGATTTATCAATCGCAGTGGGAATTCGCCGCGGCGCGCAGCCACTTCAAAGAAGCCAAAGCCATCTACCAGGCGCTGGATGATGGACGCAATGCCACGCGCGTCCGGGCGACCATCGTCTACAGCTACTTGCTCGCTGTCGCCAGCCGCATCATGAATCTGCTGGGCTTGAGACCCAAACGGGATTGATTCAAGCCCGAAGCGCTAATTCGCCAGCGCGCCACTGCGCAACCAGCGTGATAGTTGGATAGAAGACCAGTGGCGGCAGTTGGCCCGCAGCAAAAAAACCAACAGCAGCCGCATCATCGCCGGCTTTTGCTCCGCCACCGGTGATTTCCGCGCCATAAGCGATGGCGATATCCGCCAAGCCATCATCGCGTTTGGGGAAGACCGCCAACAGCTTGCGAATAGTCACATGCAGCCCGGTCTCTTCCAGCGTTTCGCGGATGGCGGCGTCTTCTGGCGCTTCGTCATGGTCGACAAAGCCGGCCGGCAGCGCCCACTTGCCAGCGCCTGGCTCGATGGCGCGTTGGATCAGCAGGACTTTATCGGCGCGCAACACGAAAATGACCACTGCCACCTTGGGATCGAAGTAGGTTGGCTGCTGGCAGGCCTGGCAAAAGGGTCGGTCGCGCCCGCTGTGCCGCTGTTGGATGAGCCTGCCGCCACATACAGCGCAATAATTGGCGATGCGGCTCATGCCCGCGCCTGCCCGTCTATTGACAAGCCGCCACTGCTGGCGTAGACTGCCCAGCCTAGAGCCGGAGTGGCGGAATTGGCAGACGCGCACGACTCAAACTCGTGTACCTTCGGGTGTGTGGGTTCGACTCCCACCTCCGGCACCATCACTTTTGCAGACTCCATTTGGTCTCGCTCTCGCCAGCCTGCCTATTTTCGTAGCGCGCCAACATAAACAGCCAGTCTGACAAACGATTGACATAGACTAGCGCATCAGGACCGATCTCATCACTTTGGTCCAGCGCGGTCATGATGCGCTCGGCGCGACGGCATACAGCGCGCGCAACTTGCAGCTGGGCCCCGGCTGGCGATCCGCCCGGCAGCACAAAATTGCGCAGCGGCGGCAGCAGATCCGTCATTTGGTCGATGCCCGCTTCCAGCCAGTTGATCTCGTCTTTGCCGATGCGCGTGACCCAGTCGGTCTTGGCAGAAGGCGGCGTCGCCAAATCTGAGCCGAGGTGAAATAGTTGATTCTGCGCAATCTCCAGCCAGGCATCGGTCTTCTGGCTCGGGCCTGTCGCGCGGACGACCCCCAGCAGCGAATTCAACTCGTCTACCGTGCCATAAGCCTCCACACGCAGATGATGCTTGGGCACGCGCCCACCCGCGAAGAGCGCCGTCGTGCCGCCGTCGCCGGTCTTCGTGTAAATCTTCATGCGCGACCTTCTCCTCGGCTGCGGCGGTCAAGCAGTTGGGCAATCACTGCCGACGCAAATACCAGCAGCGCGAACTCGATTGGGAACAGGTAGCGCGGTTCTGCCAGCAAGACCAGATGCGCGGCGATCGTATACAGCGCGAAACCCGCCAGCGGCAGCGCTATCGGCCAGCTGTCCCGCCACCGCCACATGCCAAGCGCTCCAAACACCAGGGCGATATCGTGAAATGCCCATACCAGCAGCTTGCTGACGAAGCCTTCAACGCGCAGGATATCCAGCAATCCGCCCAGCGTTCGGTCTTCCTGCAGCCACTGCCGCGCCGCGCCCCAGACACTCGTCCCGCCCAGTTCGGTCGTGCCATGAGGCTGAAAAATGGCATAAGCAAGCTCCGCCGCGCGCCGACCGACGAATCCCGCGGGATCGCCGCCGACAATTTCGCCAATCTTTTGAAGATATAGCCCAGCAGGATGCTGATATTTGCAGTCGACTTCGCAGTCCTTGTTTTCGGGCAGGTCGACTCCCGCTAGCAACAGCGCGTCATTCTGCTGGGGCGAGCCATCGTTGGCTTCTGCGCCGCGCCACAATGCGCCCAGCAGTTGGTCGCTGACGATCACCAGGCGATCCCACAGCACCAGGTTGTGCACTGTCCAGGTCGAAACCAGCGCGCCATAGGCGAGCAGAAAGAGCAGGCAGGCGCGCCGCCAGTCGCCGAGCAGACGCCGCCGGCCCAGCAGAATCATGTGCAATGCCAGCGCCAGGGGAAACAGCGCCGATACCGCCCGCGTCAATGTGGCCAAGCCCAGCGCCAGCGCAGCCAGCACCAGCGCCCATCGCGTCGTGGGGCGATGACTCTGCCCCTGCATATGTGCCGCCACGAAGGTTTCCATGTAGAGCCACAGTCCCAGCGCAACGAAGAAGATATACAAAGTTTCCGTGGCGATATTGGCAGGTTCCATGACCATGGCCGGATGCAATGCCAGCAATCCTGCCGCCAGCAGCATCACTCGCTTGTCATTCGTCATGACCAGCGCGAGTCGAGCGGTGAGCCAGATGGTCGCTGCGCCAGCCAGGCATTGCAACAGCCGCATCACAATGATTGTTTCATGCTCGGGGAATGTCAGCTGTACCAGGCCTGCAAACATCACATACAGCGGCGGCGTGGGCAGGGTGCCGTTGTAAAACGAGATGCCATTGACCCAGCCGTGCGTTTGTCCGCTGAAAAAGCCATAGCCATTCGCCAAAAACCAGCCGCTGTCGCCACCGCCACCGGTGAATTCGCTGACGGTCGGCAGGCTGAAGGCATAGGCGCAGCGCAGCAATAACCCCAGCAGCAGGATCAAGTCCAGCAGCCGATCGGCGCGCGCAGCTCGCATGGGAACACCTATCTGGCTATAGGGGCAGCAACGCGCGAATGGTAGTATTGCACGGGGCAAATGGCAAGGTGGACTGACGATTTTGAGCCGCGCCGCGCGACGAAGACTGATCTACTTGTCGGCGATTGTCCTGGCTGGCTTCTTGCTGAGGCTGGCGCTGCTGAACCTAGTGCACAACCCCGGCTTGCACGATCCACTGCATTATTACAACCTGGGGCGCCGGCTTGCCCAGGGGCAGGGCTTCACAATTGATTATGTCTGGCATTACAGCCGCTTGCCGGTCGACCTGGTGCACGCGACCGACCACTGGATGCCGCTGCCGGGCGTGGCGGTGGCGCTGGGCATGTCTCTGGGCGGCGTTAGCATTCAGGCGGCGCTGACGCTATTCCTCGTTTCCGGCGCGCTGCTGCCGCTGCTGTCATTTTGGGCTTGTCGATTGCTAGACCTGCCCGAAGCCTGCGCTTGGATCGCGGCTGCTTTCACCGCCCTCAATCCGGAATTGGTCCTGAATTCGCTGCGCACCGATACCACGATTCTGAATGCGGCATTGGTCTGCTGCGGCCTGTTGGTCTTTTGCCGCGCGCTCGATTTGCAGAAGCGACTGCTCTTTGCGGGCAGCGGCATTCTCTTTGGCTTGGCATACCTGACGCGCAACGACTCCATCCTGTTCTTGCCGATGCTGCTGGTTTTTGCCTTGGCAGCCAGCCGACTGCGCCCGAACCGAGCTGTCCACACTGGCACGCTGCTGGCGCTAGTTGCTGCCTTGTTGACTGTCGCGCCCTGGCTGCTGCGCAATTTGCAAGAAATCGGCATGCTTGGCAGCCCGGCCTCAAGCAGAATGCCCTTTATGATTGATCCAATCGATCTCTATGCCTACAAGATTGATATCACGCTGGAATCCATGCTGGCGCGGCAAACCGTTGGCGAATTGCTGGGCAAGCGACTCTTTGAGTTGGCGGCGACCGTCAAGCAGATGGCGCTGGCGCTGGACTTGCCCGCGCTGATTTTGACGCCGCTGGGCATCATCTGGCTCGTCAAGCAGCGAGATCGGCGGCTGCTAATGGCATCACCGGCGCTGATCTGGACGCTGGGCATCGTGCTGGTGTATCCGCTGCTCATGCCGGTGCATAACCAGGGCGGCAGCTTTAAAAAAGCCTTCATCACCATCTTGCCGCTGCTGATTCCCTTGGCCGCGCTGGCATTGGTCAAACTGTCGCCGCGCCGCGAGTGGCTGTGGCTGTTGACGGCGCTGTCGATAATGTGGCTGGGTGGGCGCAGCGTCCAGCTTGTGCAACAGCAGACCGCTTTCGCTGACAAATACCACGCCAGCATCGCTGTGCTGGTCGATGCGCTGAAGGAGCTGCCCGACCAAACCGGTGATGGCGAGCTACGGCTGATGGCGCAAGAACCCTATGTCTTCAGCAACGTGGGCATCCCCTCTATCGTGACGCCGCTGGCCTCGCGCGAAGACGTGCTCGAGCTGGCGACCATCTATGCTATCGATTACCTGATGCTGCCGGCAGCGAGGCCGGCGCTCGATCCGCTCTATCTGGGCGCAGAAACAGATCCCCGCTTTCCGATTGCCCTGCATTTGACCGACGCTGGCGAAAAGCCCTGGCAGCTGCTTCGCTTTGTTCACGAGCCATAATAGTCGCCTGCCCCAGTCGCGCTAATCCACAAGCCGACTATAATGAAGGCGGCATGAGAGAAACGCAGGCTATTGTCGAACGAATCAAACGCGTCAATCGCGGCTATCAACGCCTGGAGTTGGCGGTGGACCGCTCACTTACGTCGCTGCTGCCTGGGCAGGCCCTGCTGACACGGCGCATTTCTAAAGATTACGAAGCTGAAATCTGGCATCCATACCTGCGCGATCTGTGGTTCCCGGTCGAGATTCTGGCCAGCAATATGCTGGTTGTCGAGCGGCCCGCGCGCGAGCAATTCCTGCCTGGGCAGTTGCTGAGCATTTTGGGACCAATCGGCAAGCCGCTGCGCTTTCGTCAGAAATTGCGCAACCTGCTGCTGCTGGCCTATGAGACCGCTCCAACGCCACTGCTGATGATGCTGCCGCGATTGCTGGCGCAGGGGACGAGCCTTACCATGGTCACCTTGGGGGCGGCGCGTGATTACGACTGCGCGCACTTGCCCGAAGAGGTCGAAATCATCCAGGCGAGCGACGACCACAGCTGGCACGACATGGTCATGACGCTGGGCTGGGCAGATCAAGTCTTTGTCTTGGTCGGCAAGGGGCCCGAGCTGACCCAATTTGCTACGGTTATGCGGCTGATTCGCGGTCGGCGCAGCGATGTGCCAGCCAATACGATTTTCGGCGTATTTCAACGGCAGCTGCCTTGTGGCGTTGGCGCGTGCCAGGCTTGTATGCTGCCCATGCGCGGCAATGCCAAATTGCAGTGCCTGGACGGACCTGCCTTTGATTTGACTCAGCTTCGGCTGGCATAGCGGCAGGCTAGACGGATGTCGATAGAAATCACGCGGCCCGGCAAGACCAGCTTGATCGTGCAGACTCCAGTCATGCCTGCGGCTGGCACGCTGGGCTTTGCGGACGAATACCGCGGTTTGATCGACTATGCCAACCTGGGCGCGCTGGTGACCAATCCGACCACGATCGAGCCTTGGCAGCCAGCCGCAGGCACGCGCGTTGTGCCCCTGGACGCTGGCATGCTGGTGCATACCGGTTTGCCCAATCCCGGCTTGAGCGCGCTCATCCGCCAATTTCGCCGTGTCTGGGCGAAGCTGCCGATCCCCGTCGTTCTGCATTTGCTGGGCACGACGCCCGACCAGGCAAAGCGCGCTGCCGAACTGCTGGACGCGGTTGATGAGGTGGAAGCGGTAGAGCTGGGCTTGGGCGATGATATCGGCGTGGACGAGGCTTGTGACCTCGTGCGCGCGGCCGCCTCAGTGGAGAAGCCGCTGCTCGTGCGGCTGCCATTTTATGCCTGCTATGATCTTGCGCTGCCTGTTGCTGAAGCGGGCGCCGATGCCCTGGTAATGACAGCTGCGCCACGTGGCACAGCCAGAGATGCGCAGGGCGGACGGCTAGTTAGTGGCCGCATCTATGGACCGCTGATCAAGCCGCTGGTCTTGCGCATGGTGGGGCGGCTGCGGCGTGAACTGCCAGCGGACATCCCTATCATCGGCTGTGGTGGCATCCATTCGCCAGCCGACGCCCGTGATTACATCGAAGCCGGCGCGGCAGCTGTGCAAGTCGGCACGGCCACCTGGGCGCAGCCAAAGATGCTGGAGCGGATTGCGCGCGATCTGGGCGGCTGGATCGCCACACGCCATGCCGATGCCATGCTGGACGAGTGGCATCCCGATATGGGGCGGTCCGAAGCGCCGCAACCACCCGGAACAGGCTGACCCATGCCACAATATGACTTTCGCTGCAAATCCTGTGGAAAGCGCTTTAGCCTGCATTTCAAGTCCGTGGCCAACTATGCCGCCGCCACACCAAAGTGCTCAGAGTGCGATTCAGTTGAACTGGCTCGTGTCATCAGCGGCGTCGCCATCCCGCAGGCACAACGCGACTACCGTAAAATGTCATCTGGCGAGATGCTGTCGGTGCTGGAAGCGGGCGAGAAAAAGCAGGTCGATGATATGTTCCGCCAGGTCAACAGCACGGACGGCTCTGGCAGCGCCTAAAGATACCAGTCGCGCAGGGCATCGCGCACTTCGTCGATGATGAACTCCCAAGGCTGGTCGGGCCTGCGCCGAATGATCAGACAATCTTCATGTATGGTCAGTTGGTCGATGCCATCGACCGCCGCGAAGAGCATTTGCGCCAGTGGAGAGCCCAGATCGCCCTCATCGGGACAGGCGTATTGTTCGACGCCATGTGTCGCCAGCAGTTGATTGACAACCAGCTCGGCGATATCCGGATGCTCGCCCGGCTCAACTTCGATTGTTACATACTCGGACATGTCGCGCCGCCTCTAGCTGCCTGCCGGCTGCTGCTGCGTGATGCAGTGGATGTTGCCGCCGCCCAGCAGGATCTCGCGCGCCTGGATGCGCACAATCTCGTGTTGGGGAAAAAGCGCAGCCAGCTTTTGCGCGGCCGCCGCATCGTGCCGATCGCCGAAGACAGGCATGATAATCGCGCCGTTGGCGATGTAGAAGTTAATGTACGAGCCAGCCAGTCGCTCGCCAGCCGGACGCAGGAAAGCGCTTTCGACAACATCCAAGCCTGCTGCTTCGTCTGTTGTCATCGTCATCGGCGCGGGCTGATGAATCTTGTGGACTTCCAGCTGGCGGCCTCGCGCATCACGCGCCGACATGAGCGCCTCGTATGCCGCCGCAGATCGGTCATATTGCGGGTCGCCCCGATCGTCGGTCCAGGTCATCGCGACTACGCTCGCCCGCGCATAGCAGCAGAGATTGTCGACATGGCCATCGGTCTCGTCTTCATAGACGCCGCGCGGCAGCCAGATGATATGGCGGATGCCCAGATAGTCCGCCAGCAGCTGCTCGATCTGCGCCCGTGAAAGCTGCGGATTGCGGTTGGGATGCAGCAGACATTGCTCGGTGGTGATGAGCGTGCCCTCGCCATCAACATGGATCGAACCGCCTTCCAGCACAAAGGGCGCTGCATAACGGTCGATTCCCTCGATTTCCAGCATTTTGGTCGCCACCAACTGGTCTTGATCCCAAGGAAAGTACATCAGCTTGTCCAGCCCGCCCCAGGCATTGAAGCGCCAGTCGACTCCGCGCACATCGCCACGATCGTTGATGACGAAGGTCGCGCCACAATCGCGCATCCAGGCATCGTTGTTGCTCAGTTCGACCACGCGGACTTGCGCTGGCAGCATAGCGCGGGCATTTTCAAATTGGTCGCGGTTGACGCCCATGGTGACGCGCTCGAAGCGGGCGATCTGGCTGGCTACTTCGACAAAGGCTCGCTGCGCCTGTTTGCCACCATTGCGCCAGGTATCGCGCCGCTGGGGCCACAGCATCCAGCAGCCAGTATGCGGCTCCCATTCGGCGGGCATGCGATAGCCGTCGCCCCCTGGCGTCGATTCGAGTCGCCGCGGCATAATCTGCTCCAAATTCGTCGTGCTTTTCGCCATTATCGCTGTCGGCGCGCGGTCTGGGCAGGGGAAAACTGCGCGCAACAGGTGTACAATATGGGCATTTGCGCGGGCACCGAACGAAGGACAGCCGCATGAGTTTGCTGGCGATTTCGCCACTGGATGGGCGTTATGCAGACAAAGTCGCGCCATTGCGGGATTATCTTTCCGAATGGGCGCTAATCAAGCATCGCGTGCTGGTGCAATTGCGCTGGCTGCGTGCCATGTCGGCACAGCCCGGAATCACGCATGTACGGGCATTTACGACGGACGAACAGATTTTGCTGTCCAGATTGGAAGCCGATTTTGACCAGGCGACGGCAGAGCGCGTAAAGGCAATCGAAGCGCGCACCAATCACGACAGCAAGGCGGTCGAGTATTACCTGCGCGAGCAGCTGGAAGCGACCAGCCTAGCGGATATGGCTGGTTCGCTGCACTTCGCCTGTACTTCAGACGACATCAACAACCTGGCTTATGCGCTGATGTTTCGCGGCGCGATACGCCAGATCTGGCAGCCAGCTGCGCGTGGATTGCTGGATTCGCTAGTCGAGCTGGCGCGGAGCACAGCGACTGTCCCTATGCTGGCGCGGACGCATGGACAAGCAGCCACGCCCACCAGCCTCGGCAAGGAATTCGCGGTCTTCGTGCATCGGCTGCGGCGGCAGTTGCGGCAAATTGACGTGCAGGAATATCTGGGCAAGTTCAATGGCGCGGTTGGCGCGTACAACGCTCACATCGCAGCATATCCTGGCGTCGACTGGCTGTCGTTTTCGCGGGAATTTGTGGAGGGGCTGGGCTTGACGCAGAACCCATTGACCACGCAGATCGAAGCGCACGACTACCTGGCAGAATTGGCGCAGTCTGTCATGCGATTCAATAGCGTGCTGCTCGATTTATGCCGCGATATGTGGAGCTATATCTCGCTGGCTTACTTCCGCCAGCAGGTTGTGCCGCGCGAGACGGGCTCTTCGACCATGCCGCACAAGGTCAACCCGATCGACTTTGAAAATGCCGAAGCCAACCTGGGCATCAGCAATGCGCTCTTCGCGCACCTGGCGGGCAAGCTGCCCATTTCTCGATTGCAGCGTGACCTCAGCGATTCGTCTGCGCTGCGCAATGTTGGCGTGGCAATCTCCCACAGCTATCTGGCGCTGATGAGCATGCGCCGCGGCTTGGGCAAGCTTGAAGTCGACAGCGCGGCGCTGGCAGCCGACCTGGACGATGCCTGGCAACTGCTGGCGGAGGCTGTGCAGACCGTCATGCGCAAGCATCATCTGCCCGAAGCGTATGAACAGCTGAAAGCGCTGACTCGCGGCCAGCAGATCACCCGCGAGAGCCTGCATGCCTTTATCCATACACTGGCGCTGCCCGACGAGGAAAAGCAAAGCCTGCTGCAAATGACGCCCGCGACCTACCTGGGCTTGGCAGGACAGCTCGTTGCCCTGGCAGTAGAAGAGGCAGCCGACTGAATGACCGACAAGCCATTTGATATCCTGGTCTTCGCCGATGCCTGCGTCGATTTGATTCTGCGCGATGACAATGTCGTGCCACAATTCGGACAGGTCGAAAAGCTGGTGGCCGATTATGAGTTGGTGATGGGCGGCTCGTGCTGCATCTTCGCGGCGCAGGCGGCGAAACTGGGGCTGCGAGTCGCTATCTTGGGTCGAGTCGGCGATGACGCGCCGGGGCGACTGATCATCGACGCGCTGGCGGCATCTGGCGTTGATACGCGCTACATGTCCGTCCACCCCCGCCTGCGCACTGGCATCACCGTGCATCTGGTGCAGGGACGCGACCGCGCCATGTTGACGCACCTGGGCGCGTTGAACGCCTTGACTCGCGCGGATATAAGCGACCAGTTGCTTTTGTCGGCCCGTCACCTGCATTATGGCAGCTTGTATCTGCAAAGTGGCTTGCTGCCCGACTGGGTGTCGATCTTGCGGCGCGCCAAGCAGCTGGGCTTGACGACTTCGCTGGATACCAACTGGGATCCCAATGAAGTGTGGGATTATGACCTGTCGAGCGGGCTGCGCTATGTCGATGTGCTGCTGCCCAACGAACAAGAGGCGCAGCACCTCAGCGGTCAGTCGGATTTCGGGGCGGCCGTCGAGTGTCTGCGCGCGCAGGCGCCACTGCTGGTTATAAAGCGCGATCTGCAGGGGGCGGTCGTCTGGCAGGCTGAGCGCGAGATCGTGCACAGTGTCGAGCCGGCTCCGCCAGGTGGAGATGGCATCGGCGCGGGCGACAGCTTCGACGCCGGCTTTCTGGCTGGCTGGCTAGGCGCCATGCCACTTGAGACTTGCCTGGCAATCGGCTGTCAATGTGGACGTGGAGCAGCCAGCGCGGTCGGTGGCACGCGGGGTCAGCCAAGACTGGGCGATTTGCCGGCGCTTCAGCCTTCGCCGTTGTAACCCCTGCCCACGCCGCGATAGGCAAATCCCAACTTGCGCAGCTCGGCTGGGTTATACATGTTGCGACCGTCTATCACGATTGCCTGTGCCATAGACGAATGGATGCGCCGCATATCCAGGTGCTTGAATTCGTTCCAGGGCGTCAGCACCAGCAGCGCATCCGAGCCATCGGCTGCATCGTAGGGGCTTTGGCAAAGCTGGATGCCCGGCAGGTCGCGGCTGGCATTTTCCATGGCGACCGGGTCATAGGCTTTCACCAAAGCGCCTTGATTCAACAACGAGCGCGCCACTGTCAGCGAAGGCGATTCGCGCGTGTCGTCTGTGTTTTGCTTGAATGCCAGGCCCAGGATGGCCAGCGTGCGCCCGTTGACGCTGCCGCCCAGCATTTCGCGCGCCTTCAACGTGATCTGCCGGCGCTGGAAGGCGTTGATCTCCATGACCGCGTTGAGCAGCTGCGGGTGCATGCCGTGCGTCTGCGCCATATTCGCCAGCGCTTTGACATCTTTGGGGAAGCAACTGCCGCCGAAGCCGATGCCCGCTTCTAGGAAGTGCGGACCGATGCGCTTGTCAAAGCCCATGCCCCGCGCCACCTCGGTCACATCCGCGCCCAGTTGCTCGCAGATGATGCTGATCTCGTTGATAAAGCTGATGCGCGTTGCTAAAAAGGCATTGGATGCGTATTTGATCATCTCGGCAGTGCGCAGGTCGGTGATGACCACTGGCGCATTAACCGGCGTGTACAACTCGGCAACCGACTCGGCTGCTGCGCGGTCAGTGGAACCCAGCACAGTGCGGTCTGGCTGCAAAAAGTCGGCGATTGCCGATCCCTCGCGCAAGAATTCCGGGCAAGAAACCACAGAAAAGTCGATTGGCTGCGGCTGCTTGCTGGTGATGATTTCGCGCGTCCAGTCACCAGTGCCTACCGGGACGGTCGATTTGTTGATGACGATCAGCGGATGCCTCATCGTCTCGGCGATGGTCTGGGCGGCGGCGCGCACATACTGCAAATCGGCCTCGCCATCAACGCCAGACGGCGTGCCCACACATATGAAGACGAACTCGGCATTTTCAAGCGCTTCGGCATAACAAGTGCTGAAGTGCATGCGCTGGGCGGCGCTGTTTCGCTGCACCAATTCTGCCAAGCCCGGTTCATAAATCGGCATGTTGCCCGCCAGCAGCATTTCGATCTTGCGCTCGTCAATATCCACCAGGCTGACTTCGTTGCCCAGATCGGCAAAACAGGCGCCAGTAACCAAGCCGACATAACCGCTGCCCACCACACACAATTTTCTCATGTTCGCTTCCCGTTTGTCTCAACCACGATTGTTTACACAGCCGCCAGCAAGATTCCTGTCTGCTCAACCAGCATTGTACCTGTATAGCGCCAGAGGGACACAGAGGCGATTGGGTATGTCGCTATGCCCGCGCGCAGCCCGATGTGGTAAAAATAGCGCTTGCAGAGACCACCGTTATTGAGGCAATCACCATGTCGCAGCAGCTGGATGCACAGACCCAAGCCAACTTGCTTCGCGCGCATAGCAAAGATGGCGTGCCCCAAGACCAGCGCAAGGTGCCATATCGCAACATCCGCGATGTGCTGGCGATGCACAGCAAGACTTCGCCGCGCAAGCCTTTCCTCATCTTCTATGACCAAGACGGCGCGCGCAGCGAGCAGACCTATGCTGGCTTCACCGCGCGCGTGCATCAAGCCGCCAACTTTCTCTACGAAGACCTGGGCCTGCGGCGGGGCGACCGCGTCGCCACAATCTCGCATAATCACAGCGACAGCGTCATCATATATTTCGCCTGCTGGGTGATTGGCGCGGCTGTCGCGCCCCAAAATGTCGCCGAAGACGATCGGCGCATCGCCTTCATCCTGCGTAACAGCGAGGCGAAAATCTGCCTGGCGCGGACGGAATATATGCAGCGCGCCGAGCGCATAATCAGCGGCGAAGATGGCTTCGGAGGCGCCCCCAATATCCAGCAGATTGTGCAGGTCGGTGGCGAAGCAAGGGGCGAGAGAATCCACTTTCAAGAGGCGCTGCGCAACCGACCGACCACCTACCTGGGTGATGACTCGGGCGCGAAAGCGGGCGACCTGCCACTAGGTGAAGGCGGCGAAGCCACAGCTAGGCTGGATGACGAGGCGCTGCTGGTCTATACCAGTGGCACGACCGGCACGCCCAAAGGGGTCATCTTGTCGCAGTACAACCTGCTGGTGGACGCGCAGGGCATCGCCCAGTGGCAAGCGATCACCGGCAACCAACGTACCATGTGCGTGCTGCCCATCCACCATGTCAACGGTATTGTCGTGACGATCATGGCGCCCTTGTCTGTTGGCGGCTCGACCGTGCTCAACAGCCGCTTCAGCGCCAGCCGCTTTTGGGAGCGCATCGTGCGCGAGGGCGTCAATGTGGTCAGCGTCGTGCCGACTTTGCTGCAGTTTCTCATTGAATACGGCCGCGAACAGCAGGCGGCCGGCGACACCATCTTTGGCGCGGGCATCAGCCGCCGCGACCTGAGGCACTTTCGCCACTTTATCTGTGGCGCGGGCACGCTGTCTGTGGCGCTGGCGAAAGAATTCAGCCAGCTCTTTGCTTTCACGATTCTGCATGGCTATGGCTTGAGCGAATCGACCTGTTATTCTTGCTTTTTGCCCATCAACTTGTCCTGGAGCGCCCATCAACGCTGGCTGCTTGCGCACGGCTATCCCAGCATCGGCTGTCCGATCGAGCCAAACGAGATGGCGATATTCTCCGCCGATGGCAGTGGCGAGCAGTTGGACGCAGGCGAACGCGGCGAAATCTGCATCCGCGGACACAATGTCATGCAAGGCTATTTCAAGCGCGCCGATGCCAATGCTGAGACATTCAAGTTCGGCTGGTTTCGCAGCGGGGATGAAGGCTTCTACCTGAACGGCGAAGGTGGACGGCAATTTTTTTTCATCACCGGGCGCATCAAGGAGCTGATTAACCGCGGCGGCGTCAAGTTCAGCCCCTTTGATATCGAGGAGGCGCTGCTGGCTATCGACGGTGTGAAAGTGGGCTTGGCGATCGCTTTCCCCAATGTCTATTATGGTGAAGAGGTCGGCGCCTACATCGTGCCAGAAGCCGATTCGCAACTGACAGCCGAAGACATTCTCGCCGCTTGCCGTGCCCAGATGCCATTTGAAAAGTCGCCCAAAGCGGTCGTCTTCGGCAGCGAAATCCCCGTTACTTCAACGGGAAAATATCAGCGCCTGAAGCTGCAAGGGCTTTTTGCGGAGTGGGAACGACTGCAGTTTCGGCGCTGACTTCACTCGCGCGCCGTCGCCGAATTTCGGGCAGGATCAACAGGCTAATCAAACCGTTCAGCACGACAATGACAGTGCTGCCTTCGTGCCCCAGAACGCCGACGGGCAGGGGCAGTTGCACGGCGAAGACGCCCAAAATCAGCAAGGCGATCACCGCCAGCGAGAAGCCGATATTCTGCCAGACGACACGTTTTGCGCGCGCAGCCAGCCGCAGGGCATCGTCCAGGCGCGCCAGCTTGTCGCCCATCAGCACGACATCCGCTGTCTCCAGGGCGACATCTGCGCCTGCACCACCCATGGCGATGCCGACATTGGCGCGTGCCAGCGCCGGCGCGTCGTTGATGCCATCGCCAATCATGGCGACCGCGCCATATTCCTCTCGCAACTGCGTTACGATATCGCTCTTGTCTTCTGGCAGCAGCCCGGCATAAACGCGCTCGATGCCGACTTGCGCGGCGATCGTGTCGGCAACGCGATGGTTGTCGCCTGTCAGCATGACCGCCGCAATGCCACGCGCCCGCAGCTTCCGCAAGAGTTCTGGGGCTTCGGCGCGGCACGCATCCGCCAACGCGATCAAGCCCATCCACTGCTCATTGCGCAACGCGCCCACGACTGTCTTGCCGGCTGCTTCCAACGCTATTTGCGCATTTCGCAAGTCCGCAGGCAGCGAAACCTCCTGGCTAAACAGAGCTATGCGCCCGACCCGCACTTCTTGCCCATGCAGCTGTGCCCGCACAAACTTGCCTGGCACGGCTGCAAAGCTCTCTGTTTGCTGCAAAGACATGCCCGCGTTTTCTGCGAAATCAACGATAGCCTTGGCAAGAGGATGCTCAGAACGCGCTTCGACAGAGGCAGCGCAGCGCAGCAAATCGTCTTTGTCGATGCCCTCCGCCGCCACAAGATCCGTAAGCACGGGCTTGCCGACGGTGAGCGTGCCTGTTTTGTCAAGGGCGACTACTTTGATTTCGTTGAGCTCTTCCAGGCTGGTGCCGCCTTTGATGAGTACGCCCCCGCGCGCCGCCGAGGCAATGGCAGAGATGAAGGCCGATGGCACGCTGATGACCAGGGCGCAGGGCGAAGCCACCGTCATCAGCACCATGGCGCGATAGAAATTGCTATCGAAATCCACCAAGCCCAAGGCCGGCGGCAAGATGATGATGAGCGCAATGCAGAAGATGATCAGCTTGGCATAGCGCTGCTCAAACCGTTCCAGATAGCGCTCGGTGGGCGCTTTGCTCTCTTGCGCCTCTTCAACCAGGTTGATGATGCGCGACAACGTGGATTCCGCGGCTTTGCGCTGCGCGCGCACATCCAGGCTGCCCAACGTATTCAAAGTCCCAGCGAAAACGGACGCGCCGGGCACTTTATCCACAGGGATGGACTCGCCTGTGATGGGGCTTTCGTCCACTGCCGAGCCGCCGCCAATGACCTTGCCATCAATAGGGATGCGTTCGCCTGGCTCGATCAACACGGTGTCGCCAACGCGGATTTCGTCGATGCGCAGCTGCCGGACTTCCGATCCTCGCTTGACTTTGGCGACTTCTGGATAGAGCGTAAAGAGGCTGCGGATGGCGCTGCGGCTGCGACCAATGGCGTAATCCTGCAAGACATTGCTCAACGAGAACAAGAAGAGCAGGATCGCGCCTTCATGCCATTCGCCGATCAAAGCCGCGCCCAAAGCCGCCAAGATCATCAGCAAATCGACATCAATCTGGCCCTGTCGCAGGCTCGTCAAGGCTTGGCGCGCTCCATAGTAGCCGCCAGCAGCATAGGAAAGGACATTCAAGGCCAGCAGCAATGTGCCAGGCGCGCCAATCCGCTCGCAGAGCAAGCTCAACAGGACGGCGCCCAGTGTTAGCAGGACCAATCGCGGCGCCAGCCAAGTCGCGTCGCCCAGCCGCGAAAAGGCAATTTCGCCGCCCACGTTATTCAGTGCTTTCTTCCTGTTCATCTTTATCCGCGCAAAACAAGATTCATGCGTAACCATATATTAAGTTTAACTGAAGTTAATCCTATTGTCAACCGATGATAAAAAAGGACTTGCCACTGGCAAGCCCTCGGAAATACGCCCAAAGTCATGGGGATTCAAACGATATCTTCGTTGCTGGGGATCTGCCGCAGCGGGCGAATGATGCCCAAGTGGAAAGCCATGCCCAGCAGCGCGATGGCGATGGCAGACCAGCTGTAGGCGACTGCTTCGACCGACAGTCCCGGCATGACATGCTCGGCGAAGTACGCGACGGGGTTGGTGATCGCGCCGCCGCTGGTGGCTGGCGTTTGCAGCACGGCGGGCAAATCCAGAACGATATGCAGCGCCGTCATCAGCGCGATGATCGACAAGACAATCTGCGTGATTGATTTGCGCGAACGCAGCCGATTGATATCACCCGCGCCAGTCACGCCCAGGAAGATCAGCAGCGCGCCAAAGCCTGTGCACACGAGCAGTGAAAGCCAGTCGCCGGCAGCATCGGGGCGGATAAAGAGCGCCAGGAAGCCTATCGTGAAGACGCCGAGAACGATCGACAAGCCGCGCAGCAGGTGGGGCGCTCGATTGACCAGGTAGAAGAGCAGCGCGCCCAGCAGCGCCGAGCCCAAATAACCCGCCGACATGATCAGCGCTTCCGCTCCATCCCGAAATAGTAGCGTGTACGCGCCAGCTTCTGAGAGGGTGAAGCTTTCCACCGCGCCGCCACTGATCTGCATGGCGAAAGCGCTGAGGCCGCCATGGATATTGTTGATGAACATACGCAGCGGGTGCATCACACCAGCCAAAGCCTGATTGTTCCACATCACCACGATCGCCGCGAAGCCCAGCGCCGAGATGATCAAGCTGCGCTGAACAATCTGACGCCGAACTTTGCGCTCTACAAATGTCCTTAGCATGGCTTTTCTCCTCCTGTCTGTGTATGCGACTATTTTGCTTGGCTATTCTGCCAGCCCACGCGTCAATTGTCTCAGGCAAGCTCGCTGCGCACGGGTTTGAGCAAGCCGAAATACATGGCAGCGCCCATCATGCCCACCGCGATGGCCGCCCACAGCAAGGCGACGACAGACGGTGGCAGCAGCGGCGCGACCTTCTGCGAAAAAGCGGCTGCATCATTGACGACGCCCGCATTGCCAATATCCGAGTTGGTAACCAGCTGCGCCAGATCAAAGACGGCGTTGAGCCCGGTCAATATCGCCAACGTATTGAGCAAAAAAACATTGATGCTTTGTGGCGCCTGCCAGCCCAAAAGCACCAGTGCCAGTCCATAGCCCAGTCCCACCACCAGCGCCGTCATGTTGCCACTGGCATCTGGACGGGCAAACAGCACCGTGAGCGCGATGAAGCCGATGCCCAGCAGCAGCGACAAGGCGCGGGTCAAGGATGGCGCGCGACTACTGAGCAAGAAGAGCAGCGCCCCAAACAACGCAGCGCCCAGATAGCCGGCCGGCAAGATGAGCGATGCGCTGCCACCAGCTGTAATCGCATAGCCAGAACCATCGGGCGAAACGGTGAAGCTCTGTATTTGTCCGCCCGTCAGCAGCGCGGCCAGGGCATGACCGGCTTCGTGCACGAAAGTGACGAAGAGCCGCACCGGATAGGTGACTGCTGTCAGGCTGATTGAGTTGGGACTTGGCGCGCCCTGTGCCAGCAGATCATCGACTCCGCGGGCATTCCACAGCAGCAGCGCGAAAAGCAGTGACAGCGCCGTGATGAAGAGCGTGCCGCGCTGATCACTGAGCTTCTGCTTCTGCGCTTCCGCCTGCATCGCCAAGGTCCGATGATTGCGCCAGGCGAAGAAAAGCGACAGCAAGGCAAGTGGCAAGCCCGTGATGACAAAAAGCAGCGAAGGCTGTATTTCTGGCGGCACATTCAATCCATCGGCGAAGATGGCGATGTCTTCACGCAGTTTTTCGCTCACGCCAGCATCATCCAGCGCGCCCGATGTGACAAGCGCGCCGCCTACTACCCAGCCCAGGCTGAGCAGCAATATCAGCACCCAAAACAAGCGGAAGAATTTCTGCACGGCTATCATTCTCCGTTTCGGCGGGCCTGGTTGCCGCTGTCAACGCCGACATTGCCCGGCGCGTCCCCAAACAGGCTCTTCGCTCTTATCTCAGTATACGAAAAAGTGGTTGCCCAAGCTTCAGCATTCGTAAAATCTTTGTAATTTACTACACTTGTATCATAACTTGAGCGGAAAAGAGACCGGGAGTGAGACAGTATGAATGCGCCAGACCTCAGCGACTATATCCCCGCCAGCGACCTTGCGCAAGCCGCCACCATGCCGGCGCGCTGGTATACAGATTCCGCCTTTCTGCCCCTGGAGGCAGAGAAAATCTTCTTTCGAACCTGGCAACCAGTCGGTCGGCTGGAAGATGTCGCGCGGGTTGGCGACTTTTTCGCTTGTGAAGTGCTCGACCAGCCATTGGTTATCGCCCGCAATCGGCAGAACAAACTGCGCGCATTCTACAATGTTTGCCCACATCGCGCGGCGGTGGTCGCACAAGGGCGTGGCAACCGCAAGAGCTTGCAATGCAAGTATCACGGCTGGACATACGACCTGGATGGCAAGCTGCTGCGCGCTCCGGAATTCGAAGGCGTGCAGAACTGGGATGCGGATGAAGTCTGTTTGCAGCCAGTGCGCGTGGAAGCCTGGGGACCCTGGATCTTCGTCAACCTGGATGCCGACGCCGCGCCCATGACACAGACTTATGGCGCGATCCACAGCGAGATCCAGGCGGCCGGCTTCAACCTCGATCAAATGCGCCGGATCGAAGTCCGCGATTATGTCATCAACTGCAACTGGAAAGTCTATGTCGACAATTATCTGGAAGGCTATCACCTGCCCATCGCTCATCCAGACCTCTTCCGCGAGGTCGACTACGACCAATACCGCGTCGATACCTATCGCCATTATTCCAAGCAGCACGCGCCCATCCGCGATGTGACGCCCGGCGAAGTGCGCGACCGGCGTTATGTGCGCAGCGGCGAAGGCGAACAGGACGCGCTCTACTACTGGATATTCCCCAATGTCATGCTGAATGTGTACCTGGACAACACATCCATCAATATCATCCTTCCGCTAGGGCATGACAAAACGTTGACGATTTTTGAGTGGTACTTCGAGACGCCCGGCACCGGTGAAGGCTGGGAGAGCATGCAGCAGATTATCGCCTTCAGCGACCAGATCCAGCAAGAAGACATCGAATTGTGCGAATGGGTGCAGCGCGGCTTGTTATCGAAGGCCTATGACCGCGGACGCTTCTCGGTCCTGCGGGAAAATGGCGTGCATCATTTTCAGGCTCTGGTGCACGACTATCTGACGCGCGACTAGACCGGTGGCTCATGACGGGCAAAGACATAAGCCGGCGACACGCCCAGCGCCAGCAGGCCAATGCTGCCCCACATCGCGTAACTGAAAACCGTCAACCCGTGCAGCAGGAATCCCAGCGAAAGCGATTCCAGCGCGCTCACGCCCACCAGCGAACCCGAAAGCACAATAGACGCTTCAAATGGACCCAGCCCGGCAATGCTCACCGGCAGCGCCAGGCTCAGCGCCGCCAATGACACACCCAGCGGGAAGCCATACAGCGAGTCTGGCGAGATGCCTAGCGCCTGATGCAGCAGAAAGTAATGCAGCAAAGAGAATGCCCAGGCCAGCGCCGTCCAAAACAGGCTGTTCAGCAGCGAGCGCAGGTCGGTCAGCGGCTGCAAGCCATCCAGCAAGTAGGCAAAAGCCGATTCCAGGGGCAAGCGCTTGAGCAAGGGCAGGGCGGTGCGTATTCGTCCCAGTGTTCGCTCGGCGAATCGTGGCGCGGCAGCCAAACCCAGCAGCAGCAAAAAGCCAGCCAATGCAGCGATGCCGGCCAGGGCAGCCGACTCGCTGACTTCGGGCGGCGCATCGGGCAGCTGACTGAGGCTCAGCGCGATCAGCAGCACGACGACCAGTGTATCGATCAGCCGCTCGACCACGATGCTGGTGGCAGAAGTAACCAGGGGCACGCCAGCCCGCGCCGCCAGCATGCCGCGCGCCACTTCACCAAGTCGCAAAGGCAACTGATTGCCCAGAAACATGATGTTGACCATGTGCGCCGCTTGATTCAGTGGCAGCCGCCGGCTCAACAAGCCCCACCAGCGCAGACCTCGTGAAAACAAAGCCAATGGCGAAGCGATGAAAACCGCCGCCAGCAAATAACGCGCATCTGCGCCGCGCATGGCAGCCAGCACTTCGCTCATGGGCACATCGCGCAAAATCAGCAGCAGCGATGCCACGCTGACGAAGAGGCTGGCGATGATGAATAGCTGTCGTCTGCTGACCATAATGGCTCGGTTCGGCGAGAATCTGCGTTTCAGTATAGTCGCGCTTTTCTCCTTCTACAGCGCCCATGTCGGGAATGTCTATATTCCTGGATACAACTTTTTCGTCATGCTTGACACAAGATCAATTCACCACAGAGACACAGAGAGCACAGAGAATCTCTTGTGTCCCAAATCCACGCTAATCGCCCCGGGAGTGGCGAATTCCGTGTATATGGCGTTTCCCCATCCCCGACCTGCCGACAGAATCCGCGTGTGCCGTTGCCTCCCCCTGACCTGTCGGGGGGACCGAGGGGGCGCCTGTATCCAGCAAATTAGCCACTCCCCCCATGTCGCCCGATTTGACGCGCCTGGTCCTCGAGGCTATACTGCCTTGGGACGAATTCGCCTGTGACAATTTGAGGCGACTGACTTGTTCTCTTCTTCCCGATGAAAAATGAGCGAGCTTTGGGAGAGTGTGCGATGGCGGTGGTTTCAGAGGACTTGATGGACATCCTGCGCTGCCCGGTCGCTGTGCATTACACCGACAAGGGCGATGACCCGGGCCGACTCCGCCTCGTCAAAGACAGCTGGCTGGTCTGCGACGACAGCGGCTACAAGTACCCCATTCGCGATGGCATCCCCGTCATGCTAGTTGATGTCGGCAAAAAATGGCAAAGCGCCGCCGAAGCCGACCTGCCCGTGCCACCGCCCAGCGACTGATCGTCTAGGCGGCTTGTGCCTGCCGCGTCACAATCTCCAGCGAAACGCCGTCCGCGCTGGCATCCAGCCAGACCGAATCGCCCTCGCCGACTTGCCCATTGAGCAATGCCAGCGCCAGCGGATCGCTCACCAGGCGCTGTATGGCTCGCTTGAGCGGACGAGCGCCATAAACTGGATCCCAACCCGCGTCGGCAAGCAGCGCCAGGGCATCTGCGCTCAGCAAAATGTCAATGCGGCGTTCTGCCAGCGCGCTCCGCAAACGAGCCAGTTGCAGTTCGGCGATGCGCCCGATGTGCTCGCGAGTCAAGCTGTGGAAGATGATGATCTCGTCCAGCCGATTGAGAAACTCGGGACGAAAATACCTGTCCAGTTCGCGCAAGATGACGCTGCGCTGCCTGTCGTCGCTGCCCAGTTGCTTGATCAAGTCGCTGCCCACATTGCTGGTCATGATGATGAGGCTGTTGCTGAAGTTGACCGTGCGTCCCTGTCCATCGGTCAGCCGGCCTTCGTCGAAGACCTGCAGAAAGGTGTTGAAGACATCGGGATGCGCTTTTTCGATCTCATCCAGCAGCAGCACGCTGTAGGGTCTGCGCCGCAATGCTTCGGTTAGCTGTCCACCTTCTTCGTATCCGACATAGCCGGGTGGCGCGCCAATGAGCCGGGCGATGCTGTGTTTTTCGCCATACTCGCTCATATCGATTCGCACCATAGCCGCTTCGTCGTCAAAGAGGAAGTGAGCCAGCGAGCGCGCCATTTCTGTTTTGCCGACGCCAGTCGGACCCAAAAACAAAAAGGCGCCTATGGGACGATTGGCATCGTTCAAGCCAGCGCGACTGCGGCGAACCGCGGCGGAAACAGCCCGTACGGCATCGACTTGCCCGACCACGCGCTCGTGCAAATGCGCTTCCATGCGCAGCAGCTTCTCGACCTCGCCTTCCAGCATGCGCGCGACTGGCACGCCCGTCCAGCGACTGACGATAGCGGCGACTTCATCGGCATCCACTTCTTCCTTGAGCATCAACGTGCCGGCCCCCCGCATCTCGTTGATTGTCGCCTCGCGCTCGTGCAGCGATCTCTCCAGCGCGGGCAGCTCGCCATAGCGCAGTCGCGCCGCGCTTTCGAGGTCGTTGCGGCGTTCGGACTGTTCCAGCTGCAGGCGCGCCTCGTCCAGCTGCGCTTTGATCTGCGAAAGCCCCTCGATAGCGTCTTTCGAATGCTGCCAGACCGCCAGCAGGCTAGAAAGTGATTCGCGCGCATCGGCCAGCTCGCCTTCCAGGTCTTCGAGCCGCTGCCGGGATGCCGCGTCTTTTTCTTTGCGCAAGGCGGCGCGTTCGATCTCCAGCTGCATGATCTGCCGCTCCACCTGGTCGAGCTGGGCGGGCTTGCTGTCGATTTCCATTTTGAGGTGGGCGGCTGCTTCGTCGATGAGGTCGATGGCTTTGTCGGGCAGCTGGCGGTCGGGCAGGTACCGTTGGCTGAGCGTGGCGGCGGCGATGACAGCGCCATCCTGGATGCGCACGCCATGATGCACTTCATACCGTTCTTTCAAACCACGCAGGATGCTGATGGTATCGGCAACGCTGGGCTGATCGACAAAAATGGGCTGGAAGCGGCGTTCCAGGGCAGCGTCTTTTTCGATGTGTTGACGATATTCGTCCAGCGTGGTCGCGCCGATCATGCGCAGCTCCCCACGCGCCAGCATAGGTTTGAGCATGTTGCCGGCATCCATGGCGCCTTCTGCGCTGCCCGCGCCGACAATCGTATGCAGCTCGTCGATGAAGAGAATGATGCCGCCGTCACTCTCGGCGATCTCTTTCAACACCGCTCGCAGCCTCTCTTCAAATTCGCCACGAAACTTGCTGCCAGCCACCAGCGCCGCCATATCGAGCGCGATGATCGTCTTGTCCTGGAGGCCGCTGGGCACATCGCCATTCATAATGCGCAGCGCCAGTCCCTCGGCGATGGCGGTCTTGCCTACGCCGGCTTCACCAATCAGCACCGGGTTGTTCTTTTTGCGCCGGCTGATGATATGGATCAAGCGGCGGATCTCGTCATCGCGACCGATCACTGGGTCGAGCTTGCCTTGTCGCGCGTCCGCCGTGAGATCGCGTCCATACTTGCTCAGGCTTTCGTATGTGGATTCGGGGTCGGCGCTGGTGATGCGCTGCGAGCCGCGGATCGATTGCAGCGCCTGGAGAATGTCGTCATACACAACCCCATGCCGCCCCAGCATATCACCCAGGGCTTGGTCTCTCGTCAGCGCCAGCAAGAGATGTTCGCTGCTGGTGTATTCATCGCGCATCTGCCTGGCTTCTTTTTCCGCTTGCGCGAACAAGGCGATGCTCCCTCGTGAGAGCCCCAGGCTGCTGGCTGGCTGCATCGCGCGCGGCAGTTGCGAATATGCCGATTCCAGCTCGCGCAGGAGAGCATCTGGCTGCGCGCCGATCTTCTGGATGATGCGTGGCGCCAAGCCATCGTCCTGCGTCATCAGCGCAGCGAAAATGTGCGTCGGCTCAATCGTGTTGTGATGATGCTCGGCAGCCAGATTCTGTGCCTGTAGCAAGGCATTCTGCGCTTTGTTGGTGTAGCGGCTGAAGTCCATAATTCCTCCGCGAAGATATTGACCAATGGCCTAATCTTGACGCGAAGGTGATAGAATGATGTTTGCAGGGTGTAAAATTCTTGATAAGTCGCTGAGTTTTCGGTGGCGCGGGAAGCGTCCAATGGGAAGCGTCCAAAAAGGAGAGTGAACCATGAGGTGGCTATGGCTGAGCTTGATGTTGGCCTTATGCTGGGCGGCGTTGGTACGCGCGGATGACGCCGGCGAGATCGCTTATGGCGACCTGGTAAAGGGCGAGATCAGCGTGCGAGATTATGAAGCGCTGTATTGCTTTGAGGGCGAGGCCGGGGATGTTGTCAAAATCTTCCTGAAGCCGGCCAACGATTCTTATAGCTGGTCTGGTTGGTATCACCCGGCGCTGCTGCTCTTGAACGCGGACGGCGATGTCATTGCCGAGTTGCATTCCTACGATTCCGCCGCGATGATTCAAGCGCTGCCGGCAACTGGCAGGTATCAGATTATCGCCACTGGCTGGCATGGACGAACAAGGGACGAGGTCGGCGCCTTTGATTTGTCGCTGGAGGCGCTGGCGGAATTGAAGCCGGGCGAGGCCCTGGCTGGCGCGGCGTCGACCGACGAAAGCCAACACTACGTCGTACAGGCGGACCGAGACTTCTCCATCACATACCGACTGACTGACGGTGATTTCCGCCCCGAGGTCTCTGTCGGCGTCATCGCTGAGGATCCCTATCAATGTTCCATCGACAGTACAAGCTGTTCCAGCGACAGCGGCGGTTCCAACCTGCACGATGTGGCCAAGCTCAGCGGCGTTCGGCTTCAATCAGGCAGGCTCAGCGCGCGGGTGAATTCGTCCGCGGCTGAAGTCTACATTGTCGAAGTGGACAAGCAAGAATGGTATCACTACGAGAGAAAGCAGACGGCCGAGTTCACGCTGGAACTGACATTCGACGAGCCCTAGCACGCCGCTTTTTTGATGGTGGGGGGGGGGGGGGGATCGCTTTGCCGGCCTCCGCGCCAGTGTGTGTCGGCCTCTGTCGGGCGGTTATGGCGGCGTAGCTTGGCAAGCGCGCAAGACTGTTCCGGTGCCGCGCAAGACGAAGGCTGGGAGGCAGGCCGGTATCAAGCCCGTTTCGCCTTGGTTGAGAACGATCCGCCGATGTCCCGCGCTTTCCGCTTGGACGCAGCCGTCAATGCAAGTCAGCGCCTGGAAGCGGCCAGCGCTGCGCAGCGAAAGCGACTCTCCGTTCAGTCGATGCCGCCAGGTCTGAAAATAGGCGCAATCGACCAGCAGATCGCCCTGAGGACGCGTCACTCGTGGCAGCGATTCCAGGTTGGCCACGCGCAAGCCTTTGTTAATATGCAGTTCGCGCGGCCGCCCATCCAGACCGGGTCTGCCCCAGTCATAAAGCCGATAGGTACTGTCGCTGGCTTGCTGGATCTCGTAAATCAATATGCCCGGGCCCAATGCGTGGATCGTGCCGGCCGGCAGATAAAGCACATCACCCGCCTCTACATCGGCATAGGCCAGCAGCGCTTCCAGCCTGCCAACCTTCAGCGACTTTGCCAGCTGCGCGCGGTCTGTGCCCGGTTGGATGCCGATGACCAGTTGCGCGTCCGATTCTGTTGCCAGCACCAGCCAGGCTTCGCTCTTGCCACGCGGTTCGCCTTCCAGTTCGCGCGCCTGGTTGTTGTCTGGATGCACCTGGATGGAAAGCCAGTCTTTGGCGTCAATGAACTTCGCCAGCAGCGGAAAGCCCGACCCAGCATCATATCCCGCGCCCACCAGCGATTCACCATAAGTCTGCAGCAGCTTGCCCAGGCTCTGCCCGCGCCAGCGACCATTCAGCACGATACAGCTGTCGTGCAATTCCCAGCTTTCGCCATAGAGCTCGCGAGTCGGCAACGATTTGCCCAACGTTGTTTCCAGCTTCCGCCCACCCCACACTTTGCTGTGCAGCGTCGGCGCCAATTTGAGCGGATACAGGGATATTGGAGTCATAGTCATTGTGAAAGTCGCAAAACAAAGCTAGTTCGGCAACAGTTCCCCCTCACCAGCTGGATCTACCTTCGATCGATGCACAATCAGTATATCAGCGCCGCGCCACAATGTTATCCTCGCGCCTGCGTATGCTATAATCAACCATGCATTGCAAAGCCGTCTGGTCATCTGCGTTTGTATTGGTATGCGCCGTCCGCCATGATCAACATGCCAACACCTCAGGACTATCTCGATGACTTGCATGCCATCGGCATTACGCGCTTGTTTTTGCCGCACCTCGACTCGCGTGACCGTGCCGCCGGCATTCGACGCGCGCGTCAGGAGTTGGGCAGGCTGCGCGGAGATTTGAGCCTGCAGCGAGACAAAGCAGTCGAACGCAACGGCGCTCGCTCGCCCGAAGCCGTTCGCCGCGCGACGGCGCCCTACAGTCTGTTGTTGCTGCTGCACGAACAGCTGGTCGAAGAAGTTGGCGACCTCGAACGTAGCCTTAGCACCGGCAAGCCCATGCCCTATAGCTTCGATTTCGGTCGCTATATCTTCGGCGACGAGTCCAGCGGCGACTGGTTCATCGGCGGGCAGAGCGAGATTGACGAGTGGCAGCGAATCCAGCAGTTCAAGTCGCGGCTCGATGCCCTGCGCGAGAAAAGCCAGCCGGCGCGTGAGCAATTGAACGGTGTTCGCAGCGAGCTGGAGGCGCTGACAGCCGAGCACGAGAAACGCCAAGAAAAGATAGAACGGCGTCAACAACCCAGAACGATCCGCCTGCAAATCGCCTTGCTGGTCCTGGCTGGCGCGGCAAGCGGCATCATCGGCTGGCAATACTGGAATGCCGACCGCGACTTCAGCACGGTGGCTTGGGCTTTGTGCTGTGTCTGCGCGCTTTTGATCCCTGTTGCCATCGTCAATTGGAAGAATCCGCGCACGCGCAAACTAGCCCAACAGCGCAAACTGGAACGGCAAATCCAGCAGGTGCGCGCGCATGGAAACCTTCAACGACAAAGCTACCAACCGCTCGACTTGCAGATCAAAGCGCTGGAAGTGCATTACAACCGCATGCTGGACGGCTGGGAATCGGCGCGCCTGATTAAGAAACGGCTGGACGGTTTCATTGAGGAAGCGCAGCCATTACGAGACCGCGTTGATACAATCCGTGGCGAGTTGCAAAGCCTTCGGCAACAGCGCGAGAACTATCAGGCGAAGCAGACCAAACGCCAGAAACGCGGCGCTTTATCCCGGCGCATGCTGCTGCATATCATGCTGGTGATGGCCAGCGGCGCAGTCGGCTTCTATTTCGAATATACGGGCGAGGCAGACTTCGCTGCGGTCATGTATGGCCTGGGCGCATTTTGCATTCTGCTCGTGCCTCTGGCTTTTATCGACTGGAAGAACCGCAACGGCAAGCTGGATTCGAATCTGCGCCAGCTCGAGACGCGCATGCTGCAACTGCAGACCGAAGGCAAGCAGGTCATGAAGCGCTATCACCCGCTGGAACTGCAGATAAAGACGTTGATCGCCCAGTACAAGCGCACGCGCGCCGGTATCACTGCGCCGACCGAATCACAGCAGTTGAACTAGCCCCGTGGCTCGAAGCGATACACCGTGCCGGCGTAATCGATGACATAGACTTCGCCCGCCTCGTCCTCGCCAAAGCTGCTGATGGCCATATTTGTTTTCATCAGCTCGATCGTCTGCCAGGTCAAACTGCTATCGCGCCAGGATGCCCAAATGCGCCCGGTGCAATAGTCGCCGAAAAGGTAAGCTGCCTGCAGACCGGCGATGGCGCTGCCGCGATACACATATCCGCCTGTGACCGAGCAACCGAGCGAATGGCTGTAGGCAAAGAATGGCAAGACATGATTCGGCGCGCTGCCACCAGCGAATATCGTATTGGCTTCGTAGACATTCCAGCCATAATTTTCGCCGCCGCGGCTATCTGCTGGCTGAAAGTTGAGCTCTTCCCACTGATTCTGCCCGACATCCGCCAGGTACATATCGCCGGTCGCGCGGTCGAAGCTGAATCGCCAGACATTTCGCAAGCCATAAGCCCAGATCGCATCCAGCGCCGCCGCATCGTTTACGAATGGATTGTCCGGCGGGATGGCATAAGGGAAAGCGTTGTCGACATCCAGCCGCAAGATCGTTCCCAGCAGCATCTGCCGATTTTGTCCCGCGCCCAATGGATCGTTGGCAGAACCGCCATCGCCCAAGGCAATGTACAAGTAGCCATCGGGCCCAAAGTCGATGTGCCCGCCATTATGATTGGCATAGGGTTGGTTCAGCCTGAAGATGATTTGCCCGCTGCTTGGGTCGGCGAGGTAGGGCTGCTGGGGCATGACCTGATAACGCGCAACGACGCTGCTGCCACCGTGGTCAGTATAATTGATGAAGAAGACGCCGTTGCTGGCATAATCGGGATGAAAAGCCAGCCCCAGCAAGCCCTGCTCGGAATAGCGCTGTGTGAGCGCGATTCGGCTGATCAGCGCCGAGACATCCAGGAAGGGCACAGTTTTCCGCGCGCCATCCTGCAGAATCCAAATCTTGCCGCTCTGCTCCAGCACGAACAGTCGTCCCGTGCCATCGCCAGCATGTGTCGCATAGATGGGGCGAAAGAACCCAGCGGCCACCGATGTCAACTGCATGGCAGCTGGTTCGGGCGGGCTGTCGCGGAAGATCTTCGGTTCGGCACTTTGCCCAAAAGTTGGCAGGCATAGCAATAGCGCCACCACTGCGCTCAATAAGCGCTTTGCTGTACATGCAGGGATTGTCATTTTTGTCCATCCTGTCCTTTGTCTGGCTCATGCGCGCGCCTTCTGGCTGCGAGCCAGGCGATTGAGTATAGCGGTGTTGTTGGCTCGTTCGGGCGCGTCGATGCGTTCGTCGCTGTGGATATGCCGCAGGCAGCGCAGCAAATGCGACTCAATGACCAGCTGGCTGCGCGTACGGGATTTTAGCCAGCTTTCCCCCCAAATCTCAGCAGCCATGCTGATGCAGTGCAGGTTCTGCTCGGGCAGCGCGCCATTCGTGGCTTGGGGCAGCAGCTCGTCTATCAGCTGCCAGCGCATATCTTGCCACTTGCCCGCAGCGATGATGGCGCCGGCAAAGAGCGTCACATTGCGCCAGCGCGCATAATCGTGCTGCAGCAGCGCCACCACATTCTCTGGAAATGTCCAGCCATCCATGCTGTGTGGCGCTAGTCCGGCTGGCATCCGGCATTCGTCATAGAATTCTAACAGGGCACAGGCAGCCAGGTATTCCTGTATCGTCAGGTGTGGAAAGCGGTAGAGATTGGGCGCGTCGGCAACCAGGATGCCGTTGCGGGTCGCCAGATATTCCAGCACATCTTCAATGCCCGCGCCCAGCCCGCCGCCCTGCGACTGCTGTTCGATCAGCTTGTCCAGCAGACGGGCTCGCTCAATGATGGTCGGATAGCGTTGGTAGCTCTGCTGCTCGGAATGCAACTCAAAGGCGATCAGCTTCAGCGCCGCCCGCATACGATCCAGGTTGATGTTCGCCAGCTTTTCATGCAGCTTGTCATCGGGCGATGGGATATTCCAGCGATCGAGCAGCTCGACGGTATGTTCATATAGCTCGGCGCGTTTGTCGGGCAGTTGCTTGTAATCTTCGTGAATCAACGTCAGCAGCGCCAGCATCAGCGGCTGCCGCGCCAGGGGGATGAGCGCCCCCGTCTCGCGGATGGTTTTGTATAAGTCCTTTGCCATCAGGGCCGATTGCTTTTGGGCGACAGCGCGCCCACCCAGCACACTGGGTCGCGACTCGGCGACATTGTCATACCAACGTTCGATATACGTTTTGACTTGCTTCCAGGAAAATGGCGCCAACTCGGCCGAAGCGAAGCGCCCCGACAGCCGCCAGCGCGAGTCTTGGCGATAGGCATAGGTGCGGCTGGTTACGATGATGCGGCAGGTGGGGAAGCGATCTGCCCAATTTTCAATGATGCGCTGCAAGATGATGCGGTCTTTGGCGGCATAGACTTCGTCCAAGCCATCCAGCGCCAGCAGGCTGCCATGCGCCGCCACATCCGTTTGCGTCAAATAGCCTTCCAGGTGCTTCGCCAGGTTGCCAGTGGCTCGCATGATGTAATTCAACAACTGCTCGGCAGATGCTTCTTGCAGGGCGCGCGGGAACAAGTCGGGGCTGTTGGCAAAGTCGCGCAGACTGACATAAATGGGCAAGATCGGCCCATGTATCCAGGACGGTCCCAACATTTCCAGTCCCTTGACGCCGTCTTGCTTCTCGGCGCGTGGATCGCAAGCATAGGCCAGCGCGGTAACGATGAAGCGGCAAAGCGAACTCTTGCCTGTGCCCGCCGCGCCAGTGATGACGATGCGCGGATGCGAAGCCACCACCTCGAAAACCGACTCGCGCACATAACCCATGTCTTTTTCGATAGCCTGGTAACGCCGCGCGTTGAGCTCTTCGATGCCCACGCTGTGAAATTGACGTTGGTCGGTCCAGATATCGACTGGCGTATACAGCTGATGCAGCATGGCAGGTGTATGATGCTGCGAGGCGGGATGAATCGTGGTGGTGGGGATATTCCATTCCGTGCGCACAGCCGCCAGATAGCTCTTCAGCGCCGCTTTGCTGCCTTGATACTGCTCGGCAACAATGTTGACATCTTGCCCAGCGAAGATGACATGCCCGCCAGCCGAGATGCTGCCCGCCTGCACACGCACAGCAGACGGATAATCGCGCTGTTCTCGCATTGCTTCCAGCAGGCTGCGCGCAAAAGCGATCGCCCGTCTTCCCTGAGACGCCGAGCCATCCAGGCCGCCGGTCGCCACGATCAGCCAATCTAGCCCAACCAACTCGTCCTTGGAAAGCTGCTCGGGCGCCAGGCAATCGCGAACCAACTCTTCGGCGCTGCGCTCGTAATTGCGGTCGCGGTAAATCTCCGTCAGTCGTTTGCTCAAGGGCGCGCAATAGCGGTACTTGCGCAGCAAACGCCGCAGCATGGTCAGCTTCGTGCCCGGATTGGGCATGACCGGCGCGAAGACCATCATCACCAGCTTTTGATAGGGCGATTCCAGCGAGGACTGGTCGGCTTGACGTTTGAGACGACTCCAGTTGTTTTGCACGAATCCTCGCCAGGCAGCCGGCGAGCCGATGACGGGCTGGCTGGAATTGCTGCGCGCAGCACTGAGGGCGCGGGTTGGTTTCTGGCGGGGCGGGCGGTTCATTGGATTGGTGATAATCCGCCGTTATGATTCTTTCGCGTTGTTGTGCCGGCTGAGCAGATCATGAAAGCTGGCCGCGACTTCTCCCGCGCTGCCCACGATCGCGCCAACCAGCGGCTGATCAAAGAGCGTCAAAGCTGCTGCCGTCAAGGCAGGCGAATAGCGCAACAGCGATTTTCCCGCTCGCACGAGGATGTGCTGATTGGGCTTCTTCGGTGTCGTCAACTGCGCTTCGACTGTCTGCAAGTCGTGCCGAGCAGCTTCTTTATGTTCGGGCAGCAGATCTGTCTGTTTGATCGCTTCTTCGACGCGGCGGATCTCTCGCAGCATGCGTTCGTATTCCTGCTGCGTCGTTTCGACTCCGCCGATGCTGATGGTCTGGTGCGTGTTCTGCGCGACATTGCCGCCCGTCTGCACCTTGACCAGGCCATCGCGCCCGGCGAAGACCACATGCCCGGTCACGGAAAGCTGGTCGATCTCGATGTGCATGTCACGGCGGTATGGGGCTGCCACGACTCCTCCTTCGCTCGTCTTGCTGAGGCCCGTTCCTGTGTCATCGCTGGGCGCATTCATGTCAAAGCCACCAAACGTATGCCGATGGACGAATAACGCACGCGCGGCTCTAGATAATAGCGCACCGAGGTCTGGGCGCGGTCGCAGCTGCTCACGAAGCTGCCGCCGGTTACCGCCCGCCGCAAATCGCGACCCTCTTCGGCTGCGGCTGCGGTGTTCAACGTCCACTCCCAGGTGTTGCCCGACAAATCATAGACGCCATAGGGGCTGATGCCTTTGTGATAGCGGTCGACGGGCGTGGTCTGCTTCAAGCCGGTTTCGACCGTGTTGCAGCGGTCTTCGTCATAATCGTCTCCCCAGGGGAAGTAACGATCGTCATCGCCTTTGGCTGCGCGCTGCCATTGAGCGACTGTCGGCAGATTAATCTTCATGCGCAGCTGCGCGCCCAGCCAGTTGGCAAATGCCTTCGCCTCGTACCAATTGACATTTTCGCGTGGCAAGGTTTCGCCATCAAAACGCGCCGCGGATGCTCGTCGGTTGGCATCGAACCAGCGCTGGGCATGCTCGGAAAAAGCCCACCAGCGCGGATTGCAATAGCCATCTTCGGCATCCACAAAGATGGCAAATTGCGCGTTGGTAACCGGGTATTTGCTCATCACAAAGTTGTCTACCTGCTCGGTTATCTCGCCGAATTCTTCGTCCGCGCCGACGATGCTGCTTATGGTTACGCTGCCATGCGGGATATCACACCATTGTAGCATAGGCAAGAAGTCGTTGGCAGAGAACGGCGCATCGACTATTTCGAGGCTTGGCGCGAGAGCGGGCGGATCGTTTTCTACGGGCGCGCTTGCTGCTTTGACTGGCGCGATGGCAGCCGGCTGGTTTGGCGCTTGAACGGGCTTCGGCGCCTGGACGGGCATTTGATTGTTCAGCTCGGCAGCGCAGTGACGGCGCAGATTCTGCGGGTCATAATCGCCAAACTCCTTTTGGAATTCTGCCAGCGCCTCGCAAGCAATGCTGCGCGTGCTTTCAAAATTGAAGAGCGCAACAATGTGCTGGTATTCGCGCTTCACTTCCCGCGATTGTCGCCGCTCTGACAAGGCAGCCTGTGCCGAACGCAGCAGCTTGTCCACGCGCACGAATCGCGAACGGTAGCCGCTGTCCTTTGCCTGGCGCAGAAGGCGAATGGCAGATTCGTAATCGTCTTCTTCCATCGCCCGCACAGCTTCCGAAATCAGCGCGGCCGGGCTGGTCTCTGCTGGCAGACTCGCTGGTGTCCCCGGCGGGGCTGATGGCGTTGCGGACGGAGCATTTCGTGCTCGCTCTACCATCAGAATGGCTGTCAGCAGGCGCGAGACATTTTGCGCTGTCAAGGCGTTGGACAAGTCGACATAATGCCAGGCGCGCATGGCCTCTGGCAGCACGGTATCGCTGTCGATAAGCACGGGGATGATAGCGCGCTTGAGCTGACGGGCGATGAACAGCTCGCGGCGGCAATTGCGCGAAGCGACTGACTCGGGCGAAAGCAAATAGATGAAGACCTCGCACCAGGCCAGTCGGCGGCGGATTTCTTTCCACCAGTCTTGCCCGGCATAAAGACGTTGGTCATACCATACTTCGTGGGCCTGCAGTGTCTCGATGATGCGGATGCAAAAAGGCTTGTCGACGCGCGCGTAACTGACGAAGATCTTCATGCGTCTGCGCTCTCGGCTGCGGCCGGCGGCCTATCCAGCAGCGCGCGACTGGCTGCGCTGTCAATGCCCTCCAGCGCTTGCACCGCCAGGTCATGCAGGCTTTCGTTTTCGCCCTCGGGCTTGCGCTGGTCGTTGAGCAGTTGCTGCAGGATTGGCAAGTGGCTGTCGGTCATCTGCGGTCCCAGCTGCTGCAGGGCAAAGTGACGCAGGAGCAGGCTGGCATCGTTCAGCGCCAGTTCCAGCCAAGGCAGGGCTTGTTGTGGGTTGATCTGTTGAATGGATTTGAGCGCGGCGAAGCGCACAAATTCGTCTTTGTCGCGCTGCATCGCCTCGCCCAAAGCCGGGATGACCTGTGGCTGGCGCAGCTCGCCCAGCGACTCGGCAGTGGCTTCGCGTACTGAGGCATTTTCGTGATGCAGCAGGCGCGCCATATCGCTCGCGCTCGCGACAACGCGCAGCTCTGCCAATGAACGCGCGACAGCGACCTGTACGATCCAGTTGTCGTCATCCAGGCGGCGGCGCAAATGCGGACCAGCAGCCGGATTGCGCAGCACCGCCAGCGCCTCGGCAACCGCCCAGCGCACGCTCCAGTTGCGGTCATCCAGCGCTCCGCAGAGCATGTCCAGCACCTGGCTGTTGTCACTGCCGCGCAGATGACGGGAAAAGCGGCGCAAGAACTTCGCGGCTTTCTGTGTGCGGCCCCAGTCGTCATCTCGCAGCACTTGCAGCGTACGCGCGATCTTTTCTACATCGCTGAAATCAGCCGACGCCGAGCCACCGGGCATCTGTGTTTGTTCGTCCGCGGCGGCGCTTTCGATGCTGGTCAGGGCAGCGCGCGCCAACTGGCTGATAGCAGTGCCATCGTTGAGCGCAAGCGGACTATCGAGCAGGCGCCTCAAGTCAGGCAGAGCCGGCTGGTAAGCCGCTCCTCCCACTATTTCTATAGCGGCAGCGGCGGTTTGTGGGTTCGCGCTTTCCAACAGCTCGACCAGCGTCTCACAATCGAGGTCTGGCAAGGCTTTCAGCAGTTCTGTCACAGCGCGCAGGATCTCGGAGTCCGGGTCAGACAGCGCAGCGATGAGCGTCTTCTGCGCGGCGCTTTCGCCTTCAAAACGCGCCAGCATCTCATAGGCCGCCATGCGCACAGTCCGGTCCTTGTCATCAGCCGCTTGCAGCAGGGCGGGCAGTGACTGCGCGGCGGGATAATCTGCCAGGCTGTTGAGCGCGCGATGACGCTGCTGCCAGTCATCGTGCCGCAATTGCTCTCGCAAGCGCGGTGGCAGGGCGGGTGGCGCTGCGGCTGTCCGAGTGGTCTCGTCAACAAATGGCGATTGACCGTATACCAGCGCTTCAAGCTTGCTGCCGGCCAGCACGGTCGCGTCCGGTGGATCGTGCAGCACCGCGGCGATGTCATCGACCAACTGCGCAAACTGATCTCGATTGGGCAGGTATTTGATGGCATCAATAATCTCTTGCCGCAGCGCGTCCGCTCGCCGATGAGACAGGATGGCAGCGCTGATGGCTGCGGGCATTTCAACAATCTCGGCGGCGACCTGCGCCAAGCCAATAGCGATGTCCGTTTCATTGGTCGCGACCGCTAAATCGTAAAATTCGTCATTCAAAGTCAGCAGGCGCGCATCTGCCATCGCCAGCAGCCGACTCGTCACCAAGCGTTTGCGCTCGGCCAGCGCTCGAATGACGGCAGTGCGATTGGCCGGCTGCGACTGCGACCAGCGCAACACGCGGGCCAAAATCTCGGAATAAGCAAACTTCATCAGCGCTGGAAGCAATTCTGCCCAGTCGGCGCCGTCGCCTCTCTGCAAGTCATCGAGAAGCAATATCGCCGTGGGCAGATACTTGAGCTCGCCCAGCATCCAAACGGCGTTGCGGCGCAGCGTCTCGTCCTGATGCACAGAAAGCTTGACCAGCCAAGCTGCTGCCAAAGCCAAAGGGTGGGCATCCAGCTGCTGCAGCAATTCAGCGGGATTTTCGCGGTCGACTTTGGAGACCAGACCGATGAAATCCAGCGGCAGCTCCAAGGGCAGGGCGCGCACCTCTTGCCACAGCCAAAGCTGCGTATCGCTCTTGTATCGCCCCAGCTGCGCGATCAGCACTTGAGCGGTCGTGTCGGCGTCCGGCATGCCAGCCAGCGCCGGGCGGAAGGCTCGCTGAGCTTCGGGTTCGTCGGCGCACAATTCCACCAGCCGTTCAACCAGCGTCTGTCGGATTGGTGCTGGCTGCGAATGTGCTCGCTGCAAAGCCATCATCGCCAAGAACGGGTCGATTTCCGAGATGCGATCCAGCGCACGGTCCCGCGATTCGTCCGCCAGCCCCGCGATGATGAGCAGCGCCAGGCTGTCCCATTTGCGCGGCATCCGCTCGCCGTCGTCAGTGAACTCGGGCGCTTTGATAAACTTGAGCAAACCGTCGCGTTTCAAAGGCTCTGCTGCCAGATAGGCCTGCAGCGACTCGGGTTGGAAGCGCAGCCAGCCGTCTTTTTCATGCAAGAACCCAAGCTCCACAGCCGCCTGCACAACGCGGGGATCCTGTGCCTCGCGCTCGGCATCGGCGCGCTGGACAAAGCGATGCGATTCAGCCAGTATCATTGCCCAAGCCAGGCTCTGCAATCCGCGCAGCACTTGCACCGCGCTGAGGCCATTCGCTGCGCCGGGATGTTGCTGGCTGCGCAAGGCGATCAGCGCTGGCAGTGGATCTTTTGACCACTGGCTGTAGGCAAGGGCGCGATCGGCTGCCAGCAATTCGATGCCGACCGACAGATAGTCCAATTGTCTCTGGGCGATTCGCTCGGCTCGTTGCCTCAGCAGTTGCCGAAAGTCGTTTTGCTGCCCCAACGTTAGGTGATGGCTGGCGTATTTCTGCGCGAGCGCGGTGCTGAACTGTCCGATCTCCAGAGTCGGCAGGCGCGGCTCGTCTTCGGCATCACCCCGCGAAAGCACGATGAATCGCTGGCGTGGACTGGCATCAATCCACTCGCAGACGGCTTGGGCATGCTCGGGATCCTTGGCGCGCAAGTCGCTGTAGTTGTCCAGCACGAGCAGCGATGACTGCCCTTCCAGCCAGTGCCGCCAAAATGTCAGCAACTGCCACTGCGATTCCACAAAGGCGTCGAACGTGTCCAGCCCGTTGTGCCACAGCGCCAAGTCCAGCCAGATGGGCAGGGGCGCTGCATCATCTCGCAAGGCGGCGTGTGCCTGTTCCAGCGCCAGCAACTGCGCAAATGCCGACTTGCCACTGCCAGACGCGCCATGAATGACAAACTGTGGTTCTGTATGCGCCCATTGCGTCAAGTCGCTGACAGCTGTGGCTGCGCCGGACTTCATGCCCATGAATGCCCAATCGCGCAGAACGCCAAACTGCCCGTTTCGCGGTCGGATATCGCTGCCGCCAACCGCATCACAATTGCGCAGCGCTGCCCACGCTGTCGGCATTTTTGATATTGCCAACTCGTGCTGGTGGATGAAGCCGCGCAAATATTCCAGTCGCTCGCCGGGCTTGGGCAGATCATCCGCTTGCGGAATGCGGCTCAGCAGCTCTTCTATGCTTTGATCGCTGGGGTCGGCAAACCAGCGGCGAAAATCGATCCAGTCGTTGAAGTGGAAGTCGGCGATGTGTTCGGTAGAAAAATCGCGCGCGATGACAGCGGTAACCGGCAGACCACGCTCGGCGAAGGCAGCGAATTCGGCTTGGCAATGCGGCGACCGCAAATAATCGTCGCTGACGACAAGCAATGCCCCGCCTGCAGAGGCGCGCGCCCTGCGAATGCCCGCCTGCCAATCTTCGCTGGGCGCAATCTCAAAGCGGTCCAGCCAGACTTGCCGATAACAACGCAGCAGCAGCATCGACAGCCGGAATGCCTGGTCGATGTCGTTGTTGTGGTACGAGAGATAAAGCGCTCCGTCCTTGCCCACAGCCGTCCTTTGTCGCGCGGTCGCTTCGTTACGCCTCCAATTATACTCTTGGGCTGCGAGTGTGTTTTGGAAATAGCGCGTGAATCCAGGGCAATCGCTTCAAATCTTTCCATAGCACCACAAGGACGAGCTACAAAGTGGGACTATCTTTCGCAGCAAGCGAGTCTGGGCTAAGATGCCCGCAATCCTGAGGGGAAGACACAGCACGATGGAGACATCAAAGCTTTTGCGCGGCAGCATATATGGCATCACGGCAGCCAGTTTGTGGGGCAGCTTGTATGTTGTTTCTGATGTTACGCTGCTTGTCGTACCGCCCTTCACGCTGATGAGCGCTCGGCTGACGCTGGCATTGCTGGTCTTGCTGCCTCTGGCCTGGCGGCGCGGGATCGCCAGGCTCGATTCGCCCGTGCTGCTGCGCATGTTGGCGGTGGGCGTGCTGGGCATTGGCATCAGCCTGGGCGCGCAATTTGTGGGCACAGACATGTCCAACGCAGTCAACGGCGCATTGGTTACCAGCGCATCGCCGGCCTTTGTCGTGCTATTCGCCATCGTCATCCTGCATGAGCGGCTGACCATCTGGCGGTTTATTGCCATCGCGCTGGCGACGACGGGGGTGCTGGCGATCCTCGATCCCGCTAGCGCCGATTTCGCCTCCGACACATTCCTTGGCGACCTGTTTCTGGCTTTCGCAGCGCTGACATGGGGCTTGTATTCTGTGCTGGTGCGGCTGCTGTCCCTGCGCTATCCGCAACCCACCTTAACCGTGACCGTCTTTGCGCTCTTGGGCGGTCTGCTGGTTTCGCTGCCAGCCAGCGCCTTGGAATTGTCCCAGCGCCCTGTCGGTTCGCTGGATGCGGGCATCGTGCTGGGCGTGCTCTACTTGGGTCTGGTCTGCACGGCGATTGCGCTGCTGCTGTGGAATCGAGCATTTGCCTTGCTGCCAGCCAGCGCCGCTTCGCTCTTTTTCTTTGCGCAGCCGCTGTCTGGCGCGGTCTTGGCGGCGGCTCTGCTGGGGCAGCACATGAGCGCCTCGCTGTGGCTGGGCGGCTTGCTTATCGCGGGCGGAGTGCTGCTTTCCTTGCGCGCCGGCTAGCCCGCTAGCAATCGCCGGGCTTCGCGCGCCATTTTTAACAAACGGAAGCGGCGCACCTCGGCGAAGAAGGCGGCAATGTCATCCAGGCTGTCGCTATTGTGCACGATCCGCAATTGCTGATGCTGGGCAGGATCGAGCAGGGAGTTGATGTCTTGCTTGACTCCCGCCAGCCCGCGCAGCGTCATGCCGCAGGTAAAGCCGATACGCGCCAGCTTCCGATCTCCGCGCCAGCCCGCCTCGCGCAGGCCTTCCACATAGGCGCTGAATATCGCCTGGTCGAGCCGCTCGGCATAGTCCTGCGTGATGCCGCTGTAATACATGGCGAGCGCAGTCAGCGACACCAACTCTTCGCCAATGCCGCCGCGCCCGGCCAGCGCCCAGTCCAGCAGTACGAGGCCCTCGTCGCTGTGCAGGATGTTGCGGCGGAAGGCATCGTTGTGGCAAAGAGTCTGCGGCAGCTGACTCAGCGCATCACGAAAGAGCTGTCGGTCGCCCCAGATCGCCATGATCTCGTCCCGCGCTTCGAATGGCAACGTGATTCGCGCCAGCGGCTGCTCCAGGCTTTGCGGAAGCGCGGCAAAGGCATCGGCCAGCGCCGGCACGATCGCGCTGTGCCAGCCCTGCGCAAGCCAGTCCTTGGCGGGCAAGTCGTGTCCTATCATGCTGCCATTCATCCGTCCCAGTTGGCGAGCGATCTCGCGATAATCGTCCAAGGCCCAGTTGTCTTTGCGGTCGGCATAATCCGCCATCCATATCCAGCAGGAGTCGCCAAAGTCGCGCAGTTGGACGATTTGTGGCGCGATAAAGGTATTCGCAGGCAGGTCTTCCAGCAGGCGGGCGCGGTAAAGCTCGTATTCGCGTTTCCAATAGTAAGGCGAATTCGGCGTTTCGCCCGGTCGTTGGAAGAGAATCTTCAGGATGAGACTACTGGGTGGGTCGGCTTCGCTCTCGATCCAGAAACGATATAGCGCCGTGCCGCCGATCGCGCCGCCAAAGCCGCCATGCACTGCTTCATAGCCCCACGAGACCACAGCCAGCTGCTCATCTCCACCAGCCAGCTGCGCCAGTTCTGTCATCTGCGCCGTGGTCAGCGCCGCCAAACGTTGCTCGGTGGCAGGATCGCTGGTCGCGGACAGCATGCGCTTTAGTCGATGCCGAGATATGTCTTTTGCACGACTTCGTTCTGCTGCAGGTTGGCTGCCGTATCGCTGATGGCCACTTCGCCACTTTGCAGCACATAGCCGCGGTTGGCGATCTGCAGCGCCATATGCGCGTTCTGCTCGACCAGCAGAATCGTGACACCTTCGCTGGCGATGCGTTGGATGGCTTCAAAGACCACATCCACCAGCACCGGCGCCAAGCCCATGGAAGGCTCATCGAGCAGCAGCAGGCGCGGTCTGGACATCAAGGCGCGGGCGATGGCCAGCATTTGCTGTTCGCCACCGCTGAGCGTGCCGGCAAATTGTTTGCGCCGTTCTTGCAAGCGTGGGAACATCTCAAAGGCGCTGTCGAGGTCCTCCGATACATCGTCATCCGTGCGGACATAGGCGCCCATGTCCAGATTTTCTTCGACCGTGAGCTTGGCAAAGACGCCACGACCTTCAGGCACCATAGAGATGCCACGGGCCACCAGCAAATCAGCTCTCGTTGATGAGATTTCGCGCCCGTCGTAAACGATGTTGCCACCGCGCGGCGCCATCAAACCGGATATGGTGCGCAGGGTGGTTGTCTTGCCCGCGCCATTCGAGCCGATCAGGGCAATGATCTCGGCATTGTCGACCTCAAAAGACACCCCTTTCAGCGCGTGGATATTGCCGTAAAAGGTGTGAATGTCGTTGACTTCCAGCAGCGCCATGTGGCTCGCCTTCTCCTAGATGCTTGGTTCTGTGGCGGGGTTGGTTTGGGCGGCGCCACTGCCGAGGTAGGCTTCGATAACTTTGGGGTTGGTCTGAATGTCTCGTGGCAAGCCTTCGGCGATCTTGCGTCCATAATCCAGCACGGTGATGTGCTCTGATATTTCCATAACCACGCGCATGTCGTGCTCAATCAAGACCACGGTAATGCCCAGTTCGTCGCGCAGGCGGCGGATGAAGTCGGTGGTTTCGATCGTTTCGCGGGGGTTCATGCCGGCTGTAGGTTCATCCAGCAAGACCAGCTTGGGACGATTTGCCAGCGCCCGCGCGATCTCCAGCCGCCGTTGATCGCCATAAGACAGATTCTTGGAAAGCATATCGCCCTTGCCCTCCAAGCCGACAAAATGCAGCAGTTCCCGCGCGCGGTCTTCGCAGCTGTCATCTTCACGGCGCGTGGAGGGCAAACCGAGGATCGCCCCGAACCAGCTGGAGCGCAGGTGAGGCTCTTGCCCAACCATGATATTCTCGATTGCCGACATGTTGTTGAAGAGGCGGATATTTTGAAAGGTGCGTGAGATGCCAGCGCGGGTGATCAGATCGGGCGTTTTGCCACTGATTTGCGCGCCATCGAACCATATCGCGCCGTCATCAATCTGATAGAAGCCGGTGATGCAATTGAAAAAGGTGGTTTTGCCCGCGCCATTGGGTCCGATGATGCTGGCGATCGCGCCCTCGGGGATATAAAAGTCGAGGCTGTCGACCGCCACCAGACCGCTAAAGCGCTTGGTCATGCCAGTCGCTTCCAGGATGCGGCGCTGTCCATTCTTGCTGTTTTCTGCCATCTGCGCGCCTCTCGCTCTAGTCGCCCGTGCTGACTTTGGTTTTGACACCCGCCTGGACTTCGTGCATCACCAACTTGGAGGGAATCAAGCCTTGCGGACGGTTGATCATCATCAGGATGAGCAGCGCGCCATACATCAAAAAGCGGAATTCGCTGAATTCACGCAGCAGCTCGGGCATGCCGATGAGCACGACCGCGCCCAGCACGATGCCCGGATTGCTGGCGATGCCGCCGACAATGATCAAGCTCAACACATTGATCGAAATGAAAACTGTGAAGCTGTTTGGGAAGACCGTGCCGACTTTAGCCGCGAATATCGCGCCAGCCACGCCACCCGTAGCCGCGCTCAAGGTGAATGCCAGCAGCTTGGCGCGGGCTGTGTCGATGCCCATGGCCGTGGCGACATCTTCATCTTCGCGGATGGCCATCCACTGCCGACCGGTGCGCGAGTTGTTCAAGCGGATCGATACGAATAGTGTGACCAGGCTGGCCACCAATACAATGTAATACAGTTGTTCCGGATTTTTCAGCTCGGTCGCAAACAAAAATGGCTTGGGGATATTCTGCACGCCCTGCGCGCCGCCAATTAGCGGCTTCAGCCAGTCGGACAGCGCCAGCTTGCCGATGATCTCGCCGAAGCCCAGTGTCGCAATCGCCAGGTAGTCTCCGCGCATCCGCAGCACCGGCACAGCAAAAAGGAAACCGGCGCACATGGCCGCCAGCAGCGCAATCGGTATGACCATCCAGAAGGTGAAACTGCCCTTGAACAAGCCCAGCGGACCGATCGAAGTTAGCACAGCCAGGATGTACGCGCCGACGGCGTAATTGGTGACATAACCCAGGTCGAGCAAGCCCGCCAATCCGATAGCGATATTCAAGCCCAACCCCATCAGGACGAATATGCCGATGGTCACCGCGACATCGCTGAGCGTGCGGCCGATCAACCAAGGCAGCGCCAGCAGCAACGCAGCAAACACAAGCATGCCCAGATTGCGTATCTTGTGGCGGCTGCTGTTGTCCAGCGCGGCGAATTGGCTCTGTGCGCGGCCGCCAAACATCGCCCACAGGAAGCCGGCTGCCGTGCTGACGATGAACAAAACAGCGGCGGAATTTTGGCGCAAAGTATCGCGGCGGAAGATTTCGCGGAGGGTGTCGCGGTCCAGATTCTCTTGCAGGATAAGCCGCACCGTTTCACCAAATGCGCCCACCAGCAACGTTACGCCCAAGCCATACAGCAGGGCGCGCCGCGGGATATCGGGCATGATGCGCATGATCACGCCCGCCAGTCCAGCGCCTGCCGAAGCAGCTAACAAGAACCCGATGCCCGTCCACAGTTCATTGCGGTGGTCAAAAGTTACTACTTCGACCCAGTCGCGGTCGACATGGACGAGCACGCCGCGCAGGTCGCCCTTGACCTCGAAGATCAGCGCAAAGCCGAATGTAACAATGCCGATCAGCAGCGCGCTGATCAGCCAGGTAGCCGCCGCTTGCCGCATTTCATTGCCCTGTGCATGACTCTTCCAAGCCAGGTAACTGGCGGCAACAAAGGGGATCAACTTCAACGAGGCATCAAGCAGGTAGCGATATTCGTCAGAGTTAAAGAGCAGCAGAATAACGGTCGGCAGCGCAGACAACAGGCCGATCGCCAGCCCACCTGCCAATGCCACGCGCGGGTCTTCGCCAGCCTCGGTCATGCGCGTCGTCGCCACATAGCTGGTCACAAATGGCGTCGCCAAGAGCAGCGCCTGCCCCAGACTGATAAAGTCGTTGACGACTTCACGCTCATGAAATGCGGCGATCATGCCGATGACACCAGCGAACAAGATAAAGCTGCCCGACAGCAAGCCCAAGCGCAAAACGCGGCGGCTGGCTTCAGAAGCGAGAATGTTCATGCCGCCTCCTTTAGGCTTTTGTCTCGGACAATCGTTCGCCCAAGATGCCTTGCGGACGGAAGATCAGCACCAGCACCAGCATGGTAAAGGCGATCACATCTTTGAGCTGGTTTGCGCCGGGGATTCCCAGCCCGGCCAGCACCAGATTGGGTCCGATCGCCTCGATGACGCCCAGAAACAAACCGCCCAGCATCGCGCCGGGGATATTGCCGATGCCGCCCAGCACCGCGGCGGTGAAGGCTTTGATGCCTGGAATGAATCCCATGTAGAAGTTCACGCCTTGCGGACGAAACAACCCGTTGATGACTCCAGCCGAGCCAGCCAAAAATCCGCCGACGCCAAAGGTAAAAAGAATCACCCAGTCGATGTCGATGCCCATCAAGCGCGCCACTTCCTTGTTCTCGGATACCGCGCGCATGGCTTTGCCGATGCGGGTTCGCTCGACCAGCCAGTGCAGCCCAATCATCAAGACCAAGGCCGAACAAAACACAAAAATTTGCGCAACCGGGATGCTGATATCGCCGATCTGCACTGCGCCCTGCAGCGCCCGCACCTGTGGATAGGCTTTGAAGCTGGAGCCATACAAACCGCGGAAGGCGTATTGGAGGAAGAAGGACGCGCCGATAGCCGTAATCAGAGGGACGAGCCGAGGACTGCCACGCAACGGTCGATAGGCGATTCGTTCCACCAGCACCGCCACCGTCATCGAGACCAAGCCCGCGAACAGGATCATTAGCAAGATGGCCAAGAGCGGCTGTTCGTTCAGGAAGCCGGTGCGGTTTAGCGCTTCAGCGAAGAAGAAAGTGGTAAAAGCGCCCGCCATGAACACCTCGCCGTGCGCGAAGTTGATCATCAGCAAGATGCCATAGACCAGTGTGTAGCCAAGCGCGATCAAGGCATAGATGCTGCCTTGCGACAAACCCGCCGCCAGCAGATTGACCCACTGTGCCAGGCTGATGCGCCCCGACGACAGCGTATTCCAGGCGCCAACCACCACCGCCAGCACGATTAGCACACGTAGCACATCAATGGTGAAATCGACCCAAGAGAACTCGCCGGACTTGTTTCTGAACATAGGAATCATCCGAGCCGCTAGTTTTGCAAAGTTTGCCAGCCAGACCGTGCGCCCAACCACGCGCAATTATGGGATAACCGAGCGCTGGCTAGGCATCTTCAAATGAATCCGTGGCGAAGTTCCAAACGGCCGGCGGTGGCCAATTGCCGTCGTAGACCTCGGCTTCGGTGATATGGAAGATAGCCATGGCGGTTACGCTGCCACAATCGCCGGCATAAGGCGATTCATCATAGCAGGTGAGCGCGCCCGTCAAGCCCGGATAGTCTTCTACAGCATGCACTGCATCGCGCAGCGCGCTTCTGCCGATCGTCAGGTCGCCATCATCGCTTGCCACGGCGCTGGCTTCGATCGCGTCGAGCAAGATATTGGCGGCGTCGTAGGCATGGGCGTGGTAGCCGCTGGGTGGCGATTCGCCAAATTCGTCCAGCCAGGTAGTCAGGAAGGCTTCGTAGGCATCGCCACCGACCAAAGGACCAGACATGTAAATGCCGATGGCCGCATCGCCGGTATTCTCGGGGAAAGACTCCACGAAGCTGGCTGCCGCAGTCATCATCACCGCATCTTCCAGTCCTGGCGTGGTCGCCATCTGCGCGCCAAAGAAGTTGGACTCGGGCTCAAAGAGCGGGAAGTAAACGATATCGGGACCGCTGGCCGCGATCTCGGTGAGAATGGCGGTCATATCCGTATCGCCTTTGTTGACCGCGCCGCTGAAGACGACATCGCCGCCCAGCTCGGCAAAACGCTCTGCCATGACACGCGTTGCGCCTTCGGTATACGTATCGCCATCGTGCACAGTTGCCAGCGAAGCCACGCCCAACACTTTGATCGCGTATTCGGCTGCTTTGGCGCTGCGGATCAAGTCATTCGGGCTGGTGCGGAAGTAACCGGGCAGATACACGCCGCCGCTTGCTGTGTCTTCGTTGGTGAGGCTGGGCGAGGTATTGGATGGCGCGATCATCAGCATGCCGGCCGCGTTGACGATGGGCAATGCGCCCTGCGCCGCGCTGGAACAGCTGGTGCCGATGATGCCGATGATGCTGGGGTCGGCCGCCAATCGCTGCGCAGCTGCCTGTCCGCCTTCGGCCGAACACAGGCTGTCTTCTACCACCATCTCGATTTCGCGTTCCAGCAGCATGCCGCCACGGGCCTCAATCGCCAGCTCGACGCCGCCTTGCGCATCCAGCCCAAGCGCCGAGTTTGCGCCAGAAACTACCAGCATGGCGCCGATCACGATCGGATCGTCCGCGCCAAGTTCGACACAGCCCAGCGGGTCTTCGCAGGCCGAGTGCGCCCCGACAGGCGCAGCCCAGCCGAGCATGAGCGCCAATATCAAACTAATCAGGCCGGTTCTGATCATGACAGGTCTCTCAATACAAATGATTGCGCTAAAACAAGTCAGTTTGCAGGGAACAAGCCAGAACACCCACGTGCTCTGGCTCGTCCGCAATGGTGCAGAATCTTGCGCGCTTCGACGACAGGCTCTAGCCTTCGCCCATCGACGAAGCCATGGAAAGATCCCAGACGATTGGCGGCGGCCATTCGCCATCGTTGACTTGCGCTTCGGTTATCTGGAATACAGCAAGCGCTGTACCAGTCGCGCAGTCACCGCTGTAGGGAGATTCTTCCTGGCAAGTCAGCATGCCGGTCAAGCCGCTGTAATCCTCGACGGCGGCCATGGCATCGCGCAGTGCCTGGCGGCCGATCATCAACGTGCCATCGTCCATTTCAACGGCGACCGCTTCAATGGCATCCAGCAGCAGATTGGTGCCGTCATAGGCGTGGGCGTGGAAGCCGCTTGGTGGCGCTTCGGTGCCGCCAGGCTGTTCTTCAGCCCACATCTCCAGGAAAGCATCGTAGGCATCGCCGGCCACATGGGGACCAGTCATGTATACGCCGACCGCTGCGTCGCCAGTGTTTTGGGCAAAGGTGACAGAGAAACTGCCATCAGCAGTCATCATTTTGACGCCTTCCATGCCCGGGGTGTTGGCCGCCTGCGAAATGAGGAATTCGGACTCGGGGACGAAGACGGGCAGATACATGATAGCGGGCCCGCTGGCGGCGATCTCGGTGAGAATCGCGCTCATGTCGGTGTCGCCCTTGCTGACGGCGCCCTGGAAGACGACGTCGCCATCCATGCTCGCGAAGGTATCTGCCATTACGACCGCCAGACCTTCGGTATAGGGATCGCCGTCGTGGATAGTCGCCACGGCGTCGGTCATGAGCACTTCCATGGCGAATTGCGCGCCCATCGCACCCTGGAACAGGTCGTTATGCGCCGTGCGGAAGTAGCCTGGATAGTAGGTGCCGCCTTCGTCGGCGTTGGCATTGGTCAGGCTTGGCGACGTATTCGAGGAAGAAATCATCAGCATGCCAGCTTCGCTGATGATGGGCATCGCGCCTTGTGCCGCGCCCGAACAAGTTGTGCCGATGACGCCAGCGATGGATTCGTCGGCGGCGACGCGCTGTGCAGCCGCTTGACCGCCCTCGGCGGCGCAGTGGCTGTCCTCTTCAACCAATTCAATGTCTCTGCCCAGCAGCATGCCGTCCCGCCCGAGTATCGCGAGCTCGATGCCACCGAGAGAATCTGTGCCGTAGAAGGACGCGGGACCAGACATGGCGAGGATAGAGGCGATGACGATCGGCTCATCCGGACCTACCTCAACGCAACCCAGCTCGTCCATGCAGTGCGAATCCGCCATCGCGGGCAGACTGAAGACGAGAAGCAGGCTCAACGCGGTGAACAAAAGCAGTACTTTCTTCATGGTTTCCTTACTCCTTGCTAGTTGAATCAAGCAGTGCCGCGCAACTCCGCGACTATGATCAAGTATACAAGAACATTACGGATTCGTGCAATCATGTATGTATGGGGGTGTCTATCTATAGTGGTTTCGACAATTCGACCCCTCATCTCCAGGACGAAAGAAGGGGAGTTTTTTCCAGTTTTTCGCGTATTTTTCGTCCCTTTATCTTTATGAGGGAACCTGTCAAAAACGTGTCCATCAAATCAGACACTCCCGTCAATCCACGCCGCGTCTTTTGTCGCGACTGGTGTACAATGACCGCCACGATTGCTTTTCCGACGCAGGCGCATGATGAAATTACTGGTACTTGTTTCGTCGCTTGACCTGAGCCAGCCATTCAGCGCCACACCAGCTTGGTGGCAGCTGCTGAAAGGGCTCTATGAGATCGGCGTAGAAGTTATCGCCGCACCCTATCAAGGACCAGCCATCGACAGCTTGTGGTGGCGTGCCGAAGCCAATCCAGCGCGCTGGCAAGGAAAAGCGTTCAAATCCGCGCGGGATTTCTCGCGGGCCCTGCGCCCAAAGCCTGATGTTGACGATTCTACTGCGTCTGCAGGTGACTCCTTGTCGGATATCGCGGTGCGCGCCACGGCTCAAAAGCTGATTGCTCCACTCTGGCGCGACCACCTCGCAGGAATTTTACGCCGAGAGGACGATATCAGCGCCATCCTCTTCATCACCGTGCCGCTCAATCACCTGCGGGGTGTACCGGGTTATCTGTCGCGGACCTTTGATGTGCCCGTTCTGTTTTACGATGGCGATGTGCCAGCCAGCCTGCCTCATATGCAGGGATTCGCCTCTGGCTTTCGCATGTATCAAGGCGCAGATCTAAGCGAATACGCTGCGTTCATCAGCAACAGCAGAGGCGGCGAAGACTTGCTTCGGCAGTTGGGCGCGGCGCATGCGCATACGCTGTGGTATGGCGCGGATCCCGATGTTTTCCGACCAGTGGCTGTGCCCGCGCAGGATATCGACCTGCTCTTTTATGGGCATGGGCGTGAATACCGCGAAGACTGGATCGACAGCATGATCACCGCGCCCGCCAGCCAGCTGCGCGACTACCGATTCGCTGTGCGCGGCAACAACCTGGGCGACTTGGGCGCAGTGAAGAAACTGCCTTATCTCAGCTTTAGCAAACTGCGCGAGTATATCTGTCGCAGCAAGCTCAACTTGTGCATCACACGCGGGGCGCATGCCAGCGTATATGCTTCGTCTTCGTCCAGGCCCTTCGAGTTGGGCGCATTGGGTGCATGCATCGTCGCCAATCCCTATGCCGGCATCGAAGAATGGTTCGAGCCAAAAAAAGAGCTGATCATTGTGAATTCGGCTGACGAAGCGCGTGATCACTATGAGTTTCTGCTGCGCAACGACACGGCACGACAGGCGATTGGCAAAGCGGCGCGAGAACGGGTTTTGAAGCAGCATACCTTCCGCCACCGTGCAAGCGAACTTGTCGGCATAATCAGTCAATATATCTGAGTTGCGTTTATTGACCTAGCCAGATGCAGGAGAGCTGCCATGCCAATCAATATCGGCAAAGCGCGTGAATTTGTCTACCGCCAGGGAACGCTATTTGAGCGCGCGCTATTCGCCTGGCTCTTTGATAGCGGCAGTCTGGAACGGCTGCAGCAGATTATCTTGTGCTACAAGAATCCCGACGACGGCTTTGGACACGGCTTCGAACACGATCTGAAAGCGCCGCAATCCAATCCGCTGGCATTGGAATACCTGCTCGGGGTCATGAAGCATTGCAGTATCCCGGTCGGTCGCTTGTTGGATGGAACGGCGGACTGGGTCGATTCGCAGATGAACGAGGACGGCGCCTTGCGCAATCCACCCCAGACGCGCGATTATCCACTGGCGCCCTGGTGGCAGGAAAGCGGTGGGCAAACCCAGCCAGACAGCATCGTCGGCAATCTGATCCGCTTCGACCGCGCCTCGTCATCGTTGGTGCAAAAGACGAAGACCTGGGTGATGGACAATGTCACGATCGAGTCCATCCAGTCCAACGAATGGCTCTTCATGGCCTATCACGCAACCGACTTTTTCTTTGCCATCGACGACTTTCCCGCTTTGGCAGAATACCAGCGCGCCACAATCGACAACATCCTCGCCTGCGCGAGCGCTATGCCCGAGGCGCAGTACGATTCGCTTTTCACATTTGCGCCGACACCCGATTCCATGATTGCCCGCGCCTTGCCAGCGAGTACCTTGGAGCGCTGCCTTGACTACCTGACGGGCGCGCAGCAGAGCGATGGATATTGGCGCGATCAGCACGATCTGCCGCAGTGGTATCCCATAACGACCATCAACGCGCTGCTGGCGCTGCGGCGCCACGACCGTTGCTGAGCCTTGTGCTAAACTGACCGCCAGGCACAGAGGAGAGACGCGACTTGGCTATCGACACAGTCATTGAATTCGACTGCGCGCCCAAACGCGAGTTGTCGGTGGCGGGCATCGTGCAGCGCATCAAAGAGCGCGCCCAAGCCGAATCGGTCATCGCATCGCACCGCGCAAGTGGCGACCAACGTCCCATTGCCGAGATGCACTTCGAATTCTCTCGCAGCAGTCCTGGCAATCCCGGCGAAATCCAGCTGATCGCTGTGAATGACGCCCTGGAATATGCCAGCGACCTGGAAAGCCATGCCCATCATTGCCAGACTTGCCCGGCCAGCCGCGGGGCGGGCGCCTATGGCTGCGTTGGTTTTGTTCGCTATCCCATCAGCGCGCTCGCCGAGAATTGGCTGCTGGAGCGCCTGCCCGTGCCCGACGAGCCGCTGGTCTGGCTGCTGTTGAAGCAGGGCATTCAGACTCTTGGCTATGACGGCGCATCCCTGCGCGCGCTGCGACAAGCCGACGAGAGTCGCACTTATTTTGAGCTGCCTGCCGCTGCTCGGCGCCGCCTGGGTGAACTGCGCGTGTCGGGCGATCAAGCCCTGGAGATGATAGTGGGCGTTGGCGAGCGCATCATTCCCAATCACGCCGGCATCCTGCTGCTCTTCTTCGGCGCAATTGACCGCGATCTGGAAGCGCAGCAGATCCAGGAAATCTCTTCGCATGCGCCAGATATCCGCCAGCGCACACCATTCACGCTGGACTTGCCAGCGCATCCCGACAGTTGCATTCGCGAGTTGGCGACGCTGTTTCACGCCCTGTATGTGGCCTGGAAGTTGAATGTGCCGTTGTTCATTGACGCCTGAATGCGAGAAAGATATAGGACGATGAATACACAGCAAATCGCCTGGATCGAGACCATTGCCGAAGCCGATGCCAGCGGCGATCTAAAACGCGCCTATCAACGAGCCGGCGACCCTGGCAGCGATCATGTCGACCACATTATGAAAATACACAGCCTGCATCCGCAATCGCTCATTGACCATCTGCACTTGTACAAGACCTTGATGTACGGCGAGGGACCCTTGAGCCGCGCCCAGCGCGAGATGATCGGCGTAGTCGTCTCTGCCATCAACCGCTGCGAATACTGACTGCGGCATCATGCGCGCAACCTCCGTCAGTTGACTGGAGACGAGGATCTAACAGCCCAGATCGAGCGCGACTATACCCGCGCCGCCTTGGCATCTGTCGACCGCGCCATGCTCGACTACACCGCCAAACTCACTCGCGTGCCAGGCGATATGGTCGAAGCGGATGTTGCTGCATTGCGCGCCCAAGGCTTCAGCGACCGCGCCATCCTGGATATCGCGCAGGTGGTCGCCTATTATGCCTATGTCAATCGCATCGCCGATGGGCTGGGTCTTTCGCTGGAAGAGTATTGGGCGGAGGGCAAAGACGACTACTGAGTTCAGCCGCCCCGCGTCGCCAGCGCCAGCAGCAGCAGTGACAACAAGATCACGCCGATCGCGCCAAAGGCATAAACTTTGCCGAACAGTCGGCGCGCTTCTGAACCCTCGCTGAAGATGTCTGACAGTCTCATGATGATGGACAGTATACCTGTTTCTGGTACACAACTCTAGGTGCTACAATTCAATCTCATAAGCCAGACGGAAGCAGCCATGTCAGCCATCCCAGCCGATTTCAGCGGATTCATCGTCATCGTCAAGCGCGACTGCGAAACCTGCCAGCTCATCGCGCCGGTCTTGCAAACGTTGGCAGCCACCGGTAACTGCCTGATCTATTCGCAGGATGATCCGGCCTTCCTGCCGGGCATCCCTTCTGTGCGCGACGACCGCGAGCTGGACGTGTCGTATCGCCTTGCTATCGAGATTGTTCCGACCATCATTCGCGCTGATGCCGGCGTGGAATCGCAGCGCTTGGTCGGCTGGCGGCGTGACGATTGGCGCACTCTGACCAATAACCCGGGCTTGGGCGCTGGCATAGCAGCATTTCGTCCTGGCTGTGGCTCGAAGTCGGTCGACCCGGGCATGCCCGAAAAACTGGCTTACAAGTTTGGTGATACGCAGGTAAAGGCCCGGCGCATTGAAGTCGCCCCGCTGCAGGACGAGCACGAACTGGCATTCGAGCGCGGCTGGTCTGATGGTTTGCCCGTCGTGCCGCCCACAGAAGAACGTGTCCTGCGCATGCTGGCTGGGACTACGCGCGCCCCGCAGGAAATAGTCGGCGTGATCCCGCCCGACTTTGCGCCTTGCAGCGTGGAAAAAGTCGCCATCAATGCCGTCATGGCCGGCTGCAAACCTGCTTATTTGCCTGTGGTGCTGGCGGCGGTCGAAGCGGCCAGTCGGGACGAATTCTGCATGCACGGTGTGTTGGCGACCACCTATTTCGCCGCGCCCATCGTCATCGTCAATGGACCAGTCGCCCGCGAAATCGGCATGAACAGCGCGCATAATGTGCTGGGGCAGGGCAACCGCGCCAATGCCACCATTGGCCGCGCACTGCAGCTGGTGATTCGCAATGTCGGTGGCGGAAAACCTGGCGGCGTCGATCGCGCCACGCTGGGCCAGCCCGGCAAAATCGGTTTTTGCTTTGCCGAGCGAGAACAGGACTCGTATTGGGAGTCGCTGGCGGTTGAACGCGGATTTGCGCCCGACCAATCGACCGTGACGCTTTTTGCGGGTGGTGGCGTGCATGTGGTCGGCGATCAAAAATCACGCGAACCTGAGTCGTTGACACGCAGTTTGGCGGCGCTGCTGCGCGGACTGCACCACCCCAAGCTCTATGGCGGACCCGATGCGCTGTTGGTGATCTCGCCCGAGCACATGCGCGTCTTCCGCGAAGCCGGCTGGAGCAAGGCGCGGTTTCGTGAGGCGCTGGCAGACTCGCTCACCATGGATGGGCGGCGTATACTGGCGGGCAAAGATGGTATCGCAGAAGGCCTGCCCGAGCGCGCCGCTGGTGAACGACTGTCGAAGTTCCGCGAGGGCGGCTTGCAGATCGTGCATGCGGGCGGTGGCGCTGGCATGTGGTCGGCGGCTATCCTGGGCTGGGCAGCCAGCGGCGCAAAAGGCAGCGTACCCGTCACCGTGCCTGTGAAATCTTGAATCGACTGTGTAGAGCCTATTCTAAAAGGAGAATGCCATGACTATCCTGCTAGACCCAACCAGCGAATCGCAGCCGGCACAGCGCCAGGGACTGTCGCGTCCGCAATCGCTCGCGGGCAAACGTGTCGCCCTGCTGGATATTTCCAAACCGCGCGGCGATGTTTTTCTCGACCAACTAGAGGCGAAACTTGGCTCGCTGGGCGTGGCGACGCTGCGCTATCAGAAGCCGACATTCGCTCGTGTCGCGCCAGCCGAATTGCGGGGGCGAATCATCAGCGAATGTGACCTGGTCATCGAAGCTCTTGCCGATTGAGGCTCGTGCACGTCGTGCAGTGTGCACGACATCACCGAGCTGGAAGCAAGCGGATTGCCGGGCATGTTCGTGGCTTCGAGCGAATTTGTAGAGGCAGCCGCGGCGCAAGGACAGGCTTTGGGCTTTCACCCAGCCGCGCATTTTGTGCCGCACCCGATTCAAGACCGCAGCGATGACGAAATACGCGCCCTGGCAGACGCGGCTTTTGAAGAAATTCTGGCGCAGATTGTGGCGAGCTAATCGTAGCGACTGAGCACCACCGCCGTATTGTGCCCGCCAAAGCCGAAGGAGTTGCTCAGTACATGCTGCAGCGGGCGTTCTATCCCGACCAGCGGCGTGTAATCCAGGTCGCATTCCGGGTCGGGATTTTCCAGGTTGAGCGTCGGTGGGATGAAGTTGTCGTGCAGCGCTTTGATCGAGAAAATGGCTTCTGCAGCGGCGGTCGCGCCCAAGATATGCCCAGTCATCGACTTGGTCGAGCTGATAGGGATCTGATAGGCGACTTTGCCCAGCGCGTGCTTGATGGCCAAGGTTTCGCTCTTGTCGTTGAGCTGTGTGCCCGTGCCATGCGCGTTGATATAGCTGATTTCGCTTGCGCTGATGCCGGCTTCTTTCAGCGCGCGGCGCATGGCTTCGGCAGCATCCACACCATCGGGATTGGGCGCGGTGACATGAAAAGCGTCTGAGGTATGGCCATAGCCCGTTAGCTCGGCATGAATGGTCGCGCCCCTCGCCAGGGCATGCTCCAGGTCTTCCAGGATGAGCAGGGCAGCGCCTTCCGCAGCTACGAAGCCATCGCGGGTGGCATCAAAGGGACGGGCGGCTTTCTGCGGAATATCTTCTGTGTTGGTCAGCACTTTCATATTGTTGAAGCCGCTGATGACCATGGGCATGATGCAGGCTTCGCTGCCGCCAGCCACCATCACTTTGGCGCGCCCCATGCGGATCAGGTCGGCCGCGTCGCCCAGCGAGTTGTTGCTGGTGGCGCAGGCAGCGGTGATATTGTAGTTGGGACCCTTCAAGCCAAAGTGCATGGACACCCGCGAGCTGATGCCATCGTGCAGCAGGGCGGGCACAATCACCGGGCTGACGCCGCGATGCCCCTTGGATTCGAAGCCCTGCAATGCCTGTACCACCGTGACGATGCCGCCGATGCCGCTGCCGACCACCACGCCCACATCGTATTTGTTGTCGTCGGTGATGACGATTCCCGCATCGTCCAGCGCTTCTTCAGCTGCGACCAGCGCCAACATCTGCGCCCGATCCATGCGCCGCATCTGCCGCCGCCCAAACTTGGCAACCAAGTCCAGGTCTTTTACCTCGCCAGCGACGCGATTTTCCACCAGGTCGGCGTCAAACAGGCTGATCCAGTCTATGCCCGATACCCCCGCGCGAATGTTCGCCCAGGAATCTTCGACATTGTTGCCCGCCGGACAAACCAAGCCCATGCCCGTGATGACGACTCGTTTCTCTGCCATGCTCATGTTTCCATTCACTGCGCGGATTATGCCCCGTTTTGCTGTGGTCCAGCAACCGCGACTACCATTTCCTCCGCACGCAGGTAAGTCCGCGCCGCCGCCAGCAGGTCTTGCCTGTCGATGCCCTTGACCAGTTCGGCATAATTCGCCAGATAATCCAGCCCCAGCCCAAAACTCTCCATGCTGTGGATCTGCGAAGCGATGCCCTCATTGCTTTCCAACTGCAGCGGCATGCGACCAGTGAAGTAGCTCTGGTTGTCGGCCAGATCTTCTCTGGAAACCAGCTCGCTCGTCAAACGGTCGACTTCCCGGCGAATCGAGGCGATGGCTCGCTCCACATTTTCGGGATTGACGCCGGCGCTGATCGTCCAGGGGTCGGGACCATGCCCGCCGCCCAAGCGACTGAAGGCGTAATAGGCCAAGCCCTGCTGCTCGCGCACGCTCTTGCCTATGCGCCCCATCATGCCGAATTCGCCCAGCACGCTGTTTGCCAGTCGCGCCGCCAGGTAGTCGTTCGCCTGCCGCGCCGGCCCCACAATGCCCATGCTGATATCCGATTGCGTTTTGCCCGGCACAAAGACATCCCGCCGCAGCGACTCCGGCGCAGTGTCTGGCTCGTCAACAGTCAGTATGGGCGGCTGATCGTCATTGCGCCATTCGCCAAAAGCCTCGGCTGCCAGCGATACGGCGTCATCTGCGGCCACTGCGCCAACCACCACGATGATCATGCCGCGCGGACCAAAGTTGCAAGCATGAAAATCGGCGAGATCGGGCAGATCCAGATTCGCGATCGTCTTTTCGCTGCCACTGGGGCTGTAGTGATAGGCATGGCAAGCGGGATACAGCGCCTCTCGCATGGCTCTGCCCGCCCGATAGCGCGTGTCGAATTGGCTATATTGCAGCCAGGTCAGCCGTTCGCCGCGCAACCGCTCGACATGTTCGGCAGGGAAGACCGGATTGCGCAGGGCATCGTTGGCCACATCAACCAGCAGCGACAAATCTTCCGCCAGCGCCTTGCCCGAAAAACCGACCTTGTGCACATGCGCGCGAAAGCCCAGATCTGCGCCATTGTCTTCCAAAGCGCTGTGCAACTGGTCGAAGTTGCGCTTGACTGTGCCCGTCATCAACGCGCTGGCTGTCAATGAAGCCAGACCGTTCCTGCGCGGGTCTTCGTAGAGGCTGCCAGCATGCAGCGAAGCCATCAGGTTGACCGATTGCACGGCGGGATTTTCATAAGCCAGCACGACAATGCCATTATCCAGCTCGGCGCGGGTGATATTGTCCCCGCGGGGGATGCTGTCGAGTTGAGTCATGCCGGCTCTCCCTGCGCATCGGTCGGATGCAGATAGCCCACCACGCGACTGACTGGCAGCAAATAGCGCCGCGCCACATCCTGCACATCATCGGCGGTCACGCTCATCAGCCGTTCGGCGTAGGCGTCAAACCAGCCCACTTCGCCCAAAATGAAGGACTGCGCCAGCCAATAGGCTTGCCAGGTCACGCTTTCGGTGCTGTAGGCGAAGGCGGCTCGGCTTTGCTTGCGGGCTTTCTTCAGCTCGCTTTCGCTGATGCCATCCGCCTGCAGGCGCTCGATTTCGCGCAGCAGCGCCGCTTCCGCCGCTTCGGGGCTGCGACCATCGCGCAGGGTGACGATAATGCTATACAAGTAGGGGTCGATGGTGGGCGTCAGGGACGCGCCGACGCTGGCCGCGATCTCCGATTTGACCAGCGCTTCATAGAGGCGGCTGGTCTTGTTGTCCGATGCGCCGCTGGAGCCGGTCAGCACCGCATCCAGCACCTTCAGTTTCATCCAGTCAGGATGGGTGGCGGCCGGCGCTCGATGGCAGATTTCGCAAAAAGCCGTCTTGCCCGGGCGCTCGATGGCGACTCGGCGTTGTCCCTGCTGCGGCGGTTCGGGACGGGCAAAGAGCGCGGGCGCTGGCTGAGCGGGGATCGCGCCATACAGCTCGTCGATCTTTGCCAGCATGTCGGCGCTGTCAAATGCGCCCACCGCAATCGCCGCGGCATTGGCTGGGTTGTAATGCCCCCGATAATGCGCGTACAGGTCGTCGCGGGTCATCGTGCGCAGGTCGGCCTCATCGCCGATGATCTCGTGATGATAGCCATGCACGCGGAAAGCGGCGGCGCGCAACTCTTCCTGCAACCAGAAGGTCGGCTGATTCTCTGCGCCCTGCCGTTCGCTTATGATGACTGTGCGCTCGGATTCGGTCTCTTCGGGGTCGAAGAGCGCATTGGTCATGCGGTCGGCTTCGGCTTGCATAGCGATATCGACTTTGTCGGCGGGCAGAGTCTCGAAGTATTTGGTGGCGTCCATGCTGGTGAAGGCGTTCCATTGCCCGCCAGCGCGGTCGATTTCGCGGTCGAGCGTGCCGGCGGGGAAGCGCGGACTGCCCTTGAACATCATGTGCTCGACCCAGTGCGAGATGCCGGTCTTACCCGTTGGTTCGTTGCGGCTGCCGACGCGATAAGCCAGCCACCAACTGATGACCGGCGCGCTGTGCACTTCTTTGAGCAAGACGGTGAGTCCGTTGGGGAGTGTGTGGTGGGTGGGTGGGGTCACTGCGAATCCTAAAGTTTGCGAATGTGCGCGGCATTGTAGCACAGCTCAGAAGCTACGATGGCATCTCGAAAGCGAACACGGTAATTTCATCTTTAAACCGTATTGTCATTCTGTTATAACCTGTTACAATGAAGTAGCTCGCAGCCGAATACAGGAAGTCTTTCAATGGTAATGACAACAAAACCACAGAATATAAGTGAATTGTTTGCAAGTGGTGGAGATGTCAGATATGTCTTACCGCATTTTCAGCGTGAATATGCGTGGGACAAGGCACAATGGCAAACCTTGTATGACGATGTGAAGTATATTTATAAGGCGAGATCAGAGCATCAACCACCGCATTTCATGGGTGCTCTGGTCGTTATACAAGAAGTTGAAACCGCGGGCACAATGTCACAATTCACGCTCGTAGATGGTCAGCAGAGATTGACAACCATTTCACTACTTCTTTGTGTGATAAAAGAGCACTTGGAACTTGATTCAGAGAGACGAGTTGAAATAGAAAGACTATTGACCAACCCCGGCAGGGATGGGGAAACGTATTACAAGATCGTGCCGACCCAGAAGTACAATGATCAAAAGGCCTATTTCGCGATTATTGACGGCGAGAAGAAGATTCGTTCCGAATCAAATATCGTAAAGGCTTGGGAATACTACCGAAAGCTCCTATCAGGTGAAGATAGTATTGATATAGAAGAATTCTACAATTGCATCGTCAACCACATGCAAGTCGTATTCATCAAGTTGGACCGGGATGATAAGCCCTTCAAGATATTCGAGAGTCTCAATGCGAAAGGCAAGCGATTAAGCCAAGCTGATCTCGTACGCAACTACATTGCGATGAAGTTGCCTCCTGATCGCCAGTTGAAGGTCTTTAATCAATATTGGGCACCTATAGACTGTAGGTTGAAGGAAAGAAATAAAGTTGCACGGATCGGCGAACTCACTGCGTTTCTACGACACTACCTTGCCATGACTTATGGTACACTGACTAACAAAGAACAAGTATATGTGCGCTTTCGTGATCATATGGAAGATAATTACTCGGATTCTGAAGGCTTCATCGGTGAACTGAAACGACTTCATCAATTCGCCGAATTCTACGACAATCTCTTGCGGCCAAAACAAGAGTCCAATCCCCGAATCCAGGATGGCATCGAACGGCTTAATATCATTGCTGAATCCGTCACGTATCCCTTGCTGCTGCGTTTCTATGACTGGTATTCCAGTGAGGACATCTCAGCAGAAGAGTTTTCGAAGGCACTACGAGTCGTTGAGAACTTTGCCGTCAGGGTTTTCCTTGCTGGCGTAAAGTCTTCTTCACTGACGAAGTTGTTTCCCAGCCTTCCAAGTGAATTGGACCGCAATGATTTCCTGCCTTCGCTAACAAATGTACTGTTGTCTAGGAACTATCCATCCGACACTCGTATACGTCAGACATTTCCGATCAGCTTTCAATATACTGCTCAGACACGGAAGAAGCTAATATTGGTGTTGCTCACCATTGATAAGCATCTCGCACGAGAGTCTGATGGACATCCAGTTCTAAACGGTCCAGAGACCATCGAGCACATTATGCCGCAAAAGCTAAGCCCAGATTGGCGAAAGGAGATTGGGAATACCGACCATGCTGAATACCTCGATAACGTTGGGAATCTAACACTCGTTACGCAAGAATGGAATTCGAAGCTATCTAATGGAACTTTCGCCGAAAAAAAATCAAAACTTATGTTTCATGCCTTGCGAATTAACATAGACTATTTCAATAGGCAAATTGATCAGTGGAATGCGCAGGCCATACAATCTCGCGCTGACTGGCTTACTCAGCACGCACTAAAAGTATGGCATGCCCTTAGTAGTTTTATTCCACCGGATAGCGTTCGAGAGAGTAGTCCTTCTTTGCTATCAATAAGTGGCGAAAGACATAAAGTTAAACAGTGGCAAGATGTTTTGGTTCGTACTGTGGAAGAATTGATGCCGCGATTTGCAAATTTCGATGATGCAGCACAGCGTTTCGAGTCGAACATTTCGCGCAGAGACTCTGGTTTCGCGATGAGTCACCAATTAGAAAATGGCTTCTATCTGAAAACAAACTTGTCAGAAAATGCGATCTATAGTTTCTGCAAGCGATTTGCCGAGGCAGCCGGGCTGGACGACCGCGAATGGCACGTTGAATACGAATAACCCCTAAGCCCGCACCCGCCTTTCAATCACCGCGCCAGCCGAATCCAGCCCAGCCACCCAATCCCCCACCGCTGCAACCGTCCGATGCATGCCCAGCGTGCTGCGCGCGTGACCGATAGTCGTCAGCTTGACGATGCACTCGCCTTCTCCCGCCCGCGGCGCCAGCATAATCATACTGTGCTGCGAGATGCTCGGCTCTTCCACCACCACTTCAAACAGCGCGATACCCCGCTTGCTATCCAGCCAGGCATGCAAAACCGCGATGTGTGCGCCATCGACAGACAGCTTCATCGGCGCGAAGCGGTCGACAATCTCGGCGGTGTTTAGGGGCGTGCGCAGGATCAAGTGCGGCATTTCCAGTTCCTTTATGACGGGCGGATGCGGCACGGGACTATCATCGCGCCGATAGCGAAAGAAGTGCCCGCGCCGCCCTTCGCGATAGCCTTTTTCTTCGTATTTGGTAGGAAATCGCCCCGCGACTTCGTGCAGCCAAGGCGCAGCATATTCGTTCTGCAAGCCCCGCGCGCTGGACAAGATTTCATGTGCCATTTCGGCATAGTCGCGGATATCGGTGGCCAGCAGCAGCAGTCCATCCGCCGCCAGCCGACTCGTCAGCAGTTCGACCGTCCCGCGCTGGATGAGCCGCCGGCGTCCGTGCCGCTTTTTGAACCAGGGGTCGGGATAGTTGATGTGAAATTCGCGCACCGACCGCGGCTCGAGCAAGTGAGACAAGGCGGTTTCTGCGCGGCAGTGGATGGGGCGCGCATTGCTCAGTCCGCGTTCGTCGATCTTTGCTTCGGCTTTTGCCATGGACTGGCTGGAGATTTCCAGGCCGATGATATTGCAGTGTGGGCGCGTCGCTGCCTGGTGCAGCAGATAGTCGCCGTTGCCAAAGCCGATCTCGACGATCAGCGGCTGGATGCGCGAGAAGAGCTTTGCTTGCCGCAGCGGCCAATCAATCGTCAGCGCGCTCAGTTTGGGCAACATGCTGGTCAGGCAGGCGCAAGGGGCGGCTTGCGCTGCAGGGTCTCGGGCACGAGGAAGGTGAATATGCTGGCCGCCAGCAGCCCCGAACCGGCAATCACCCAGATCGCTGAGCTGAGCAGCAGCGCATCCGCCACCACGCCCACCACCAGCGGCGCGCCCGTATGTCCGACATCGCCGATGAGCCGCCAGACTCCCAGAAACTCCCCCCGCGACCGGGCCGGCGACAAGTCCGAGCCCAAGGTCATCATGCTGCCCGCGCCCAGGCCATTGCCCAGGCCGATCAACGTGGCCGCAAACAGCAAGCCGCCGAAGCTCGCCGCGAAGGGCACGAGCGCCATGCCCAGCGCCTGAATGCCGAAGCAAGGCACGATTGCGAACTTGCGCCCGTAGCGATCCATCAGCCAGCCAGCCACCATGAACAAGCTGAAATCCACCGCCACAGAAATGCTGATGATCAAGCCGATCTGGTCGACAGCCAAGCCCAGCGCATCGGCGGCGAAAAGCGGAATGATGACTGTGCGCCCGGCGCGGATCATCTGCCCGAATACTTGCGCCGTGCCCGCCGATGCCAAAATGCGCGCATTCTGCTGGAACACGGCAGCGATGTGGAAGCCATGGCCATCGTCCGCGGATTTGCGGCGCGCGCTCTTCTTGCCGCGTGTGAACAGCGCGACCAGCGCGAAGCCGATTGCTGTCGCCAGCGCGACCGCCAGGAAGGTCGTCCGCATGCCCACCATGCCCGCCAGCAACCCGCCGATCGCCGGGCCAATGAATCCGCCCAGCCGATGCGTGCCGCCATACATGGATATCGCTTTGCCGCGCTGCCCCAGGTCGACATGGTTGGTGATGTAAACATGCGCCGAAACGGTATACATAGACCGCCCGAATCCGGTGATCAAACGCAGCAGCAGCACCACCCAAATGGACGATGCGAAGAAGAGCAAGCCAAGCGAAACCGCTTTGACCAGCAGGCCCATCATCATGACTTGCTTGTTGCCAAAGCGCCGCTGGATCATGCCGGTCGGCACATCGGCGATCAATGTACCGATGCCCTCGCCAGCCAGCACCAGACCAATGAGCACATAGCTAATCTCGAAGTCGGCGGCGTACAGCGGCAGAATGGGCACGAGCAAGCCGTGGCCCAAAGTGACCATCAGCGCCGGCAGATAGAAGGACAAAATCAGCGCGCGCAAGCCCACATCCGGTTGTTTGAATCTCGGCAATCTCAGGGGGACGGTTGGCATTCGGCTAGTCTAGCGAGGTTCGCCCATTTGCGAAACGACTAATCGCGCGAGCTTTCGCGGATGACTCTTCCCAGGGTCGCAATCGCACCCTCGATTGTGGCTTCGTCCACTCGCGTGAAATTGAGCCGCATGGTAGACAAGCCGTCGGCGGGGTTGATGTAAAAATATTTGCCCGGCACAAATGCAACCTTCTGTTCCACAGCCCGCCAATACAAGTCCTCGCCATCCACGTCGGGCGGTCCTTCGATCCAGATGAACATGCCGCCTTCGGGTTTGATCCAGCGGTAGTCGGCGGGTATATGCGTGTCCATTGCATTCAACATGGCTGCCTGCCGCGGAGCATAGAGCGCGATGATCTTGGGGACCTGCCGCGATATGTAGCCGCCGCAGATATATTCTGTAGCCAGCGCCTGGGCATAGGTATTGCTGTGCAGGTCGGCGCCCTGTTTTGCCGTATACAACCAGTCGCGGATGAGTGGCGGCGCCAAGCAGAAGCCCAAACGCAAGCCCGGCGCAAAGATCTTCGACAACGTGCTGACATAGACTGTGTTGTCCGGCGCATAGGTCTGCAGGGCTGGCACCGCCTCGCCACGATAGCGCAGGTCGCTGTAGGGGTCATCTTCGATCACCAGCGCGTTCATGCGCTTGACGATGTCGGCGATCTGCTGACGGCGTTGGCGGCTCATCGTGCGCCCGGTGGGATTTTGGAATGTTGGTACCAGATAGATGAACTTGATAGCTTGCTGCTCCAGCACGGCTTGCAAGGCTTCGGGCACGATGCCTTCGTCGTCGCTGGCGATGCTGACATAGTTGGGCTGGTAGACGCCAAATGCCGAAAGCGCGCCCAAATAACTGGGCGATTCCAGCGCGATAACATCGCCCGGGCTCAGCAGCACCTTGCCCAACGTATCCAGCACGCTCTGCGAGCCATTGAATACCAGCAGCTCATCGGCAGTCGCGGCAATGCCTTTGCCCGCCAGGAAACCCGCCAGCGCTTCGACAAAGGGCGCAAAGCCTTCTGTGCGGTCGTATTGCAGCGCCGCCGCGCCATAGCGATCCAGCACTGCTTCGTTTATTTTGTACAATTCTTCGATAGGGAAGGTTTCTGGCGCTGGGATGCCACCGGCCAGGGACACCATGCCCGGCTGTGATACCACCTTGAGGATTTCGCGAATCTGGTTGCGCTGCATACTCTGCGTGCGCTTGCTGAGCAAATGCTGAAAGTTGCGCGTCATGATTTTCCTGTTTGCGTGATTTTGTCGCAGTACGAATTCAAGCACAAAGGGCGCAGAGGCGAGGGAAAGAGCTGAAGCCAATTACACCAGATAGTCGCGCAGGTTGTGCGCCACCTGCGGATGACGCAGCCGACGCAGCGCTTCTTTCTCCAGCTGGCGGATTCGCTCGCGGCTCAAGCCAAATTTGTTGGCGATCTCTTCTAACGTGTGCGGTTCACCGCCACCCAAGCCAAAACGCATGCGCAAGATGCTGCTTTGGCGCGGGGTCAACTCTGCCAGGACTTCTTCGATCGCTTCGCCCAGCAAGATCTGGGTTGCGCTGTCGACCGGGCTGACAGATTCCTGGTCTTCGATGAAATCGCCAAACTCGCTGTCGCCATCTTCGCCGACCGGGCGTTCCAGCGAGGTGGCGTGCTGGCTGGCATCCATCATGGCGCGCACGGCTTCGGCAGCCACTTTCAGCTCGGTGGCGATCTCTTCTGGCGTGGGTCTGCGTCCCAGGCTCTGCTCCAGGTCTTGCGAGGTGCGATACATCTGGCGGATGCGCTCGGTCATGTGCAGCGGGATGCGGATGGTGCGGGTCTTTTGTGCCAGCGAGCGGGTGATTGCCTGGCGGATCCACCAGGTGGCATACGTGCTGAAGCGATTGCCACGCGAATAGTCGTATTTGTCCACCGCGCGCATCAAACCGACATTGCCCTCTTGGATAAGATCGGGGAAGGGCAGGCCTTGCCCCATATAGCGCTTGGCAATGCTGACGACCAGCCGCGTATTTGCCCGCCCCAGATGTTCGCGCGCCGCTTGGCCATCGCGCACCATTTGCCGCAGGTGGCGTCGCCAGCGCTCGCTTTTCTGTTCTACTTCCGGGCTCTTGAGGTGACGCCTGGCACGGAATCCGCGCTCAATGCGCTTCGCCAGGTCGACTTCGTCAGCGGCGGTGAGCAGCGGTTCCTGCGCCATCTGCCGAAAATACAGTCCGACTGGATCATCGGAAGAAATGTGGCTGATATCGGCGACGGCTTTCTTGGGTAAAACGATGCGCTCCGCGATCTCTGGCTCGGCGAGGTCCGACGCTTCATTCAATAAACCGTCCGCAGTGACCACCGCATCGTTGTGGCGCAACTCAATGCCGCGTTCTTCCATCAATGTGAGCAGCCGGCGCAAGGCGACCCGGTCTTCGCGATTGTCGTCCAGCAACTCTTTAACTTGTTCGAAACTTACAAATCCCCGTTCTTCCGCAAGCTCCACCAGAGATTGAATCACATCCAACCCTTTACTTGTGAGGTGAATAAGGCGAAAACATTATTGGTGCAGCAAAATCAAGCTTTCATTCCAACTTCCATTCTGTGCCAAAACGCTGCCAAATGTCAACCGACATTTTTGTCGAATCTGCCACTGCCGTCCTGTGCAATCTGGCGCGACTATCCAGCCCCCAGCCGCCCTAGCGCCGCACAACCTTGTTCACGATGCCGAACCAAAATGGCGCGCCCTGCGCAGCCGCAACCACCGTAGCCGCGATGCCCAGCAGCTTCGTCAGCAGCAAGCCCGTCCAGCCGTCCGGATTATTCTCGGGCAGATAATTCCACAGATTGCTCGGGTCGCTGCGACTATAGTGATCGGCGGGCAGATGGGCGAGGCTCTGGAAGCCCCAGCCGATGGGCAGACTCAGCGCTTCGAGGTCGCCCAACTGATTGACGATGGCAGCGCCGCTTTCCACGGCGTCTTCCAGCTGGGTATCGCCTTCGGCATCGTTGGCTCGCAGTTCGTCGTCCGCTTCGCCAACCTGATCGCCCAAAGCGCCGCTTTGCAAAGAATAAGTCGCTGTGCCGCTGATTTGCGCTCGTTGAGCCGGGTCTTCCCAAAGCGTCTGCGCGATGTGCAGCGTGTCAATGTTGATCAGCAATGCGAAGCACAAAGCCACGATCAGCGAAAGCACCTTCATCTTGGCTGTGTAGGCGGCGCTGGCGCGATTCATGGCGCTGTTGAACCAGCCTTCCAGGTTGCCGCGCGCCTCTTGCATGTTTTCTGCGCCAGAAAGCACCGTCGCCAAGACATTGCGCAACTGGTCGTCTTCGACCTGTCGCACACCTGCGAGCAGCGCTACATGGTTTGTCTGCCCCGCGCCCAGCCGGCTGATCTCTTCGTCTATCTGGCTGACGATATCCGCCAATGCCGCCCGATAACGCCGATCTTGCACATAGCGCAGGGAATTGCGCAGCTCTTTTGTATCCTGACCGCCCCTGACCACGCGCTGAACCATCACCCGCAAGCCGCGCCGTTCGGGTCCAGGCGGCATGCCATCCACCACATTGATCAGCGCGCCAAATAACCGCTGGTCCGATTCGGCTTTGACTGTCGTCAGCACCACATCGACGAAAGTCGCCGGCTCAATATAGTCGACAGAGGCGATCGGTCTGCGGGCGGTCTTTTCGGCTTCGGCCCGGGTGATGCGCTGGCTGGGCGCGACTGCATCGGCTTTGACCAGTTGGATCAGCGGGTGTGTATATAGCTTGGCGCGGATGACCGGGTCTGCAATCAAGCTGTTGATAGCGCCGCGCAGGTTTCTGGCGCGCATTTTGGTAGCGCGGGCAAAGAGTGTGTTGACCTCGGTGACAACGATGCTGAGCAGAATGATGACGAAAACAAGTCCAACGACAACTTCTATGATCGCAGTCAAGCCCAGCCCCTTCCACGCCGTACAGCGATCGGCGCAGTCCCAGAATTCAGTATAGTGGAGTCCATCATTCCTCGAAAAGGGGCGCTCACCTCCTAATTATCAGGTAAGCGCGCATCCTGGATTTTCGACCTGGATTTCTGTAGCATTGGATGCGGGCGGGCGGGGTTCAAAAGCGCTCGCGGATTTGCATTTTGGCGCTTGCGCTGTAGACTGCGCCCAGGGCGCGGCTCCACACTGGTTATCAGGTTTGATCCTCGAAGTCGGGCGCTTCGCCCATCTTCTCCAGATCGCTTTTGCGTTCGTCCCGCAGCATGAAGTCGTTGATGATGTACATATTGGATGTCTGTCGGCCGCCCAGGTGGCGCGTGCGCGTCTCGATGTAGCCTTTGATCTCCAGGGATTTCAGCTTGCGCCGGACAGTTTTGACTGAGGAGTCTGTTTCGCGGGCGATTGTTTTGGCGCTGGGGTAGCTGTAGAGAGGGTAGTTGTCCGGGTTGGCGCGCCAGATCAGGTAGAAGAGGATGGCTTTTTCTATGGGGCAGCCGATGTTGACTTTGTAGAGCTGTTGGAAGTAGCGCATTTTGTTGATCTTTTTGCTGGTCTTCTTCGATTCGCTTGCATATGTGTTCGTCATCCTGTATCCTTCAAGGCGAAGTGTGGGTAGACCGCTCTTCGGGCGCCCTGAGTTTCGGCTCAGGGCGTTTCCTTTTGGGATTGTATACCAGCCTCGAAATCCCGCAAGCGACCACATAGAAAATATGTTCTGATTGCGGCCAGCGCAGGAAAAAAATAGCGCCGAGCTTGTGAGGGCGGGTTCTGTGGGCGATGCGAGGTTTTGTGTAGCCAGGTCGTCCGCGCGGAAAAATAAGCTTGCGTTTTTGAGTACGGACGACCTGACGGCGGAATGTCTTACCTCGTTCGCTGAGATTGAACCCGCGCACGCCCACTCTTTGTCCCAGCTGTGGCGTTTGCTTCTGCGGTTGCGGTCTCTTGCGACTGTCGGCGAGGCTGGGCGACGTGGGACGGCGCTTTTGTCCGTTCGGGGCAAGCCAGGCGGCGTTCTTTGCCGCCATTGGCGCAGCCGCTTTGCCGCGTTCTTTGCGGCAAGCGGGCGGGCATTGGCGAACACGCCGGCGGCGTTTTTTGCCGCCAAGATGTTTCGCCGCCCGACATGGGGCAGGGGGAGCGCGCGGCGGCGGCGTTCTTTGCCGCAACGCAATCGCGCGCGGGGGGGCGCGGGCCGCCGCCGCCTGTTCTTTAGGCGGCGAAGCGGGGGTAGCCCCCCCATTACCGCATCTACCCGCCCGTCATCGGCGCTTGTCGCCGAGATTTACCGCCGCTTTGACGTGCGGCGGCGGGCGGGCAGGAAGAGGGGGGGAGCGGCGGCTTGCCGACCAGCGGGGGGGACGCGGGCAGAACGCCGCGTTTTTTGCGGCGGGCGAAGACGCGCCTCAGGGCGCGACCCGCACTTCCCCCCCATCCGCGCGCACAGGGTGGGCGCGACCGAAGCCAGCGCCGCCGCGTTCTTTGCGGCGGAGTCAAGCGACCGGCGAGGAAGCGGCGGGTGTCTTTTGCTTTTGGCGGCGCGTTCTTTGCGCCGCGAAAGACACCGCGCGCGGATTTTTGTTTTCAGGGGTCAGAAGGTGGGATTTCACCAGGTCATTCAGGTCGGGGGCTGTCTGCAAAATCGCTTAGAGGGCAACGTGGCGCTTCGACTTTTCCGGGTTTGAGCTGGAATTGGCGCATTCACGGCATACGACCATCAAGATGCTGTGGCTCATGTAGCTGGCTCTGTAGCTGTCCGGGTAGGGTCGGCGACATTGGTTGCAAAGACAGAAGCATTGCTTGGCGCCTGCCGCTTTGCAGTCCTTGCAGACCAGCTTGATCGTTGACGATTTCATCATGGTATCAGTGGCAGTTGCCCGGCGGCTATCAGCCGCTCTCGCTCTTGCCGCGCCGCGTTCTGTTTGCGGCGCATGATGTGTATGCGCATGTCGTAGGTCAGGTGGCAGCGTTGGCAGAGGGCGGCCAGGTTATCGCGTCTGTTGTCTTCGGGCATGTGGTTCAGGTGGGCGACTGTCAGGATGACGATTGATCCTGTCTGCGGGTGTGGCTCTCCGTGTTCGGCGTCGCACCACTGGCAGCGCCAGCCTGCCTGCTGTCGGATGCGCAGGGATATGGCTTTCCAGTCTGCCGGGTATCTGTGCTTGTGTTCGGGCTTGATGGGCATGGCGACAGTATATCCAGCTTGATGATGGCAGGCAAGACGGGCTGAACTGACGAGATATTCTTGGGCCGTTCTCTCGCGCCGCGGTTAGGTCGGGGACGGCACGGCGCGGGAGAACGGCAGACACCGCTGCGGCGCGGCCGCCGCCGCCCCCCGCGTAGGGGTGGGTCTGGGCAACGCCCAGACAGTGGTCGCCCTTGCTCGCGATAATTTGTGGTATTGACAGCATGTGCTAGAATGCAGGAATGTTGGCGTTTCTGCCTGCGGGCAGGGGTATAGCTCTCAAAAAATCGGGGGGAAAAATGTACAGGCTCAATCCCGATCCAGGCTGGCTGCGGAAGGACATCAAAAATGCGAAACAGTTGGCAGCGGACCGCAAGGAGCTCGACTCGTGGCTCTTGGCGCGGTTGGTGCAGCTTGCAGCTGGCGATGGCTCTTCGGCTTGCCGGGCAATAGAAACATTGATGTCGGCGCCGTCGCAAGAAGGAGTGGAATATGATGCAGCAAGAGTTGACGCGCTCGCCGAGCAATACGCCGTCCGTATTCTCCGAAGAATGGGCTATCTTGTTCAGTCACCGGCGCAGGGCGGCGAGGATGAGTCTGCTGGATTTCATCCTGTACACGATGCCTGATTACCAGGTCGCCCGCCATCATGAATTGATGGTGGAAGAGATCGAGCGCGCTATTGCCGCTGACAGCGGCCGCCTTTATATCGGGATGCCGCCGCGCCACGGCAAAAGCGAAACCGCGACCATCCGGACGATTTGTTGGCACATCGGGCGCTATCCTGAGAAACAGATTATGCTGCTTTGCTATGGCCAACAGTTGGCGAATGAGTTTTCGCGGCGAATCCGGTCAATTGTTCGCGACGACCTGCGCTATCGGGAGTTGTTTCCGCATGTGGCGCTGTCTAAAGAGCGAGCGCGTCTCGATGATTGGAAGACCACGGCGGGCGGCGGCTTGAAGTCAGTCGGCGTGACGGGCGGCGTGACGGGTCATGGCGCGGATTTGATGATCATTGACGATCCGCACAAGGAAGGCGACGCGGAGAGTCTGGAGCTTTTGGACAGCGTGTTCACCTGGTATGCGACGGCGGCGCGGACGCGTCTTGCGCCTGGGGCAAGCATTATCTTCATCATGACGCGCTGGCATCGGCTGGATTTGGCGGGACGGCTGCTGGAATTGCAGAGCACAAGCTCAGACGCGGACCAATGGCGAGAAGTTGTGCTGCCGGCGCTGGCGGGATCCGATGATATCCTGGGGCGCGCGAAAGGCGAAGCCTTGTGGCCGGAGCGATTCAGCCGCGAAAGTTTGTTGGCGCTGCGGGCTTTGGATGATCGGTATTTTCAGGCGCTGTATCAGAATAATCCGCGCGGCGCTGATGATGTCATGTTCGATATTGATAAAGTCCGTTGGGTCGATGGCTACGATGCCAATGCTGGCGAGATATTCTGGACTTGTGATCTGGCGACGAGCAGCCGGGACAGCGCGGACTATAATGTTTTCGCGCGTTGGGGCAAGATGGGCGATTCGATCTGCCTTATCGAAGCGCATCGGCTGCGCATGGCTTATTCTGGCGCTCGGCTGCGCCTGCTGCAAATCCGGCGACAGCATCCTGATGAAATGATTGTCTTCCCCAAAGACTTGCTGGAACTCTTAATGTTCAAGCATTTACGCGACGAGCTTGGCGTGGGTCGTCTTACGACTGTGGCCATGAAAGGCGACAAGGTTCAGAAGGCGCAGCATCCGGCGATTTTGGTCAATAATGAGCGTTTAGCGGTGGTGCGCGACACGGGCAGCGACAATGATTATTTCGTCCGCGAGCTCGGCGAATTTCCGATGGGACGCTATGATGATTGCGTCGACGCTTTCAGTGTTGCGGCACATTACATGCGCGTGCCTGGTGAGGTCGAGCTATTTCTGAGGGGTGGCCGCAGTGTTTGAGAAGATTCGCTCGTTCTTTCGGGCGCGCGGGGAAGTCACGAACAAAGGCGCGACGGGTCGGCGTGTCAGCGACTTGCAGGACAGCCCTGAGTGGATCTGGGTGCAGTCGCCGGACTTCACGAATGATCTGGCAATTTACGCTTACCGGGAGTGGATTAGCACAGCGATAGATCGCGTTGCCGAGCTCTGCGTATCTGTGCCGATGATTGTGCGCGAGGCTGGTGGACTTGGCGTTTATGAAGACCATCCGCTGCTGGCGCTGCTGGGGACTTACGGGCGTCCGAATCGTTTGCAGGACAGCTTTGAGTTTATGGAAGCGCATTTTAAGCGCATGGACATCTGGGGCAATGATGTCTGGTTTTGGCAATCTGAGTTTGGGGGCGCGCCTGACGAGGTCTATCAGCTGGACATGCGCAATGTGCAGATTCGCGTTGTGGATGGCTTGCAGTGGTATTTCTACAATGTCGGCGGCGTTGAGCATCGGATTTCGCCTGAGCAGGTGACGCATTTCCGCCGCTCGAATCCGACAGCCACCGGCGTATTTTGGGGCATGTCGGCTGTAGAGAAGCTGCGCAATGTGGCAGAGACGGACCGCTTGATGACGAAGTGGAATCAGAGCTTTTTTGAAAGCGGCGCGCCCAATGGCATCATGATTGTGGACGCGGATTTGGTCGACAGCAAGCAAGCGCGGCAGATGGAATCGGAGTTCAACGAGAATCCCAGGGGCAAGCGGCGTCTGGCTGTGATACGCGCCCGCCAGGGTTCGGCAGTATGGCATGAAGCGCTGATGAAGCAGCGCGATTTGGATTTCAATGATGGTCGATTGATGACGCGTCAGGCGGCATTTGACGCTTTGGGCTTTCATGTGGGCGCTGTGTCTGAGGCATCGACTGAGGCGCATGCGCGGGTAGCTGAGGCATTGGTGCGCGAGTCGGCGTGGATTCGCCATCGGCGGACGGCGAGCGCATTGAATACCGCGCTGGAGTTTTGGCCGGGCGCTGGACAATACCGCGTGGACTTCCATGATGTGCGCGCGACTGACTGGGAGCGCGAGTCGAAGAAGCTGCAAGCGGTCATGCCCTACATGACCATCAACGAGGTGCGCAGCCATTATCTTGAGTTGGGGCCGCTGCCGCGGGGCGATCGGTTTGCAGAAGTGTCCGTGCCGAACGAATTGGCTGTTGAAGAGAGGATAACTACCGATGCGTGAGCCTGACGATGCAATTTTCGTCGATGAAGGCTGCCTTGATTGCGGGCAGAGTCGGAAGATAGTCCGTGGCGATGCTTTTCCATGCGCCTGGGATTCTCTGTCTGATGGTCAGCGGACATTCTTGCGCCGGTCAAGGGTCACGCCTGCTGATTGGTGCGCATCGCGTTTGACTGCTGAGAATGCTGTAAAGCGCGAAACGGGCAGCAGCCAGCCCTATGATCTGCCCAAGGCGATACCGATTCAGAGCGACTTGCTATGAGTCATCTGCGTCGGCGCGGGGATCTTGTTGATGGCATTCTGGTGCCTTTTTCGGGGCCTGAGGATGACAGCTATGGCACCTGGTGGGACGCGCGGACTGATTTTCGTCTGGACATGTACGCGCCGCATCCGATTTTTTATTTTCATGGTCTGCGCGATTATGAGCAGCATGGCCGGCTGCGCAAATTTGAGCTGCGCCCGGAGGGATTGTGGGCAGAAGGCGTATTGACGGACAGCGCGAGTCCGCTTTTTGAGCTGCTGGATTCGGGACGGGCGGCCTGGTCTTCGGCGACGATGCCGCTGGTTGCGAGTCCGCCGCGCCCTGACGGGTACATCGCGGTTTGGCCGATAGTAGAAGGCAGCATCGCGGACGCTGGCGAAGTGTCTGCGCGAAGGGGATTGACAGCTGCGGATTATGCGCGCGCCGTGGCGAATCGAGAATCGTATGTGCGCAGCAAATGGGGAGGCTGGCAGATGGAGCCGCAAGATCCGAAGTTGCAGGATAACAAGGACCCGAAGGAAACTGGATCGAATGGGCAGACGCCGGAAGGCGTAGCCGCGCCTTTGCCTGATGTTGCCGCGAATGACGCGTCAGCGCCCCCCGCGCCTGATTTGAGCGAGCAAGAGGAATTCGCTCGCTGGAAGGCGGAGAAGGCCAAAGAGGAACGGCGCAAAGAGATCGAAGAGGTGGCGCGAGCGATTTTGTCGCCGCCGCCTGAGGATGCCAAGCGCAAGCTGCCGGCGGCAGGGGGCAAGAAATCGCCTGTGGACTTGAAGGATTCTGTCGTGCGCGTGTCTTCGCCCTGGGATCAATTTGGGCTGCTGGGCATGACGATGCATTATGAATCCAAAGCTGCGTTTCGCGGGCGCAACTCGAATTTCAGCGACCAATTCGATGACAAGTTCTTCCGGGCGCTGGCTTACAAGGTGGCTGAGCAGTGGAAGACCGACGAAAAGGTCGAGCAGGAATACATCCCTACGCCTGAGGGCTTGCTGGAAGTGATTCCGATGCGCTGCATCGACCAGTCTACCTATCGCAACTGGACGCGTTACCTGCCGCACATGCGCGCTGACGAAGCCATGATGTCGACTTTGGCGAACAAGGGCGATGAGCTGGTGCCAACCTTGCTGTCGTCGTCGCTGTATTACTTCATGCGGCTGGAGTCGCGGGTGTCGAATCTCTTTCGTTCGTTCATGATGCCCAGCCAGCCTTATGACTATCCCAAGATCACGAAAGGTCCGACTTTTGTGAGCGCCGGCGAGCTGTCTGACGCGGCTAATTTCAGTGTCTCGACCTCGAATATTGATTATTCGGATATCGGCACGGACAAGGTGACGTTTGAGGCTGGCAAGCTGGCGGCCATTACCTTGTTCAGCGAAGAGCTGGTCGAGGATTCGACTGTCGCCTGGGCAGAAGCGGCGGCGCGGATTTATGTGGAAGAGATGGCGCATGCCTTCGACTTTGTGCTGCTGAATGGCGATACCAGCGCCAGCGCCACCAACATCAGCTTCTATGGCACGAATCCGAATGCCGCCACGGAGACCAAGCGCATCCTGACTTTTGACGGCATTCGCAAAGGCATCGTGGCTGCGGACCAAACGGCTATCGCCACGATTGCGGATGATTCGATCTTGTCGGTCATGAAGACGATGGGGCCGCGTGGGGTCATCGGGCGCGACATCAGGAATCTGGTCTGTATCGCGCCGCCGGAGGTTGGCTTTGAGCTGGACGCGCTGGATGCTTATGAGGGCCTGGACAAGGTTGGGCCGCAGGCGACTTTGCTGACCGGGCAGCTGGGCTTCTGGCGGTCTGTGCCGCTCGTCATCACAGAAGAATTTCCGCAGACGGACGCGAATGGTCGCGTTGATGACACGGCGGCTTCGAACACGAAGGGCGCGTGGATTGTGGCTAACCGCAATGCCATCCTGATTGGCATGCGCCGGATGCCCATGCTCGAGCAGGGTCGCGATGCTGGCGTTGACGGTCGGTTCATTACGGCGTCTTTGCGCGCGGACATCCAGTTGATGGAGCCTGGCGCTGCGGCCATGGGCTATAACTCGACGGTGTAGCTGTGGCTTATCCTGTTCTGAGCGACATCAAGGCGCGTTTGGGAATCAGCGACAGCAGCCAGGATGCGGCATTGCAGTCGGCGTTGAATGCCGCGCGCGGGGCGGTTGAGAATTATTGCGGCGCCCGCTGGGAGTATCCTGACTCTGAGACGCGCGAATTTCGCTTGTGGTATGGCAATTCGAATATTGGCGAGTCGGCATTTGATGTAGCTAATCCTGGCTTGCTCAGCTTCACCGCGGCGCGGGCCTGGAAGAAGTGGCAGCTGCCGGAAGCTATCGCCCTCGAAAATGTCTTGGCGCGGCGGAATCCTGTCGCTGGCGTGGGGCCTTATGAGCGATTGATCGTTCGCGGCAGTTACGATGTCCTCGAGGTTACCGGCGTTTGGGGTGAGGGTCTGACTGCTCCGGATGAAGTTGCCGAATGCGTCATGCTGGTGGCTATGAGTTTGTTCGCCGCCGGGACTGGTCAGGGGCTGGCTGTCGATGACGAGGTCGACCGCTCGATATTCGATGACAAGATGCTGGCTTTCTTGCTGCAAGGGCATCGGAGGTATCGATGACCTTGACATCGGCTTTAGGCGCGCTGGCGGCCATGCGCTGCGAGGGCATTGACGATGACCGGCATTATCCGATTGGGCAGCCCGCGCCAACCATTCTTGTGCATCCGTCCATCATCTGGCGTTACGCGCATGTGGAAGATGCTGTGTTGAAGCCTGAGATCTATGATGCCCAGGCGGGCGCGTTGGTTCTGGGCGCGCGGCTGTCGCTGCTGGTTCGGTCTTATCAGGGCATCGCGCAATCTGACGAGTTGGCGAATGTATCTCTGTGGGGCGACCGCCTGCTGGCTATGCTGGGCGCGGACATGTTCCTGGGCGGCAGCCTGACAAAGCCGCTGTCGGGGCAGATGGCGCGCATCGGCGTCGTGTCTCACAGCGCCCGCCGTTATATTGGCGCGCAGATTGACGTGATTCTGAGCGTGCGCATCGAGGTCGCGTGATTCGCTTCTACCTGGACACCGATGACGATTTTGATGTCGCGCATGGTCTCGATATCAGCGAAGAGATCATCAGCTGGGAGAGCCGCCGGGCGGCTGACGGGATAAGCCGCGCCGAGACTGACGGGATTTTGGCGGCGACGGTACGGCGCGGACGGGCGCTTGCGAGCTGGTGGCGCGCGGGTCGTCTGCTGGAAGCGCGGGTCGATGACGATGTGTTCTTTCGGGGCTTTCTGCTGGATGCGATTGGCGCCGGGGACGGGCAGACGCGCATACGGGCCGCGACCTGGCTGCAGCATTTGAGCTGGCGCGGGCGAACTCCTGGCGTTGTAGGCTTGTCCGCCATAGACGCGCTGCGGTCGGTTGTGAATGCCGCGGCGGATGGGTTTCCGGGCGCCAGCCGCCCATCGGCGGCATTGATCGAGCAGACGTTTGCTGAGCGGCGTCCGCGGCGGCTGTATTGGGGCGCGACTGACCGCCCGCTTTTTTGGGGCGATGCCAGCAAGCCCTTGTATTGGCGATACGCGCCCGACGAATTCACAGGCGTTTATGAATATCTGCGTCTTGGGGATACGGATGTTCTTGGGGACAGAACTTTGTTCGGACCGCCCCCACCGGCCGTGGCGGGCGAGTCTGCGGCTGTGGTGGATCGACTGACGGCAGTTGAATACAGCATCGAGAATTATGAATACGGGCTTTATCGAGACGAAGTCGCTGTGCTGGCAGCAGGCGAGATTGGCTGGGTTTTCAGCGGCGGCGAAGACGACATCGCCTTCATCGGGCGCGCGAAGAGCGCCGCGCCGCCAGGCGAGCCAATGGCGGTAAGCCAGGCGGTCTATGGCCGCTATGCGTACGCATGGCAGGTTGGCGAAGATGCTGTCGGGCAGGTCGTGGGGCGGCAGCCGGACGTCCAGGAAAGCCGCGGCGTGATCTATCGGCAAGAGAATGTTATCGCGGCGCCGGGCGTCTCGAGCTGGAATGTGTCGGTAAGAGACCGCGGGCGCCCCGTAGAAGTCGCTGGCGATTTGCGCGTCGATTTCCCGATGATTTCGGGCGTCAGCATCGGCGCATCGGCAGCCTTTGGCGATTTGCTCATCCAGGTGTTCAACAATAGCGGCGGCTCGATGACGATAGACTGGATAGAGGTATCCGGGACTTCGCGGGTCTATCAGGGCGGCTTGTACGGCTCGGCTGTGACGGGTCGCTATGGCGGGCGCAGCGTAGAGCTGCGTGGCGTCTTTGGCGGGGCTGCGGGCTTGTCTGCGGCGCTGGATTACTGGTCGGCTGTATTGGGCCCTGGCGGGCTGGAATTGCGCAGCGTGACGCTGGATGGCCGCCGTTTTCGGGATGCCTGGCGCGGAGAGCTTGGCGGACTGCTGCGGGCAGACGCCCTGGCGCGGGAAGGCATGGATGGCGGGCCTGATCTGTATTGGATCGTGGGCGTGCGCGGCAGCGGCGCGCCAGAAGTTTTGACCATCACCTATGATTTGATGCGTTATGAGGAGGGCAGCTGATGGCCTGGACAGAGCCCAAGACCTGGCGCGACACGCATGATCGAATGAATGCCGCCAATGCAAATCTTTATATCCGGGACAATCAGAATGCGCTGCGGGCCGAGCAGGCGGCGCTTGGGCAGCGGGTGACGAATGTTGAGAACAGGACAGCGCGGGCTGGTTACAGCGCGGCGACAGAGCAGGCGATTAGTTTCGACTCTCGCGGACGAAATCGGGCTGTGCTCACGACTGTCACGCCGCCGACTGATATTTTGTTCATGGAGTTTCTCTTTCGGATGTCTTCTAGCAATGTATGGGGCGCTCTTGTAAAGCTGGATTATTCGATCTGGTCGGGCTTTGCGCCGGTGTTGGCTGGCACTGTGCTCAGCAGCGACAATTCTCGTGCTTTCATAATGGATATATCTGGTGGAGGAGCGTTAGAAAATTTCTTATTTGTAGGGAAAGGAGTAGGCGATGTCATCTGTTTGTCGACAGTGCTTTGGGAAAGTGATCGACTGCCCAATCGTTTCTCGGTGCGGTGGTATCGCTGATGGGAGAAAGCCGATGGACAAGTACAAGCGAAAGCGGTCTCGTTGGATTGTCAATGTTTTATGCCTCGTTCTGGGGGTCTGCGGCATCCTTGTGTTGGTGGCAGGCTTGACAGTCGATTTCTTCGGCTTCATGTCTTACTGATGGGCGGGCGAGTCGGCGAGCTTGGCGTGACAGCATCAATTGTCATCTGGGCAGGGATGGCTCTGTTTTTCGTGTGGACGCTGGATAATTTTTCCAAGCTTCGCGCGCCCCCCTTGGATCCACAGCTGCACGAGGAAACCATATCCAAGAATGGCTTTGACAGCGCTGTTCCATATCGGAAGGCGTGTCGTCGTCCAGGGTGTACAAAGACAAAGGATTTCACCCGTCAGTCACGGACAGCAGGCTTCAGGAATGCTTTTGCTGTCGCGTTGATCATGTCGCTGTCGGGTTGGATGGTTTTCGCTTTGGCGGACAGGCTGCAGGGAAGGGGCAGTTGATGGCGCTGCGGGGATTTTTTGCCTTCGGCGCGTGTTTGGGCGCGAAACCGGGCGAACGTGCGCCCCGCCAGTCGATTTTACGGCATGCCCTTGACCTGGCTGGTATGCCCTGGTAAGATTTCAGGCGCTTAGACGGGAAGTGGATATCCGGCGTGACTGACCAGCCTGTGCTTATTGACGACAGCGACGATGGCGAAGCCATCGATGAGTCGCTGCTGGTCTTGATGGGGCAGGCGAACACGGACAACGTCTTCGCCATCGCGCTGAGCCGCCTTTTGCCCTGGCTGGGGCCGCAGCTCACGGCTGCGCTGCTGACGCGCCTGGCGGCTGTGGAAGCGCTGACCAGCGAGATCTTCATAGACGAGCTGCCGACCTGGGTTGGCGCGACTGTGGCGACTGCGGCTCTCGCTGTGGCGCCCTATGTGGATGGCAGGCCGCCGGGCAATGACGATGTGGTCGCTTATCGGTGGGATGCGCAGGCGACGGTCAACACCGATGACAATGTGCGGCTGTACATGCGGCTTGACGGGACGCTGGATCAGTCTTCGGCGCGCATTCTTTCGGTGTACAACGACGAGACCACGCCTATCCGCGCGGCGTCTTTCCTCAAGGTCTTCACGCAGCGCCAGTATGACTATTATGTGCATGTCACGCAGGCTGGCGGCGAGCAGCTGCAGTTCATCGGCTTCAATCGCGGGACGCAGCTGCGGATGCAGACGGCGGGCAGCCTGCGGCATTTGCGCTGGGGCGGCGACCTCACGAATGCCACGATGCGCGCGGCGATTTTTCAGCGCAACGGGCTGTTGGCGGAAGACGGGCAGCTTGTGTCCATCAGCGGCGACCATTTGGAAGCTGTCGACGCGCCGCCCGGCAGCGATGATCAGGCGCGGTCGGGCGTAGCCAGCAATCTGGCGGCGATACAGGCGCTGCAAGCGAGCAAGCTGGCGATAGCGGACGCGTTCACCCAGGCGTTGGCGGACGCTCGCTATGAGCGCCTGGGCAGTGGCGAAAGTCCTACGCCGGTTGCGCCGGAAGTCGTGTTTTTCAGCGATGTGACTGTGGGCGCGAATGCGAATTTGAACAATCTGTCGGTCAAGACAGATTCGACATCGACTGGCACCCTGGTCGAGTCGGTGGCGGCGACTGGCGTACGCCTGCGAGCTGGCGCCTACCTGCTGCACTTCAAGGGCACGGTCGATGCGACTGGCGAGCGCTTCAATCCGCAGCTGGGGGTTATGGCGGCTGGTCTTGGCGGTCTGTCGGTGACTTCGCCTGTGTATTATCGCGGCACGACAGGCGAGGCGGCGACTTCGTGGGAGGCTGCGCTGCATTTGGCGGACGCGACTGATCTGCAATTTTGGGCGCGCCAGGGGCAATACAGCACGGCTATTGGCGGCATCGGGGGGGCTGGCGTTCTGTCTGAGCTGGCCATGACGATTTTCCCGATAGGCGGCATCAAGGGCGACCCTGGGGCGGCGGCTCCTGAGCCAGCCATCGCGCCCTACGCGACGGTGGACATGCATCCGGCGGGACTGGCGACCGGGGCAGCGCCCGCGCAATTTTGGTTTCGTCTGAGCGACAAGCAGACGACGCGGACTCTGAGTGGCATCGCCGCGAACATCGTGGGACAGCAAGTCACTGTCTCGCCGCTGCCGGACACAGACGATTATTTTGCTGTGGCGCTGGACAGCACGCAGCAGGCGAATTTGGCGCGAAGCGTGCAGCGCGGCGACAGCCAGAAGCGCGTTGTTCTGACGTTGTCGTTCACGGATGGCTCGACCTACGACGAGCAGCTGCGGCTGTTGGTCAATAATGCGCTGTTCGCTTGACCTTTGTGTACAGATGTGCTAGACTGTGGACATGAACAAAGACATTCCTGAATCATGGGTATACATGCTAGGACCCGCATACACTCACTGGAGGGATACTATGTTGGCAGGACTTATCGCCGCGGCGGTCGCGGCTTTGTTGAATCACGCGCACGAGGTCGGCGGACCTGATGCTATTCAGGAAGCCGCTGACGCTATCCGGAAGGCTGTTGACGATCATCCGTTGGTGGATGTGGAGTGATGAGCGAACCAACGGTAACAGTCAGGATCGCATTTGAAGGTTTAGCGCCTTCTGCTGGACTCGCCTTTGGGGTGGTCAAGGCCTTGTTGGATCATGCGTACAAGGTCGGCGGGGCTTCTGCCATGCACGAAACGGCGGTTGCCATCAAGAAGGCTGTTTATCAGCATGCTTTGCCTGATGTTGACGATCATCCGTTGGTCGAGAAGGTCAAGCCAGAGTAGTCGCGCCGTAGAGCCTCGCTACGCTTCGCCCGCGCGCATTTTGGTACGTAGGTACATTGCGCGGCGCAAAATGGCGTGGCGGGGCGCAGCGTGCGCAGAAGAGGGGATTTATCATGCATGGTATGCAGAAGTTGATCCACATGCGGTCGTTTTGGACGGCTGTGTTTACCCTGCTGGGCATCGTGCTGCATGAAGTGGCGGGCTCGGACATCATCAACGCGGACACGGAGTCGGTCTTTGTGGCGACCATCCTGGCGCTGGTGGGCGGCTCGGCGGCTTCTGACGCTGTCGATTCTCATCATGCGGGAAGGGGCGCTGATTGATGAGCGAAACACAGGTAAGAGCTGAGCGGATATATGCGGGGCTAGCGCCAGCAGATGCTTATGGCATCGAAATGGCCAAGCATGGGTGGTTGATTGTCTGCGCGATAACGTTGGATGGGCTGGGCTCAATCCAGCTTCATCCTGGCTTTGACTGGTCCAACGCCAAGCATTTGATACCACTGGTAAAGCTTTTGTCTCAGGAAGCGGTTGCGGCTCTTGAAGCGGGACCGCCTGGTTCATCGGAGGCGCATTGATGGCGAATGAATCACGGAGTGAGGTTCTTAGGTCTATGGTTGACAGCATGTGGGAAGCTGTTTTGGAATCGTTTGCGGGCTTGTCTGAGGCAGAGCAGCGCGACAAATACGGGGAGTTGGGTTATGTTGAGCAAGACGAGCTTCGCCGTGGCTTGACCAGCCGTGGTCTCTTGCCTGAGTGGTTGGAGGCGCATTGATGGCTACGCGCAAGAAAGATATCCGCAGCTGGGATAGTCTGCTGCCGATTGTCGAGAAGCATGGGTTGGGCATTCCGCCGCTGCTTGTGCGGGCGCTCATCACGGAAGAGTCGGGCTTTGACGCGAATGCGTTGTCTGGCGCCGGGGCTGTGGGTTTGATGCAGATCATGCAGCAGTTTCATCCTGACAAGGATTTGACGAATGCGGCCGTCAACATTCGGGTCGGCTGCTCGGTGCTGGTCAGCGACTTTTATTATCTCAACCACATCCGTTCCGGGTTGGATCCAAGCTATCCGGCTTCGCTGTATCCCTGGAGTGATCGTGATTTGTGCTATCGGGCGCTGGCTGGCTACAACATGGGGCCGGGCAATGTGGTTTGGTATGACGCGAATCATCCTGATAATCCCCCAGCCAACTGGCCAGCTGATGTTCGGGGCTATTGCGCGAATATATGGTCGATGTGGAAGCGTTATCAGAGGGAAGCCGATGGTTAGGCTTGTGGATGTGATCTCTTTCTGCGTTGGCGGAGGGCTGACGTTTTGCATTATGTACTATCTGCTGCTCAACGCGCCCTGACATGGCGAGCGCGTGACATCGTTTTTGGCATGACTGCCGCTTTCACATCGAAAGCGGCTTTTTTTTGTCAATCCGCCGGCAATTAGGGGGGACAGGCTGACCACCCCCCCCCTACCCCTGTCTGACCACCCCCCCCTGGTCAGGCTGACCACCCAAGAATAGAAACTAAGAATAAGTCCCCACCCGCGTTCCGCCTCGCAAGTTTTAGAGGCTGACGCTGGCGGGCGCAGGATTTGGTGCAGCGCTGGGCGGCGGGGGCGGCTGCGTGCGCGTGGCTGGCAGAGAAGTCGCGGTGGGCGCTGGCGTGCGTGTTTGCGTGGGAGTGCGGGTCGGCGCGGGTGTATTTGTGCGCGTGGGGATGGCGGTCGGGTTGAGCGCGCGGATGATGTCCTGGTGCATATACACTTTCTCCAGGCGTCTTGTCAGCCGATTGTCGTCGATGAGATACCATTCAGCGCCGGGAACGGCGGCGATGACGCATACGACCGTGCCCAGTGGCAGCGCGGCTTCAATGCGGCTGCTGGTATCGGGCTGGGCGCGCACGATGGCTTCGCGCACACTGACTTCAAAATCTTGGCAAGGTGGCACCGGCGTGAAGCTGGGCAAGAGAGTCGGCGCGTTGGATGCAATCTCGTGGATGCGCAAGGCGGTGGATGTGCTGCCCACGACGGCTTGCTGCGTAGATTCAACGACCGTCACACCTGTCGCCATGAACGTTTGGATGCCGAGCCACAGATAATAAACGCCAAACACGATCGCGATGCCAAGCAGTATGACAAACCAAGAAGGCGGTCCGCTGTGCCGCATATGCTTGCTTCCCCCGCTTGCCGCTACATCTACAGTAGCCGATTCTCGCAGGCTTGCAATATGGGCGGCTTGGCTTATCATGCTGCTTCAACGGGTTGGCAGTCTCGCGCCCGAATCAATCAGAGATGAGACCCCGCTTTGTGCCTCCTGCGCCCCTTGCTGCTGCTGATTTTGTCGCTGATTGCCATGCCCCGCGCCAGCGCGCAGGCCAGCCTGACCATCTATGCAGCGACATCCCTGACCGACGCTTTTGAATCTTTGGCGACCGCATTCGCAGCGGAGCAGCCAGATGTCTCGCTGCACCTCAACTTTTCCAGCTCGTCCAGCCTGGCGGCGCAGATAGTCGCCGGCGCGCCAGCTGATATTTTCGCCAGCGCCAACGAGAAACAGATGGGACTGGTGGTGGCAGATGGGCGCATAGACGGCGAGACCGCGCGCACCTTCGCGCACAATCAGTTGGTCTTGGCCTTGCCAGTCGACAATCCAGCCGGCATCGAATCGATTCGCGACCTGGCAGACGAAGGCTACCTGCTCGTGCTGGCTGCCACCGGCACGCCGATCCGCACATATACGGATGCCCTGTTGCGATCGCACAATGACGATTTTGGTGCGGATTTCAGCCTGCGCGTCTTGCGCAACCTGGCTTCCGAAGAGAGCAATGTACGGCAGGTGGTGGCGCGTCTGGCTCTGGGCGAGGCTGATGCCGGCATCGTCTATCAGACCGATGTGCTTGGCGATGTCGCCGACCAACTGCTGGTCATCGAGATCGACACGGCGCACAATCAATTGGCTGCCTATCCCATCGCGCCCTTGTCGGACTCGGCAAATCTCGACTTGGCAGCGCAGTTTATCGACTTTGTTCTGGACGCTGCGGGCCGAGCAATCCTAATCCAACACGGCTTTTGTCCGCCTGTTATACTGAATGTTGATCTGCCCAGGGACGCAAGTCCAGTGCCGACTAACCAAGCCGCCGACGATGAAGATGCCGAAGCGGATGACAGCCGCTGCCTCCCCAAGCCAATTGAAAACCGATAGGCTGCTGCTCTACGCCGTCAGCGCATTTGCATTCTTGCTGCTGACGACGCCGGTTTTTGTGCTGCTGCTGCATGGCTTGGCGTCACAAGCCTGGCGCGACCTGCCCGATTCATCTGCGATAGGTTCGGCGGTGCTGCTGAGTTTTGCTTCGACTGTCGTCGTCGTCTGCCTAGCTGCGCTCTTGGGCACGCCGCTGGCATTTGTGCTTTCGCGTTATGCCTTCCGCGGCAAACGTTTTGTCAGCCTGTTCATCGAGCTGCCCATCGTGATGCCGCCGGCTGTGGCGGGCTTGGCGCTGCTGCTGACCTTTGGCCGGCGCGGCGTGATTGGGTCGCTGTTGGCAGAAGCCGGTATCCTCATCCCGTTCAGCATCGCCGCCGTTATTCTGGCGCAATTCTTCATCTCTGCGCCCTTTTATATCCGCTCGGCACAAGTCGGATTCGCCAGCATCGCCCCGGAGATTGAAGACGCGGCGCGCGTCGATGGCGCTCACGGCTGGCTGATGTTCTGGTATATCACCTTGCCTATCGCCTGGCGGGCGCTGGCCTCGGGCATGATCCTCAGTTGGGCGCGGGCGCTGGGAGAGTTCGGCGCGACTATCCTCTTTGCCGGCAACTTGCAGGGCAAAACCCAGACCATGCCGCTGCTGGTCTACAGCGTCTTCGAACGCGACATCAATGCCGCGATCTGGACGGGGCTGATTTTGATTGTGCTCGCATTGGCGGCGCTATTCTTGTCGCAACGATTCGCTAGCGCTCAGGATCGATTGACGCGCTAGCATAAATAGCCGTCTGTAGGGATGATTTTCGGGAGGATGCAATGAGCGAGAAACTGCGCGTATTACTCTTGTGCACAGCCAATTCGGCGCGATCGCAGATGGGCGAAGGCTTGCTGCGGCATTTGGCGGACGGACGCTTGGAAGTCTTCAGCGCCGGCGCAGAGCCCGCCTCTGTCAATCCCTATGCCATCCGAGCCATGAACGTGCGCGGCATCGATATCAGCGGTCATAGCTCCGACCACATCGACCAATACCGGGCGCAGTCCTTTGATTATGTCATCACCGTCTGTGACAACGCGGCGGAAAGCTGCCCGGCATTCCCCGGGCCTGCCCGGCGTATCCATTGGAGCTTCCCCGACCCCGCCGCGGTCGAGGGCGCTGACGAGGCTGTGCTGGCCTCCTTCATCAACGTGCGCGACGGACTGGAAGCCAGGCTTCGTGACTGGCTGGAGAGCTTGTAAAATCGCCAAGACTTAGAAGGGTAGTTGGTAAGGCGTCAACTTAACCTCTCGGCGCAAAGGAGCGAGCATGGTTCAGACCAGACACTATGATCTTCAATCCGTATTTGATGCCGATGGCGGGCCAGGCGTTTTCGGCAAACATGCAACGCAGTTAATGGAGTTGCATCGCCGTGTCTGCACGCTCGACGCGAGGACAATTCTTGGCAGATGCCCGGCACGCCAACGATAGTGGCGAATGCGCCGAGCGCGGATGAATTGTGGCGCTTCGCCAGGCGCTAGACGGAATCCATATTCTCGATGATGCGCGTGGCGAATTCGCTGGTCGGTACCTTGGTGGCATTTTCCATCTGTCGCGCAAAGTCATAGGTCACATAGCGCTGGTCGATGGTCTTTTCATAGGCGCAGGTGATCAGCTCAGCCGCATCAAACCAGTCCAGGTGCTCCAGCATCATGACGCCGCTGAACAGCAGCGAGCCAGGATTCACCATATCCAGGTTGGTGTACTTGGGCGCGGTGCCGTGCGTGGCTTCAAAGAGGGCGATCTCGTCGCCGATGTTGGCGCCAGGCGCGATGCCAACGCCGCCCACTTCCGCCGCTAGCGCATCGCTCAGGTAATCGCCGTTCAGGTTGGTGGTGGCGATCACATCGTGCTCTCGCGGACGCAGCAGCATCTTCTGGAACATGATGTCGGCGATGGTGTCCTGTACCAAAATCTTGCCGTTCGGCACCTCGCCGTCATGATTCGCCGCCACCTCGTCCCAGGAAATCGTCTGTTCGGAGAATTCTTCGGCTGCCAGTTCGTAGCCCCATTTTTGGAATGCGCCTTCGGTGAACTTCTGGATATTGCCTTTGTGCACCAGGGTCACGCTGCTGCGCTTGCGGTCAATGGCGTACTGGATAGCGGCGCGAATGAGACGTTTGCTGCCGAAGGGGCTGATGGGCTTGATGCCCAGTCCAGCATCTTCAAAGAAATTGGTCGCGTTCATCTCTTCGCGCAGAAACTTGGCCAGTTTGGCATTTTCTGGCGTGCCCGACTCGAATTCAATGCCGGCGTAGGTGTCTTCTGTATTCTCGCGGAAGATGACGACATCGACATCTTGCGGCTGCTTGAGCGGGCTGGGCACGCCATTGTACCAGCGCACCGGGCGCACACAGCTGTACAGATCAAGCACTTGGCGCAGGGTTACATTCAGGCTGCGAAATCCGCCGCCGACGGGCGTGGTCAAGGGACCCTTGATGCCGACCTTGAATTCGCGGAAAGCATCGAAGGTCTCTTCGGGCATATAGTCGCCAGCATAGATGCCCGCCGCTTTTTCGCCCGCATAGACTTCCATCCAGCTGATCTGCCGCCTGCCGCCATAAGCTTTTGCCACGGCCGCGTCCCAAATGCGCTTGCTGGCGGTCATGATGTCATAGCCGATGCCATCTCCCTCGATGAAGAGCAGGATGGGATTGTCTGGCACCTGCATCGTCCCGTTGGCGAAGCTGATTTTCTCCCCGCTGCCGGGCACTCTGATCTTGTCGTAAGCCATTGCGCGCGCGCCTCCTGTTGTCGGCTTTTGAAAGACAATGCGCGGCATTATAGCATAAGTGTCGCCGCGTAAAACAGGCTTATTCAAGCGCCGAGCAGACAGCGACAGGACGACACAAACGAGGCAGCCACCGCGAAAAAACTGGTTCTATGCCGATTCGCCAACCTGTGCTACACTGCCTTCGCTTGCCACAGACCATGACATGCCAGACCACGGCATGATTAGCAGGGCATTGCAGCGGCATAACAAGGGAGCATACATCCACCATCTGTACAGCAGCACCATAGACCCCACACGAGCCCGCGACACTGTTTGACGGGCAATTTGCATTTGGAGCAAACCAATCATGGCAAGAAAAAAGAAATTCAAAATCACGCCGATCGGCGGTCTCGGCGAGATCGGCAAGAACATGACACTGTTCGAATATGATGGCGACGGTTTTCTCATCGACTGCGGCATCATGTTCCCCGCCAACGACATGCACGGAGTCGATTACATCATCCCCGATTTCCGCTGGTTGGCAGAGCGCGACGACATCAAGCTGCATGGCGTCTGCTTCACGCATGGACACGAAGACCACATCGGCGCGACTGCCCACCTGGTAAGAGCCTTCCCGAAGCTGCCGCTCTTTGCCACGCCGCTGACAGCCGGCTTGCTGCAAGTCAAGCTCAAGAGCGCGCGCTTGCTGAAAACGACTACGCTCAACATCTTTGAAGCGGGCGACAAAATCCAGGTCGGCCCATTCAAGCTGGAAAGCTTCCATGTCTGCCACAGCATCCCCGATTGCGTCGGCTATGGAATCAATACGCCCTTTGGCGTGGTCGTGCATACGGGCGATTACAAGTTCGACAACACGCCTGTGCACGGGCGCAAAACCGACTATGCGCGGTTGGCCGGCTTTGCCCAACGGGGCGTGGCGCTGCTGCTGGCCGATAGCACCAACAGCGACAAAGCTGGCTGGACGAAGTCGGAAGCGGTGATCGCCCCGGCCTTGGACCGCGTTTTTCGTCAGGCAAAAGGGCGCATCATGGTCGCCACATTTGCCTCGCTGATGTCTCGCGTGCAGCAGGTGGTCAATGCGGCGCGCGCGCACAAACGCAAAGTCTGCATCACTGGCTACACGATGTCCGAATACGCCAAGATCGCGCGCAAGCTCGGCTACCTGGATGTCGACGACGATATGCTGGTCACGGTGGCCAAGGCGCAGCAACTGCCACCGCACAAGATCGTTTTCATGGTGACTGGTTCGCAGGGAGAGCCATCCGCGGTGTTGGGCAAGCTGGCGGCGGGGCGGCATCGTCAACTGGATGTGCGCAAAAACGACACCATCATTTTCTCGTCGCATCCTATCCCCGGCAACGAAGAAATGGTCTATCGCACCATCAACCGCCTCATCGAACGCGGCGCCGATGTCATCTACGACGCCATCGAATCTGTGCATGTTTCTGGGCATGCCTGCCAGGAAGAAATGCGCCTGATGCTCAACCTGACGCAGCCCAAGCGACTCATCCCGGTACATGGCGAAGTCCGCCACCTGCATCTGCATGCCAAGCTGGCAATTGACAACGGCATGCCACCCGACCATGTCACGACAATCGAAAATGGCACGACCGTCGAGCTGGACGGGCGTGGCATCACCGTCGGCGAACGGCAGCCGGGCGGCTATGTCTTCGTCGATGGCAGCAGCGTTGGCGGTGTCGGGCGTGCTGTCATTCGCGACCGCGAGATCCTGGCGCAAGATGGCTTCGTGCTGGTCAGCGTGAATGTCGACCGGCGCAGCGGCAAATTGCTGGAGCAGCCTCGCATCGTCTCGCGCGGGTTCGTATACTTGAAAGATGCCGAGGACTTTCTTGACAACATCCGCGAAAAGGTAACGCGCGTTGTCAACAGCAACCAGCGCATGAATGGCAACCGCCAAAACCTGGTCGAAGAGAGCCTCAGCAAATTGATCTACAACGAGACCAAACGCCGTCCCATGATCTTCAGCATCGTCAACGAAGTCTAGCTGGCAGCGCATTAGAGAGATCGCACCGATGCAGCGGCAGCCTGTTATCCGCGCCCGCGAAGTAACGCGCCAATTGAAGTTGGGGGCGCATATTGTGCACGCCCTGCGCGGCGTCAATCTGGAGATTCACCGCAATGAAATGGTCGGCATCATCGGGCCGTCGGGCAGTGGCAAGAGCACGCTGCTGGGCATCATCGGCGGCCTGGACAGCCCCAGCGCTGGAAGTGTGGAAATTGATGGCGTCGATATCACGCGCATGAACGAAAACCAGCTCACGGATATCCGCAATCAGAAGATCGGCTTTGTCTTCCAGTTCTTCAACCTGATACCCACTTTGACCGCGGTCGAAAATGTTGCGTTGCCGATTGAATTTGCCCAGATGCGCCGTCATCAGCCCTTCAGTCGCGCCAGAGACTTGCTGGAAATGCTGGGTTTGGGCGGGCGCTTCAATCACAAACCCAACGAGTTAAGCGGCGGACAGCAGCAGCGTGTGGCGATCGCCCGCGCTCTGGCCAACGATCCGCCCATCTTGCTGGCGGACGAACCTACCGGCAACCTCGACTCGCATTCGGGCGAAACGGTGATGGCCGCGCTCAACACCATCCGCGATGACAACGGCACCACCGTCGTCTTGGTCACCCATGATCGGTCCTTGGCAAGCCAAATGGACCGCGTGCTGCTGCTGGAAGATGGCAAGATCACCGATGAGGACCAAGGACTCGGCTAGTTTGGCGGGAAGTGTTATGTTTGCCAGCGCAGGCGTTATACTGCGCATCCCGCAGCGGAGCGAGGGGATCGGATATGCCCATGTTGGACGAGCATTATACTGTCGAAGTCGCTGGCATTCGGCGCGATCTGCCGCTGATGGATATCAAACCGGGCGTCAGGATCGCCATCCTCAACATCCTGGGCGATGCGGAATTCGTCAATGCCGCTTGCGCGAAATTGGCAGAAAAGCTGCGCGGCCGCGATATTGATGTCCTAGTAACAGCCGAGGCGAAGTCGATACCGCTGGCGCACATGCTCAGCACCGAGTTGCGCTTGCCCTATATCGTCCTGCGCAAATCGCACAAACCCTATATGGGCGATGCCCTGCAAAGCGAAACGCTGAGCATCACCACGGGAAAACCGCAAACGCTCTTTCTGGATGAAAAAGACCGCAAGAAGGTCGCGGGCAAAAGCGTCGCTATCGTCGACGATGTCATCTCCACCGGCAGCACCTTGCAGGGCATGCGTCTGATCATGCGCAAGGCAAAGGCAACCGTCGTTGCGGAAGCCGCTATCTTCACGGAAGGCGACCGCGCCCAGTGGCACGACATCGTTTCGCTGGGACATCTGCCCGTCTGGGTTGATGACTAACGAACGAGAGCGTGCCGCATATTCCGAAGGAAGATAAGTCAAACGCATCGAAATGAGTGACTCGGTCTCGTCACAACTTTCTGCCAAAGCGACGATCTTGCTGTTCTTCGCCTTGCTCGGGCTGATCTTGGCCGCTGGCGCGCTCTTGCTGGCTTCGCGCCCCGAGCCAACCACCATCACCATTTATCCGCCTCCGCCCACCGACATGCCCATGCCCACTGCCACGCCTGGTCCTTTGCAGGTGTATGTCACGGGCGCGGTCATCAATCCACACCAGGTCTATACCTTGCCAGCGGGCAGCCGCGCCGCCGATGCTGTGAAGGCTGCCGGCGGTTTCACGAGCGATGCCGACCAAACCCGCATCAACCTGGCAAGAATCCTGCGCGATGCCGACCAGATTCATGTGCCGGCTGTTGGCGCGGACGAAATCGAATTGTCGACCCACACAGGTGGCGAGAAAGTGCCTATCAACAGCGCAACCCAATCCGAGCTTGAAGCGCTGCCGGGCATCGGTCCTGTGACCGCCGCGAGCATAATCGAATACCGCGAACAGATCGGCAGCTTTGGGGCGCTGGACGACCTGGACGAGGTGCCCGGCATCGGGCCCGCCACGCTCGAAAACCTGCGAGACCTGGTCGCCTTCGACTAACGGATGCGCGCGCCCGTCTTGGCATCAAAGAATTGAGCTTTGTCCCAGTCGAGCCGGCAGTGTATGGTGTCGCCGGGCACATGCCTGTCTTCCAGCCCGACCTTGATGCGCCAGCGCCGCTTGCGCAGCCAGACCTCCAGCAGCCGATATTTCTCCGCATAAAAGGGAATGGAGCGGTCGACTGTGGCCGGGATGCCCTCACCAGCCGCGGTTAAATGGACAAACATCGGGCGAATCCCCAGGATGACTTCGCTGCCATCGGGATGCGGGCAGGGCAGACGCACCCGACCCATGTAGCTGCCGTCCCAGTAGCCCTGGCTGACCCGACCCCAGAAGCTGTTGATGGTCGGCGTACCCAGAAACTCGGCGACAAAGAGGCTGTTGGGGTCGTCGTGCAGCGCCTGATAAGCGCCGCTCTGGATGATGCGCCCGGCATTGATGACGACGATGCGGTCGGCCACGCTCATGGCTTCGACCTGGTCGTGCGTAACATACACCAATGTCACATTGAATTCTTGAATCAGTCGCTTGAGTTCGACCCGCGCTTGGGCTCGAAACTTGGCGTCCAGGTTGGCGAAAGGCTCATCAAACAGCAGCAACTCCAGGTCGCGGGCAAAGGCGCGAGCGATAGAAACGCGCTGTTTTTCGCCGCCAGATAGATGCCGCGGGAATCTGCCCATCAAGCTATCGATTTCGACGCCGGTGATATTGGCGACTGTCTTGACATGAGCGGGCACTTCGTCTTCTCGGTCGCGCAGCCGCAAGAAGAAGCCGACCGTTCGGCGACTCTCCCAATGCGGGATCAGCACATAATTCTGGAAGACCATGCCGATGCCGCGCTCCTCAACCGGTATGGCATCCAGGGGCACTTGGTTATAGAGGACCCGGCCGCTGTCGGGTTGCTCCAAGCCAGCGATCAAGCGCAGCAGCGTCGTCTTGCCACAGCCCGAGGGGCCCAGCAGGACAACCGCCTCGCCATCGTCGATATGCAGGTCGAAATCATTGATCGCCAGCACGGGGGTCAGCCGGCGGCTTTTGTCATAATACGTTTTGCACACTTTTTCCAGCGTGATGGCGCGCATCGTTTTCCCGCAGCCTGCGTATGGATAAGAGCATAGCATAAGGCACACCGTCCGCGCCCAGACTGGCAGTTTCGGATAGCGCTGCTACAATTGGCATGCACAGAGCGATTGCGGAGGTCAATCTTGACGCCGACCATCCAGCCCGACACGATTCCCATAACCAGCGCGACCGACTGGCAGCCCGATCCCAAGTCGCCGCGCCGCCGTCCGCCCTGGATTCGCGTTCGCGCGCCCAGTGGAGAAAACTACGAACGCGTGCGCGACCTCATGCGCAGCAAGACCCTGCACACCGTCTGCGAAGAAGCGCAATGCCCCAACCTGGGCGAATGTTGGGGCAAGGGCACCGCCACCTTCTTGATGATGGGCGACACTTGCACGCGCAGTTGTGGCTTTTGTGATATCAAGACCGGCCGTCCCAGCCCGCTCGACTGGGGCGAGCCCAACCGCATCGCCGAAAGCGTTCGCGCCATGGGCTTGCAGCATGTCGTCATCACCAGCGTCAATCGGGATGAACGAGCCGATGGCGGCGCGCCGATCTTCGCCATGGTCATTCGCCGCATCCGCCAGTTGCAGCCGGGTTGCTCCATCGAAGTGCTCATCCCCGATTTCAAAGGCAAGGAATTCGCGCTGAAGATGGTGATGGACGCCCAGCCAGAGATCCTCAATCACAATGTAGAAACGGTGCCGCGGCTCTTCAAGCGCGTCCAGCCGCAAGACCGCTACGAATGGGCGCTTTCCACGTTGCAAAATGCCAAGCGCATGGACAAGCTGGTGCTGACCAAGAGCGGCATCATGCTGGGCTTGGGCGAAACGCTGGCTGAAGTGCGCGAAACCATGTGCGATCTGGTGTCGGTCGGCGTTGACATCTTGACACTGGGACAATATTTGCAGCCCAGCAAACGGCACCTGCCCATCGAGCGCTATTACAGTCCCCAAGAATTCGACGAGCTGCGCGAAGCTGGCTTGGCTATGGGATTCAAATGGGTGGAGAGCGGTCCGCTGGTGCGCAGCAGTTATCGCGCCGCCGAGCAAGTCCGCGAGCTATCGCGACTGGAGCATTTTCGTTTGCACGAAGCGCGTTTGGGCTAATGCGCCCGAGCCAAACCAAGGGAGAGCATCATGAGCGCCTTTTTTGCCAATCGCCGCGGCCAAGCCGAAGCCGACGCGCCAGAGCCGGCCGCAATCGTGCCAGCCGGACGACTCATCGGCTTTGATACCGTTATCGGCGCGAACACCCATATTGAAGGCGTCTTCTCCAGCAGCGGCAATGTGCGCATGGATGGGCAATTCAGCGGCGCGCTGGAGATCAGCGGCAATATCTTGGTGGGAGAATCAGCCGATATCCACGCCGACATCAATGCGCGAAACATCTCTATCGCCGGCAGCGTGCGCGGCAATGTCTGCGGCAACAAAGTGCAGCTTCTGCGCACCGGGCGCATCTGGGGCGATATCACCGCATCGGCGCTGACCACCGAAGAAGGCGCATTCATTGATGGCAAGATCACCATGAGCGGGCATGCGGCGCTTCGTGGAGAAGACGATGACGAAGCCGCGCAAGACGATATGGATTGGCAGGAACCGCCAGCAGAAGCCGCCGATCAGCCGCAAGACGATGACGCAGAAGCGGAAGAATCAACCGACCCGGCTATCGGCTTATAGCGATGTCGCAGTAAGACCGCCATCCACAACGAAAACCGCGCCGGTCGTGAAATCGGACGCTGAAGAAGCCAGCAGCAGCGCCAAGCCAGCGATATCTTGCGGCTGGCCAATCCGTCCAACTGGCGTCTGCGCAAGCACATGCTCCAGGAGATCAGGATTGCCCCACAGCGCCTGCGCAAATTTCGTCTGTACCAGTCCGGGCGCGATGGCGTTGACCTGGATATTGTCCGCGCCCAGCTCCTGCGCCAGCGTTTGTGTGAGGCTGATGATCGCCGCCTTGCTGATGCTGTAGATGCCCTGGTAGCGTCCAGGCTTCAGCCCAACGATTGACGCCACATTGATGATCTTGCCGCCGCCGCTTTTTTGCAGAGCCGGCAGCGCCGCTTGTGTCAGCCAGACATTGCCCAGCAAATTGACATCCAGAATCTTTCGCCAATAGCTGTCATCAGCCTCGAGGATAGAGCCGAAGTGCGGGTTGGTCGCCGCGTTATTGACCAGAATGTCCAACCGTCCGAACCGCGCAATCGTCCGCTCAACCAACTGGTGCAGGGCAGCCTTGTCGCCATTATGCGCCGCGATTCCCAGCGCTTGCCCGCCAGATGCATTGATTTTTGCCGCAACCTCGTCCAGCGATTCCTGCCGCCGGCTCGATACAACTACCGCGCAGCCAGCCCGCGCCAATTCCCCAGCTATGGCCATGCCGATGCCGCGCGATGCGCCAGTTATTATGGCGACCTTGCCAGTCAGGTCGAATGCTTCGCCCATGCCACTACCCTCGTGATGCTAGATTGCGCGTTCGGGCGGGATGCTGCCCAGCAAATGGATGCCCATGCGGCGCAAATCGTCTTGATGATGCAGGCGTCGATCGAGGTGTTCAGCCAGTAGCGCCAATGTCAGCCCCAGCAGCAGCCCAATGCCCGTCTGCAGCAGCGGACGCAGCCGCTCGGACATGGATGGCGAAACCGTGCCGATCCAGGGCACATCCAGAATAGAGATTTGTGCCGCTTCGCCACGAAGTTGGGGGAAGTAATCGGCATTCCGCTGCGCCAGCACAACCTGCGCGGCATCGGCGATCATTGCCAGCGCATCGTGGTCATGGTGACTCAGGTAGATCACGCCGACCGACCGCGAATTGTCAGCGGCGATGCCCAATCCGCCCAGCGAATCGGCTGCTTCGTCCAGCTGAGCCGCTAGCTCATCACGAAATCGCGAGCTGGGCACCCAGTCGGTGAAAGCATTCACCACCAGCTCCGATGCCAGCCAGGTGTCCATGAAGCTATCTTCGATTGCCAGCAGATCTGGCTGCTGCGCGGCGCTATAACGGATCTGCAGTGTGAATCCGCGCGGCGCATCGTCCAGCAGGGTCGGCAAAGACAAGCCAATGCCAGCGACGAATGGCAGCAAGATCAGCCACCAGCGGCGTGAGAGCAGACGAAGTGCGCTGGTATAGTCCATTGCTTCTACCTCTTTGCTTTCGCCATCGGGTCATCATAATGATAGTTGCGATTTGCCCGTTTTGCCGCCCAGGCGCCTGCTATGAATGACTGCATTCGCTTGCAAAAGGACTTGGTGTCGAAGCGCTGCGCCTGGCTGCGAATCTGCTGGGGATTGTAGGCGAAGGCATCGAAGTTGCGCCAGACTGCCATCAAGCTGTCGACTGTTAGCCGGTCGAAGAATGCGCCCGTTGCGCCTTCGATGATTGTATCCAGCGCGCCGCCGCCTCGGTAGGCGATGACGGGACGTCCAGCTGCCTGCGCTTGCACGGGACTTATGCCGAAGTCTTCCAAACCCGGGAAAAGCAGCGCGCGACACTGCGCCATCAGCTTGGGCAAGTCGACATCCGGGACAAAACCAAGGAATTCGACAGTCTCGCCCGCCAGCGATTTCAGGCGCGCCAAATCACGCCCCGATCCAGCGACTTTGAGCGGCAGCCCCAGCTCGGACGCCGCCCGCACAGCCAGATCAATGCGCTTGTACGGCACCAGACGCGATACGATCAGGTAATAATCCTGGACTTCGTCCACGGAAGAAGGCTGGAATCGCGAAGTATCCACAGGCGGATGGATGATGGTCGATTCGCGTTTGTAATAGTTGCGAATGCGCGCTTGCACAGCGCTGCTGATGGCGATGAAATGCGAGACGCGTTGGGCAGCTGCATAATCCCAACGGCGCAGCCAAGCCACCAGCGGACGCAGCAGCCGCTCTGGCGCCTTGCCCAGCCCTTCGCCGGCCAGGTATTCGTCCAGCTGCCAGACATAGCGCGTCGGCGTCAGGCAATAGCAGATATGCAGCGCGCGCGCATCGAATCGCAGCCCATGGCAAAAGCCGCTTTTGTTGCTCAAAACCACATCATAGTCCGCCAGCCGCAGATTGCCCCAGGCCAGCGGATACAGCGGCAGGTAGATTTGATGGCGGCGGTGAATCGCTGGCAGCTTGTCCAGCCACAGCGCGCGGATATCCCAATCCTGGTAATGAGGTGGCATGGCAGACGGCGCATACATGCTCGTATAGACCGGGCTGCCAGGAAATTGGCGCGCCAGGACATTGAGCACATCTTCTGCGCCACCGATCTGGTTCAGCCAGTCATGCGCCAGCGCGAGCTTCAAACGCCACTCCTTTCTGTCGCAGCGCGGCGCGGACCGGCGCGAAACTCTGGCGATGCGCTGGGCAGGGACCATGTTGGCGCAAAGCATCGAGGTGGGCGCGCGTGCCATAACCTTTGTGCTGCGCGAAACCGTATTGCGGGTAGCATTCGTCCAGCCGCCGCATTTGTTCATCTCGCCAGACTTTTGCCAAAATGCTGGCGCAGGCGATGCTCAACGAGCGCTGGTCGCCTTCGACAAGGCTGACTTGCGGCAGCCTGCCGCATTTGGGCAGCAGCATATAATCCAGAAACAGACAGTCGGCCTTGATGCCGAATTCGCCCAGCGATTCAAGCGCTCTGTGCATGGCCAGCTGCGTCGCCGCGACGATTCCGCAGCCATCAATTTCCTGCGCGCTGCTTCGCCCGATCGCCCAAGCCAGCGCGATCTGCTTGATAATCGTGTTCGTCGATTCGCGTTGGGCGGGGCTCATCTTCTTGCTGTCGCGAGCGCCACGCAGCAATTGTCCCAGATCGCGCCGCTGCAAGGGCAGGGCAACGGCAGCCGCAGCCACTGGTCCAGCCAGGGGTCCTCGGCCCGCTTCATCAATGCCAACGATGATGCGATAACCGGCGCGCTGATAATGCCGCTCATGCTGCAGGCTGGCTGTCCCGACGCGCTTAGTGGGCACGGGCATAACAGCCTTGTCGCCAGTTGCGCCGTATCTGCCAGATCTCGCGCAGCATATTGAGCGAATCGTCCCAGAGCCGCATGGTCGAATAAGGGTCGTAATACCAGGTGATGGGCACTTCCTTGACTGTATAGCCGCGTCGCTGGGCAATGAAGAGCAGCTCGACATCAAAGCCGATGCCATTCATGCGCTGCACGCCGAAGAGGTCCTCGGCGACAGATGCGCGGAACATTTTGAAGCCGCACTGTGTATCTTCAAAGCTGCGCAAAGCCGCCAGTTTGATGATCCAGTTGTTGACCCTGCCCATCAAATGACGATAGGTGGGCTCGCCGACCCGGTTGGCGCCCGGCGCTTCTCGGCTGGCGATGATGATGTCGCTGTCAGTCGTTTCGGGCGGCAAAAAGCGCGAGAGCTCGTCTATGCGCATGGACAGATCGGCATCACAGATGAAGCGCCATTCGCCCCGCGCCGCCAGCATGCCTTGTTTGACCGCCAAGCCTTTGCCGCGCTGCCTGGCCGGCGACTGCATGGCGCGAACATAGCCCAGCGATTCTGCATGCGCCTGCGCCACCTCGAACGTGCGATCGTGGCTGCCATTCTCGACGATGACGACTTCGGCCTCATAGGGCTGCTGCTGCAAGAAAGCGTCAATCTGCGCCAGGCTGGGTGGCAAGCGCGCTTCTTCGTTGTGCGCTGGGATGATGATGCTGAGGAAAGGTCGGCTCAAAGAACGTTTCTCCGCCGCTACCATGGCGATTGTCGCTGGGACAGCTTTGCCAATGATACGCCAAAAGCTGGCTTTTGCGCAGGCTCTTGGTCTATCCTCGACATCCCGCGAGCGCGCGAGCCTCATTTTTTCGTGAGCATGCTGTCAATATACGCATCGCTGACAGTCCGCATTGACTGGATTTCGCGCCGCTTTACCAAAGCGCTGCGCAAGCTGAGGGCGCCAGCCGCCATGCCACGCAGCCTTGCCCGCGCCGCCTCTCCACGCCAGGCCACCAGCGCATCCCAAAACAGACTGGCCTGCCGCCCCACGATGCGCCGCCAATACTTCCGCAACAGAGCAGACGGCATATTCTTGGCGATCAACCAGATGCCGTTGCGCCCGTCATAATAGCTGGCGGTCTTGCCGCCTCCAGTTGCCGATAAATGATGATAGACGACCGCGCCCGGCGCAAACCACACCGCATAACCAGCCAGCTGCGCGCGCCAGGCGATATCGACATCTTCCAGCAAGAAAAAGAAGTCGTCATCCAAAAAACCGATCGCTTCCAGCATGCAGCGCCGATAAACTGCCGCGCCACCACAAGCCGAAAAGACATAATCGCCACGATCATATTGCCCATGGTCGATCTCGCCAAAACCTCGATTGCCTGCGCTGCCGTCAATGGCGAAGAAATCGCCGGCTGTATGAAATCGCTCGCGCTGGTCGTGCATCAGCATCTTGCAGGCGACTATGCCGACCTCGGGTTTCTCGTCCAGCGCCTTGATGACTTCCGCAGCCCAATCTCGCGCTACTTCTGTGTCGTTGTTCAACAGCGCGACAATTTCACCAGCCGCCTCTTGCATGCCCTTGTTGCATGCGCCTGTGAAGCCACGATTCTGCGGCAATTCGACCAGCTGCATTTCCGGGTAGGCTGTCCTCACAAATTGCTGCGAGCCATCGGTGGAGGCATTGTCGACGATGATGATTTCGATGCCGGGCTGGGTCTGCGCGCGCAGGGAATCGAGGCAGGCAGCCAAGTAGCCTTTGCCATTCCAATTGGGGATGACCACCGACAGGCGCGGCGCAGTCATCCAGGCGCCTCGGCTGCGATGAAGTCGCGCACCGCCTCTTGCCAGGGACGCAAGCGAATCCCAAGGCTGGCGGCGGCGATATTGGCCAGGGGACTGTGTTCTGGCGGCAGGGAAGGGCGCTGCCACTGATGGCTGCTGATGCGCGCGATAGCCCTGTCAGTGAAGCCGGCTTCATCCAGCGCGAACCTCGCCAGCCCCCAGCGGCTGACAGAACCTTCATTGACCAAATGATAGGTTCCGAAACGTTTGCTTTCGATCAGCAGGCCGATGGCTGCCGCCAGATCGCTCGTGGAGGTGGGGCTGCTGATTTCGTTGGTGACGACTCGCAGTGCGCTGTCATGCCGCGCTGCATTGAGTATGGCATGAATGAAATTGTGCCCACCCAGCGCGAAGAGCCAGGCTGTGCGCACAATGTAATGTCGCGGATTGACTTGCAAAAGCGCGCGTTCGCCATACCACTTGCTGCGGCCATACGCGTTGATGGGCTTGGCGGCATCATATTCGTGATAAGCGCGCCCCAGCTTGCCATCAAAGACTTCGTTGCTGCTGACATAGAGCATGGCAATGCCGAGGCCTGCGGTAACAGCGGCGAGGTTGTGCGTGCCCAGGCCATTGATTCGCAGCGCCTTTTGCGGATCCAGCGCGCAGCCGTTCACATCGGTGAAGGCGGCGGCATGCAGCAGAATATCCGGGCGCGCGTCGGCGATCAACTGTCCACAAGCCGCGTAATCCGTGATGTCCAGCGTGGACCTGTCCGTAGCGATGACATCGTGCCCAGCGCGCAACACCGTTTGCAGTGCGCTGCCCAGCTTGCCGCTCGCACCGGTGATCAGGATTTTCATGGCGCCGCAGTCGCCGCTGCCAGCCGGTCGCTATATTGACGTTGATAATAAGCCAGGTATTCGCCCGTCTTGATCTTGCGCCACCACCATTCGTTGTCGACATACCAACGCACGGTCGCCGCCAAGCCTCGCTCAAAGTCGTATTCTCGCTGCCAGCCAAGTTCGCGCGCTTTGGCGGCTGTCATGGCATAACGCCGGTCGTGGCCCTCGCGGTCTGGCACATGGCGGATCAGCGCTGACGGCTTGCCCAGCTGCTCGAGTATCTGCTGCGTGACTTCGATATTATGACGTTGGTTTTCGCCAGCCAGGTTGTAGGCTTCGCCAGTTTTGCCGCGATGCAATATGCAATCGACGCCGCGCGCATGGTCATCGACATAGAGCCAGTCGCGGATTTGCAAGCCATCGCCATACAAGGGCAGTGGGCGGTCATCCAGCGCTTCGGTTGTGAAAAAAGGAATCAGCTTTTCCGGGTATTGATAGGGTCCATAGGTGTTGCTGCCGCGCGTTACGACAGTGTCCATGCCATAGGTAACCTGGTAGGCGCGCAGCATCAACTCGCCGCCGGCTTTGCTGGCAGCATAGGGACTGTTGGGCAGAAAGCGGTCGCCTTCGGCAGACAGACCCTCGTCAATATCGCCGTAGACCTCGTCAGTAGAGACCTGGCAGAAGCGACCAATGCCCCGCTTTCGCCCTTCGTCCAGCAGGATATAGACGCCGACGACATCGGTGTGGATGAAGGCGTCTGGCGCCAGGATGCTGCGGTCTACATGACTCTCGGCGGCGAAGTTGACGATCGTGTCGATGTTGTGGTCTTGCAACACGCTGTGGACGGCGGCGCGGTCGGCGATATCGCCGCGTTCGAATCGGTAGTTTGGCTCGTCGCTGACGGGCAGGAGGTTGTCGATATTGCCCGCGTAGGTCAGCTTGTCATAGCAGATGATAGTGTAGTCGGGATATGTTGCGACCATATGTCGGACGAAGGCGCTGCCAATGAAGCCGGCGCCGCCCGTAACCAGAATGTTCTTCATCGCGCCTCCGCTGTGAGTTAGACCCACATGCTGCTGTGGTCGCCCAGATTCATTTTGATGCCTTTGGGCTTGCCGGCGCTGCGATGGATAGCCGCATTGCGACCGATCAGGCTGTCGCGCAGGGTGGCATCGATGTCGCAGACGCGGCTGTTTTCCAAAATGATGCTGCGCTCGATCTCGCAATTGCTGATCTGGCAGCCGTGATAAATGCTTGTGAAAGGACCGATGTAACTATTCTCTACCACGCTGTCCTTGCCAATGATGGTCGGTCCGCGCAAGACGCTGTTGATGATGCGCGCGCCGGCCTGCAATGTCACCCGCGCATCGACAGACGAGCAGTCATCAATCTCGGCGCAAGCGGCGATGGCCGGCTCGATCTCTTCCAGCACATAGCTGTTGGCATCCAGCATATCAGTGGGCTTGCCGGTGTCGATCCACCAGCCGCGATGCACATGCGGGAAAACGCGGCGGCCGTGGTCGACCAGCCACTGGATGGCATCGGTGATCTCATATTCGCCGCGCGCCGAAGGTTGGATAGCGTCCACCGCCTCAAAGACATGCCGGTCGAACATGTAGATGCCCACCAGCGCCAGGTTGCTGGGCGGGTCGGCTGGCTTTTCAATCAACTGCGCAATGCTGCCATCCGCCCGCAGCTTCGCCACGCCATAAGCAGAGGGATTATCCACCTCCTTCAAGACGATCTGGCTGTTCCAGTCGCTTTGGGCGAAGTCGCGGATAAGCTGGCTGATTCCGCCTTGGATGACATTGTCGCCCAGAAACATCACAAAAGGGTCGTCACGCAAGAATTCGCGCGAGATTTTGACCGCGTGCGCCAAGCCGTCCGGGCTGTCTTGGGGAATGTAGGTGAGCGACACATCCCACTGGGCGCCATCTCCCAGCGCGGAGCGAATTTCTGGCGCGGTATGCCCGACCACGATGCCGATTTCGCGCACGCCCGCTTCTCGAATGGCTTCAATGACGCGCACCAGCACCGGCTTGTTGGCGACCGGGATGAGCTGCTTGGCGCGGGTATAGGTCAGCGGATAGAGCCGTGTGCCCTTGCCGCCACTGAGGATGAGGCCTTTCATAGACGCGCTCAATAGGTCTCTTGGTTTTCGCGCGGGGCATTGGTCAGCACAGCGCCAACGATGCGCACATGCACGCGCTCCAGCGCCTGACGGGCTTGGGCGGTGTGGTCGCGGCGGGTATCGCCAGCGCGCACAGCCAACAGCGCCGCATCCAGCTTGATGCCCAGCAGCGCCGCATCGGTGGCCGCCAGCACAGGCGGGCTATCAAAGAGCACAAAATCCGCTCGCTGTTTCAGCGCGGCGATGATATCACTCATGCGCTTGCCACCGAGCAGGTCGGCGGGGTTGGGCGGCAGCTCGCCCGTGCAAAGCACCTGCAAGTTGTCAACGCTGCTGTCGTGCAGAGGCGGGTCGCTAAGGGCTGCATCGTCGACCATCATTTGGCTGACGCCAGTCCGGTTTTCCAAGCCCCAGATCTTGTGCTGCTGCGGCTGGCGCAGATCGGCATCGACAAGGATGGTGCGGTTGCCCCCTTGCGCGAATGTAACGGCCAGGTTGGCCAACGTTGCGCTCTTTTGGTCTTCGCGCGCGGCTGAGGTGACCAGCAGGGTCTGTATGGGCTTCTCGACGCTGCTGAACATGAGGTTGGTGCGCAGGCTGCGGTAGGCTTCCGCCGCTGCCGAGCGAGGCTGGCTGAGTGTGATAAGCGCAGGCAATGCCATCGTTTGTCCTGTATTCCGCGCAGTGCGCCTCTGTGTCCGCGACATTCTAACGCAGCTGTCTAATCCGCGTCAGGGTGCAATCGGTTTGCCACTGCCAGATACATTTCTCAAGCGCGAAAGTCTCAGTCGACCTCCGCGTCAAAATCAATGTCCAGCTTCTGCATGTCACTTGCGTCCAGCCGGTCCGCGATCTTGCGCAGGGTTTCGCCCGTCTGCGGATGCGCATAGTCCGGCGCAAGCTCAGCCAGGGGCAGAGCCACATGCGCATAGCAGCTGATGTCGGTGTCGGGGATGCGCCAGGGCTTGCTGCCGTATTCGAGCATTTCGTCATTCCAAAGCGCGATGTCCAGATCGATGGTCCTCGGCGCGTTGATATTGCGGGGATTGCGCTGGCGTTTCAACTTCCTTTCAATGCGGTCGATGACGCGGCGCTTGAAGTCGAGCGGAGAGCGCAGTGTGTGCGCCATGACAGCCATATTGAGGAAAGCTGGCTGCTGTGTATCGCCTTGTGGCGGACTGCGATAGACAGGCGACAAAGCCAACACAGTCGTCCAGCCGCGCAGCAGCGCAACAGCTTCGCGCAGGTTGTGCTCTGGCGCGATATTGGAACCCAGCGAGACATAGGCGATGTTGCGCGCATAATCGGCGGGCCGGCGCACAATGCGAATGCCGACAGAATCGGTATGCCGCAGGGCGCCCGGTTTATGTACGCTGACTTCTACATAGGGCGCGCCAAATTCCAACGTTGCCAAGCGGGCAATCTGCTCTGCCAGTTTCTCTACCAGGGCAAAACGCCGACTCTTGACGAGTTGGATGACAGCTTTGCTGATTGGCTTGTAATTCAGCGCGTCGTCCGGGTCATCGCTTTCGCCCGCCAGCCGCATCGTGCTGCCCAGGCGCATGGTGATGACGACATCCTGCCAACTATCCAGCTCGTGCGGGCTGAACCCTATGCGCGCGCGCAAACGCAGATTCTGGAATTCAATGCTGTCCATCGGGGCGCTGTCTGTTCCTGTCAGTCAATGTACCCGTCTTTTGGAGAAGGATGCGCGGCCCAAAAGTTTGGGCAACGTGTCCAGCGCAGATAACTCGCTTGCTTTTTTCATAATTGTTAGCATAGTATATCAGAAAGGCAGACGAACCATTATTCGAGGAGTCTGTTCCGCATTCTGAGGACAATTCAATGACGCACCGTGGAAACAGATTGGCTGAGGCAGTTGTCAGCCATGAAACGCAAGGGGTAAGCGTAAAAAACAACGGCATTCAGCAGTTGCTGGAGTCGCCAGACCTGCAAAGACGTTACGGATTATCCAGCCAGCCGGTTGACGAAGCAGCGGTGAGGCGCGCAGTTGTCGATCTGCTATATGCGCTTGGCGAACAGCCGAGCCGCGAGGGCTTGCTGGATACGCCAAAGCGCGTCGCCAAAGCCTATCGCGAGTTGGTCAGCGGCTATACGACCGACCCGGTCAAATTGGTGAACGACGCCATCTTCCATGTCGAATATGCCGACATGATCGTCGTCAACGATATTGAGTATTTCAGCTTGTGCGAGCATCACCTGCTGCCTTTCATCGGCCGCGCCCATGTCGCATACATCCCCGATGGCAAGATCATCGGGCTTAGCAAGATCCCGCGTATAGTCGACATGTTTGCTCGCCGCTTGCAAGTGCAGGAACGTCTGACCCAGCAAGTTGCCGAATTCATCGACGAATTGCTGTCGCCGCGCGGCGTGGCTGTTGCAATGACAGCGCAACACATGTGCTCGATGATTCGCGGTGTGAAGAAGCATCACGCCAGCCTGACCACCAAAGCCATGCTGGGCGAATTTGACTGCAACCGCGACCTGCGCAGCGAGTTCATATCGCAAATCCAGCGCCAGCCCTTGCTGTAGCAACTGCTCGGCCTGGCACTTTGCACGATTTTCAGTCTGTGCTATACTGTGGTTTGCCGCGCGTCACAAGGCCCGCGGCACTCATCAAGAGCGAGTGAGAGAACCGGCTCTTTGAGCTCGCGGCAACCCCCGAAGCGCTCGGGACGGTGCTAAATCCGGCAGGGTCGACACTCTGGCAGATGAGCGTATCCCCACGATGGACTTCTGCGCCCGCTGCCCCGCACGGCGTTTTTTGTTGCCGCAGAAAGGTTTAGCATGCCAAGCACTTTCATGACATCGCCCAAGTATCACTTCACTTCGGAGTCCGTATCCGAGGGGCATCCCGACAAAATTTGCGACCAGATCAGCGATGCGGTGCTGGATGCCATCTTGGCCAACGACCCGCTGGCGCGCGTGGCTTGCGAAGCGGCTACGACCACCGGGCTAATCATCGTCATCGGCGAGATCACCACCAGCGCTTATGTCGATATCGAGGCAATTGTGCGCCAGACCTTAACCGAAATCGGATATACCAGCGCCGACTATGGATTTGACGCGCAGACTTGCGGCGTGATGATCTCGGTGCACGAGCAATCGCCAGACATCAAAATCGGCGTCGATACCGCGCTGGAAGCACGCGAAGAAGCGCAGCAAGAGGACGAGCTGGAAAGCACCGGCGCCGGTGACCAGGGCATGATGATCGGCTTTGCCTGCGACGAAACCGCCGAGCTGATGCCACTGACCGCGTCGCTTTCTCATCGTGTGATGCGGCGGCTGGCGGCGGCGCGCAAGCGAGGCGAGATGCCCTGGCTGCGACCCGATGCCAAGTGCCAGATCACGGTCGAATACAGTCATGGCAAGCCCCAGCGCGTGGATACCATCGTCGTGTCTACTCAGCACGCGCCAGATATCTCCCAAGCCGAAATCCGCCGGCAGATTGTCGAATTCATCCAGCGCGATGAAGAGTGCGCCCGCTGGGTCGATGCCGATACGATTTATCACATCAATCCCACAGGAAGATTTGTAACCGGCGGTCCCAAGGGCGATGCCGGTTTGACCGGGCGCAAAATCGTTGTCGATACCTACGGCGGTGTGGCACGGCATGGCGGCGGCGCATTTTCTGGCAAGGACGCCACCAAAGTCGACCGCAGCGCGGCGTATATGGCGCGCTATGTCGCCAAGAATGTCGTTGCGGCTGGATTGGCGCGGCGCTTTGAATTGCAGCTGTCTTATGCTATCGGCAAAGCCGAGCCGACTTCGCTGGCAGTCGAAACCTTTGGCACCGGCGCAGTGAACGACAACGTGATCGAGGCGCTGATCCGCCAGCACTTTGATATGCGCCCCGAAGCCATCATACGTCATCTGGGATTGCGGCAGCCCATCTTCAAGCAAGTCGCCGCCTACGGACATTTCGGCCGCGAAGATGTAAAAGTGCCTTGGGAGAACACCGACAAAGCCGAATTGCTGCGAGCAAAGGTTCAACTGGACTGACTGCGCATGAGCCGGCGACCGCGTATCTGCGATTATGGCGACTCGACCTATCGCACCGATTTTTGGGAAGGTCAGGGGCGCGATTACGAAGATGCCGTGGAGCGGCTGGCGCTGCGACGGCTGCTGAAACAGCCCGGCAAGCGCATGCTGGAAATTGGCGCGGGATTCGGCAGGCTGACCAGCGAATACAGCATGTACGGACAGGTCGTGCTGCTGGATTATTCGCTGGAACAACTGCAATTCGCTCGCGAGAGATACGGCGATGACGGCTATGTCTATGTCGCGGCCGATGCCTACCAGATGCCCTTCTGTCTGGGCGCATTTGACGGCGCGACCATGATCCGCGTCATCCACCATTTTGTCGATGTGCCGGCAGTCTTGGCGCAGATCAATCGCGTTGTGGTTGGCGGCGGACAATTCATCCTGGAATTCGCCAATAAGCGCAATCTCAAGGCGATGCTGTGGCATGCGCTCGGTCGCAACGGCTGGAATCCCTATGCTCCAGAGGCGGTGGAATTTGTTGAGCTGAACTTCAACTTTCATCCCGCCAGCATGCGCCAAGAAACTGCGGCGGCCGGCTTTAGCCTGCGCGGGCATATTCCCGTGTCGTGGCTGCGGCTGGGCGCGCTAAAACGCAATCTGCCTACACGGCTGCTGGTTTCGCTGGACACATTTTTTCAGCGCAGCGCTCTGGCCTATTCGCCCAGCATCTTTCTTGACTTGCAGCGACAGGGCGATTGTCCGTTGGCAGCGGCTGATACCGATGATCCCCAGGCATTCTTGCGTTGTCCGCGTACTGGATCAACCTTGCAGCGCCAGGGAGATAGCCTGGTCAGCGCGAATGGATTGCGCTGGGGCATCAAGGCTGGCGTTTATGACTTTCGTCAGCCGATCTAAGCAGCCAGCCAGTCTCTGATGGCGGTGGCGGTGGCGGAAGGCTCTTCCAGGTGCGCCATATGACTGCCGCGCGCCAGCCTGACCAGCTTGGCATTTGCGATCTTCGCGACTATCTCTTCGCTCAAGGCGGGGGGCGTCATTTTGTCCGCCTCGCCAGCTATGACAAGCGTTGGCGCATGAATATCCCGCAAGCGCGCGCGAATATCAAACTGGGCGCAAGCTGTGAAATCCCGCTGGATGACAGACGGTGCGGTCGCCTGCAAGATCGCGGCTGATGCTGCGACCATCTCAGTTGGCGCGTCGGGCGACCACATCCAGCGCAGCAGTCGCTTTGTCGTTTCGGCTGGCTGGGCGACTATCGCATCTATCAGCGCGGGATTAACGGGCAGCCGCGCTCCCGTGCAGATCAGCACCAACCCTTGTGTCCTGTTTCTGTGCTCCAGCGCCAGCCACTGCGCGATCGCCCCGCCCATGCTGTGTCCAGCCAGCAGCGCGGATTTAATCTCCAGCGCATCCATCAGCGCCAGCACATCCAGCGCGTAGTCGGTGATTTGGCTGCGCCCGGTCCCTGCGCTTTTGCCATGTCCGGGCAGGTCGGGCACGATAGCATTCCACGAAGTATGCCGACGCAGCTCGTCCGGGAAGCTCAGATGCGAGCCGCCAGCGCCGTGAATGAGGATCGCAGCCGGCGCAGACCGTCTCGACCGCTGGTCTGCGAACCAAATTTCGCCCCGCGCTGTCTTGATTTTCGGCATGCCCTTCGCTTCGTCTTTGTCTTGTTTCCTTGCATTCTACTATCTGCGCTATTGACCGCCACCAGCGCATCGGGCAAACTAGCCCGCCACTGCCCAGACCGGCTAGGAGCAACATAGTGAAACCGACCGAGACCGACCTTTCCCAGCCCAGGACACTTGCCCAATACCTGCGTTTGTTCCTGACCGGCTTTGCCATGGGCGCGGCAGATATCGTACCCGGTGTCAGCGGCGGCACGATGGCTTTTATCCTGGGTGTGTACCAAACGTTGATTGACGCGATCAAGTCCTTCAATATACGGGCGCTGCGATTGGCGATCAGCCTGAAGTTCTCGCAGCTCTTCGACCATATTTCACTGCGCTTTTTGCTGGCGCTGGGGCTGGGTTTGCTGACAGCGGTGCTGCTGCTTTCCAGCTTTTTGAGCGCGACCCTGGATGATGAAAGCGGACGCGTGTTGCTCTTTGGCTTTTTCTTTGGCCTGGTTCTGGCTTCAATCCTGTCCATCGGCGTAAAAGTAAGCTGGAAGCCCTCGTCCGCGCTGATATTTGCGCTTGGGGCGGCAGTGGCTTTCGTCATTGTGAATATCGTGCCAGCCCAAGCCGATCACTCTGCTCCGGCGCTCTTCGTCAGCGGCATGATCGCCATCACAGCCATGATCTTGCCTGGCATCTCTGGCTCCTTCATGTTGTTGATCCTCGGGCAGTATGACTATGTGCTGACGGCTGTCAGCGAGCGCGACTTGCCGCCTGTCATCATCGTCGGTTTGGGCGCGGTCGTCGGCATTCTCGCATTCTCGCGTATATTGAGCTACCTGCTGGCGCATTATTACAACTTGACGGTGGCGCTGCTGGTCGGCTTTATGGCGGGCTCGCTGTGGAAGATATACCCGTGGAAAGATTGCCTGGAAAGCGACCTCGACCGCCATGGCGACATTCGCTGCCTGCTGGAGGCAAATGTCGCGCCCAACCCCGGCGATGACACCTTCGTGCTGGCTGTGCTGCTGCTCTTGGCTGGCTTTGTGCTGGTGAACGCGCTGGATCATATGCAGACGCGCGCCAATCCCTTCTTTCGTCTGTTTATCCGCTGAGCATTCAATAGGTCGGACTACTGTCCGTCTGTATGGTCGCGCCGCTGCTGCGTTCGTTCCAGCGCTTCCACGATTTCATCCAGCCGCGAGCGAGATAGAACCGCCGTTACATCGGCCACGAAGGGAGCGCTGTCATCGTCATCGCCCGGCTGTCGCTCATCGTCCAGTTGCTGGGCGATCTCGCGGCGTCTATGCACCGATGCGGCGATGGCGTGCGTGGCGACAGGACTGGTAAGCAACACGAATAGTCCCAGCACCAGCAGCCGCAAGGCGGTCGACGGCATCAGCAGCGCCCCGCCAAGCAGCAAGCCAAACAAGCCCAGGGTGGCCACCTTGCCAGACGCATGCAGGCGAGTCAACGTATCGGGCATGCGGATCACCCCCAGCACGCCTATTGCGCAGAAAAACGCCCCAAAACCCAAAGCCGCCACGCCCAACGTTTCTAGCAACACTTAGAAATACCTGCCTTCGGAGATGTAGCGCGCGATTGTGATGGTGCCGATGAAGGCGAATGCCGCCAGTGCAATGGCCATATCGACCACCACCGGCGTTTCTTCTACTAGCGCCAGCAGCACGATGATGCCCACCAGCAAGGTGGTGATGAGGTCAACCGCGCTCAGCCGGTCGGGCAAAGACGGACCCACGACAACGCGATACGAAGCGGGTATCAGCAAGATGACCAGCGCCAGCAAGATCAGCCTGACAGCGCTTTGGGCAAATTCGCTTTCAATCATATCCCAATATCTCCAAGATTCGGCGCAAACGGGTCTGCTGGTCGGCATCGAGCTGTTGCGATGAGGTTTCGATATTCAAGCTGTGCACGATCATGGTTACACCGTCCGGGCTTTCGTCGAAGTCGACTACCAACTCGCCCGGCGTGATTGTGATGCCATGCGCGCTGGCGGCTGAAATCAACTCGCTTTGTGTGCTGTCCTGCGTATCGACTCGCGACAAGCCTGGGTCGATGGGCAGGCTGGGGCTGAGGATGATGCGCGCCACACCAATGCCTGCCAGCAGCACTTCGCTTGCCATGTACAAGGTGTACGTGAGCAGATTGTAGAGCTGCCGGGGCGGATTCTTCAGTCGAAACGAGACGCCGCGGAAGCCAGTCGCGCTAACCACCGCGATGCCAAAGATATAACCCAGCAGCAGATTGCCCGGCGTCGGCTGGGCAGTATAGATCGTCCAGCCCAGCGCCAGTGGCAGCGCCATGACCAGCCGCTTGTTGATGCCAGTTCGCTTCCTGCGGGTTTCCTTTGTCTCAGCTGCCATTGCTCAGCCCCACGCCCGCGATATAAATCTGCGGATCCATCATTTGACGCACTGTTTCGCTGATCAGCTGCAGCAACGGCTCGGCGAAGACCGTGCCCAGCAGCAGACAAATCGCAATGAGCAATAATGGCGCGGCCATGCTGTCGCCGACCGGCTTCGTTTCGGTTGTGCTCGGCAGCGGCGCTTGCTGAAAGATCTGTTGCCAGGCGCGGATCATGTACATCAGCGTCAAAATGCCCGCCGCCACCACGATGATCAGATTCACCCAATCGCCATTGTCCACGCCACCCTGGATGAGCGCCAGCTTGCTGATGAAGCCGTTCAGCGGCGGCACGCCAGCCAGTGCCAATCCGCCCAGCAGCACCAGCCAGCTCAACAGCGGGGGCAGCTTTGTGCCCAGCCCGCGCACATGCACGAAGTCGGCTGTTTTGATCTTGGTATAGCTGGCCACAACGCCCATCAGCATCAGCAGCGCCGATTTTATGAAGGCATGGTTGAAGGCATAGACGATCGCGCCAACCAGCGCCAGTGTGCCGCCCCAGCCGATTCCCACCAGGATGAAGCCGATCTGCGCGAATGTCGAATACGCCAGCATACGTTTGGCATTGTACGTGCGCAGCGCGCCCAGGCTGCCGAAGACGATGCCGATGACGCCCAGCACGCCCAGCAGCCGCTCCAGCAAGAAGGCTTCTTCAATGAACAGCAATGTTACCAGGCGAAAGATGCCATAGACGCCGACCTTGACCACGATGGACGAGAGCATGGCGCTGATCGGCGTGGGCGCGGTGGTGTGAAAGTCGGGCTGCCAAAAGTGAAAAGGAAAAACGGCGCTCTTCAGCAAGAAGGCGCAGAGCAGCATCAGCGCGGCGGCCGGCGCCAAGAAAGGTCGCTCGCCAGTTAGAAGGGTCTGCGCGATCTCGGCCATGTTCAAGGTGCCAAATGTGGCATACATCGCCGCAATGCCCAGCAGCAGGAAGAGCGTGCCCATCGAGCTGATAAGAATATACTTGAGCGCCGCTTCCAGCCCGAATTGATCATCGGATATAGCTGTTAGCGACACCGAGGCCAGCACCATCAACTCCATGGAAATGAAGAGCGTGAACAGATCGCCAGTCAGCATTGCGCCGACCAAGCCCACCTCCATCAGCAGGAAGAGCGGCACGAAGGTTGGATAGGTCATGCACTTGTCGTGGCAGTGATAGGTATAAAGCAAGCCAGCAACCATGATAGTCGTGACCATGAAGGCGAACAGCGCGCCCAAGGCGTCCGCCACCAGCACGATTCCATAAGGCGGCTGCCAACTGCCCAGCGCATAAGTCTGCACGCCGAATTCGTGCACTTGCGCCAGCAGCCCGGCCGCAAAGATCCAGGCGATTAGGCCCGCCGCCACGCCGATGGCTCGCTGCCTTCGATTGGAACGCGCCGAGAGCAGCGCCAGGATCGCCCCGATCAGCGGTGTCGCCAGTGCGCCCAGCAGCAACGGGTTGTCTGTCATAAGCTGTTGCCGCCCCGCCTCGACCTAATGCTTCAACTGCGTGACATCGTTGGAATCGACCGTGTCATATCGTTGCGAGATGATATTGACGATGCCGAGCAACAGCGAAAAACTGCCAAAGCTGACCACAATGGCAGTGAGAATGAAGGCTTGCACGAGCGGGTCGCTGACGGAGCGCCCGGCTTGCACATTGCTGAGATAAGGCGCGAACTCGCCTTCAAACGCGCCGGCTGCAACAAAAAACAGGTTGATGGCCGAAAACAAGATGGCAAAGCCGATGGCCGCTTTGATCAAGTCGCGGCGCAGCAACTGAAACACGCCGATTCCAAACAAAATGCCGATCGCCAGCGCAAACATAAACTCAATCATGCCATTTCGCCTTTCAATTGCCAATGCCCGCAGCCGACAAGCCTTCGTCAGCAGCCGCGCGACTCTTCGGATACGCAATCGCTTCTATGATGATGCCCAAGCCACCCATCACCGTGATGGCGATGGCGATTTCAAAGAACAGGGACGAGGTGATATGCAAACCAAAGGAACCGACCAGGTCATAAATCCCCAAGGCCTTGTCAAATTGAACATGGCCCATAAAGCCCTTCCTGAACAGAAGCGGCACGAGCGCGTTGACGATGCCGATGACCAAGCCCAGCCGTACAAATTGCTCGGGACGAAACCAGGGCAGCTGTCGCCGAGCTTCGTCATAACCCAGCACCACATACCACAACGAAACCGCTAAGCCGATTGTTACGCCAGCCGTGAAGCCATCGCCGGGCCCGCTGCCGCCGTATAAGATCTGGGCGATGCCAATCAATATAGCGATTGGCAGCACAAAATGCGTAACCAGCCGTGTAAAGGGCGTCGACAAGCTGGTAGCGTCCTGGATCTCTTCGACCGCCTCTGCATCAATTTCTGGCAGCCTATCGACCGATGCCTGGCTGGGCACGAGCCGGCCGCCGCCATTCCGTCCGCGCGCCAGCAAGGTCAGCACGCCCAGCGCCGCCGTCGTAAAAACGGCGATCTCCAGCAAGGTATCTGTGCCGCGGAAATCCGCCACGATCGCGCCGACCGCGTCTTCGCTGTTGACCAAGCCCGTATTCGCCAGATGCCACTCGGCGATGCTGCGGCGCTCTGGACGATTTTGCAGCGCAATCAGCGAGAATACGAATACCGCCGAGCCGATCACGATGGAAATGCCTAAATCGCGCAGAAAGCCGAAATTGTAATCGTGCCTGCCAGCCCACAAGCTGTGTATGACTTTGAGCCGAGCGCCTGAACGGATCTGCCCCAGCATGATGATGATGAGCACAGTCGCCATCGTCTCGACCAGCATCTGCACCAGGGCGACATCGGGCGCGTGGTCGATCAAAAAGATGACGCCGATGGCATAACCAATCACGCCAAAAGCGATGGCAGCCTTGACATGCTCGCGCAGCACCACTGTCAGCGCGCCAGCCACAATGGTCAGCAGAAGCATGAAAGTCTTCGCCAGGTCGGTCGCAGTCATCGACAAATCTTGCGGAAGCAGGGTCTGCCCGGCTGTCACTGTCGACAAGGTCCCCGAGGCGACCAGCATCAAGGACACGGAACCGAGAATCCAGACCAGGTAATAGCGGACATAACCGGATTGAAAATGCAGCAGAGCGTTGCCAGCCCAATCGATGTAGTCGATGATCTCGCGAAAAACGGCATCGCCCGATACGGGAAAGGTGATGCGCTTTATGAGCGGCTCGCGGACGAGATAGAGCAGCGCGCCAGCCCCTATTACGCCCGCGCTCATCCAAAAGACTTCGTTGAAGCCGGCGAAGAGCGGCAGCGAAAATGACTTTGGCACAGCCAGCCGCAGCAGCGGTATGACCAGCGGATCCAGCAAGAAGCCCATGACCAGCGAGCAAAACGCCAGCAGAGCCGGGCCGAAATAGATGGGATTTGGCGGTTTGTGGATGCGCAGTCCGCGTGGACGCTGCCCCAGGAAGACCTCTCCGATCAGCATATACGCTGCCAGCGCAGTGAGCGCGGCGCTGACGAGAGCCACCAACATGATCAGCCCCGTCCAGGGCGCGGAGTAGTGCAGCAGCGCGTCCAGCAAGGTTTCTTTGGCCACGAATCCCATCAAGAAAGGCAGACCAGCCATGGACAGCGCGGATATCACGGTGACCCAGAACAAGACGGGCAGCTCTTTGCGCAAGCCACCCAGGCGGTTGATGCGGCGTGTGTGCGCGACGTGGTCGATCGTGCCGGCGACCATGAAAAGTGCCGATTTGTATAGCGCATGGGCGATTATGCCGACCAGCGCAGCTTTCAGTCCAGCCTGCCCCGGCAAGCCCAGCAGCGCCATGAGCGCGCCCAATTTGCTCACCGTCGCGTATGCCAGCAAGCCTTTGAGATCGGATTGCTTGACGGCAAAAACCGCGCCGACCAGCATGGTCAGCAAGCCCATGATCAGCAAAGCGTTCGTCCAGAGTTCATTTTTGTACATGGCTGGCGAAAGCCGCGCCACCAGATAGATGCCCGCTTTGACCATGGTGGCGCTGTGCAGATAAGCGCTGGCCGGCGTTGGCGCGCTCATCGCTCCTGGCAGCCAGAAATGGAATGGAAATTGCGCGCTTTTAGTGAAGCAGCCCAGCAAGATCAGCGCCGCGAATAGTGGAAACCAGCTGTGCTCGTGCAGGCTATTCAGCCCCAGGATAACATCCAGCTCGGTGACAAATCCGCTGCCCGCTTCGGGACTGACGACCTGCCCAGCTGCAGCGCCCAGCATCACCAGCCCGATAATCAAAGCCAGCGCCCCGCCACTGGTCACGAATAGCGCCTTGAAAGCCCCTTCGCGCGCTGGAGCCTCCTTCTCGCCTTTGAAGCCAATCAGCAAAAACGATGTCACGCTGGTCAGCTCCCAGGCGATGAAGAGCATCAGCAGATTGCCCGATAGCACCAACGCCAGCATCGCGCCGGCGAAACTTGCCAGCCAGATCATAAAGCGGTTGTATTCCGCGGCGTCATCGAAATAAAAACCAGCAAAAAAGAAGATCAGCGCCCCTATGCCTGTGATGATCAGCCCGAAGAGCAGCGACAAGCCATCCAGATAAAACGACAAGCGAATGCCCAAAGACGGCATCCACTCCAGGCGCTGGATGATCACCTGCTCGGCTTGCACCAGCGGGAAAGAGCCGACCAGCCAGGCGAATAGCGCCGCCATCAGCGCAGTGCTCAACAGGGTCTGGGCAGTTTTGCCAAGATGCGAGCGGGTCTGCGGCAATGCCAGCAGCAATGCCAGGCAAAAAGGCGCTGCGGTGATGAAGGCTAGTTGCATAGCGAGTGATGTCGGTAGTTCAGCTTGCCGCGCCGGGTTGCGCGCGCGCAGCTTCTGAGGCGAGCCTTGCCAAAAGCTAGTCCTGCAATGTGCTTTTCACTATGGCGAAATGCGCCAAGTCGGGAACGAGTGTTTCTGTTAGAACTTGACAACAGCCCAAACCTCATCAGCCCAGACGCCGCCGCAACGCCGCTGTCAATGCCGGCACGACTTCGTACAAATCGCCGACTATGCCATAGCGCGCCAGCTTGAAAATGGGCGCTTGCGCATCTTTGTTGATGGCCACGATGATCTTGCTGTTGCGCATGCCCGCTTGATGCTGGATCGCGCCGCTGATTCCGCAGGCGATATACAGATCCGGATTGACCACCTTGCCGGTCTGCCCGACCTGATGCTCGTAGGGGATATAACCCGCATCCACCGCCGCGCGACTTGCGCCCATGGCCGCTCCCAGAATATCCACCAGCGGCATCAGCGTGTTGGCGAAGCCGTCTTTGGCTTTCCAGATAGCTGCCGCCTCGCCATCCAGTCCCTCTGGGGCGCCGCGCGGGTTGTTCGCCATGCCCCGACCGCCGCTGACGATGATGGCCGCGTCGGTCAGGTTGACCGTGCCGCTTTCCGTCGCGAAGCCTTCGACCAGGCTGGCGATTGAATCGGGCGCTTCGACCGCCGGTGCATGTTGAATCGTCGGCGCATTGCCCACTGCGGATGCTGCTGGCGGGAAGGCGCGGGCGCGCAACGTCACAAAAGTCGTCTCTGTGTGCGCTGTCATCTCCATCAGCACTTTGCCGGCGTAGGCGGGTCGCGTGCCGATGAGTTGCCCGCCATCCAGCCGCAGCTCAATGACATCCGAGATCATGCCGCTGCCTGTATCAGCGGCGGCGCTGGCCAGCAACTCCCGTCCGCGGTTGCTTGCGACTGCCAACACGGCTTTGGGTTTGTGCTCGGCTACCAGTTGGCTCAGCAAGGCGGCATAAGTCTCCGGGCGATAATCGGTCAAGCTCGCGTCGCTGCAAACGATTGCCCCCCGCGCGCCATAGCCGGCTGCTTCAGCGGCGATCTCCTCTGCATTCGCGCCAAGTACGATCGCTGTGACTGCGCAATCCAGGTCGGTGGCGAGCGCATTTGCAGCCCCAAGCGCTTCCCAGCTGCTGGACAGGGCGCGTCCGGCGAAGCTTTCGATCCAGACGAAGACGGTCACAATACCTTTTCCTCAAACAAGCGCGCGACCAGAGTTTCGACCTTGTGGTCCACTCCCTCGCCAGCGATGATTTCTGTGCTGACTGCGCGCGCCGGCGGGTTGAAATAGCGCAGGGCAGAAGTAACGGGCTCTGGCAACTCGACTCCCAAATCAGCCGCTGTCCAAACCGGTATCTTTGCTTTGGCGGCTTTGCGGATGCCCAAGAAATTGGGATAGCGCGGCTCGTTTATGCCTTTCATCACCGAGATGACCGCGGGCAAACGCGCGCTGAGAGTCTGTTTGCCTTGTTCCAGGGTCTTCTCGACCTTGATTGTGCCCGCCGTGATATCTATGTCCAATATCGCCGATACGAAGCTGAGCATCGTCCAGCCCATACGCCGCGCCAATTGCATGCTGTGCTGGTCGGTGGCGACATCAATGCTTTCTTTGCCAAAAATGACCAGGTCGACATCACCCAGTTGCTGCAGCGCGCCAGCCGCCAGCCTCGACCAGACCAGACTGTCGTGGCTATCCGCGCCGACTTCTTCAACGCGGATGGCGTTTTGAATGCCCATTGCCAAGCTATGCTTCAAGGCATCGTCGTGCAGCGCCACGCCAATAGCGATGACTGTCGACATGCCGCCGCTGCTTTTTGCAATCGCGATCGACTCTTCCAGCGAGTATTCGTCCCAGGGATTGACTACGGTCGCGACATCGCCCCAGCTAACCTCGCCGCCCTCATCTACCCACACTTTGGCGGCTGTATCGGGCGTGCTGCGCGTAAAGGTAACTACATGCACTTGGCTCGACCTCCTGCTCGCTCGTTGCGGTCATTCTACTCGCTGCTTGCGGAAATGCTTATGCCCATCTGGCGCAGCATTTCGTGTTGGCATTCGCTGAAGCGCGCCCCGCGGATTTCAGCCTCCCACAGATTGATGCCGCGAATATCGGCATCGCGCAGGTCGGCTGCATGCAAATCGGCGCGAGCAAAATTGGCATTGCGCAAGTCGGCGCCTGCGAAGCCTGCCTTTTCCAGCCGCGCCTCGCGGAAGTGCGCATCTTGCAGGTTCGCCGCGCTGAAATCCGCGCCAAGCAACTGCGAGTAGGCGAAATAGGCGCCCGGCAACTGCGCACAGGCAAAGCGCGCATTCTTCAGTTGCCAGGCTGCCATCTGGGCACGCTGCAAGTTCATGCCCGACCAGTCGACGCCGTCCAGGCTGCCATCTTGATGCGCCAGTCGCTCTTGCAGCGCATCCAACACGGCTTCAGCAGCGGCGCCAGTCAGCAGCGGCAAGCGCGCCACCAGCTTGTCTGTCGGCTGCATCGCGCGCCAACGTTTGCCGAGTCTGCGTTTGACGCCGTGGAGCAGGGGCATCGCCGTATCCAGAAAGAGCTGCTGGGCCATCATCATAGCTTTGGCGGGTGGCAGCGGCAAGGCGCGGTTGCATGGTGCAATGGCAGTTTAGTAAGATTGACGGGCGATGCGCAGGTTTTTTTGTGCGATTGTGCTATGCGGTCGTGGATTGCGACTGTGTATGCTTTTGCACTGTAGACAAAGCATATGAGTGCCCGCATGGCAGTCGCCACCCGCAGCGCGCCCACGCTGATCACCAAATACCTGGAGATGACCAGCCGCGCAGATTTCGCGCCGGCTTTTGTGCGCGCAAGCGATATCGAAATTGTCCTTATGGAGATGCCCGACCTGAGCTTTTACAAATTTCTATATCAGTCTGTCGGCGAGGAATGGGCATGGCGCGACCGCCTGCAAATGTCCAATGCCGAGCTGCGCCGCATACTGACCTCGCCCGATACCCAGGTGCATGTCATGTATGTCAGCGGCTCGCCGGCTGGATATGTCGAGCTCTTTCGTCACCCCGACGACTCGGTAGAAATCGCCTATTTTGGATTGCGGGGCGACTATATGGGGCGGGGTCTGGGCAAGCATTTGCTGAGTTATGGCGTCGACCGAGCCTGGCATATGGGCGCGCGGCGCGTCTGGCTGCACACCTGCAACCTGGATGGTCCGCATGCGCTGGCAAATTATCAGAAACGTGGCTTTCGCATATACGATGTGGTCGAAGAGCCCATGCCGGCGCTTTATGCCTGACGCAGCCCGCTGGAAATCGCCGAGCGTGTTACGCTGTCAATCCCGTTCCAATCCAGGCAAATGCGGTCGGCCAGCCCGGCATAGCGCTGTTTGATCTGCGGCAGCACTTCGTCCGGAGCGGCAACAATGGCGATCTCGCGCAGCAGTTCGTCTGGTATCAGCGCCGCCATGTCATTCCACTGTCCCGCGCGCGCCATAACCGACAGCTTGTCTGCAATCTCGTTCCAGCCCTGCGACGTCATGACGCGCCTATAACTGGGCGTGCTCGCATAGAAGGCGATGCGAGAGCGGGCTTCTGCTTCGGCGCGGCGGCGGGCTTCGTCATTCGCGCCACTGGCAACGAATACCGGCACTGTCAATGCAAAGTCGCTTCGTGCGCGCCCCGAGACGGCCAAACCAGCCTCGACAGCCGGCAGGACAAGGTCGCGCAGGTACGATGCGGTATGGAAGACATGCGCGTGCAGGCCAGTGCAAGTTTCACCGGCCAGCCGACACATGCCCGGGTTCACGCCGGCCAGAAAGATCGGGATGTCGGGCTTTGCGTTGGGGCCAGGATTGAAGAAGGGCGACATCAAACGAAACTGATAATGCTTCCCGCGATAGCGCAGTCGGGCATCATGCTGGAATGTATCCCAAATTGCGAGCAGACTCTCGATGTATTCGCGCATGCGTCCGATTGGGTCCGTCCAGGCTTCGCTAAAGCGGCGTTCAATATGCGCTCGCACCTGCGTACCCAAGCCCAGCACAAAGCGACCATTGCTCTGCCGCGCCAGATCCCAGGCGATCTGGGCTGTTACCATCGGGCTGCGCGGAAAAGCCACGGCGATCTGTGTGCCCAGCAGGATAGACTCGGTGGCAGACGCGGCGATCGTCAGTGGCAGGAAAGGGTTGCGCGCTGTTTCGGCTGACCAGGCGGCACAGAAGCCCATCTGCTCGGCGCTGGCGACAAGTTCCGCGTCCGCTTGCAGGTTTCCCGATGGGAAGAAGGATAGATCAATATTCATCCGCTGTTTGTCCTTCGCCACTTCTTCTTGCGTTTGTATATTCTGTTTTTGCTGTGCGTGATCCCGAGTTCGGCTGGTTGGCGATACTTGTATCGCCCCTACATCATACCCTGCGCCTTTGTGTCTTTGTGGCAAAATCTGTGCGCGCTGTAGTTCAAATTGTGCCTATTGATTTCCTTGCTGGCTTTTCAAGGCTGCGCGCCTGTCTACAATTTCAGCATGCGCCCGTTTTCTTTGAGCCAGGCTCGCCAAAGCTGGTACTTGGGGCAGCATTCTGCCACCAGCTGCCAGAAAGCCGCGCTGTGATTCAGCTCGCGCAAGTGGCACAACTCGTGAAGGATGACATAGTCAATGACTGCATCTGGCGCCATCATCAGTCGCAGATTCAGGTTGAGATTGCCCTGCGCCGAGCAGCTTCCCCAGCGCGTCTTCTGATGCTTGATGCGCAGCTTGCCATATTCAAATCCATACTCGGTCGCCAATTCTTGTGTGCGCTCGGGCAGGTAGGCTTTGGCTTGCGTCCGATACCAGGCGACCACTGCCGCGCGCCGGTCTTGCAGTTGCGCAGTCTGCGGGCATTCCAGCACGAGCGAATCGCCTGCGAGCTGAACGATGCTGCGCGCAGCATTCGCCGAAAATACCAAATTCAACTTGCAGGCTTTGCCGCGATAATGAAAGACTTCGCCACTTTGATAGCAGCGTCTGGGCCGGCGGTCCGATTCCTGCGCGATCCGCGACATCGTGCGCAAGATCCAGTCGGTGTTGCCCCGCAGCACATCTTCGGGCGCAGGCTGCCGGCGGCGGCTGGGATACACCACCTCTAAGCCCGTGTCTGTCGTGAACTTTACGAGCACTCGTTTGGCGCGTTTGCTGGTGCGCACAGTATAGTCAACGAAGCGCCCCTGCAATTCTAGCTGCGGCATCAGCGCGCCATGGCTTTCGCTGCGTGCTGCCAAACCAGGCTTTTGCTGCTGTCCGAAGCGTCATAAGGAAAATAGAAGCCGGCGCGGTCCAGCAAACCGTCATAGCGTTCGCGCAGCTTATATGGCAATTCCTCTGGTGGCGCGATGATGGCGAACTCCGCCAGCATGTCATCGCTGATCAACGTGTGCAGCTCCTCCCATTTGCCGCGCCGCAACAGGGCATTCAATCGCGGCGCCAGGTCTGCCCAGCCATGCAATTCCAGCACCGGGCGATAGCTGGGTGTGCTGGCATAGAAGGCGATCTGCGACTTGGTCATCATCTTGCTGTCTTCCAGTTGTGCTTGATTTTCGCCAGTGACCACGAATATGGCGCTGGATAGTTGCAGGGGTTTCCGCAGTTGGCTTTTGGCGCGCCCTTGTTGAAAGGCGGGCAGCAACACCTCGCGCAGGTAACGTGGACTATGATAGGAATGCACATGAAAGCCATCGCAAATTTCTCCGGCGAGACGAGCCAGCCCCGTGTTTACGCCAGCGATATAGATTGGGATGTCATGCCAGGGCATGGGCGGCGGAGCGAAGAAGGGCGTCAGCAGCGAAAACTGATAATAGTCGCCTCGATAGCGCAACGGCTCGCCGGTTTGGAAGCTGTGCCAAATTGCTCGCAGTGCGTCAATATATTCGCGCAGTTGCTGCACTGGCTTGCCCCAGTTGGCGCTGAATCTTTTTTCGATGTGCGGCTTGACCTGGGTGCCCAGCCCCAGCACGAAACGTCCGCGCGACTGCTCTGCCAGGTCCCAAGCCGTCTGCGCCATCATCATCGGGCTGCGCGGGAAGGCGATAGCGACTGCTGTGCCCAGCGAGATCTGTTCTGTTGCCAACGCGGCATGCGCAAGCGGCAAGAAAGGATTGTTTGCCGTCTCCGCGAGCCACAAGCCGTCGAAGCCATCAGCCTCGACCATTCGCGCTACGTCGCCAACCGCGCCCAGATCCTCGCTGAGAATGCTGACTTCGAATCTCATTTTTCTGCCGCGCCTCGGTCTAGATGCAGGCGGAATTGTAGCCGGCGACTAGATTGTGAGCTAGGGCGCATCGCTTTTTGTGGCAGCGTGTTGTAATGGTTACAATCTGCACAGGAATCTATGAAGCTGGCAGGGTCTCCATTCTGGAATCCAGCGGCAAAGAGGTCTCGATGAGTGTGCGAAGCGCAAGGTCTGTCAACATTGGGTTGCGAAATATCGTAGCCACAATTTTCATCGTGCTTGGACTGGTCTTCGTCTGGGAGATCCGCGGGACGTTGATGCTGACTTTTGCCGCCGTCATCCTGGTTGTGCTGTTTACCATGCCGGTGCGACTGCTCATTCGCCGATTTCAGATCAATCGTCTGGTAGCGATTTTGGTTAGTGTTATCGGCTTTTTCGCGGCTCTGGGCTTGATCGGCATGCCGGTGTTGCGCACCATCATCACCCAATTCGATGTTCTGGCAACCGATGTCGTGCCACAAGGTTTTGAACGGGCACGCGAGTCGATCACCCGTGAAGCGCTGGTGACTGCCATTCCCTTGCTCGACGGCGTCATCCCCGAAAATGCCAACGACCTCATCAACGATGACCTGATCAATCAGTTTATCTCCCAGGTTACCGATGCGGTCGGTCGGCTGGGCGGCACTGTGCTGCCAGTGGTCGGCGGTGTGGCCAATACGATCTTGAGTGCGCTCATCATTTTTTTCCTGAGCATGTATTTGCTTGCGGAGCCAGACTTGTATGTCAATGGCATCATCAAGTTGACGCCGATCTGGTATCGCGAGCGCATGCTGCTGGTGCTGCAGCGCATAGACGCTACGCTGCGCGCCTGGCTGACAGTGACTTTTGTGTCGATGGTTGTGGTGGCGATTTTGACCGGCTTGGGCTTGGCGCTGCTGGGCATTCAAGAGTGGCTGGCATTGGGCGTGCTGGCAGGCTTGCTATCATTCATACCCAACTTTGGACCGCTGGTGGCGCTGGTGCCATCGATGGCGGTTGCGATCGTGCAGGCGCAAGAGAATGTAATCTGGGTGGCGGTCGTCATTTATGGCGTGTCCTTCTTTCAAAGCCAAGTGGTCAGCCCTGTGCTGGCGAGCGAGCGCATGAACATGCCGGCGATTTTGATCTTGCTGGGGCAGATCATTTTCGGATTCTTTTTTGGTTTTTTGGGCTTGATGCTGGCCGTGCCGCTGAGCGCTTGCTTTGCCGTGTTGGTCGATGAGATGTATGTGAAAGACATTTTGGGCGATCGTGCGCAAGCAGAGGCACAGGAAGAGATTCCCGGTGAGGCGCTGCCAGACAATGTACAGCCCGAGCCAATTTGAAGCCGACGGCGCACAGGACGTGTTGAGTAAGGGCAAGTGCAGAGCTGGCAAGGCATCCAGGACGCGTACGGTGGATGCTGGGCTGGTCCGCGTGGGTTGATGGTGCTATCGCGGAGATTCTTGGCACTTGCTTACGAGATTCTGACAAATCGCCCTTGACAAGGGCAGTTGTTGGCTGTTAAGGTAAAGGCAAGTTGGGCGGGGGGCAATATCTCCTGTTTTTTGTCGCCTGCGGCAGTGGGTGGCGAGTGCGGATTAACAGCAGAATAGCAGGTTAAGACAGAGCGAAATCAAACCCCTGATGAAGACGGAGAGTTTGATCCTGGCTCAGGATGAACGTTGGCGGCGTGCCTAATACATGCAAGTCGAACGGGAAGGCGGCTTTCGGGTCGCTGGAGAGTGGCGAACGGGTGAGTAACGCGTAACTGATCTGCCCCATAGACTGGGATAACCTTTGGAAACAGAGGCTAATACGGGATGAACTTGGCGGAGTTAGGTTTCTGCTGAGGAAAGGTTTAGGCGCTATGGGATGAGGTTGCGGTCCATCAGCTAGTTGGTGAGGTAAAGGCTCACCAAGGCGATGACGGATAGGGGATCTGAGAGGGTGGCCCCCCACACTGGGACTGAGACACGGCCCAGACTCCTACGGGAGGCAGCAGTAAGGGATATTGCACAATGGGCGGAAGCCTGATGCAGCGACGCCGCGTGGGCGAAGAAGGTTTTCGGATCGTAAAGTCCTTTTCTATGTGACGAGGTAGGACGGTAGCATAGGAATAAGTGTCGGCTAACTACGTGCCAGCAGCCGCGGTAAAACGTAGGACGCGAACGTTATCCGGAGTTACTGGGCGTAAAGCGCGCGCAGGCGGTGTCATAAGTTACCCATGAAAGGTACTGGCTAAACTGGTATTGGTTGGGTGAAACTGTGGTACTAGAGAGAAATAGAGGGAAGCGGAATTCCGGGTGTAGTGGTGAAATGCGTAGATATCCGGAGGAATACCGGTGGCGAAGGCGGCTTCCTGGATTTCAACTGACGCTGAGGCGCGAAAGCGTGGGTAGCGAACGGGATTAGAAACCCCGGTAGTCCACGCCGTAAACGATGCACATTCGATGTTCGGTCATGTTAAGTGATTGAGTGTTCCAGCAAACGCGATAAATGTGCCGCCTGGGGAGTACGGTCGCAAGGCTAAAACTCAAAGGAATTGACGGGGGCCCGCACAAGCAGCGGAGCGTGTGGTTTAATTCGAGGCTACGCGAAGAACCTTACCTGGGTTTGACATGATGGTAGTACGGAAGCGAAAGCGGAAGGACCTTCGGGAGCCATCACAGGTGCTGCATGGTTGTCGTCAGCTCGTGCCGTGAGGTGTTCGGTTAAGTCCGCAAACGAGCGCAACCCTCGATGCTAGTTACAAGTGTCTAGCATGACTGCCCATGACAAATGGGAGGAAGGTGGGGATGATGTCAAATCAGCATGGCCTTTATATCCAGGGCGACACACACGCTACAATGGTCGGTACAATGGGTAGCGAAGCCGCGAGGTGGAGCGAATCCTGCAAAGTCGGTCTCAGTTCGGATTGCAGGCTGCAACTCGCCTGCATGAAGTCGGAGTTGCTAGTAACCGCAAATCAGCACGTTGCGGTGAATACGTTCCCGGGCCTTGTACACACCGCCCGTCACGTCATGGAAGTTGGTCGAGCCTGAAGTCGGGAAGCGAACCCTAATGGGGCGCTACTGCCTAGGGCAGGGTCGATGACTGGGACGAAGTCGTAACAAGGTAGCTGTAGCGGAAGCTGCGGCTGGATCACCTCCTTTCTAAGGGAGCGGTTAGAGATAACCGCGAGTTACAGAGTGTGAAGTAGTAAGGGGCGGCTCGTTGAGTTGCCCGCCAGGGGAGAGAAGCGCGAAGTTTTAGCCTGCTGCTGTGCTGTTAATCGTAAGGCGTCGTGGAGATGGATTTGGGGCTGTAGCTCAGCTGGTTAGAGCGCACGCCTGATAAGCGTGAGGTCGCAAGTTCAAGTCTTGCCAGCCCCACAGGGCGATACAAGAGGGACTGTCGTCCAGAGTGTAGGTCTAGGGGCGGCAACTCGCCTGCAGACAGCGATGGGGACATAGCTCAGTTTGGGAGAGCGCCTCGTTTGCACCGAGGAGGTCAGGGGTTCGAGTCCCCTTGTCTCCACAACAGGAGGAGGGGGATATAGCTCAGTTTGGGAGAGCGCGTCAATCGCACTGACGAGGTCAAGGGTTCGAGTCCCTTTATCTCCACATCAACTCACAGCAAAGAACACAATCCAATAATCCAGATCAGCGGCGGCGCAGCAGATAGAGCCTGCGCGCAGAGTCTTCGACGTCTGCCGATTGGACAAACTCGTAGACATCTGCGAAGGCTCGTTCAAAACCGCTCTGCGAGTAGTCGGCAAAGATATCTTCTCGGGCAGCCAGCAACTGCTGGACTTTTTTGTCGGACTTGGGCACGAACTCAATAATCAGCCATTCTGCCATAGACGCGAAATAGCTGGCGATCTTGCCCAGTGGCAGGTTGTTGCTGATGGCGAGATGATGGATCAACGCCAGCGCCAAGAGACAATCGGCATGGCAGCGCTTTGCCAACGCATCTCGCTCGCTGTTTGCCCAGCCAATGGCGGCCGAGGGATTGGTGAGGTCGATCAGCAGCGGCTGGATACTTTCGTCTTTGTCCCGCTTGGCTTGGCGGTAGCTGGCTTCAACAGCGCCGGGGTCGCTGTCAACCGAGACAGTGAAGATGCCCCGCTGGCTGGCGATGCGGCTGAAGACCCCCGTGTTGGCGCCCAGGTCCCACAGGCATTGCGGTCTTGCCTGGCCGATGAAGTCGCTGACGATCTGGCATTTGCTGGCGAATCCGGCCTCCTGATAGCTGTCTCCAGCGTAATAACTCGCCCAGTCGGTCTGTTGATGATCCCAGCGTAATCCGGCCACAGTCGAGCGGAGGTCCTTGGCGATATTCAGCAAGTCTTTTTTGACAAGCCGCTTGCGCCGAGGAGTAGCTGCCGAAGGCGCCGTGCCCAGATAGCGCCTTTGGGCGCGGGCATGCAGTCGCAAGTGCAAGCTGAGCCCAAAGTTGAGCCAAGACCGTTTTGGCAGCAGCGATACCGCCAGATCGAGGGGGATGCCATCCAGGTGCACGCGCAGCAGCTGGCTGAGACGAACATCCCGGTAACTCATCAGAGCCAGGGGCGCCAGGAAGTGCTGACAGAATTGCTCGTAGGCTTGCCAGGCTTGCCCTTGCTGATAGCGTTCAAAAGACAGGGAATCGATGAACAGCGGTTTGCCAGCGAGAAACTGCACATTGTAGGCGCTGGCATCTTTGAGGACCATGTCGCGCGCGAGGGAATGCTTCAGCACATCCAGCGTGAGCAGCGCCGCGTCTTGCAATTGACTGAAAGACCATTCGTAGGGATAGGTAACCAGTGGCAACTGCCGGGGCTGCAGCACCTTGTATACAGCGGGATCGTTCAGCAATTCGTGGTCGACTTCTGCATGAGAAATCAGCAGCCCGCGCCCAGCCAGATCGTCGTACAGACCGCTCTGGCAGAGCTGGTCATACTGGTTTCGGTAGCTGCGATTGACTTGACGATAAACGATGCCGTCGGCAGAGAACACCGAGCCGCTGGGATCCCGAAACGATGCGCCGATTTGCTCAACAGCCGTCATTTTTCTTGTCAGACTTCTGTGTCAGTTTCTTCGCTTCCGTCATCTTCTTCCTTCTCCGTGCGGATGCCGAAGAGGGCAAGCAGGCGCGACTTCCAAAGCCGAAATGTCGCCAGGATGCCCACGATCGCGGCGAGCAGCAATTGAACGATCAAGCTGCCGGAGCCGGGATCGAGGTAGGCGAACAGCGTTTTGAAGAGCGCGATGGCCGCGCCCGTTCGGAGAAGTTGAGTCAGTTGTCTCATGGCAGAACCGCCAATCTTTTCGTCGTAAATGGGTTACCGATTCAAGAATTCGTCTGTTACATCCATTTGTTCAAAAGGCACATGCATGTCATTGACTTGAAACAAGCGGTTGTCCTGCAGTTCCAGGTCCATCCCGAAAACCTGGTTCAATATCATGGGAAAGGAATTGATCAGCGTATATGGGGCTGGAAAATCAATCGCGAATGCATCCGGCAAGTAGTAGCTCGCATAGGCATTGTGCCCCCCCCCCCCCAGCCTGTTTCAACTATGTCACTATATTGCCTCCACAAAAAGCGGTTGCCATGATCGGCTTGGAAGATGATGACGGGCTGATTCCGCGATCCCTGCAATATCGTGTCAATTAGCCGCAAGAACTGCGAGTTTACAAAAGGAAATTCTGCAATGTATTCGTCGTGGCTGGGCCGATTGTTTTGGGCGATGATATCGCCATTCGCGTTGAATCCGACTGTACTGTAAGGCTCCAGCAAGTGCATGATGGTGAAGGTGGCTTCGGGCATTTCCACAATTGAATCGATGCTGTCGATCGTGGCGAGGAAACGCTCGGCGGTTTTGCGCGCATAGGGTGTCAAGCGCGCTTGCGGGGAGAGCTTTTCCAATTGGCTGCGAACAATCCGCAGCGCCGTTGTGTCCAAATACAGCGGAATGAATGGCTGCCTGATATGCAAAGCCTTGGGGGCGGAAGCAGCGGACGGGTCGAGCCCGGCTAGATCTTGAACGGACAGGTTGCCGTCTGAATCTGTCAAGTCAATGGGACCAGCTGGCGTAAAGTCGCGCACGATATCCGCGATGGGACTGATGTAGAAATAGCCAGAAAGCAATTGCACATGAGTGTAGCCAAGTTGCCTCAGTAGGCGCGCGACGCCGCTGTTGGCTGTCGACAATTGCAAGTAATCCAGGTCGCTGAATTGACTTGGATTCTCGCCGAAGTATGTCATGTTGAGAATGGACGGCAGCGACAGGATAGTAAAGTTGTAATTGCTCTGCGCATTTGGCGCTATGACGAAGCCTCGCTGCTCCAGCGCTTCAGTGAAGCCCGTGTTGTCATACCCGATCTCGGAAAGTAGTGCCGCATCACTGGGATAACCGTCCGGGATGATGTAGTAGATATCCGGCCTGCTCGCCGAATCCATGACCTTGCCAACGTTTTGCGACTGGAACGTTTCGTCGAGATATGCTGTGGTCAGCGGGCTCTTGGCTTGCGCCGCAAGGACATGGCTCAACAGCCCGACCAGCTGTAGCGCCAGTAGCGCGGAGGCAGCCAAATTGAAAGAAGAGGTGAGGCTGGCGTAGACCTCGCGACTGAGCAGCCGGCGCAGGGCGAGGAGCAGGGCGACGAATGCGGCGCCTGTTAGCAGATTCCACGCCAACAGCGACTTGGGCATGATAGCGATCTCATACACATGCCCGCTCATGGAGAAGGCCAAGCTCGCCAGACAGAGGTAGAAAGCCCGCTGATGTGGATTGCGTAGCACGCGACCCGTCAGCAGGTATACGGCGCTGGTTGCCACGAGCATACCCAGGACCGCAAGCGCCGCTTCATTATCGCGCACCAAGCCAAAATTAGCCTGATACAGATGCAAGATGGGGATGATTCCCATGATCCAGAGATAATAGGGCAGTTGAAAGGCTTTGCGTGAATTCTTGAGCATGTAGGCCTTGGCGTGCGCAGTACGTTGCGAAATCCAGAGCTTGCTGTGCCTTTCAGTCTACAAGCGGCTGGATAGCAGGGCAAGTGGGCAAGTCAAAGAGATATTCTGGCAAGCGTTCTGGAATGGAGGAAAACGCTATCGGCGAGAAACACCGAGCCGCTGGGATCGCGAAACGATGCGCCGATTTGCTCAACAGCCGTCATTTTTCTTGTCAGACTTCTGTGTCAGTTTCTTCGCTTCCGTCATCTTCTTCCTTCTCCGTGCGGATGCCGAAGAGGGCAAGCAGGCGCGACTTCCAAAGCCGAAATGTCGCCAGGATGCCCACGATCGCGGCGAGCAGCAATTGAACGATCAAGCTGCCGGAGCCGGGATCGAGGTAGGCGAATACTATTTTGAAGAGCGCGACCGTTGCGCCCGACCGGAGTAATTGAGTTAGTCGTCTCATGGCAGTCTGTCCTGTCCTGTCTGCGCGAACATGCTAGCGATGCAAGAATTCGTCTGTTACATCCACTTGTTCAAATGGCGCGTCATATCCCCTCGGAATTTCGAACAAGCGGTCTGGCTGCAAGTCATGACCAGCCGCGAAGACTTCGTTCAGTATCAGCGCGAAGGAGTTGATCAGAGTAAACGGTTTCGGGATATTGATCGTGAATGGCTCTGGCAAGTAATAGCCGGCATAGATGTCAAAGTGTGCTTTTCGATTGTCTGTCGACCATACCTTTCCGAAATGTGATCCGTGATCTGCTTGGAAAACGATGATGGGCTCGTTGGCGGAATCCTGCAGGATTGTGTCAATCATACGCAGGAATTGCGAGTTTGAATAGCGCAAGTCGGCGTAGAACTCTGCGGGACTTGCCGCGTCATTCTGCTCAATAATGTCTCCATTTTCATTGAAGTTGGTAGGCGAATGCGGCTGCAACAAGTGGATGATCGTGAATGTTGCCTCGGGCATGGCCGCGATGGTTTCGACCTCGTCAATGGTGTCGAGAAAGCGCTGCGCAGCCATGCCATGATAGGGTACTAACTTCTGGGAGTGTCGCAGTTTCTCCAGTTGGGAGCGGACAATCCTTAAAAGTGTCGAATCGACGTACAAGGGGGTGAATGGCTGCTTGAAAGGGAGGTCGACATTTCTGGTGCTGATGATTTCTGTTTGCCTGTCCTGCAGTATGGTTGCGCTTAACCAGGTATCTTCAACTTGGATATGTATAGGACCGCGCGCTCCAAAATCGCGATTGATATCGGCGATCGGACTGGGCAGCACATAACCAGACAAAAATTGTACATAGGTGTATCCCAGCCGCAGCAGCTCGTGTGCGACTTCGCTGTTGACAACAGACAGGCGAAGATGGTCTATGTCATTGAGCTTACTCGGATTGCTGCCGTAGTACTGCCTGTTCAAGATGGTCGCCAGGGAATGTTGCGTTGTCGCATAGTTGCTTTGCGCATGGGGCGCGATCACAAATCCTCGCTCGCGCAGCGCCTCGGTGAACGGGCTGTTGTCGAAGTTCATGTCCTTCAAGAGCCGCTCATCGCTGGGATAGCCATCCGGGATGATGTAGTAAATATCGGGGCGATCTGGTGAATCCAGCACTTTTTCCGCGCTCGGTCGCTCATCCCATGCTTGGTTGTAGGCCGAGTTGGCGCTGACATAGCGTTGCGCAGATACCCAAGCGGCAAACCGGGTCACAATCTGCATGGCCAGCAGCGCGCCGGCGATCAGATTGAAGGGCGTGGTGAAGCGGGCGTAACTGCGCTGTGAAATGCGCCTGTGGCAGGCAATGGCGATTGCAATCACGACTATGGCGCTGGCGATGCTCCACACCAGCAGCGACTTGGGCATGAAAGCGATCTCATACATATGCCCACTGGTGGAGAAGGTTAGGCTGGCAATGCCAAGATAGAAGGCTCGTTTGTGCGGATTTTGTGCCAGGCGTTTGCTTGACAGGTAAACAAGTGTCGTGGCGATGAGCATGGCGGCGATTGTCTGTGCGACCTGGTGATCGTGCACCATGCCGAAATTCTCGGCATAGAGGTGAAGGATGGGGTAGATGCTGCCAATCCACAGATAAACGGGGAAGCGCCATATATGCGACAGAAGCTTCATTGGTCCTTTGGTTCGCGAGTGTCATTGGAGTGCCGATGATACGACAAAGTGTAGTTTACTGGATATATTGCGAAGCCGTAAGTCTGATATCCCGCACTTTTGCGATAGGTCTGGGGCGGTTTCGGCGAATATGTCGGATTGGCGAATCTGGGTCTTGATTCTCTGCGCAATGTGCTTTAGAGTTGGCTTATAACGGGCATCAGAGCGATGTCCGTGTGCGTCTTAACAGGTGAATAATCAACGCGAAGGTAATACCTAAAAAGCGCGTGCCAAGAGAGCCGGGCACTCCGTACGATGGGTACGGAAAGCGAATAAGGGTACACAGTGGATGCCTAGGC
>Ga0209754_1000067_pt1 | contig 154274 bp, 145 predicted proteins | sample MesohylBB_FD_187295 | JGI IMG/M metagenome (GOLD analysis project Ga0209754, IMG submission 187295) | Host-associated microbial community of the marine sponge Aplysina aerophoba from Gulf of Piran - sponge mesohyl, lysed by bead beating... | ecosystem: Host-associated > Porifera > Sponge >... | reverse complement strand
CGACCGGGTGGATCTGGCCGTCGGGCCGGGAGCGGAATCTCTCGACCACATAGCGGTCCCCGTCGAGCCCGCGCCCGAACACGTGCACCAGGAACGTGTGCGCGTTGCGATGCGACGGCCGGCGAATCCTCATGGCGTGACTCCCCTTCGACTGTGATGGCGAAGGCCAGGGGCTCTCTCCGCAGCGCCGCCCGGCCGCCCCGGTCCCGGACAACCGCTCGCTCCCGCCGGCGCCGGGACGCGAGCGCGGCGCAGGGACCGTATTGGGGCGGATCGCAAGCTGGTGGACGCGGGTGCGGCGCCCCGGCCAGATGGGCGGTGAAAAATCGGAGGGTGCCGGCCGTGGCGCCGGCGAGGGCTATGCAGCCGGCGAGTGTCCGGTGCGAGCGAGGCCGAGCGCTCGGAGGGCGCGGGAAAGAGTCGACGCGGTGGGGACTTGCCGTGGACGGCGATTCTGCGGGATTGAGCGAACATTCAGGCTGCGGACGACACAGGGCCGCCAAGTTCGCCGCGCGCGGCCGTCGGCATGCCGGTGCAGCGACACTTCAGGGAGCGCCGAGGCGGTGCTCCTCGTCAGGTCGGACGGTGCGCCGGCCCGCTTCGAGGGGTTACGTTGGCCGTGAGGTGCATTCGGGGGTGGATTGCGTCGTGCGGCACGGCAAACTCGGAATCGCATTGGCTGCCACGGCAGCTCTCGTCGTCGCGGGATGCGGCATTGGGACTTCGGACCGCGCCCCCGGCGGCCCCGCGGATCCTCTCCCCGCCAGCATCGCGCCGCGAGCTTCGCTTGACGGCTTCCCCGGTTACGCGAACGTGCCCTTACTGCTAAAGAGGATGCAGCAATGGCGCGGCCGAGCCAGAGCCGGGTGAACACAAAGCGTCGGGGATGCAGGTTCCCGGCGCTTTGCCGTTGTAGCAGGAAGCCCGCTCGGGAGCTACAGCGCCGTCAGCGCTGCGACCGATCCTCTATCGCCTTCCTGAGCCTGTCGAGTTCCGCGCGGCGGGCCGTTCCTTCGTTCCGTTCCCAATCGGGATCGTGCTTCGGCGGCGGCTTGAGCGGCGCCGACTTTTCCGGGCGGTTGCGCGCCGCATCGACCAGCCAGATGACGGCCAGAGCGGCGAAGGGCAGCGCGAGCGCGAGCACGATCCCGGCGGTGCCGAAATGGTGTCCGGCGAAACCGGCGAGGAAAAGCCACATGACGACGCTGACGATCCCGGCGAGGACACGGGGAACGATCTTCCACGCGCCCAGGAGCGTGACGAGGATCGCGGCGACCAGAAGCGCGATGATCCAGAGCATGGCTGTGGCGGCGTGTCAGATGCTGGCGTAGTCCTTGCTTCGGATTTTCTTCAACTCGCGCATCAGGCCGTCGAGTTTCTTTTCCGTCGCCCGCTCGATTTCGTCGTTCAGGAATATCCTCGTCATCCGCTTGACGAAGGCGACGTACTTCTCGGCGTAGACGCGCGCCCTGTCGTGAATTTGACTTCGGATGCCTTCTACCGGTTCCCCGCTCATCATCTTTTTGTATTTCGCTTGGGCTCGTCGATATTCCTGACCGAGCGAAGACAGGCGAACCGCTTTCGCGGCACGTTCCCTGGCCCGCTTGTGGATTGCCATGGCTTCGTCGACCGTCCGGATTTCCTGCTCTACCCGCGCCACGTCGGCCTTATCTTCGGCGGTCCCGGTTTCGGCGCTGGCGGCGAAGATCGCACCACTGAGCACTAACGCGGTAAGCGCGCCACGCACCCTGCGCATGATCTCTCTCCCGCTGCGTGCCAGCCCGGCTGGTGCCGGGCCGTTGCACCTATCCAAGATAAGGAAAGTCCCTCCTATTCGCCGGGCTCGGGAGCTACCCTCGCCGGGTCAGTGGGCTTATTCAGCGGGCGACCCGACAGAGCGGGCTCCGCAGATAGGTGCAAGGCAAAGCTTGGAACGGGGCACGGGAAGTGTCAAATTGGTCTTGCGGACAGAGGGAGGGCGCGAACGATGTCCAGCAAGCCAGCCGTAGAGGCCAAGAGGCCCCGCGGGCGACCCCCGAAGCCCATGCCGAGGATCGACGCCAGCCCGGAACAGGTGGCCCGCGCGATGTTCTCGGACGTGAAGCCGCCGGACCCGTCGATCCGTATCCCGAAGACCCAAATGCGGAAGCCGAAGCCGTCTCAGTGACCGCATGACGAGGGGACAGCCATGATCCGCACCATCATCGCGGGAGCGATCATGCTGGCTACCCTCTCCGCTTTGGCGGATACGAGTTCTTGGACGGAACGGGATATCTGCCGTGCCGCAGTCAAGACCTACTTCTTTCTCAGCGAACCACCAGCGGATGCGGACGATCAGGCGGGGTATTTCGGGTTCGTCAGCGCCGCTGGCAATGTCTATACCTGCCGACTTTCAGAAGGGCGGGCAGTGTTCCGCTGGATGACCAAGGGCGGCGAGCCGATGCGAAGCGAGCTAACGAGATTTCGTCTGTCTCACGGAGTGCTAGTCATAAGGACTGAAATGAGCACCGAGACATTTGAAAAATGAGGCTTGGCTAGCTAGGCGTATAAGCCCCTTTGATAACGTGCCGACCATCGTTAACTGGATTGAACGTGGAGCATCGGATCCATTGCCGGAGGTTCGCTACATATCGGAGACTATGGCGGTAAGTTCCGGTTCGGGCGGTTAGGAGCATGGAACGGCGGGGCGCGGGCTCCGAAGCGAATTCACGCGATGGCTCCTAAGGCGGGCAGGGCATGTTTGGCAGGGAATTGAAGCGCCCAAAGCGGAATGATCGAATCCATGGGCATACGACTGCAGGATCCGCGATTTACAGTCGAGACAAACCTCCGCTTCGCCGCAGACGGGCCAGGCGGGGCAGTCGGCGGTGACAGGCCGTTCTGCACCCAGGAGAACACCGATGGAGCTACTTCAGTAGAGGTGGTCGACTGCCGGCGCCGTTCATCGATGACTCTATTTCTTAGGCGGATTGTTGCCTCTGCCACGGCCCGACGGCTCGGGCGTCCGGCTGGGCCAGTTGGGGTTGTTGCCGCCCTTCCCGCCGCCCTTCGCCCCACTACTCCGGTTACCGGCGTTGCCTGGCCCGCTACGCCCATTGCCAGCTGTGCCCGTACCGCCACGCGCGTTGCCGCCTTTTCCTTTCGCCATCTCGGCCCCTCTCCGTCGAAGTCCAATTGCTGATTGTGCCTGATGAATCTCTTGCGAAGATGTGCATCTGCTAGCAGTAGATGGGAATTGGAGTGCTGGAATCAAGGTTCCGAAGCGGACAACATCCGACCGGTTGCGCCTGCGGTTAGCGGCGGCGGGCGGGAAGACCCGCCGCCGCGCCAGGCGCCTAGCGCTCAGCCACCCATGATAGCTGCGGCGATCGCTCGCGCAATCTCTGCGAGCAGCCACAGCAAGCGTCGGTCAGCATTTTCCGGCATTTCGGCCCTCCTTGAGCCCACCGGCCGCGAGGTCATCTCGCGCTGGGTCAATGAGCTGTTCGGCCGCGGAAAAAAAATGCCGGCTGCACTCGCACCAGTTAGCCTGGCGCACTACGATTCTGCCCCCTACCGGAATCGACGCCCATGATCGCCATGCCGGAATCAGTTGCACCCGTCGAACCCGTTCGCTTACCTGCTGTTGGTAGAGCGCGAACTTGCGTGAACAGAGCCGCTTGCCAACCGGTTGCAGCGGACGGTCCGCTGCGTGGCCTGTTGTTGAAACGGAGCGCTAGCTGTTCAGGAGACTGCCATGAAGGCGCTACCTACGCACTACAAAGACTGCACCTTCCGCTCCAGGACCGAGGCTAGATGGGCTGTTTTTTTCACTCACATGGACTGGACGTGGAAGTACGAAGACCAAGGGTATGAGTTGGACTCTGGCGGCTATTACCTACCCGATTTCGAGATTCGCCTGCCCAGTTTAGAGGAGTGGTACGTTGAAGTTAAGCCAGACAATTTCGACAAGTTCGATCAGGAGGAATATATGGCCAAACTGCAACGCTTCACATCTGAGGCTGAGAAAAATCTCTTGATCTTGGATGGTAATCCCTCATGCAAACCTTTTGACATTGTTCCTCATAAAGTTGAAGGGCGATCCCTAGGACTAGCATTTCTTCAAGACTACGAGCCATATGTCAGATGGGTTGATGAATATTGGATGGCGTACATCGGTCTTGACGAGAGAACGGGAAGACTCTTCACGGAGCATGCCGATGACGAGCGTATGCAGAGGAAGTCGTTTGGGAGAAAGTATGTCGAGTCATTGAAGGCCGCAGGAAATGAGAAGTTTGGCATCTGAGTGGCGCTAATCGTCTAACAAATCGCTGTAGCGAGCGCCGTTTCGCGGCGCCACTGACCTTTGACGTGTCAACGGCGGCGGAATAATACTCCACAGGAAGCGCCCGACAGCATCGCAATGGGGCTTATAAGCCCAAATAGGCATGCCCGGCCTCAGGGCTTGCTGCCGCCCGTCTCCTGTGCGAGATGGAGCCGCCACCGGGTTGCCTGCCGCTCCTGCTCGGAGAACTCATCGGGGAATCGCAGGACGGCGGCCTCGACCGACCACTCCGACAGCCCCAGTTCCACGAGCCGCTTGAGCCCGCTCTGTATTTCGGCGCTCCGCACCAGCCGCCGGATCGCCCCTGCCGTCCCGTGGCGTTCGCGCATCTGTATGAAGTCGGTGGGGTGGTAGTGGTTCTCCCGCGACACGCGGATAGACTCGTCCATGAACAATTCGAGGTCGTAGTCCTCGCTCATGGTGCTCCCCTCCCCCGTCGGCGTCGGAAGGCACGCTAACCGCCTCGTTGCACGCCGACAACCGGCGGGGGCGACGCCCTCGTTCAGTCCGTGATGAAAGGGATCGGCTTCCTTGATGCCCGATCCGGCGCTTCAAGGATGACGCCCCGGCGCGCGCCGGCTGTGCCGCGCTCGCCGCCATTGGCCCGCGCTGGGACTGCCTGCCCTTCGGCGAGGACGGCAATGCGCGACTACTTGTCGGCGATGACGGGGCGGGGATCCAGGCGCCTTCTTCTCTCGGGCTGTTCGTCGCCGCGCTCACGCGCGCGCGGGGCTGGCTCGACGGCGAGGGGCGGGGCGCGTTCTCCTTCGACGCAGGCTCGTCGCTTCTGGCCGTCCAGGCCGAGCGGCGCATGCCGCTGGACCATCCCGGACGCTGGTCGCTCGGCGGCGCGGCGTCGCTCGCGCTCGATCTGCCCCGGGGCCTTGGGAACGGGTCCGGCTCCATGTTCGATGCAGGCCCCACGCTCATCTCGTCCTGGAGCCTGAGCCTGGAGCACCGGGACGGCGGGCTCCGCGACCGGATCACTGTCACGCAGCCCGCCCGGGTGGAGGCGGGGACCGGCTATCTGCGCTTTCCCTCGGGACGGCGTGTCGACGGGGAGCGCACATTCGAAAACATCGCTTTCCCGCTCCGCCCGACGTCGCGGACGATCACCGCCCGCTGGTCTCACAGCCGGCCCGTGGGTCCGGGCGACGGTATCGTCTCGGTCTTTCACAGCCGCAATCCGGGGCATGCCCGGACGCCGGACGACATCGGGGCGGGCGTGGCGTGGCGCGTGGTCTGGTAGACGGCCATGCGCACGGGTTCGGCGGGCAGGGCAGGAGCGGGACGCGTGTGGAACGCGCTGCGGCTCCGGAAGAGTGCACCCGTGACGGCCGCGCTGCCGACCGGGTGAATGCGGGGTCGGGAAATCCTGGAGCTCGCGGTGGCAACCTGGCGATTGCTGTCCTCGATCCAGCGCCGCTCGGGCTCGCGCGGTAGACTTTACTGGTGGCAAGAAACGGCAGGCCAGGATGCGGGGCTGCCGATGGGAGGCCCCGAACCTGACCGCACGAACGGACGCGATGGGCTGTCCGGCCTCGCGGCCGCCGGTGTGGATTGCGGCAATCAGCCGGGGGCGGCCCCGCGGTGCGCGCGCAGCAGGTTCTCCTCGGCATGCCACGCATCGAGGATGCACCAGGCGCTTGTCCAGCGCGTGAGGCGAGGTCGAGACGGGCTGCGACGATCCGATGCGGGATGGGCGCCTCGGGCGGCACTGGCACAGGGACGATCTTGGGAGGACCGCAGCGGGAATGAGGGACTGGAGCGGTCTGGAGCACCCTGGAGTTTGCTTCGTGGTGGTTACAGGGTGATTATTTTGCTCGATCAGGCGCCGGTCACATGCTCGTGTGCTCTTCCAAGTTATTGATATTAAGCGATTATTCGTGACGACGCGCCTGACCGTGTTGGTGGTGGGAAATCCGGGCTAGAGTCTGAACCGCTCGCCGAGATAGACGCGCCGCACCTCGTCGTCGTCCACGATCTCCGACGGCACGCCCTCCATCAGCACGCGGCCGTCATGCAGGATGTAGGCGCGGTCGACGATGTCGAGCGTCTCGCGCACGTTGTGGTCGGTGATCAGCACGCCTATGCCGCGGTCCTTGAGATGGCTGACCAGACCGCGGACGTCGCTCACCGCGATGGGATCGATCCCGACGAAGGGTTCGTCGAGCAGCACGTAGCGCGGCGAGCTCGCCAGCGCCCGCGCGATCTCCACCCGGCGCCGTTCGCCGCCGGACAGCGCCAGCGCCGGGGTGCGCCTGAGATGGGTGATCGAGAACTCGCCGAGCAGCGCCTCGAGGCGGCCCTCGCGCAGGTCGGGCGCGGGTTCGGTGACTTCCAGCACCGCGCGGATATTGTTCTCCACCGTCATCCCGCGAAAGATCGAGGCTTCCTGCGGCAAATATCCGACGCCGATCCGGGCCCGGCGGTACATCGGCAGCCGGGTGATGTCGTTGCCGTCCAGCGCGACGACCCCCGAATCGGGCTGGATCAGGCCGGTCAGGATGTAGAACGACGTCGTCTTGCCGGCGCCGTTCGGACCGAGCAGGCCGACCGCCTCGCCCCGCTCCAGCCTGAGGCTGACGTCGCGCAGCACCGGACGCTTCCTGAAGCGCTTGCCGAGCGAGAAGGCCTCCAGCCCGGTCGATCGCGCGATCAGGCGGGGGGCGGGACCTGCGGCGCCGGCCGGTTCGCCGCGTTCCGTCATCGCCCGCTCTCGCCGTCGGGGCCCGCCACCGCTGTCGGCACGAACACGCCCTCCACGCCGCCCTGCCCGCCATGCATCCGGCTGACCCCGGTCTTCAGGTCCAGCTCCGCCGCCTGGCCCTTCAACCGGTTGCGTCCCTGGGAAATGACCACCGAGCCCTCGAGCTCGATCCGCTCTTCCGCCACATCATAGGTCGCGCGGTCGGCGCGCAACATCTCGGTCGGCGAGCGGAAGATCACGTTTCCGACAGCCTCGACGCGCTGGATCCGCTCGCCATCCTCGCCGTCCGCCTCGAATGTCGCGGTCAGCCTCCCCGCCTCCAGGGTCCGGTCGTCGCGCGTCGCGGTCGCGTTGCCCACCGCCACCGCGCGCCTCTCGTCCTGCCGGAACTCCAGTCGGTCGTCGGCGGTGATCCGGTCGTCCCCGCGTTCGAATTCCGGCTTCCCGGTCAGGACCAGCACCTGCTTGTCGACGTCGTACTCCCCCCGCTCCCCGGTCGCGACGCGGTCCGGCGCGGCGATGCGGACATTGCCGTCCGCCTCGATGCGCCAGATCTCCGTGCCGCCGTCCTTGCTGTCGCGGTAATGCGCGGTCAGCACGTCGGCGCGCACCGTCACATCGTCCTGCCGGGCGCGGGCGTTGCCGCGCGCGACGAAGGTCTTTGCCTTCTGCTGCCATTCGACACTGCCGTCGACGACGATCTCGATCGGCCCGGAGCCGTCGCGGAACGGCAGCCCGCCGGTCTGCGCGAGCGCCGGGAGGGCGGCCAGGGCAACGCCCGCCAGGACCGCCATCGCCAGCCGCCCGGTCACGGCCGCTGTTCCTTCGGGTTGGAGTAGAGCACCAGCCGGGCCGGGCCGGAGAACTCCAGCCGGCTGTCCCGTCGGGTGATGCGGAACCCGGCCGCCTCCATCTCGGCCCACTGCCCGGTGCCGTTGACCGGCGCGTCGCCCCAGGCGGTCGCCTGGGCGAAATCGATCGTCGCCTCCTCGGTGAGGAACTGGTAGCCCCAGTCGTGATACAGGCTGACATTGCCCTTCAGCACGACCCGCTGGGCCTCGCGGACGAAGGCGCCCCGGGAGGCCGCGACCGCGACCCAGGTGCCGTCCGCCGTGGTGAAGTCGGCCTCGGGCCGGTTGAGGCTGACCCGGTCGAGATCCGGCCTCTGCTGGACGATCGACTCCGCGGCCAGGGTGTAGGGGTTGTCGTTGCGATCCGTGCCGGTATAGCGCGCGTTGATCATCCGGTGCCCGCTGGTCGATTCCGAGACGCTGAAGCCGGTCGCGCCGATCTGCAGCCGTTTCGGCATGTCATACAGCCTGGACCACGAGAACAGCAGCAGGATCATCGCCGCCGCGCCGAGCGGCAGCGCCACCTTCATCACCGCGACGAAGCGGGAATAGCCGCGCTCGATCCGGGTCGGGGCGATCGCTGCCATGTCAGCTCAATCGACGCCCGCGCGCAGGCAGTCGTGGATGTGAAGGATGCCCACCGGGCGGTCGTCCTCGACCACGAACAGGCTGGTGATGCCGTTCTCGTTCATCACCCGGAGCGCCTGGTCGGCGAGCGCGTCGGGCGGGACGGTGCGCGGCGCCGCGGTCATCACCTCGACCGCCGGCCTCTCCAGCAGGCGCTCGCCCATGTTGCGCCTCAAATCGCCGTCGGTGATCACCCCGACCAGCCGGTCCTCCGCGTCGACCAGCCCGATGCAGCCGAAGCTGTGCGAGGTCATGATCAGCAGCGCGTCGGCCATGGCGATGTCCGGCCGGGCGAGCGGGATCCTGTCGCCCCCGTGCATCAGCCGGTCGACCTTGACCAGGCGCTTGCCAAGCTGGCCGCCCGGATGGCGCAGCTTGAAGTCCTCGCGCGAGAACCCGACCCGGTCGAGCAGGGCCACCGCCAGGGCATCGCCGAGCGCCATCATCATCGTCGTCGAGGTGGTCGGCGCGAGGCTGAGCGGGCAGGCCTCGTCGGCGTCGGGCAGGCGGATCAGCACGTCCGCCGCGCCGGCCAGCGCGCTGTCCGCGCGCGCGCACAACGCCACCAGCGGGATGGCGTGCCGCCTGGTATAGGCGATGATGTCCGAGAGTTCCGGCGTCTCGCCCGAATTGGACAGCGCGAGCACCGTATCCCGCGCGGTGATCATGCCGAGATCGCCGTGGCTCGCCTCGCCCGGATGGACGAACTGCGCGGGCGTTCCGGTCGATGCGAGGGTGGCGGCGATCTTGCGTCCGACATGGCCGCTCTTGCCCATGCCGGTGACGATCACCCGGCCCCGGTCGTGCGCGCGCGCCATGGCCTCGACCGCGTCGGCGAAGCTGAAATCGATCGCCCGCGCCAGCGCGGCGAGACCCGCGCATTCGGTCTCCAGCACCCGCCGGGCGGCGGCGATGTCGCCCGCTTCCCGCGCCGGCGCGGATCGGAGCTCGTTCACCTTGGCCATGGGACTCCCGGCACTCTCCCGGCCGCGGCCGCGCGCGGCTGTCTCCGACGCGCCATGGTAACCGATTTCGGGCGCCGCCGCAGCGCTACCGATCGCCGCGGCCGCGATCCGGTCAATGGGCGAAAATATCGATGTCGCGCCAGCCCGCGAGGTCGAGCGCCGCCCGGTGGCCGACGAAATCGAAGCAGCGCCGGGCGAGCTCGGACCGGCCTTCGCGCTCCAGCATGCGGTCGAGCGCGGCCCTGATCGCGTGCAGATGGAGGACGTCGGACGCGGCGTAGCTCTGCTGCGCCGCGCTCAGGGTTTCGGCCCCCCAGTCCGAGGATTGCTGCGCCTTGGAGATCTCGACGCCGAGCAGCTCGCCCGCCAGGTCCCTGAGCGAATGCCGGTCGGTATAGGTGCGCGCGATGCGGGAGGCGATCTTGGTGCAATAGACCGGCGCCGCGCGGACCGCGAGATGGCGTTCGAGGACGGCGATGTCGAACCGGGCGAAGTGAAAGATCTTGGTCACCTCGGGGTCCCGCAGCAGCCGCGCCAGGTTGGGGGCGTCGCATCGCCGCTCGCGGAAGCGCACCAGATGGGCCTCGCCGTCGCCCGCGCTCAACTGTACCAGGCACAGCCGGTCGCGCGCCGGGTCGAGCCCCATGGTCTCGGTGTCGACCGCCGCCGCGCCGCCGAAATCGACGCCCGCCGGCAGGTCGCCTTCGTGAATCTCTATCGCCATGCGCGCAACACCGCCGCCCGTCCGGGCCCCGGAGAACCGGAAGCGCGCGATCCGTTGGTGCCCAGGAGAAGACTCGAACTTCCACGACCTTGCGGTCACAGGTACCTGAAACCTGCGCGTCTACCAATTCCGCCACCTGGGCAAAACGGCGACCGGACCCCGGCTTCGCGGCTCCGTACGCCAGCGACCGCCGGCTTGTCAACCGGTTTCGCGGACCGCCGCACCATGTCGCGGCGCGGTTGACGGTCTTCGCTCCAGCCGATATTAGCCGCCGATCGAGGGGGTCGCGCCATGGCTACGCCAACCGCAACCGTTTTCGGCGGTTCAGGCTTCGTCGGACGCTATGTCGTGGGCGAGCTCGCCCGCCGGGGCTGGCGCGTCCGGGTCGCGGTCAGGCGGCCCGACCGCGCGCTGTTCCTCAAGCCGCTGGGCGATGTCGGCCAGGTCGTCCCGGTGACCGCCAATATCCGCGACGACGCGTCGGTCGCCGAGGCGGTGGCGGGCGCGGAGCTCGCGATCAACCTGGTCGGCGTGCTCTACGAGGCGGGCCGGCAGGGTTTCCGGGCGGTGCACGAAGACGGCGCCGGACGTGTCGCGCGCGCCGCCGCCGCCGCCGGCGTCAGTCGGGTGGTCCATGTCTCCGCCATCGGGGCCGCGCCCGACGCCGCGGCGGAGTATGCGCGGAGCAAGGCCGCCGGCGAGGCGGCGATGCGGAGCGAATTCCCCGATTCCACCGTCGTCCGGCCCAGCATCGTGTTCGGCGTCGAGGACGATTTTCTCAACCGTTTCGCCTGGATCGCGCGGCTCGCGCCCGCTTTGCCGCTGATCGACGGCGGCGCCACGAGATTCCAGCCGGTCTATGTCGGCGATGTCGCCGAGGGCATCGCGCGCATCGCCGGGGATGCCGGTACCGCCGGGCGGGTCTACGAGTTCGGCGGCCCGGAGGTGCTGAGCTTCAGGCAGCTGATGGAGATGCTGCTGGCGCAGATCGGGCGCAGGCGGCTGTTGCTGCCGGTTCCCGGCGCGCTGGCCATGCTGCCGGCGCGGATCATGGAGCTCACGCCTTTGCCGCCGCTGCTCACCCGCGACCAGATCAGGATGCTGGCCTCGGACAACGTCGCCGCGGACGATGCGCCGGGGCTCGCCGATCTCGGGATCGACCCCACCCCGCTGGAAGCGGTCGCGCCGGCATATCTCGCGCGCTACCGCCGGGGCGGCCGCCCGCCGGGCTAGAGATAGACGAAGGCGAGCAGCCCGCCGCCGAGCGCGAGGCGGTAGATCACGAACGGCGTGAAACTCGCCCGCCTGAGCCAGCTCATCATCGCGGCCATCGCGATCAGCGCCGCGACGAAGGCGAGGCCGGCGGCCAGCACGGCGTCCGACTGCAGCGCCACGTCGCCGGACTCGGCGAGCTCCCGGTATGCGAACCCGCCGGCCGCGGCGATGGCGGGAATCGACATCAGCATCGAGAACCGGGCCGCGTCGCGCCGCTCGAAGCCCAGCAGCCGGGCCGCGGTGACGGTGACGCCGGCCCGGCTCGCCCCGGGGAACAGCGCGAGGATTTGCGCCAGGCCGATCGCGAACGCGCTCGACAGGCGCAGATGCTCGATGCGGCGCACCGTGAGCCCGATGCGGTCCGAGAGGTAGAGCAGGAGGCCGAAGCCGATCGTGGCCCAGCCGATCACCGCCAGGCTGCTGCGCCACGCCGTGCCGAGAAACTCGGTGAGCGCGTAGCCGGCGGCGGCCAGCGGGACGGTGGCGACCGCCAGATGGACGATCAGCCGCACCCCCGGATCCGCCATGCCCGAGCGGATCCGGACCAGCCCCGCCAGCATGCCCAGCACGTCCCGCCACAGATAGACCAGCACGGCGAGCAGGGTGCCGGCATGCACCGCGATGTCGATCACGAGCCCCTGATCGGGCCAGCCGGTCAGCAACGGGATCATCCGCAGATGTCCCGACGAGCTGATCGGCAGAAACTCGGTGATGCCCTGCACCACCGCGATCACGGTGAGCTGAAGCAGCGTCAAGCCGCCCTCCCTGGCGTCGCGGGCCGCCCGATCCTAGACGCCGGGCCGGTCAGGAACCAAAACGGGGACAATTTAGTCGCAAAATGGAACTAAATCCTGGCTCGGCACGCCCGAAACCCGTCCGGGGCGCGAATTGGACAAACGGTCCACAGAAATTTAGGACAGTAATGATGACCTATCTACCTTGATTTTTCCGATTCTCGTGGTAGGTTACTGCGAGACACGGTGCGGTCGGCGTTTGGTCGGCGTTTGCCGGCGACGCGCCGCGAGGGCGGACAAGACACGGCGGACAAAACAGAGAATACCGCCGAAGACAAGGGGGATCGGGCAGGCATGTCCCGCCAGATGCTGAAATTCGTCGATCTGCCCCAGGCGACTCCGGAGAAGCGCGGCGCCGAGACCCGGCGCGCCGATTTCGACGAGATCTATGCGCTGTACACCGCCGCCGGCGCGGCGAGCCAGGCGAGCCGCTGCTCGCAATGCGGCGTGCCCTACTGCCAGATCCACTGCCCGGTCCACAACAACATTCCCGACTGGCTGATGCTGACCGCCGAGGGGCGCCTGGAGGAGGCCTACGAAGTCTCCGCGGCGACCAACAACATGCCCGAGATCTGCGGCCGGATCTGCCCCCAGGACCGGCTGTGCGAAGGCAATTGCGTGATCGAGCAGTCCGGCCACGGCACGGTCACCATCGGCTCGGTCGAGCGCTACATCACCGATACCGCCTTCGAGCGCGGCTGGGTCAAGCCGCCGACGCCGGCGCGCGAGATCGGCCGTTCCGTCGGCATCATCGGCGCCGGGCCCGCCGGGCTCGCCGCGGCGGAACAGCTGCGCCGGCGCGGCTATCGGGTCGATGTCTACGACCGGCACGACCGCATGGGCGGGCTGCTGGTCTACGGCATTCCCAATTTCAAGCTCGAGAAGACCGTCGTTGCGCGCCGCGTCGCCCTGCTCGAGGCGGGCGGCATCGTGTTCCACCGCGGCTTCGAGGTGGGACGGGATGCGAGCCTCGCCGAAATCCGCGAGCGCCACGACGCGGTGCTGATCGCGACCGGGGTCTACCGCGCGCGCGACATCCAGGTGCCGGGCGGCGGGCTCGGCAATGTCGTGCCCGCGCTCGACTATCTGATCGCCTCCAACCGCAAGGGCCTGGGCGACGCGGTGCCCGCCTTCGACGACGGGCGGCTCGACGCCGCCGGCAAGGAGGTGGTGGTCATCGGCGGCGGCGACACGGCGATGGACTGCGTGCGCACCGCAGTCCGCCAGGGCGCCAAGTCGGTCACCTGCCTCTACCGCCGCGACCGGGAGAACATGCCGGGCTCCCGGCGCGAGGTGCAGTATGCCGAGGAGGAGGGCGTCAGGTTCGCCTGGCTGGCGACGCCCGAGGCGTTTGTCGGCGACCGAACGGTGGCCGGGGTGCGGGCGCTCCGGATCCATCTCGGCGTCCCCGACGCCGCCGGGCGCCAGACGCCCGAGCCGATCGAGGGATCGAGCTTCGTGACCGGCGCCGATCTGGCGATCAAGGCGCTCGGTTTCGATCCCGAGGATTTGCCGACGCTGTTCGGCGCGCCCGGGCTGGAGGTGACCCGCTGGGGCACCGTGCGGATCGACTACCGGACGATGATGACCGCGATCGACGGCGTGTTCGCGGCGGGCGACATCGTGCGCGGCGCCTCCCTCGTGGTCTGGGGCATCCGCGACGGGCGGGATGCGGCCGAGGCGATCCACGCCTATGTCGGGCGCCGCGACGCCGCGGCAGAGCAGGCGGCCTGAGGCCGGCCGGGAGGTTGCGATGAGCGGCCAGTCCATATCCGACGGCGAGAGCGCGGTCCGGCGCTGGCGAGAATGCGCCGAACGCCTGGCCCGGGACGGGCTCTACGACCCGGCGCTGGAGCATGACAGCTGCGGCGTCGGCCTGGTCGCGGCGATCGACGGGGTGGCGAGGCGCGATGTCGTGGAGGCCGGAATCGAGGCCCTCAAGGCGGTGTGGCACCGCGGCGCGGTCGATGCCGACGGCAAGACCGGCGACGGCGCGGGCATCCATGTCGAGATCCCGCAGGACTTCTTCGCGGAGCATATCGAGCGCACCGGCCACAGCCTCGGCGACGTCCCGCTCGCGGTCGGCATGGTGTTCCTGCCGCGCACCGACCTGACCGGGCAGGAGCGCTGCCGCTGCATCGTGGAATCGGAAATCCTCAAATTCGGCTACCAGATCTATGGCTGGCGGCAGGTGCCGATCGACGTCGACGTGATCGGCGACAAGGCCAACGCGACCCGGCCCGAGATCGAGCAGATCATGATCGCCGGCAAGGCCGAGGTGCCGCCGGCCAGGTTCGAGACCGACCTCTACATCATCCGCCGCCTGATCGAGAACCAGGTGCGCGGCGAGAACATCAACGACTTCTACATCTGCTCGCTGTCGACGCGCTCGGTGATCTACAAGGGCATGTTCCTCGCCGAGCAGCTGACCGCCTTCTACCCCGACCTGCTGGACGAGCGCTTCAAGTCGCGCTTCGCGGTCTACCACCAGCGCTACTCGACCAACACCTTCCCGACCTGGCGGCTCGCCCAGCCGTTCCGCATGCTGGCGCATAACGGCGAGATCAACACACTCAGCGGCAACGTCAACTGGATGCGGAGCCACGAGACCCGGATGGACGCCGAGGTCTTCGGGGGCTTCACCGACGACCTCAAGCCGGTGATCGAGCCCGGCGGCTCCGATTCCGCCTCGCTCGACAACGTGTTCGAGCTGCTGGTCCGCGCCGGGCGTTCGGCGCCCCATGTCGGCGCGATGCTGATCCCCGCGGCGTGGTCGAAGAAGACCCAAATCGAGCCCGAGATCGGCGCCTTCTACAGCTATCTCAACTGCGTCATGGAGCCGTGGGACGGGCCGGCCGCGATCGCCGCCACCGACGGGCGCTGGGTGATCGCTGCGATGGACCGCAACGGGCTCAGGCCGATGCGCTACTCGGTGCTCGACAACGACCTGCTGATCGTCGGCTCCGAAACCGGCATGGTGCGGGTCTCCGAGGCCCGCATCGTCGCCAAGGGCCGCCTCGGGCCGGCCGAGACCATCGCCGTCGACCTCGAAGAGGCGAAGCTCTATCTCGACGGCGAGATCAAGCACCGGCTGGCGACCGCCTACCCCTATACCGAGTGGTCGCGCAACATCACCCCGCTGGAGGGGCTGATCAAGACCGGCACCGGCCCCAGGGTGGATTTGACCGGCGACGCGCTGAGGCAGCGCCAGGTCGCGGCCGGCTACACGCTGGAAGAGCTCGAGCTGCTGCTCCAGCCGATGGTCGAGGACGGCAAGGAGGCCGTCGGCTCGATGGGCGACGACACGCCGCTCGCCGTGCTCTCGGACCATTTCCGCGGGCTGCACCATTTCTTCCGCCAGTCCTTCAGCCAGGTGACCAACCCGCCCATCGACTCGCTGCGCGAGTACCGGGTGATGAGCCTGCGCACCCGGCTCGGCAATCTCGGCAACGTGCTCGAACAGGACGAGAGCCAGACCCGGCTGCTGCAGCTCGATTCGCCGGTGCTCAGCAATGCCGAGTTCGCGGCGATGCGCGACTATCTCGGCGACAGCGCGGTCGAGATCGACTGCACCTTCCGCAACAACGACGACGACCTGTCGCTCAGGCGCGCGATGTACCGCATCCAGCGCCAGGCCGAGGACGCGGTGCGCGGCGGCGCGGTGCATCTGATCCTGAGCGACCGCAGGATCAGCCCCGAGCGCGCCGCGATCCCCTCGATCCTCGCCGTCGGCGGCGTGCACAGCCATCTGGTCGCGCAGTCGCTTCGCACCTTCACCTCGCTCAATGTCGAGAGCGCCGAATGCATGGACGTGCACTATTTCTCGGTGCTGGTCGGCGTCGGCGCGACCACGGTCAACGCCTATCTCGCCAACGACACCATCGCCGACCGCCACCGCCGCGGCCTGTTCGGCGACCGCTCGCTGGAGGATTGCCTGAAGCGCTACCACGAGGCGGTCGACCAGGGCCTGCTCAAGGTGATGTCCAAGATGGGCATCTCGATCCTGTCGTCCTACCGGGGCGGCTACAAGTTCGAGGCCGTCGGGCTCAGCCGCTGGCTGGTGAACAGCTACTTCCCGGGGATGAATTCGCGGATCTCGGGAATCGGGCTCTACGGAATCCGCCGCAAGGTGCTCGAGCTGCACGAGCGCGCCCTGAGCGAGGCCGCCACTGCGCTCCCGGTCGGCGGGCTCTACCGCTATCGCCAGAACGGCGAGGCGCATGCCTTCGACGGCCGCCAGATGCACATCCTGCAAACCGCGGTCGCCAACGACTCCTTCGCCACCTACCGCAAGTTCGTCGAGGGCACCCAGAACGCGCCGCCGATCCATCTGCGCGACCTGATGGGGTTCCGGCTCAAGCGCGAGGCGGTACCGATCGAGGAGGTCGAATCGATCACCGAGATCAGGAAGCACCTCGTGGCACCGGGCATATCGCTCGGCGCGCTCAGCCCGGAGGCGCACGAGACCCTGTCGATCGCAATGAACCGGATCGGCGCCAAGTCCGATTCCGGCGAGGGCGGCGAGGACCCGGCGCGCTACAGGCCCAGGCCCAACGGCGACAACGCGAGCTCGGCGATCAAGCAGGTCGCCTCCGGCCGCTTCGGGGTGACCGCCGAGTACCTCAACAACTGCCGCGAGATCGAGATCAAGATCGCCCAGGGCGCCAAGCCCGGCGAGGGCGGCCAGCTTCCCGGCATCAAGGTCTCGGAGATGATCGCCAGGCTGCGCCATTCGACCCCGGGCGTCAGCCTGATCTCGCCGCCGCCGCATCACGACATCTACTCGATCGAGGACCTCGCGCAGTTGATCTACGACCTCAAGCAGATCAACCCCGACGCCAGGGTCTGCGTGAAGCTGGTCTCGCAGAGCGGAATCGGCACCATCGCCGCCGGCGTCGCCAAGGCGAAGGCCGACGTGATCCTGGTCTCCGGCCACTCGGGCGGCACCGGGGCGAGCCCGCAATCGTCGATCAAATATGCCGGGCTGCCATGGGAGATGGGGCTCTCCGAGGTCAATCAGGTGCTTACCCTGAACCAGCTTCGCCACCGGGTCGTGCTCCGGGTCGATGGCGGGCTCAAGACCGGGCGCGACGTGGTGATCGCGGCCCTGCTCGGGGCCGAGGAGTTCGGCGTCGGCACCGCCTCGCTGGTCGCGATGGGCTGCATCATGGTGCGCCAGTGCCACTCCAACACCTGCCCGGTCGGCGTCTGCACCCAGGACGAGCGGCTGCGCGCGCGGTTCGGCGGCACGCCCGAGAAGGTGGTCAACCTGTTCAGCTTCATCGCCGAAGAGGTGCGCGAGCATCTCGCCCGGCTCGGCGCGCGGCGGCTCACCGAGATCATCGGCCGCACCGAGCTGTTGAGCCAGATCCACCGCGGCAGCGCGCATCTCGACGACCTCGACCTCAACCCGCTGCTGGTCCAGGCGGATCCCGGCGACAAGCCGCTGTTCTGCACGCTGGAAGGCCGCAACGAGGTCCCCGAGACGCTCGACGCCCAGATGATCAAGGACGCGGCGCTGGCGCTGGAGCGGGGCGAGAAGATCCAGCTCGCCTACAACATCCGCAACACCCATCGCGCCATCGGCACCAGGCTGAGCTCGATGATCACCCGGCGCTACGGCATGAACGGGCTCCAGCCCGGCCATATCACCGTCCGGCTGCGCGGTTCGGCGGGGCAGTCGCTCGGCGCCTTCGCGGTCCGGGGGCTCAAGCTCGAGGTGTTCGGCGACGCCAACGACTATGTCGGCAAGGGGCTTTCCGGCGGCACCATCGTCGTCCGCCTGACCACCGCGAGCACGCTGGCCTCGAACGAGAACACGATCATCGGCAACACCGTGCTCTACGGCGCCACCGCGGGCCGGCTGTTCGCCGCCGGCCAGGCGGGCGAGCGTTTCGCGGTGCGCAACTCGGGCGCGACGGCGGTGATCGAGGGCTGCGGCTCCAACGGCTGCGAATACATGACCAACGGCGTGGCCGCGGTGCTCGGCCCGGTCGGCGACAACTTCGCCGCCGGCATGACCGGCGGCATGGCCTTCGTCTACGACCCCGACGACAGCTTCGCCACCAGGGTCAACGAGGACACGGTGTTCTACCAGCGCATCCAGCTGCCCCACTGGTCGAATCTCCTCAGGGCGCTGGTCGAGGAGCACCAGCGGGAGACCCAGTCGCGCTTCGCCGAGCGCATGCTGATCCACTGGGAGCGCGAGCTGCGGCGGTTCTGGCAGGTCGTCCCGCACGAGATGGTCGATCGCTACGACCACCCGGTGCTCGCCGAGGACTCCGCCGAACGGACCGCGTGAGCCGCCCGCCACAAAGACTGGCCTGCCTCGGATTCGGCTATTGCGCGGAGGCGCTGGCGCGCGCGGCGGCGGACGATTTCGCCGACATCTCCGGCACCACGCGGAACCCGGAACGGGCCCGCGCGCTCGCCGCCGGGGGTTTCTCCGCGTGCTCCTTCGGCCGCCCGGATTGCGTCGATGGCGCGACCCACCTGGCGATCTCGGCGCCGCCCGGAGCGGACGGCGATCCGGTGCTCGCCGCGCTCGGCGACAGGATCGCCGCCGCGCCCGGGCTCGAATGGATCGGCTACCTCTCGACCACCGGCGTCTACGGCGACCGGCGGGGCGGCTGGGTCGGCGAGGACGATGCGCCGCGCCCGGATACGCCGCGCGCCGAGCGCCGCCTCGCCGCCGAGCGCGCCTGGCTTGCGTTCGGCGAGGCCCGGGGCGTGCCGGTGCAGGTCTTCCGTCTGGCCGGCATCTACGGGCCCGGGCGCAGCGCGCTGGACCGGCTTCGGGCCGGCACCGCGCGGCGCATCGTCAAGCCGGGGCAGGTGTTCTGCCGCATCCACGTGGCCGACGTCGCGCAGGCCCTGAGAGCCTCGATCGCGCGCCCGGCTTCGGGCCGGATCTACAACCTTGCAGACGACGAACCGGCTTCGCAGGCCGACGTGGTCGCCTTCGCCGCCGGGCTGCTCGGCGTCGCGCCGCCGCCCGGGGAGAGGTTCGAGACCGCCGATCTGCCGCCGCCGGCGCGCGACTTCTATGCCGGGTGCAGGCGGGTCCGCAACGACCGCATCAAGCGCGAGCTCGGCGTGGTGCTGCGCTTTCCCAGCTACCGCGAAGGGCTACGCGACCTGGCCGCGCCTTGAGGCGCCGGTATCGACGGCGAGCAGGCGGAACATCAGCACCGCCATCAGCACCGCCGGGACCAGGTTGAAGCCGAAGACGAAGGTCACCGCGTCGCCCACCGCCTCGCTCGACATCGAGTCGTCGAAACCGGCGATCGTCGTCAGCATGCCGGCGAGCGCCGCCCCGAAGGCGGTGCCGAGCGAGCGCACCGAGGGCAGCGACGCCGCGGTCAGCCCTTCCTCGCCCGGGTCCGCCCGGGCGATGGTCCGGGTGATCAGGTGGACGTTGTGGATCCCCACCCCGAAGCCGATCAGGAAGGCGGAGACGGTCAGCAGCACCAGCCCGGGCGCCGTGGTCGTCGCGGTCATCAAAGCGAGCCCGAGGACGACGATCACCGGGCCCGACCAGAGCGCGAGGCGCTCGCGCCCGCCACTCCAGCCATTGACCATGAAGGTGCCGATGGTCCAGCCGAGCGACAGGACGATGCCGATGAAGCTGATGTAGATCGGCGGCATTCCGTGGAACACCTGGAGCAGCAGCGGCACGAACAGCGTGATCGAGGTCTGCACGCTGCCCACCAGGAAGTGGATCAGCAGCCCGAGCCCGACCACCGCCGAGAGCGACAGCGTCCGGGTCGGAAAGAGCGGCGTCCGGGCGCCCCGGTCGAGGCGGAAGGTGAACCAGACGAGCGCGATCGAGGCTGCGATCAGGACAGACCGCAGCGCGGTGTCGTCGATCGGCCCGGCCGCCGCGACGGCGATCACGCCGGCGGTCAGCACCGTCAGCCGGAAGAAGGGAAAGCCCCCGCTCCGCTCGTCCGTCCGCGGCGCCGTGTCGGGCACCTTCCACCAGATCAGCGCGGCGTAGCAGGCGATGAACGGGATCAGCGACCAGAACGAGCCGCGCCACCAGCCGATCTCGGCGAAGACGCCGCCGAAGACCGGGCCGAGGAGCTGGGCGAACATCCAGACGCCCTGATAGGCGGCCAGGATGCGGGCGCGCAGATGGGCGGGAAACAGCACCCCGATCAGCGCCATCGAGGCGCCGATGATCAGCCCGCCCGCGAAGCCCTGGATGCCGCGCGCCGCGATCAGGGTGAAGATGTCGGGCGCCAGCGCGCACCCCGCGGTCGACAGCATGAACACCGCCGCCACCGAGACATAGCCGACGCGGCGCCCCATCGCGCGGGTGATCGGCTCGACCGTCGCCGCGCCGACGATCGACCCGACGGTGTAGACGATCGCCGTCCAGGCGTAATAGACCGCGCCGCCGAGGTCGGCGACGATGGTCGGCATCACCACCGAGATCACCAGGATCTGCAGCGCGTGCAGCAGCGTCCCGAGCAGCACGATCGCCGAATAGGTCGCGTGCTCCTTGCGGATCAGGTCGCGCCAGGGCCCGGCCGCGCCCCTGTCCGGTGCGGTCATGCCGGGGTCAGCGCCCGGCCGCGCCGCAGAGCTCGTCGACCAGGGCCCGGAGCCGGGCAAGATCCTCGTCGCGCGACAGCCGGTGGTCGCCGTCGGGCACCAGGAAGACGCGGACGTCGCGGCTCAGCAGCCTTTCGGCGACGCGCGGCGCGGTGGTCCACGGCACGTCGGCGTCGCGCTTGCCGTGCAGCAGCCGGACCGGGCAGTGGATCGCGATCGGCCGGTGCAGCAGGAGATGCCGGCGGCCCTCCTCGATCAGCCGGTAGGCGATCGGGTAGTCCCGGTCGTCGTAGTCGGACGGGACGTGGATCACCCCCTTGTCCCGCAGCGCGGCGCGCATGTCGGCGCCGTAGCGGTTCCACATCAGGTCCTCGGTGAAATCGGGCGCCGCGGCGACGCCGACCAGCCCGGCCACGCGGGCCGGCCGGGCGAGCGCCGCCAGCAGCATGATCCATCCGCCCATCGAGGAGCCGACCAGCACCTGCGGGCCGCGCGCCGCCTCGTCGAGCACCGCCAGCGCGTCGTCGCGCCAGCTCCCGATGGTGCCGTCGAGGAAATCGCCCGACGAGTCGCCGTGCCCGGAATAGTCGAAGCGCACGAAGCCGCGCCCGGCCTCGCGGCACGCCGCTTCCAGCATGGTCGCCTTGGTGCCGGTCATGTCCGAGCGGAAGCCGCCGAGGAACATCACCCCGGGCTCGCGCCCCTCCAGGCGGCGGTAGGCGATTGTCGCGCCGCCCGGGCGTGATAGGATCGCCGCCGCCTCGCAACCGTCCGCGTTCACCGGCGGTTCTTCCAGTCTCGTTCGCCCGTGGGGATCATCGGCGCCGTCGTTTCCCGACCTCCAGACCCTATCACCGTGGCCGGAGCCACGAAACCCGGCCGCTCGCAGCCATGACCGACCCGTTCATCATCGCAGCGATTGGCGCCGTCTTTCTGCTCGCCGGCGGGGTCAAGGGGCTGATCGGGCTCGGCCTGCCGACGGTCAGCCTCGGCCTGCTCACCGTCCTGCTCGACCTGACGACGGCGATGGCGCTGCTCACCCTGCCGGCGGCGGCGACCAATCTGTGGCAGGCCGCGGTGGGCGGCCATGCGCGGATGATCGTCCGCCGGCTGTGGCCCTTCATGCTGGCGGCGACGATCACGGTCTGGCTCGGCGCGCTGGCGCTGACCCGGGTCGACCTGGCGCTGCTCTCGGCGCTGCTCGGCCTGATCCTGGTCGCCTATGCGGGGCTCAGCCTCGGCGGCTGGCGTTTCGCCATCCCGGCGCAAGCGGAGGGCTGGGCGGGGCCGCTGTTCGGCTCGGTGAACGGGGTGCTGACCGGGATGACCGGCTCCTTCGTGGTCCCCGGGGTCCTGTACCTGCAGGCGATCGGGCTCGGCCGCGACGCCCTGGTCCAGGCGATGGGGTTCCTGTTCGGCGCGTCCGCGCTCGCGCTCGCCGTGGCGCTCGGCGGGTCGGGGCTGTTCGCCCGCGAGACCGGCATGGTGTCGGCGGCGGCGCTGGTCCCCGCGCTGATCGGCATGGCGATCGGCCAGCGGATGCGCCGCCGCCTGTCGGAAGAGCGCTTCCGCCGGGTTTTTTTCGTGGGCATCCTCGCGCTCGGCGCCTATATCATTGCCGCCGCGGCGCTGGACGGCGCCTGACCCGCGTCTTGTGGCCGCGCCGGGTTTGCGCTAAATGCGCGCGGTTCGCCCGGCAGAGCGATCGCGAAGGGAAACATGGCAACGGCAACCCAACCCCAGCCGCGCGTGGTCGTCACCCTCCCCGACGGCAGCCGGCGGCCGTTCGACGCCCCGCCCACCGGCGGCGAGGTTGCCGCGTCGATCGGCGCCGGCCTCGCCAGGGCGGCGGTCGCGGTCAAGGTCGACGGCGAGCTCCGCGACCTCGCCCGCCCGATCGAGCGCGACGCCGCGGTCGAGATCCTCACCCGCCGGTCGGACGAGGCGCTGGAGCTGATCCGCCACGACGCCGCCCATGTCATGGCCGAGGCGGTGCAGGACCTGTTCCCGGGAACCCAGGTGACCATCGGCCCGGCGATCGAGAGCGGCTTCTACTACGACTTCGCGCGGCCGACGCCGTTCTCCAGCGAGGATCTCGCGGTCATCGAGCGCAGGATGCACGAGATCGTCGCCCGCGACGAGGCGATCGTCCGCGAGGTGTGGGACCGCGCGGATGCGGTCCGCCGCTTCGCCGACCAGGGCGAGGCCTACAAGGCGGAGATCATCGAAGGCCTGCCCGACGGCGAGGCGGTGACGGTCTACCGCCAGGGCGAATGGCTCGACCTGTGCCGCGGCCCGCATCTGCCCTCGACCGGGCATGTCGGCAAGGGCTTCAAGCTCCTCAAGGTGGCGGGCGCCTATTGGCGCGGCGACTCGAACAACGAGATGCTGCAACGCATCTACGGCACCGCCTGGCGCGACGAGAAGGAGCTCAAGGCCCATCTGCGCCGGCTCGAGGAGGCGGAGCGGCGCGACCATCGCCGGCTCGGCCGCGAGATGGATCTGTTCCATTTCCAGGAGGAGGCGCCGGGCGCCGCCTTCTGGCACCCGCGGGGATGGCGCCTCTATCTGCGGCTGATCGACTACATGCGCCGGCGCCAGGACGAAGCCGGCTATGTCGAGATTTCCACGCCCGATCTGATGGACCGCTCGCTGTGGGAGCTGTCGGGCCATTGGGACACCTTCCGCGAGCACATGTTCACCTCCGAGACCGAGGACGGGCGGGTGTTCGCGGTCAAGCCGATGAACTGCCCGGGCGGGGTGCAGGTATTCCGCCAGGGTACGCGGAGCTACCGCGAGCTGCCGCTGCGCGTCGCCGAGTTCGGGCGGGTGCACCGCTACGAGCCCTCGGGCGCCCTGCACGGGCTGATGCGGGTGCGCGCCTTCGTGCAGGACGACGCGCATATCTTCTGCACCCCCGACCAGACCGAGGCCGAGTGCCGCATCGTGGTCGCCCTGATCCTCGACATCTACCGCGATTTCGGCTTCGAGGACGTGCGCATCCTGTTTTCCGACCGGCCGGCGAAGCGGATCGGCTCGGACGAAGTCTGGGACCAGCTCGAAGGCGCGCTCCGCGGCGCGCTCGACGGCATGGGGCTGGAATACGGCGTCAACCCGGGCGAGGGCGCGTTCTACGGGCCGAAGATCGAGTTCGTTCTGCGCGACGCGATCGGCCGCGACTGGCAGTGCGGCACCCTCCAGGTGGACCTGAACCTGCCCGAGCGGCTCGATGCCGCCTATGTCGGCGAGGACGGCGAGCGCCACCGGCCGGTGATGCTGCACCGGGCGCTGTTCGGCTCGATCGAGCGTTTCCTCGGCATCCTGCTCGAACACTATGCCGGACATCTGCCGTTCTGGCTGGCCCCGCTGCAAATCGTCGTGGCGACCATCACCGGCGATGCCGACGGCTACGCCGCCGAGGTCGCGAAAGCGGCGCGGGCGGCCGGGTTGCAGGTGGAGCTCGACCTGCGCAACGAGAAGATCGGCTACAAGGTGCGCGAGCACAGCGTGCGCAAGGTGCCGGTGCTGCTCGTGGTCGGGCGCAACGAGGTCGAGGCCCGCACGGTGGCGATCAGGCGCCTCGGCGGCCGGCAACAAGAAGTCCTTGCGCTGGAAACTGCGATCGATAGACTGAAGTCGGAAGCGGCTGGCCCGGACCAAGACCCCGACGCGTGACTGCACCGGTAACCGAAATCTGTTGAAGGCATTGCACGGCCCGCGCCGGGTGGCGCGGGCCGTATCCGTGCCGGCCCGCGCTACAACCAGGGAGTTGCATCCATAGCAAGACCCCCGATTATGGAGCCGCCTGTTCGCGAAGAACGCGGCGTCAACGAGGCGATCCGGGCTCAGGCCGTCAGGGTCGTCGACACAAACGGCACCGTGCTGGGTGTCTTTCCCACGGCAGATGCGATCGAGCTTGCCTCGGAGCGCGGCCTCGACCTCGTCGAGGTATCGCCCAACAGCGACCCGCCGGTCTGCAAGATCCTCGACTACGGCAAGCTCAAATACGAAAACCAGAAGAAGCGGACCGAGGCCCGCAAGAAGCAGAAGACGATCGAGGTCAAGGAGATCAAGCTCCGCCCGGCGATCGACCGGCACGACTACGACGTCAAGATGCGCTTCATCCGGCGCTTCCTCGACGACGGCGACAAGGTCAAGGTGACGATGCGCTTTCGCGGCCGCGAGATGGCGCATCAGGATCTCGGGCTGAAAGTGCTGTTCCGGGTGCGCGACGAGCTCGGCGAGCTGGCCAAGGTCGAACAGCTGCCGAAGATGGAAGGCCGGCAAATGGTCATGGTGATGGCGCCCAGGTAGCGCCCGCGCCTTGCTTGCGCGTCGCGTCGCGCGCCGCTATAACCCGCCGTCTGTTTGGGATCGTCCGGCGAAGCGGCCGGGTCCTACGGGATCCGGAACCGCGGGGCATGCCGAGGCGGTCCGCGTTGCACGTCCCGAGACGGAGGATGAAATGCCCAAGCTCAAGTCCAAGAGCGGGGCGAAGAAGCGGTTTCGCACCACGGCGACCGGCAAGGTGCGGTCGAACTTCGCCTTCAAACGCCACAATCTGCGCAAGCGCACGCAGAAGATGAAGCGCAAGGCGCGCGGGACCCGCATCATGGCGCCGGAAGACGCCAGGATGGTGAAGTCCTACCTGCCCTACGCCTGAGGAGCGCGCCATGGCCAGAGTCAAGCGCGGCGTCACCGCCCATGCGCGGCACAAGAAGGTCCTCGACCTCGCCGCCGGCTACCGCGAGCGCAACCGCACCAGCTTCCGCGTCGCCATCGAGCGCGTCGAGAAGGGGCTGCAATACGCCTATCGCGACCGGCGCAACCGCAAGCGCAGCTTCCGCGCGCTGTGGATCCAGCGCATCAACGCCGGCGTCCGCCAGCACGGCCTGACCTATTCCCAGTTCATGAACGGCGTGAAGCGGGCCGGGATCGAGGTCGACCGCAAGGTGCTGGCCGATCTCGCCGTGCACGAGCCCGATGCGTTCCGCGCGATCGTCGAGCAGGCGCAGGCGGCGCTGTCGGACTAGCCAGGCGGCGGCGCGCCGGGCGGCGGCTCCAGGGATGGACGACCTCGAACAGCTTCGGTCGGACTCGCTCGCGCGGATCGCTGCGGCGGATCTCGACTCCCTCGAAGCCCTGCGCGTCGAGGCCCTCGGCCGCAGGGGACGCGTGACCGCGCTGATGAAGGAGCTCGGCACGCTCGCCCCGGAGGACCGCCGGGCCGCCGGGCAGGCGCTCAACGCGCTCAAATCCGTCCTCGCCGAGGCGATCGACGCGCGCCGCGAGGCGCTCCGGGAGGGCGCGCTCGACGCTCGGCTCGCCGCCGAGAGGATCGACGTCTCGCTGCCGCCGAGGCCAGAGCCGGACGGGCGGATCCACCCGATCAGCCAGGCCATCGAGGAGATCGTGGCGATCTTCTGCCAGATGGGGTTCACGGTCGCCGAAGGCCCCGATATCGAGGACGACTTCCACAACTTCACCGCGCTCAACATCCCGCCCGAGCATCCCGCCCGGCAGGACCACGACACGTTCTATTTCGAGCCCGGCGAGGACGGCGAGCGGCTGCTGCTGAGGACCCACACCTCGCCGGTGCAGATCCGCACCATGCTGGTCGACAAGCCGCCGATCCGCATCGTCGTGCCGGGCCGCACCTTCCGCGCCGACCACGACGCCACCCACTCGCCGATGTTCCACCAGGTCGAGGGGCTGGTGATCGACGAAGAGACCCATATGGGCCATCTCAAGGGCTGCCTGATCGAGTTCTGCCGCGCGTTCTTCGGCGTCGACGACTTGCCGGTGCGGTTCAGGCCGAGCTTCTTCCCCTTCACCGAGCCGTCGGCCGAGGTCGATATCGGCTGCAGCCGGTCCGCCGACGGGCTCACCATCGGCGCCGGCGACGACTGGCTGGAGATCCTGGGGTCCGGCATGGTCCACCCAAAGGTGCTGGAGAACTGCAACATCGATCCGGCGCGCTTCCAGGGCTTCGCCTTCGGGATGGGGGTGGAGCGGGTGGCGATGCTCAAATACGGCATCCCCGATCTGCGCACCTTCTTCGACTCCGATCTGCGCTGGCTGCGCCATTACGGCTTCTCCGCGCTCGACATGCCCAACGTCGCCGCCGGGATCGCCCAGTGAAGTTCACCCTCTCCTGGCTGGGCGACCATCTCGAGACCGATGCCCCGCTGGAGGCGATCGCCGGGCGGCTGTCGATGATCGGGCTGGAGGTCGAGGCGGTCGACGACCCGGCCGCCGCGCTCGCCGAATTCGTGGTCGGCGACGTGGTCGCGGCCGGGCCGCACCCCAACGCCGACCGCCTCAGCGTCTGCACCGTCGAGATCGGCGGTGGGGAGCGCTTCGACGTGGTGTGCGGCGCGCCCAACGCGCGGGCCGGGATGAAGGGGGTGTTCGCGCGCGCCGGATGCACCATCCCGGGCAGCGGGACGAAGCTCAAGAAGTCGAAGATCCGCGGCGTCGAGTCGAGCGGCATGCTGTGTTCCGAGCGCGAGCTCGGCCTGTCCGACGAGCACGAGGGCATCATCGACCTCGCCGGCGACTTCGCCGCCGGGACGCCGGCGGCCGAGGCGCTCGGCATCGGCGACCCCGTCATCGAGATCGGGCTCACCCCGAACCGCCCGGACTGCGCCGGGGTGCGCGGCATCGCCCGCGACCTCGCCGCCGCCGGGATGGGGCGGCTCATTCCGCTCGACGCCGCCCCGGTCGCGGGCGGGTTCGAGAGCCCGCTCGCCTGGCGGCGCGACTTCGCGCCCGGCGACGGGGACGCCTGCCCCTTCGTGGTCGGGCGGACCTTCCGCAATCTGCGCAACGGGCCCAGCCCGAAATGGCTGCAGGACCGGCTGATCGCGATCGGGCTCAGGCCGATCTCGGCGCTGGTCGACATCACCAACTACGTCACCTTCGATCTCGCGCGCCCGCTCCACGTCTTCGACGCCGACAGGATCTCGGGCGATCCGACCATGCGCTTCGCCAGGCCGGGCGAGAGCGTCGCCGCGCTCGACGGGCGCTCCTACGACCTCGATCCGACGATGACGGTGATCGCCGACGAAACCGGCGCGCTGGCGATCGGCGGGGTGATGGGGGGCGAGGCGACCGGCTGCGGCGAGGACACGACGACGGTGTTCCTCGAGGTCGCGCTGTTCGATCCCGTCCGCACCGCCGCCACCGGGCGCAAGCTCGGCATCGCGTCCGACGCCCGCTACCGCTTCGAGCGCGGCGTCGATCCGACCTCGGCGTTGTGGGGGGCGGAGATCGCCGCCCGGCTGATCCTCGATATCTGCGGCGGCGAGGCGAGCGCGCTCACCATGGCCGGCGCGATGCCGGACCACGCGCGCAGGATCGCGCTGCGCAAGTCGCGCATCGCCACGCTCGGCGGGGTCGCGGTCGGGGACGCGGCGGCGCGGCGGATCCTCGGCGATCTCGGCTTCGAAATCGAGGATGCCGGCGACGGCCTCGTCGCCGCGGTGCCGCCCTGGCGCCCCGATATCGAGGGCGAGGCCGACCTCGTCGAGGAGGTGCTGAGGATCAACGGCTTCGATGCGATCCCCGCGGTTCCGCTCCGCGCCGCGACCGCGGTGCCGGGCGCCGCCTGGTCGCCGTCGCAATCCCGGCGCTCCCGGGTGCGCCGCGCGCTGGCGGCGCGCGGGCTGACCGAGGCGGTGACCTTCTCCTTCATGGCGGGCGACAGGGCCGAGGCGTTCGGCGCCGCGCCGTCGCTCCGCCTCGCCAACCCGATCAGCGTCGATCTCGCACATATGCGCCCCTCGATCCTGCCCAACCTGCTGGAAGCCGCCGCGCGCAACGCGGCGCGCGGGACCGCCGACATCGCCCTGTTCGAAATCGGCCCGCAATACGCCGCAGGCCCGGACGGGCAGACCCAGGCCGCCTGCGGGCTCCGCGTCGGCGGCACGACGCCGAGACACTGGGCCGGAACCCGCGCCGGGGTGGATGCCTACCACGCCAAGGCGGACGCGCTGGCGGCGCTCGAAGCGGCGGGCGTGCCGGCGCATAATCTCCGCATCGGCGACGACCCGCCCGGCTGGTCCCATCCCGGCCGCGGGGCCGCGCTCACGCTCGGCCCCAGGCCGCTCGCCCGATTCGGCGAGCTGCATCCGGCGGTGCTGGAGCGGTTCGACCTGCGCGGGCCGGCCGCGGCCTTCGAGGTGCTGCTCGACGCGGTTCCCGCGCGCAGGGCGGGGAAGGGGGCGTCCCGCCCGATGCTTCATCTTGCCGCGCTCCAGCCGGTCGAGCGCGACTTCGCCTTCGTGGTCGACGAAGCCACCCCCGGCGCGGCGCTCGCCGCGGCGGCGCGGAGCGCGGACAAGGCGCTGATCGCCGACGTCGCGCTGTTCGACGTCTATCGCGGCCCCGAGCTCGGCGCCGACCGGAAATCGGTCGCGCTCTGCGTCACCCTGCAACCGCGCGAGGCGACCCTGACCGATGCCGAGATCGAGGCGGTCGGCGAGCGCATCGTCGCCGCGGTCCGCAAGGCGACGGGGGCCGTGCTGCGAGGCTGACCGGGATGACCGATCTCTCGCATATCCGCAACTTCGCCATCATCGCCCATATCGACCACGGCAAGTCGACCCTCGCCGACCGGCTGATCCTGACCTGCGGCGGGGTGGAGGAGCGCGAGTTCCGCGACCAGCTGCTCGACACCATGGAGCTTGAGCGCGAGCGCGGCATCACCATCAAGGCGCAGACCGTGCGCCTGCCCTACCAGGCGCGCGACGGCCGGACCTATCAGCTCAACCTGATGGACACGCCCGGCCATGTCGACTTCACCTACGAGGTCTCGCGCTCGCTCGCCGCCTGCGAGGGCTCGATCCTGCTGGTCGACTCGACCCAGGGTGTCGAGGCGCAGACGCTGGCCAACGCCTATCTCGCGATCGACGCGGACCACGAGATCGTCCCGGTCCTCAACAAGATCGACCTCCCCGCCTCCGAACCCGGGCGCATCCGCTCGCAGGTCGAGGATGTCATCGGGCTCGCGGCCGAGGACTGCATCGCCGTCTCGGCCAAGACCGGCGAGGGGGTGGGGGACGTGCTGGAGGCGCTGATCCGCCGCCTGCCGCCGCCCGAGGGCGAGCGCGAGGCGCCGCTCAGCGCGCTGCTGGTCGATTCCTGGTACGACGCCTATCTCGGCGTGATCATCCTGGTCCGGGTGCGCGACGGCGTGCTGCGGCGCGGCATGAAGATCCGCATGATGGCGACCGGCGCGGTGCACCAGATCGACCGGGTGGGCAGCTTCACCCCCAAGCGCAGCGAGACCGACTCCCTCGGCCCGGGCGAGATCGGCTTCATCACCGCCAGCATCAAGCATGTCGCCGAGACCATGGTCGGCGACACCATCACCGGGGAGCGGCGCCGGGCCGAGGCGCCGCTGCCGGGCTTCCGGCCAAGCGTGCCGGTGGTGTTCTGCGGGCTGTTCCCGGTCGATGCCGCGGATTACGAGGATCTGCGCGAGAGCCTGGCGCGGCTGCGGCTCAACGATTCGAGCTTTCACTACGAGCCCGAGACCTCGGCCGCGCTCGGCTTCGGGTTCCGCTGCGGCTTCCTCGGCCTGCTCCACCTCGAGATCATCCAGGAACGCCTGTCGCGCGAATTCGACCTCGAGCTGATCACCACCGCGCCGTCCGTGGTCTATCGCGTCCATGGCAATGACGGCACGATGGAGGAGGTCCACAACCCCGCCGACATGCCGGACCCGGTGCGCATCCGCAAGATCGAGGAGCCCTGGATCAAGGCGACCATCCTGGTGCCGGACGCCTATCTCGGCGCCGTGCTGGCGCTCTGCGAGGACCGCCGGGGCACGCAGATCGAGCTCACCTATGTCGGCGGGCGCGCGATGGTGGTCTACCGGCTGCCGCTGAACGAAATCGTGTTCGACTTCTACGACCGGCTCAAATCGGTGAGCCGCGGCTATGCGAGCTTCGACTACCAGATCGAAGGCTACGAGGACGGGGATCTTGTCAAGCTCGCCATCCTGGTCAACGCCGAGCCGGTCGACGCGCTGTCGATGATCGTCCACCGCAGCCGGTCGGAGCAGCGCGGCCGGGCGATCTGCATCAGGCTCAAGGACCTGATCCCGCGCCAGCTCTTCAAGGTCCCGATCCAGGCCGCGATCGGCGGCAAGGTGATCGCGCGCGAGACCATCAGCGCGCTCCGCAAGGACGTGACCGCCAAGTGCTATGGCGGCGACGTGACCCGCAAGCGCAAGCTCCTCGAACGCCAGAAGGAGGGCAAGAAGCGCATGCGCCAGTTCGGCCAGGTCGAAATCCCGCAATCGGCGTTCATCGACGCGCTGCGCATCGGCGACGAGTAGGGCTACAGCACGGTGAGCAGCCCCGCCGCGGCGGCGAACAGCGCGGCGTCCCGGTTCACGAACCCCATGACCTGGAGGCCGAGCGGCAATCCCTCCGTCTCCAGCACCGGCATCGTCACGGCGGGCGTGCCGAGCAGCGAGGCGGGCACGTTGAACACCGGATCGCCGGTCGAGCCCAGCCCGACCGGCGCCGGCCCGGCGGCGGCCAGCGTGATGCAGACCTCGCAGCTCTCGGCGAGCGCCGCCCAGGCCGCGCGCACCCGGTCGCGGTCCGCGAGCAGGCCCTGGTACTGCTCCTGCGTCATCGCCTCGGCCTCCTCCAGGCGCTCGGTCGAGACCTCGCTGAGCCCCGACCGGTCCATGTCCCTCGCATAGGTGTTGAGCGGCCAGCGGGTCTCCCAGGCGTTGACGCTGCGCGCCAGCGGGACGGCATCGGCGATCGCCTGCTCGGCCGCCGCCACCGCATCGCTCGACCGGCGGTCGCGGCAATCGATGCCGGCCGCCTCCAGCCGGCCGCGCACCGAGGCGAGCTGCGCCCTGGCGGCGTCGCTCGCGACCTCCCAGCCCGCGGTCTCCAGCACCGCGACGCGGCCCGGCCGCCGCGCCGCCGGGCGCACGCTCGGGCCCGACAGGCCGGGATAGCCCGGATCGCCGCCGCAGCGGGCCGACATTTCGCGCGCCACCGTCCAGGCCTCGTCGAGCGTGGCGGCGATGGTCCCGGTGCAGCTCTGGCTGAACACGTCGAAGCTGCCGCCCCGGTTGATGCCGCCGACGCTGGGTTTGAAGCCGTAGACCCCGCAAAAGCTCGACGGGCGCAGGATCGAGCCGATCACCTGGGTGCCGAGCGCCGCCGGCAGCATGCCGCAGGCGACCGCCGCGGCCGACCCGCTCGACGACCCGCCCGGGGTGCGCGCGAGATCCCACGGGTTGCGGGTGCCGCGCGGGTGGGTGGCCGCGAACTCGGTGGTCACCGTCTTGCCGAGGATCGCCGCGCCGGCCTCGCGCAGCGCCACGACCGCCGCCGCGTCGCGCCCGCCCCGCCAGCCGGCGAAGAGCGGCGAGCCCTGCTCGGTCGCCATGTCGGCGGTTTCCATGATGTCCTTGATGCCGACCGGCATGCCGTCGATGGCGGACAGCGCCCGCCCCTCCTTCCACCTTGCCGACGCCGCGTCGGCGTCCGCGCGCGCGGCATCGGCGTTGACCGCGACGAAGGCGCCGACCTCTCCGTCATCCGCCTCGATCTTCGCGATGCAGCGTTCGAGGAAGTCGCGCGGGCTGTCCTCGCCGGTCTGGAAGGAAGCCGTCGCGGCGAAATAGGAACGGGGTTCGGGGCGGGTCATTGCGATGCCTCTCCTTGGGGTGGTCCGCCGCGCTACTGGATCATCCGGTCGGGCAGGAAGAGCGCGATTTCGGGGAACATGACGAGCAGCACCATACAGACCAGCATCGCCGCCCAGAACGGCATGATGCCGATGAAGATGTCGCGCATCGGCACGTCCTCGGCGATCCCCTTGACGACGAAGACGTTGACGCCGACCGGCGGGCTGATCAGCCCCATCTCCAGCACGATGACCATCAGCACGCCGAACCAGATCGGATCGTAGCCCAGCTCGACGATCAGCGGGTGCACGATGGGCAGGGTGAGGACCAGGATGGCGAAGCCTTCGAGGAACATGCCGAGCACGATGAACGCCGCGAGCAGGATGGCGAGGATGCCGAGCCGGGAGAGCTCGGTGCCGATCAGCAGCGCGGCGAGATCGCCCGGGATCTGGGTCAGCGCGAGGAACGGGTTGAAGACATGCGCGCCGATCAGGATCAGGAAGGCGAAGGCGCTGGTGCGCACGGTCTCCAGCAGGGTGAAGTTGAGCGAGGCGGGCGAAACGCTGCGGCGCGCCAGCGCCAGCAGGAAGGCGAGGAACGCGCCGACACCGGCGGCCTCGCCGGCGGTGAAGAAGCCGGAATAGATTCCGCCGATGGTGACCGCCACGATGCCGATCATCGCGCCCGCCCGCCCGGTCGCCCGGAACCGCCCGGCCAGCGGCAGCACCGGCCCGGGCGGGCCGAGCCCCGGCCGGATGCGGGTCTGGATCGCGATCGCCGCCATGAACAGCGCGGTCAGCAGAAGCCCCGGCAGGACGCCCGCCAGGAACAGCCGGCCGATCGATTCCTCGGTCAGGATGGCGTAGATCACGAACCCGGTCGATGGCGGGATCAGGATGCCGAGCGTGCCGCCGGCGGCGATCGCGCCGGTCGCCAGCCTGGGGTGGTAGTCGTAGCGCCGCATCTCCGGCAGGGCGACGCGGCCCATCGTCACCGCGGACGCGACCGAGGAGCCCGACAGCGCCGCGAACCCGGCGCAGGCGGCGATCGTCGCCGAGGCGAGCCCGCCCCGCCAGTGCCCGAACCAGGCATAGGCGGCGCCGTAGAGGTCGCGGCTCATCCCCGATATCGAGGCGAGGTTCCCCATCAGCACGAACATCGGGATGATCATGAGTTCGAAATTGGACGCGATCACGAAGGGCTCGCTGCCCAGCGTCGCCAGCGCCGCCGGCCAGCCGTTCATCACCCCGATGCCCACGAAGCCGACCAGCATCATCACGATGCCCACCGGCATGCGGATGGCGAGAAGCCCGAACAGCGCGAGGATGCCGATCACGCCGATCAGCGAGTTACTCATCGGCTTTCCGTCTTGCGATCTCGGGCAGGCCGAACGCCGAGCGCAGGCCGAGCACGACAAGGACCAGGGCGAACACCAGCGAGCCGAAGGCGATCACGAAGAAGAACGGGTAATGCGGGATGTCGAGCAGGTTGAACCCGTCGCCGAACTCCAGCGCGTCGAGGCCCTGGGCGAGGCTCTGCCAGGCGACGACCAGGAAGAACAGGCCGCACAGGATGCGCACCGAGGCGTCGAGCGCCGCCAGCCGCCGCGCCGAAACGAAGTTGCCGATCAGGTCGACCGCGATATGCCCGCCGGTCCAGCCGGAATACGCCATGGCGAAGAACACGACGACGATAAGCCCGGCCTCCGACAGGTCCTGGGTGCCGAGGATCGGGTCGTTGAACTTCCTCAGCGTCACCGCGACCACGGTGAGCGCCATCAGGCACATCAGCACCGCGCCGCCGACGACCGCCATCAGGCGGACGCCGGCCCCGATGGATCCCGAAAGCCGCTCCAGGCTAGCCCGCAACAGCCGGCGCCGGGCTCAGCTTCCCGCGACCCCCATCGCCTTGAGGATCGCGCTGGCCGGCACGCCGCGCCCGTCGAGCGCCTTGACCTGAGCCGCGCGCGCCGCCATCAGCCGGTTTATGCCCTCCTGGAGCGCCGCGCCGTCGAGCGCGATCACCTCGTGCCTGTCGGATTTGCGCACCCGGTCGAGCCCGGCATTGCCGGCGCGCATGTAGAACTGCGCCGCGCGCAGGCTCATCGGCCGCCCCGTGGTGCGTTCGACCAGCGCCTTGTGCGCGTCGGACAGCTTGTCGAAGGCGGCGTAGTTCATCACCAGGTAGAACGGCGAGCGGCCGAGCGGCCAGCCCGTGGTGTAGTACTTGGCGACCTCGTTGAACTTGAAGCTGATGATCGTGCTGGGCCCGGTCAGCACGCCGTCGATGACGCCCGTATTGAGCGCGTTGTAGACCCGGTTGATCGGCATGAAGACCGGCACCGCGCCGAGCGCCTTGATCGCCTCGCCCTGGGTCTTGGAGGGAACCCGGAACTTGAGGTCCTTCATGTCGGCGACCGAGCGGATCGGCTTCTTGCGGGTCATCAGCACCTGGCGTTCGTTGGTCCACAGCGCCAGCAGCTTGACCCGGCGGAACTCGGGCAGGAGCTCGCCCATCGCGTTCCACAGCGCGTTGGTCGCGTCGCTCGACGTGGGCGCGATCCCCGGCAGCTCGACCACGCCCACCCGCGGGAACAGCTTGGAGGTGAAGCCCGGCAGGCCGAAGGCGATGTCCGCCACCCCGTCGACCGCGCGCTTGTACTGCGCGACCGGCCCCTTGCCGAGCGCGCCGCCGGGGTAGATGCGGATCTTGAGGCTGCCGCCCGACATCCCGGCAACCTCTTCCGACCACGGCCGCATGATGAAGCGGTCCATCGGATGCTTCGGCGACATGAAATGCGCGAGCTTGAGCTCGGCGGCCCCGGCGGCCGCGCCGAGGCCGAGCAGCATGGCCGCCGCGGTCGCGCCGAGCAGCGCGCGGGGCGGCGAAACCCCGAGGGCGGTGAAAAATCTTGTCGGCATGGAAATTCCCTTTCCTCAATCCGGAGGGGCTAATGCGCGAGACGCGTGCGGTGGATGATCGAGCCCGCCGAATCCCGAGTCAACCGTCGACCGCCCTTGAACCGGGCCTTGCCGGTGCTACATTGCGGCCGACGGAGGGGTGGCCGAGCGGCTGAAGGCGCACGCTTGGAAAGCGTGTATACCGGAAACGGTATCGTGGGTTCGAATCCCACTCCCTCCGCCACTCACGGGACCGCAGGGGTCATTTCTTCGTCCACAGCGAAAGCGGGATGTGGACGCCCACCCCGGCGAAGGTGGCGTCCTCGCGGCGGACGAATCCGAATTCCCATATGAGGTCGCTGCCCGGGTCCTCCCACTGCACGATGGGCAGCACGCCGACGCGAAACCAGTTGTTGCGGCTATAGTTCCCGGCGAGTCCGGCGTTCAGCCCGACGCGCCAGGCCTCGGTCACTTCCAGCGTTCCGGACAACCCGGCGAACGGTCCCCAGCGCGCATGGGAGTTCCGCACCATGCCGGTGCGCCAGCGCAGCCATCGTCCACGCACCGGCCCGCCGACGGCGAGGGACGGGTGATCGGTGTTGTAGTCGCTATCCGATGCGGGATGGGAACTCTTCAGGAAGGCCGGGACGATCCGGATCTCCGATTCGCCGAGCGCCGGGGCGGGGCCGGCCAGCAGCAGCGCGGCCGCGAGCCCCGCGCGGTACAGCGCGGGCAGGGCTTTCCGGCGCACGCGCAAACCCTCCCCCGCGTCAGAAGGTCTCCACCCACGGCCTGACCTCGACCTCCCAGGTCCAGGCGCTGCGATGCTGGCGGTGGATGTGGAGATAGGTCTCGGCGATCGCGTCCGGGTCGAGCGTGCCGTCCGGGCCGCGCTCGGCGACCCGCGCGTCGTTCGCCCTGGCGATGCCGCCGTCGATGACGAAATGCGCCACATGGACGTTCTTCGGCTGAAGCTCCCGGGCCAGGCTCTGGGCGAGGCCGCGCAGCCCGAACTTGCCCATCGCGAAGGAGCTGGAATTGGCGTAGCCCTTGACGCTCGCGGACGCGCCGGTGAGCAGGATGGTACCGGAGCCGCGCGCCGTCATCTGGCGCGCCGCCTGCTGGGCGACCAGGAAGCCGCCGAAGCAGCTGATCTCGATGACCCTGCGCACCTGTTCGGGGTCGAGGTCGACGATCGGCCCGCGCGCCCGAAAGCTCGGGTTGAAGACGACGATGTCGGGGGCGCCGATATCCGCCGTGACGGCGTCGAACAGCGCCGCCACCGCCTGCGGGTCGGAGGCGTCGCAGGCATGCGCCCGGCCGCCGATCTCGCCCGCCAGCCCGTCCAGCTTGCCGGCGTTGCGCGCGGCCAGCGCCACCGCCATGCCTTCCCGGTGGAACAGCCGCGCCAGAGAGGCGCTGAGCCCGCTGCCGGCGCCGACGATGAGTGCCCTTTCCCGATCCGCCATTCCGTCGCTCCTTCGGTTGATTGCCGGACATTGCCCGCCACTGCGATCACATAGACATTCGGTCCGGGTCGCGCCAATGGAAATTGCCGCGACCGCCGTCCGGGGCCCGCCATCGGTGGTTTCGGCCCCCTTCGGACGCTATATCCTGAGCGACCGCCGGAGCCCTGCATGACCGACCAGCCGATACCCGGAGGCCCGGGCGCCCTGCCCGAGTGGAACCTCGCCGAGCTCTACCCGGCGCCGGACAGCCCGGCGCTCGCGGCCGATCTCGACCGGGCGGAACGCGACGCCACCGTGCTTCGCGAGCGCTGGAAGGGCAGGCTCGCGGCGGCGGGAGGCGCTGCGTTCGGGCGCGCGCTCGCATCCTTCGAGGCGGTCAGCGAAACCGTCGCCCGCGCGGAGAGCTTCGCCCAGCTGCTGCACGCGGCCGATCTCGGCGATCCCGACACGGCCAGGTTCTATCAGTCGATACGCGAGCGGGCGACGGCGATCACCGGCGAAGTCCTGTTCTTCTCGCTCGAGATCGCCCGGATGGAGGACGACGAGCTCGAGGCCAAGCTCGCCGACCCGGGCGCCGCGCGCTACCGGCCGTGGCTGCGCGACATCCGTCTCACGCGCCCCTATCGGCTCGCCGAAGAGGCCGAGCGGCTGTTCCATGTCAAGCGCCTGACCGGCCGGGCGGCCTGGACCCGGCTGTTCGACGAAACCATGGCGGCGCTCCGCTTCCCGGTCGAGGGCAGGGAGCTGACCGCCCAGGAGGCGTTTCACCTGCTGTCCGACCCCGACGGCGCCAGGCGCCGGGAAGCGGCCGAGTCGGTCGGTCGGGTGCTGGCGGAGAACGTGCGGCTGTTCGCGCTGATCGCCAACACGCTCGCCAAGGACAAGGAGATCGAGGACGGCTGGCGCGGATACGAGACCCCCCAGGCCGCGCGCCATCTCGCGAACCGGGTCGAAACCGGGGTGGTGGACGCCCTGACCGAGGCGGTGACGGACGCCTGCCCGCGTCTGTCGCATCGCTACTACGCGCTGAAGGCGCGCTGGCTCGGCGTCGATGCGCTGGAATACTGGGACCGCAACGCGCCGCTGCCCGGCGCCGACGACAGCGTCATCCGCTGGGACGAGGCGCGCGACATCGTGCTCGACGCCTATGGCGCGTTCTCGCCCGCGATGCGCGGGATCGCCGCCCGGTTCTTCGACGATCGCCGGATCGACGCCGCGCTGCGGCCGGGCAAGTCGCCGGGCGCCTTCTCGCATTCCACGGTCCCGTCCGCGCATCCCTATATCCTGCTCAACTACCAGGGCAGGCCGCGCGACGTGATGACGCTGGCGCACGAGCTCGGCCACGGCGTCCACCAGGTGCTCGCCGGGCGGCAGGGCCATCTGATGGCGGAGACGCCGCTGACGCTCGCCGAGACCGCCTCGGTGTTCGGCGAGATGCTGACCTTCCGCGCCCTGCTCGACCGCGCCCGCCCGGAGCAGCGGCCGCTGCTGCTCGCCGCCAAGGTCGAGGACATGCTCAACACCGTGATCCGCCAGATCGCCTTCTACCGCTTCGAGAGCCGGGTCCACGAGGAGCGCCGCCGGGAAGAGCTGACCGCCGACCGCCTGTGCGAGATCTGGCTCGACGTCCAGCGCGAGAGCCTGGGCCCGGCGATCCGGCTCGGCGGGGATTACCGGTATTACTGGTCCTATATCCCGCACTTCGTCCATTCGCCGTTCTACGTCTATGCCTACGCCTTCGGGGATTGCCTGGTGAACGCGCTCTATGCGGTCTTCGAGGGCGGCGCGCCCGGTTTCGCGGAGAACTACCTCCGGATGCTCGAGGCCGGCGGCACGCTGCGCCACCGCGAGCTGCTGGCGCCGTTCGGGCTCGACGCCGGGGAGCCGTCGTTCTGGGCGCGCGGGCTGGCGGTGATCGAGGGGATGATCGACGAGCTGGAGGACGCCGCGTGAGGCGGCCGCCGGAACGCCGCGCCGAAGACAACCGGCTGACCGGGCGGGTCCGGCGCTATGGCCGGGTCGGCAGGGCGGTGGGCGGCATCGCGGCCCGCGTGGCGGGCGAGCGCTATCTCGGCATGGAGATGGACCGGGAACGCAGCGCCGAGGAGCTGAGACGGGCGCTCGGCGGCCTCAAGGGGCCGCTGATGAAGGTCGCCCAGATCATGTCCACCGTCCCCGACATCCTGCCCCGGGAATATTCCGAGGAGCTGGGCGAGCTGCAGGCCAACGCGCCGCCGATGGGCTGGCTGTTCGTCAGGCGCCGCATGGCGGCCGAGCTCGGCGCCGGCTGGGAAAAGCGCTTTGCGAGCTTCGAGCGCCAGGCGGCCGCGGCCGCGTCGCTCGGCCAGGTGCACCGCGCGGTGGGCAAGGACGGGAGCGATCTCGCCTGCAAGCTGCAATACCCGGACATGGCCTCGGCGGTCGAGGCCGACCTCCGCCAGCTCCGCATCGTGCTGGCGATCTACCGGCGCTACGACAAGGCAGTCGACCCGCGCGAGATCCATGCCGAGCTTTCGGCCAGGCTGCGCGAGGAGGTCGATTACCAGCGCGAGCTGCGCCATATCCGGCTCTACCGCCTGATGCACGCGGACGAAGAGGCGGTGCACGTCCCCGACCCGGTGCCCGCGCTCTCGACCCGGCGTCTGTTGACCATGACCTGGCTGGAGGGGCGCCGGCTGCTGGAGCTGGCCGGCGAGGATCTGGCGGCGCGGAACCGGGTCGCCCACAACATGTTCCGCGCCTGGTACGTGCCGTTCTACTACTACGGCGTCATCCACGGCGATCCGCATCTCGGCAACTACACCGTGCGGCCGGACTTCTCGGTGAACCTGCTCGATTTCGGCTGCATCCGGGTCTTCCCGCCGAGCTTCGTCAAGGGCGGGATCGACCTCTACCACGCGATAGACCGGGACGACCGCGCGCTCGCGGTGCACGCCTATGAGGGCTGGGGGTTCACCGGGCTGTCGAACGAGATGATCGACACCCTGAACCTCTGGGCGTCGTTCCTCTACGCGCCGCTGCTCGAGGACAGGCCGCGCCCGATCGAGGGCTCCAACAGCCGGGTCTACGGCGCCGAGGTGGCCGGCAAGGTGCATCGCGAGCTGCGCCGCCTCGGCGGGGTGCGCCCGCCGCGCGAGTTCGTGCTGATGGACCGCGCGGCGATCGGGCTCGGCTCGGTCTTCATGCATCTCAGGGCCGAGATCAACTGGCACCGGCTGTTCCACGACCTGATCGCGGATTTCGACGCCGGGGCGCTCGAGAAACGCCAGGCGGGCGCGATGGAGAAGGCGGGCGTGCCGCCGCCCGGCTAACGGAGCGCGCCGACCACGCGGCGGATCGCGCCGGTCAGCAGGTCGAGCTCGTCCGGCGATATCGTCAGCGGCGGCATGAGATAGACCACGTTTTCCAGCGGGCGGATCCACGCGCCTTCCTCGACGAAGCGCATCCGCATGCCGGCGAGGTCGTCGATCCGGTCGAGCTCGACGACGCCGACCGCGCCCAGCACCCGCACGTCGACCACCCGGCGCATCGACCGGCAGGGTTCGAGCGAGTCCCGGAGACGGGCCTCGATCCGGCGCGCCTGTTCCAGCCTGGGCTCGCGCTCGAACAGGTCGAGCGAAGCGTTGGCCGCGGCGCAGCCCAGCGGGTTCGCCATGAAGGTCGGGCCGTGCATCAGCGCCCGCTCCGGGTCGTCGCTGTCGAAGGCGGAAAACACCCGCCCGCTGGCGACCGTCGCCGCGAGCCCCGTCGTGCCGCCGGTGAGGGCCTTGGACAGGCAGACGATGTCGGGCGCGATGCCCGCCTGTTCGAAGGCGAACATCGTGCCGGTGCGCCCGAACCCGGTCGCCACCTCGTCGAGGATCAGGAGCTGGCCGTGGCGCCGGCAGGCCTCGGCAATCGTCGCGAGCGTCTCCGGCGGGTGAAGCCGCATGCCGCCCGCCGCCTGGAGCAGCGGCTCGACCACCACGGCGGCGATCTCGTCCGCGTGCCGCGCGACCGCGCTCTCGAACGCCGCGGCGGCGCCGCGGGCGAGCGGCAGGTCGAGCACGATCTGCGGCGCCACGTAGCCGCCCAGCAGCCGGTGCATGCCGTCCTCGGGATCGCACACCGCCATCGCGCCCAGCGTGTCGCCGTGATAGGCGCCGCGAAAGCAGACGAAGCGCCCGCGCCCGTCGATTCCCCGGTTGCGCCAGTACTGGATCGCCATCTTGAGCGCGATCTCGACCGAGACCGAGCCCGAGTCGCTGAAGAAGACATGGTCGAGGCCGGAACCCAGCAGTGCCGTCAGCCGGCGGGCGAGCCGCGTCGCCGGCTCGTGCACCATGCCGCCGAACATCACATGCGGCATCCGGCGGAGCTGCGCCTCCATCGCGCCCAGGATGTGGGGATGGTTGTAGCCGTGGCACGCCGTCCACCAGGACGCGATGCCGTCGACGAGCTCGCGCCCGTCGGCGAGGCGGATGCGCGCGCCTTGCGTGCCCGCCGCCTCCAGCGGCGGCCTCACGCCCTTCATCGGGGTGTAGGGGAACCAGAGCTTCCCCGGCGTCTCAGCCACCGTGGCCGGCCGATTCCATCGCCTCGATCCCGAGCCGGTCGAACAGGCCCAGATCCTCGCCGACCGCCGGGTTGGGTGTGGTCAGCAGGCGTTCGCCGTGGAAGATCGAGTTGGCCCCGGCGAGGAAGCAGAGCGCCTGGGTGGCGTCGTCCATCTCCAGCCGCCCGGCCGACAGCCGGATCATCGAGCGCGGCATCATGATCCGCGCCGCGGCGACGGTGCGGACGAATTCGAGCGGGTCCAGCGGGGCCGCATCGGCGAGCGGCGTGCCGGGCACCGCGACGAGGCCGTTGATCGGCACGCTCTCCGGCGGCTCGGGCATGCTCGCCAGCGCGACCAGCATGTCGGCCCGGTCGCCGCGGCTCTCGCCCATGCCCACGATGCCGCCGCAGCAGACCGCGATACCCGCCGCGCGCACTTTGGCGAGCGTGTCCAGCCGGTCGGCATAGCGCCTCGTGGTGACGATCTCGCCGTAATAGGATTCCGAGGTGTCGATATTGTGGTTGTAGTAGTCGAGCCCGGCGGCGCGCAGCCGCTCCGCCTGGCCCGGCGCGAGCAGGCCCAGCGTGGCGCAGGTCTCGAGCCCGATATCCCTGACGCCCGCGACCATCGCCTCGACCGCGCCGAGATCGCGGTCGTTGGGCCCGCGCCAGGCCGCCCCCATGCAGAACCGCGTCGCGCCCGCCGCCTTCGCCGCGCGGGCGGCGTCGAGAACCTCCGCCAGCGACATCAGGCGCTCATTGGCGATTCCGGTGTCGAAATGGGCGCTTTGCGGGCAATAGGCGCAGTTCTCCGGGCAGCCGCCGGTCTTGATGCTGAGCAGGGTGGAGACCTGGACCCGGTTGGGGTCGAAGTGACGGCGATGGATCGCCTGCGCCTCGAAGATCAGGTCGTTGAAGGGGCGTGAGAGCAGCGCCAGCGCGCTCTCCCGCGTCCAGGCGGCGGTCTGGGACATGGTGCGGACTATAGTGCCGCGCCGGAAACGGCGCCAGCGCGGAACGGGCCGCTGAGAGCGGCCCGCGTGTCAGCCAGACGAGCGTTGCGGGCTAGTAGCCCTCGCGCTCCAGGCGTTTTCTCTCGAGCTTGCGTGCGCGGCGGATCGCCTCCGCCTTTTCCCGCGCCCGTCTTTCGGACGGTTTCTCGTATGAGCGCCGCATCTTCATCTCGCGGAAGATGCCCTCGCGCTGCATCTTCTTCTTGAGCGCCCTCAGCGCCTGATCGACATCGTTGTCGCGTACCAGAACTTCCACGGTTTCGCCGTCTCCAACGTCGTTTCGGTCCGTGCCGGGCGGACCGGTCCGCCCATCTCCCCCATACATAGCACGGCAGGGCGTGGGCTAGGAGGAAAAATACTGGGCGAGGCCGAGGGCGGCATCCGAGGGATCGGCGATGATCGCGAAGCGGCCGATACCCGGCACGTCCATCGGCTCCATGACGATCCTGCCGCCGAGTTCGCGGCACCGCGCGCAGGCGGCATCGACATCCTCGACCGTGAGATAGGCCATCCAGTGGGAGGGCACGTCCTTGAGCCCGAGCGATTGCATCGACATCATCCCGCCGACCGGCCGGTCGCCCTGCTTGAAGAAGGTGTAGACGCCGCCATCCTCCATCGGGTTGGTATCGGTGGTCCAGCCCGTCAGTTGGGTGAAGAACGCCTCGCAGGCTTCGGTGTCGTCGGTCACCAGCTCGTTCCAGCCGAACGTGCCGGGCGTCATCGGCGGGGTGTCGGTCATCGCGTGCTCCATCGTTTGCCGTCGGGCGCCGGATCATAGCGGGTTTGCCCGGCGAACGGTTTGACACCCGAATCGCCCGCCGATAGGTAAGCGCCGACATGCGCATCGTCCGCCATCCGTCCAGCCTGCCCGAGAGCGCCCGCGGCGCCGCGGTGACGATCGGCAATTTCGACGGCGTCCATCGCGGCCACGCGGCGGTCGTCGGCGTCGTTGCCGACGCCGCGCGCCGCCTCGAAGCGCCGCTCGCCGTGGTCACCTTCGAGCCGCATCCGCGGCGCTTCTTCCGGCCCGACGATCCGCCGTTCCAGCTGACCCCGCTGAGATCCAAGGCGCGCCGCTTCGAATCCCTCGGCGTCGATACCCTGCTGGTGCTGCGTTTCGATGCGGCCATGGCGCGGGTCCCGCCCGAGGCGTTCATCGACGAGGTCCTGGCGACGGGCCTCGCCGCGCGCCATCTCGCGATCGGCTACGATTTCGTGTTCGGCCACGACCGGCGCGGCAATGTCGGGACGCTGGAGCGCTGGGCGCGGGACGCGGGCGTCGGGTTCGAGATCGTCGAGCCGGTCAGCGGCTGGGGCGAGACGGTGTTCTCCTCGACGAATATCCGCGCCTGCCTGCGCGACGGAAAGCCGGGCGCGGCGGCGGTCCAGCTCGGCCGCTGCTGGGAGATCGAGGGCCGCGTGCGCCAGGGCGACAGGCGCGGCCGGCTGCTCGGCTTTCCCACCGCCAACCTGGCGCTGGCCGACACCGTCCGCCCGGCGCTCGGGGTCTACGCCGTCTGGGCCGGGATCGAGGAAGACGGAGCGACGGTGTGGCGTCCCGGCTGCGCCAATCTCGGCATCCGCCCGACGATCGGCGGCAGCGTGGTCGGCCTCGAGACCCATGTCTTCGATTTCGACCGCGACATCTATGGCCGCTTGCTGAGGGTCGCGCTGGTCGAGTATATCCGGCCCGAGCGCAAGTTCGACGGGCTGCCCCAGCTGCGCGACCAGATCGCGCGGGACAGCCTGGCCGCACGCGAGCTTCTCGCTGCCATCGGATCCGGCGACCCCAGGGCCCCGCAATGACCACCGATTACCGCGCGACCGTGTTCCTGCCCAAGACCGCGTTCGGCATGCGCGCCAGGCTGCCCCGGCGCGAACCGGAGATCCTCGATCGCTGGCAGCGCGACAACCTCTTCGCCCGCCTGCGCGATGCCGCCGCGGGCCGCGAGAAGTTCATCCTCCATGACGGGCCGCCCTACGCCAACGGCCATCTCCATATCGGCCACGCCCTCAACAAGATCCTCAAGGACGTCATCAACCGGTCGCAGCAGATGCTCGGGCGCGACGCCAACTACGTCCCGGGCTGGGACTGCCACGGGCTGCCGATCGAATGGACGATCGAGGAAAAATACCGCGCCGACGGCCGCGACAAGGACGAGGTGCCGCTGATCGAGTTCCGCCGCGAGTGCCGCGAGTTCGCCGCGCACTGGATCGAGGTGCAGCGCGAGGAGTTCGAGCGCCTCGGCGTGCTCGGCGACTGGGACAACCCCTACACCACGATGTCCTACGACGCCGAGGCGCAGATCGTCCGCGAGCTCGGCAAGTTCCTGATGAACGGCGGGCTCTATCTCGGCGCCAAGCCGGTGCTCTGGTCGGTGGTCGAGAAGACCGCGCTGGCCGAGGCCGAGGTCGAATATCTCGACCACGAATCCACCACCGTCCATGTGCGCTTCCCGGTGGCCCGACCGAGTTGCGAGGCGCTGGCCGGCGCGTGCGCCGTGATCTGGACGACGACGCCCTGGACCATCCCGGGCAACCGCGCGATCGCTTTCGGCGAGGACATCGACTACGCGGTCTACGAGGTGACGGAGGTCGCCGGCGACAGCCTCGCCGTCCCCGGCGAACGGGTTCTGCTCGCCCGGTCGCTGAGCGCCGAGGCGTTCGGCGAGACCGGCGTTACCGGCTGGAAGAAGGTCGCCGATCTCACCGGCCGCGATCTGGCGGGAACCGTGTGCCGTCATCCGCTCGACGGCCAGGGCTACGATTTCGACGTGCCGCTGCTGCCGGGCGGACACGTGACCGTCGAGCAGGGCACCGGCCTGGTCCACACCGCGCCCGGCCACGGCAGCGAGGATTTCGAAATCGGCCAGACGCACGGGCTCGAAATCCCGCGCACCATCGGCGACGACGGCGTGTTCTACGACCATGTCCCCCTGTTCGCCGGGCAGCATGTCTACAAGGTGGACGGCGCGGTGGCCGACGCGATCGCCGGGGCCGGCAAGCTCATGGCGCGCGGCCGGCTGGTCCACTCCTACCCGCATTCCTGGCGCTCGAAAAAGCCGCTGATCTTCCGCAACACGCCGCAATGGTTCATCGGCATGGCGGAGAACGAGCTGCGGCAAAAGGCGCTCGACGCCATCGCGCGTACCGCCTTCTATCCCGAGACCGGGCGCAACCGCCTCGCCGGCATGATCGCCGCCCGTCCCGACTGGTGCGTTTCGCGCCAGCGCGCCTGGGGGGTGCCGATCACCGTGTTCGTCGACAAGAGGACCGGCGAGCCGCTGCGCGACGAGGCGGTGCTGGAACGCGTCGTTGCGGCGGTCGCCGAGGAAGGCGCGGATGCCTGGTTCGAGAGCCCGCCCGGGCGTTTCCTCGCGCCCGACCACGATCCCGCCGATTACGAGCAGGTCACCGACATTCTCGACGTGTGGTTCGATTCGGGCGCCACCCACAGCTTCACGCTGGAGACCCGCGCGGATCTCGCCTGGCCGGCCTCGCTCTATCTCGAAGGCTCGGACCAGCATCGCGGCTGGTTCCACTCCTCGCTGCTCGAAGCCTGCGGCACGCGGGGCACCGCGCCCTATGAGGGCGTGCTCACGCACGGCTTCGTGCTCGACGAGCAGGGCCGCAAGATGTCGAAATCGCTCGGCAACGTGGTCGCTCCGCAGGAGGTCATCGCCAGGTTCGGCGCCGACATCCTGCGGCTCTGGGTGGTGGCGTCCGACTACTCGGCCGATCTCCGTATCGGGGCGCACATCATCGACCAGAATGTCGAGGCCTATCGGCGGATCCGCAACACGCTGCGCTACATGCTCGGCAACCTCGCCGATTTCGACGAAGCCGAACGGGTGCCGCCCGGGGAGATGCCGGAGCTCGAACGCTGGGTGCTGCACCGCCTGCACGGGCTCGACCGCGAGGTGCGCGCGGGCTTCGGCGCATTCGACTTCCACCCGCTATTCGCCGCGCTGCACAATTTCTGCGCGGTCGAGCTGTCGGCCTTCTATTTCGACATCCGCAAGGACGCGCTCTATTGCGGCCGCCGCGACGATCCGGTCCGCCGCGCGGCGAGGACGGTGCTCGACGCCGTGTTTTCCTGCCTGACCGCCTGGCTCGCGCCGATCCTCTGCTTCACCGCGGAGGAGGCCTGGCTCACCCGCTTCGGCGCCGACGCCGACAGCGTGCATCTCCGCCTGTTCCCCGACATCCCGGAGAGCTGGCGGGCGGACGAAATCGCCGGGCGCTGGCAGACGGTGCGCGACGTCCGCCGCGTCGTCACCGGCGCGCTCGAACGCGAACGGGCCGAGAAGCGCATCGGCTCGAGCCTTCAGGCGCATCCCGAGATCTTCGTCGATCCGCAGACCGCGACCGCGCTGGAGGGGATCGCCTTCGACGAGATCGCCATCACCTCCGACGCGACGCTCGCCGCCGGCCCGGTTCCGCCGGGCGCGTTCGCCCTGCCCGAAATCCCCGGAATCGGCGTCGTCGTCCGCCACGCCGCCGGGCGGAAATGCGAGCGCTGCTGGAAGGTTTTGCCGGAGGTCGGGGGGCTGCCCGACCATCCCGACATCTGTCTGCGCTGCGCCGACGCGGTGGGTCAGTTCGGCGCCGCCGCCGAGTAGATCCCGTGCCCAATCCCAGGCTGCGGACCGGGCTGTCGATCGTGGCGGCGGTCGCGCTCGCCGATCAGGCCACCAAATGGATCGTGACGGGCTGGCTCGAGGAGGCGGGGCGCGGCCTGCCGGTGACCGGGTTCTTCAATTTCGTTCTGGTCCACAACCGGGGCGCGAGCTTCGGCATGTTCCAGACCGACTCGCCGTGGGGGCCGTGGCTTCTCGCCGCCTTCACCTTCGTCGTCATCGCCGGATTGCTGGTCTGGATGGCCCGCACCCCGGAGCCCGGCCTCACGGTGGCGCTGGGCCTGATAATCGGCGGTGCCGCGGGCAACGGGGCCGACCGGATCGCCCACGGCCACGTGATCGATTTCCTCGACTTCCACGTCGCCGGGTACCATTGGCCGGCATTCAACCTCGCCGATAGCGCGATCACCATTGGCGTCGCGATCGTCCTCTACGGGAGCTTGATCGGCGGGCGGAGTGGCCGTACCGTATCCGGCCCAAGGGGAGGGTCGACGTGAGGTATCTTCGATGAGGCTGCAACGCGCATTCGGCGCCGTTCTGGCGGCGGGCGTTCTGGCCGGGGTAGCGGGATGCGGCGAAGAGACGCGCCAGCGCATCGGTCTCGGGAACCAGCCGCCGGACGAGTTCGCGGTCGCCACCCGCGCACCGCTGGCGCTGCCCCCCGACTACGCGCTTCGTCCGCCGGCGCCCGGTGCCAGGCGGCCGCAGGAGGCCGAGATCAGGGATCAGGTCCGCGAAACGCTGATCCGCAGCGCGGCGACCGGCGAGGCGCCCGCGGGCGAGGCCTCGCCGGCGGAAAACGCGCTGCTGATGCGGTTGGGCGCCACCGGAACGGATTCCGGAATCCGCGCCAAGGTCGACGCCGAATCCGAGGCGCTGGCGGACGCCCGGACCGGGTTGATCGACAAGATCGTGTTCTGGCGCAACCCCGATCCGCCCGGCGAGGTGGTCGATGCGAAACAGGAGGCGCAGCGCCTGAAGTCGAACGCGGCGCTCGGCAAGCCGCCGGCCGCCGGCGCCACGCCGATGATCGAGCGCCGGGAGCGCGGCTTCCTCGAGGGCCTGCTCAACTGAACGCCCGTCGCCGCGGCGTCCTTGCCGCCCTGCTGGCGGCGGCGTTCGCCCATCTCCCAGCCGAAGCCGGGGTGTTCGACCCCGGCACCTTCACCCTCGACAACGGGCTCCAGGTTGTCGTGGTCGAGAACGCGCGCGCACCGATCGTCGTCCATGCGTTGTGGTACAGGGTCGGCGCCGCCGACGAGCCCCCCGGCAAGTCCGGCATCGCCCATTTCCTGGAACATCTGATGTTCAAGGGCACGCCGTCGGTACCCTCCGGCGCGTTCTCCAGGATCGTCGCCGAGAATGGCGGTTCCGACAACGCCTTCACCAGCCAGGACTACACCGCCTATGTCCAGCGCGTCGCCAGCGACAAGCTCGAGCTCGTCATGCGGATGGAAGCCGACCGCATGGTCAATCTGCGGCTGACCGAGGAAAAGGCGACGCCGGAACGCGGCGTGGTCCGGGAGGAGCGGCGCACGCGCACCGGCAACAGCCCCGGCGCCCAGCTCTACGAGCGCCGCCGCGCGGTGACCTATCTGCGCCACCCCTACCGGATCCCGGTGATCGGCTGGAAGAGCGAGATCGACGGGCTGACCGCCCGCGATGCGCTCGCCTTCTACCGCGCCCGCTACGCCCCCAACAACGCGATCCTGATCGTCGCCGGCGACACGACCGTGGACGAGGTGCGCCGTCTCGCCCGGAAACACTACGGCCCCCTCCCCCGACGGAAGGTGCCCGAGCGCACACGAGCCGGCGAACCCGACCAGCTGGCCGCCAAGCGGGTCACGCTGAAGAGCCCCCGGGTGCATGTGCCGAGCGTCTCCATCACCTGGCGGGCGCCGAGCTTCGCCGCGGGCGAGACCCGGCACGCCTACCCGCTGCTTCTGCTCGCCGACATGCTGGGCGGCGGCAGCACCAGCCGGCTCCACCGCCGACTGGTGATCGAGGAAAAATCCGCATCGGGCGCCGCAGCCGGATATCTCGGAACCGCGCTCGACATGGGCGAGTTCACGGTGTCCGCTTCGGCGCTCGCCGGCGGAGATATCGACCGGGTCGAGGCGCTGCTGCTGGACGAGATCGCCCGCGTCGCGCAGCACGGGGTCACCGAGGCCGAGCTCCGGCGCAGCAAGCGGGCGATGCTGGCGGCGGCGATCTATGCCCGCGACGGTCTGGGTGCGGCGCCCCGCGTCATCGGCCGGGCGCTGACCACCGGCCGCACGATCGCCGATGTCGAGGCCTGGCCGGAGCGGATCGCGGCGGTCGATGCGGCGGCGGTGCGGGACGCCGCGCGGGCGGTGTTCGTCGAGCGGCGATCGGTGACCGCCGTCCTGCTTCCGGAACCGGCGGGCTAGAACGGCGATGCGACGTCATGCGCGATCCTGCATGGGGGCGGCGGTGCTTGCGCTCGCGCTCGCCTTGCCCGCGGCGGCGACCGAGATCCAGCGCGTCCGTTCGCCCGGCGGGATCGAGGGCTGGCTGGTGGAGGACCGGTCGATCCCCGTGATCAGCGTCCGCTTCGCCTTCAGGGGCGGCGGGGCGCTCGACCCCGATGGCAAGCAGGGTCTCGCCAACATGGCCGCCGCCCTGCTCGACGAAGGCGCCGGCGACCTCGACTCGCGGGCGTTCCAGGAGGCGCTCGACGACATCGTCGCCTCGCTGGGCTTCGATGCCGGGGTCGAACGATTCCATGGATCGCTCAGGACGTTGAGCGAGCATCGGGCGTCCGCCTTCGCACTGCTCGCCAAGGCGCTCGCCGCCCCCCGCTTCGACGCCGAGCCGGTGGAGCGCATCCGCCGGCAAATCGTCGCCGGGCTCGAAAGCGGCAAGGACAATCCCCGCCGGCTCGCGGGACGCGCCTGGTACCGGCTGGTGTTCGGCGACCACCCCTATGCCAGACCCCTCGCCGGAACGCCGCAATCCGTCGCCGCGGTGACGGTGGAGGATCTGCGGCGCTTCGTCCGCGAACGGCTCGTCCGCGAGGGGCTGGTCGTCGGGGTCGCGGGCGACATCTCGCCCGCCGAGCTCGGCCTGCGGCTCGACGAGGCGTTCGGCGCGCTGCCCGCATCCGGCGCGCCCGGCGCGCTCCCCGGGGTCGTGCCGAAAGGCGGCGCGCTGAAGGTGATCCAAAAGCAGGTCCCGCAAAGCGTCGTCGTCTTCGGTCAGGCCGGGCTCCGGCGCGACGATCCCGATTTCTACGCCGCCTATGTGATGAACCACATCCTCGCGGTCGGGCGGAGTTCGCGTCTCAACCGGGAAATCCGCGAGAAGCGGGGTCTCGTCTACTCGGTCTCCAGCCATCTCGCCCCGTTCGAGAAGGCCGGGCTGATCGTCGGCGGGCTCGCCACGGCGAACGCGCGGGTCGGGACGGCGCTCGACCTGCTGCGCGAAGAATGGGGGCGGATGGCGCGCGACGGGGTGAGCGAGGCGGAGCTCGTGGCCGCCAAGCGGTTTCTCAACGGCGCCTTCCCTCTCCGCCTCGATTCGACAGGGAGCATCGCCCGCATGCTGGTCGGGCTCCAGGAGAACCGGCTCGGCATCGACTATGTCGACAGGCGCTCGTCGCTGATCGGCGCGGTGACCGTCGACGACGTGCAACGGGTCGCGCGGCGCCTGCTCTCGCCCGACAAGCTCACCATCGTCGTCGCGGGCAGCCCGGAAGGCCTCGATGCCGGGCGGTAACGCCGCGCCCTCGGCGGGACCCTACGCCCAGGACTTGACCGCCTGCTTCGCCGACGCCATCGGCGCGCGCGGGCTGGACCGGCCGGCATTCGCGGAAGCCCTGGAGAAGACCGGGCCGGCTCTCGCGGCGATCCGCGCGGCGCATGAGGATGGCAGCCTTCCGCTGCTCCGCCTGCCCGGGACGCGCGGCGACCTGCCGGCACTGGCGCGGACCGCAGGGCGCTACCGCGCCCGGTTCGACCGGGTGGTGGTGCTGGGGACCGGCGGCTCGAGCCTGGGCGGGAAGACCCTCTGCGCACTGGCCGACCACGGCTTCGGCCCCCGGTCCGGCGCGCCCCGCATCGACTTCGCCGAGAACGTCGATCCCGACGGGCTGGACGCGCTGTTCGCCGCGCTCGACCTCGCTCGCACCGGCTGGCTCGCGATATCCAAGTCAGGCGAGACCGCGGAGACCCTGGCCCAGCTCCTGGTCGTCCTCGCGGCGCTGGCGGCGCGCGGGATCGACGCGGCCGACCGCGTGACCGCGCTCGCCGAGCCGGGCGACAACACGCTGCGCCGGCTCGCCGCCGCGCATGGCTTCCCGGTGCTCGATTGCGACCCCGGGATCGGCGGGCGGTACTCGGCGCTATCGGCGACCGGGCTGCTGCCGGCGACGATCGCTGGGCTGGACGCGACCGCATTCCGGGAGGGTGCCGCCGCCGCGCTCGACCCGGTGCTCGCCGGCGCGGAGCCGCAGTCGGTTCCGCCCGCCGAGGGTGCGGCGCTCGCGGTCTCGCTTCTGCGCAGAAGCGGCATCGCCCAGACCGTGCTGATGCCCTATGCGGACCGGCTGGCCGATTTCGCCCGCTGGTTCCGCCAGCTCTGGGCCGAGAGCCTCGGCAAGGACGGCGCCGGCACCACGCCGATCGACGCGCTCGGCACCATCGACCAGCACAGCCAGCTCCAGCTTTGGCTCGACGGGCCGGCGGACAAGCTGTTCACCCTGATCGTGCTGGACCGCGCCGGGACGGGGGCGCGAATCGGCGCCGCGCTCGCCGCCGACCCCGCGCTCGCCTATATTCGGGACAGGACGATCGGCGACCTGATGGCCGCCGAACAGCGGGCGACTGCCGAGGTGCTGGCGCGCAACGGGCGTCCGGTGCGCGCGATCCGGCTCTCGACGCTCGACGAAAGGGCGATGGGCGCGGTGATGATGCATTTCATGCTGGAAACCATGATCGCCGCGCATCTGCTCGGCGTCGATCCGTTCGACCAGCCGGCGGTGGAGGAGGGCAAGGCGCTGACCCGGTCCTACCTGGCGGCGGACGGGAGGGCGCCATGACCATCCGCCGCCTGCCGGCGACGCTGGTCAACCGGATCGCCGCGGGCGAGGTGGTCGAACGCCCGTCCTCGGCGGTCAAGGAGCTGGTCGAGAACGCGATCGACGCCGGCGCGGGGCGCATCGACGTGACCCTGCGCGATGGCGGCCGCAGCCTGATCGCGGTCGCCGACGACGGCTGCGGCATGACCGCGGAAGAGCTCGCGCTCGCGGTCGAACGCCACGCCACCTCGAAATTGCCGGACGACGATCTGTCGCGTATCGCGACGCTCGGCTTCCGCGGCGAGGCGCTGCCCTCGATCGGCTCGGTCAGCCGGCTCTCCATCGCCAGCCGCGCCCGGGGGGCGGAGGCGGCCAACGCGATCGAGATCGAGGGCGGGGCGATCGGCGCGGCCCGCCCCGCCGCGCTCGCCGCCGGCACCAGGGTCGAGGTGCGCGACCTGTTCTTCGCCACCCCCGCCCGGCTCAAATTCCTCAAATCGGCGCGCTCCGAGCTGCGCCACGCCACCGACGCGGTGCGCCGGCTCGCGCTTGCCGAGCCCGGAATCTCCTTCACGCTCGCCAGCGAGGACCGCACCCATCTCCGCTACGAGGCCGGCACCGGGGATCTGCTGGAGGCCGATGCCGGGCGGCTGGTGCAGGTGATGGGCGCCGATTTCGTCGACAACTCGGTCGTCGTCGAGGCCGAGCGCGAGGGGCTGACGCTCACCGGCCGCGCCGGGCTGCCCACCCTCAACCGCGGCACCGCGCAGTCGCAATTCGTCTTCGTCAACGGCCGCCCGGTACAGGACCGGCTGTTCTCGGGCGCAATCCGCGCGGCCTATACCGATCTGCTGGCCCGCGACCGGCACCCGCTTGTGGTGCTGCGCCTCGACGTGCCGCACCGGCTGGTCGACGTCAACGTGCACCCGGCCAAGACGGAGGTCCGGTTCCGCGACGCCGGGCTGGTCCGCGGGCTGATCGTGGGCGCGCTCAGGCATGCGCTGGCGGCGGCCGGGCACCGCGCGTCCTCCACCGTGGCTGCCCACACGCTCGGCAGGTTCCGGCCCGGCGCCGGCGCGCCCGTCACCGGCCATCTCGCCGAGGCGGCTTCCCGCTTCCAGGCGCCGCTGCAACCGGCCGCGGACGACTTCGCCCCCGCCGCCGCGGCGCCCGACGACGCCGCGCCGGAGGCCGGGGCGCACCCGCTCGGCGCGGCCAGGGCCCAGCTCCATGCGACCTATGTCGTCGCCCAGACCGGGGACGGGATCGTCATCGTCGACCAGCACGCGGCGCATGAGCGCATCGTCTATGAGCGCATCAAGGCGGCGGTCGGGGAGGGCGGGGCGGCGCAGCAGCAGCTCCTGATCCCCGAGGTGGTGGAGCTCGGCGAGAACGCGGCCGACCGGGTGGCGGCGCGGGCGGACGAGCTCGCCGATCTCGGCCTGGTGCTGGAACGCTTCGGGCCGCAAGCCGTGATCGTGCGCGCGGTGCCGGCCCTGCTCGGGGTCAGCGAGGCGGGCGGGCTGGTGCGCGACCTCGCCGACGAGCTCGCCGAGCACGGCACCGGGCTCGCGCTCAAGGAGCGCCTCGACGCGCTGTGCTCGACCATGGCCTGCCACGGCAGCGTGCGCGCCGGCAAGCGGCTGACGGCGGATGAGATGAACGCGCTCCTGCGCCAGATGGAAGCCACGCCCGGCGCCGGCCAGTGCAACCACGGCCGGCCGACCTATGTCGAGCTCAAGCTCGCCGACATCGAGCGCCTGTTCGGCAGGCGCTGATCCCCGACCGCGCGCGACACGCGCCCCGACATCGCCGTTTGCACCTTCGGGTCACGATCTCGTTACGAGGTCATGGCACGGGCGCGACCTCCCCCCATATGCACGAGACCGAAACGAAGGGCCGAGTCGGGGAGCCTCCGGCGGCTGAGCCGAGGAGGCCGAGCCCCGGGGCCGAGTCCGGCGCGCATGTCAGGGGGTCTCTTGCTGTTGATCAGCGTGGCCATTGTGATCGCGATGGGGATCGGCTCGATCCTCGGCATTGTGGCCTGGTGCCAGGCCGGTCGTTTGTCGGAGGAGCTGGACTCCCTCAAGCGGGAGGTCGCCCGGCTTGCGCTTGCATCCCGGGCCCCGTCCGCGCCGCCGGAAGAGCCGACGCCCGGCAGGGTCGAGCCGGCCCCCGCCCCGCCGGTGACGCCCGAACCGGCCCGCGCAGTGCCGGCGATGCGGCGGGAGGCGCGCTGGGCACCGCCTCCCCAATCCATCGAGGAGGCGCTGACCTCGCGCTGGCTGGTCTGGGGCGGCAGCGTCGCGCTCGCCGTCGGCGGCTTCTTCCTGGTCAAGTTCTCGATCGAGCAGGGCTGGCTCGGCCCGGAGATCCGCGTCTGCCTGGGCGTGGTGCTGGGCGCGCTGCTGGCGGTCGCCGGCGAATGGCTGCGCCGCCGGCCGCTGGAGCGGGCGCTGGCGGCGATCCAGCCGTCCTACATACCGCCGGCGCTCACGGCGGCGGGCGTCTCGATCCTGTTCACCAGCATCTACGCGGCCTATGCGTTGTACGACCTGATCTCGCCCGCCGCCGCGTTCGTGTTGCTGGCCGGCGTCGCCGCCTGCGCGGTGCTGATGTCGCTGACGCACGGGCCCCTGGTCGCGGTGATCGGCCTGGTCGGCGGTTTCCTGACCCCGTGGCTGACCTCGACCGGGGAACACCGCCCGGAGATCCTGTTCCCCTATCTGCTCCTGCTGACGGCGGGATTGCTGGCGATCGTGCGCCATACCGCGCGCTGGTGGCTCGCCTGGCTCGCGCTGGCCGGCGCGACGGCCTGGCCGCTGCTCTGGTTCGCCGCCTCCTGGCGGGCGGGCGATGCCTACCTCGTCGGGCCGTATCTGCTGGCCGTGGCGGCGCTGTTCTTGCTGGCGCCGTCTCGCTTCGCTCCGGATGGATCCGACAGGGACCCGCCGCACCCGCTGCAATGGGAGGCCTTCAGCGCGCCCGAACGCATCGCCGTGGTCGCGATGCTGCTGGCCGGGATGCTGATCTTCGCGCTGGTCCGCATGGACCATTACGGCGGCGTCTCCCTCGCGGTGGCCGGAGTCGCCGTCGCCGGGATGCTCGTCGCGGCCCGGCGCGAGCCCGCGTTCGATGCCTTTTCGGTCGCCGCCGCGATCCTGGTCGTGGCGATCGTCGCCTTCTGGCACCTGCCGGAAATCGTCGAAAAGCGCGCGCCGGTATGGCTGATGGAGGGTCAAGCGCGCGGGCCGATCGTGCCGCCCGGTCTGGTGACGTTTCTCGGCGTGGCCGCCTCCTATGCCCTGATCGTCGGCGCCGGCGGTTTCGCCGCGCTATGGGGCGCCGCCCGCCCGGCGCTCTGGGCGTGGGTCTCGGCGGCGACGCCGGTGCTCGTGTTCGCCATCGCCAATTGGCGCATCGAGGGGTTCGCGCCCGATTTCGGCTGGACCGCAGCGGCGCTCGCCCTGTTCGCGGCCCTGCTGCTCGCGGCCGAGCGCGTGCGGCGCCATCGCGCCCGACCCGGAATGAACGCCGCGCTCAACGCCTATGCCGCGGCTGGGGTCGCGGCGCTTTCCCTGGCCGCGGCGACGGCGCTGGAGCAGGCCTGGCTGACCGTGGCGCTGGCGGTCCAGCTGCCTGCCATCGCCTGGACCGCGGCGAAGCTCGGCCTGCCGGCGATGCGCCGCGTGGCCTTCGCGATCGCGGCGGTCGTCCTGGTGCGGCTCACGGTGAACTACCAAGTGCTGGACTATCCGATCGGCGAGATCCCCGGGCTCAACTGGCTGATCTACGGCTATGGCGGGCCGGCGGTCGCTTTTTTCGTCGCCGCGCGGATATTCCGGCGCCGGTCGGATGACGGCCTCGTCACCCTGCTGGAAGCCGGCGCGCTGGCCTTCGCCGTGCTCTTCGTCAGCCTCGAGATCCGCCATTTGATGTCGGGCGGACCGCTCGATGCGCCCCGCTACGGTTTCGCCGAGCGCTCGATCCAGACCATCGCCTGGCTGGCGGCGGCCTACGTCCTCTACACGGGACGGCCCGCCGAAGGCCGGCCGGTGGCGGTCTGGGGCTGGCGCATCCTGGCAGGGCTCGCCGCAGGCCAGGTGTTTCTGCTGCAGGTTCTCATGGACAATGTCTGGCGCGTCTCGATTTCGGTCGGGAGCCCGCCGCTCTTCAACCTGCTGCTGCTCGGCTACCTGGCGCCCGCCGGTTTCGCCCTCCTGTTCATGCGCGCGGCGCGGGCGCGCGGCGACGGCCGGTTGGCGCATTGGGCGGGCATCGCCGCGCTGGTGCTCGGCTTCGTCTGGCTCAACTCCGAGATCCGCCTCATCTTCCACGGTGGCCTGCTCGGCGGGACCACCACGAACGCCGAGCTCTACGCCTATTCGCTGGGCTGGCTCGCCTATGCCGCCATCCTGCTCGCCCTCGCGCTCAGGCAGGGCGGTGTCATGCTGCGCTACGCCTCGCTCGTCCTCGTCCTGCTCACGGCCGGCAAGGCGGTGTTCTTCGACACGGCCGCGCTGACCGGCATCTGGCGGGCGCTCTCCTTCTTCGGCGTCGGGCTGGCGGCGGTCGGCGTCGCCCATCTCTACCGCCGCTACGTGTTTCCCCCGCGGGTCGCTGCCGGCCCGACCTAGAACGGGACGCTGATCCCGTCATGCACGGCGTCGCAATCGACCAGGTCGACGCGCTTCCAGCGGATGCGGAAGGTCTCGCCGGAGCGCGCGAGCCGGTGCCAGGTGGTGCCGGCGAAGACCCGCCGCCTGTCGTGGCGGGACTCGACCATCTCGAACTTGGCGCGGACGGTCACCTCGCCTGCGCCCTCCTCCTCCACGGTGGCGTTGGCGACGATGCGGCTGGTGCGCGAGGCCGGGGTCTGGGCGTGCAGCGCCGCCTCGGCGAGGCGGCGGATGCGGGTCTCCAGCAGGCGCCGGTCGTCATAGATCAGCGAGACCGACTCGCGCGGGTTCTCCTGGCCCTCCTCCAGCGGCACCCAGTACCAGCCGTCCTCGGCGAACAGCGCGAGCCAGTCCTCCCAGCGGCGCTCGTCGAGCAGCCGCGCCTCGGCGACGAGGAAGCCCGCGATCTCGTCGGGCGCCGGCCGGCTCACGGCGCCGCCATGTAGCCGAGCCAAGCGTCGTACATGTTGCGGATATAGACCTCGCTGGTCGAATCGATGCCGGCGACACCGCCCTTGCCGTCGGGCCGGTCGGTCTGGTAGCCGCGGCCGATCTCGATCCACTCGGCGCCCGCCGAGGTGACGCCCGCGCCGATCCGCCCGTAGGTCTCCAGATCGTCGGTCAGCACCGGCGAGCCCGTCCCGTTGGTGACGTTGGCGAACGCGATCGTGTCCTCGAACATCCGCGCCGGCGCGCCCTTGAGCCGGAAGGCATAGGTGTAGACCTCGGTGCGGTCGACCGCGACCGGGTGGACCACGCGGAGCTGGCGGAACTGGCTCATGAAGGAGAGGTTGGGATAGACGTTCGAGTTCCAGCGCGTCACCTCCATGATGCGCTTCGCCTCCGCCGCCCCCTTCCTCGCCTGCAGCGCGACGAGGTACTCGGCGAACAGCGGATCGCCGCTGGCGGCGACCAGCTTGTCGTCGTCGTGATAGTCGCCGAGGAAGGCGTGCCCGCCGGGATAGGTCCAGATGCCGACCTGCTCGCGCCAGAAATCGTGCGGCGCGCCGTTCTGGCGCATCTGGCGCACCGCGATCTCGCCCGCCCCGGTCGAATGCGCCGCATCGTCCTGCGCGCGCGCGGCGTCGATCGAGGACCGGTGGACGAAGACCGGGTGCGCCGCGTCGCACAGATTCTCCAGATACAGCTTCCAGTTGCCGTCATAGGCGTGCTTGAACACCCCGCCCGCGACCTCGATCTCGCCGTCCGGCGCGCGGTCGACCATGTCGTCGAAGGAGGTGGTCATAGGGCCGAGGAAGTCGGCGAGCGACGGCCCGTCCGCCGCCAGGGAGGCGAAGACGAAGCCGCGATAGCTCGCCACGCGCGCCGCCGCGACCATCGCCGTCCCCGGGTCGTCCGGGTCGAAATGGGCGGGGTAGCCGTGCCTGCGCGGCACGTGGATCAGCCGGCCGTCGGTGGCGTAGGTCCAGCCGTGATAGCAGCACTCGAACTGTCTGGCGTTGCCGGAATCCTTCGCCACCACCATGGCGCCGCGATGGGCGCACTGGTTGTGGATCACTTGGATCGAGCCGTCCTGGTGCCGCGTCATGACCATCGGGCGGCGGCCGATCCGGGTGCGCAGGTAATCGCCCGGCGCCTTCACCTGGCTCTCATGCCCGACATAGATCCAGGCGCGGGCGAAGATGCGCTCCATCTCCAGATCGAAGATCGCCGGATCGGCATAGACCCTGCGGTGCACCCGTCCCGGCCGGATCAGCCCGGCGATCTCGCTCTCTCCCGGCCCCGCCATCGCCTCCTCCCTGGCCCGCGCAGAGCGGAGACTACACCACCGCGCTTCCCCCGGAACCCCCGTGGACGCGGCGCCCGGCCCGTGCCACGCTGGGCGATCGCAAACCGCCAGGGAGGCAGGGATGGGCACCGATGTCATCGCGGTTCCCGGGACCGTGATCGAGGACAGGCTGATCGAGCCGCGCGGCCATCACGCCTGCGAGGTGAGGAAAGGCGAGGTCTACCGCATCGTCGACGTCGAGGGGCAGCAGGTGGCCGATTTCCTCTGCTTCAACCTGCATCGGCTGGAGGAGAAGCTGTCGCCGCACAACACGCTGCTGCTGAACAACCAGGTCTTCCCGGGGGTCGGCTACACGCTCTATTCCGACGAGGCCGGCGCGCTGATGACCATGACCGCCGACACCAACGGCACGCACGACATCATCGCCGGCGCCTGTTCGCGCTTCACCAACCGGTTCCGCTACGGCGTCGAGGACACGCCCAACTGCCGCGACAACTTCGCCGCCGCGCTCGCCCCCTGGGGCATCGAATGGAAGCAGATCCCTTACAACATCAACGTCTTCATGAACTGCCCGATCCAGCCTGACGGCACCTTCACCATCGAGCTGCCGAGCTCGAAGGCGGGCGATTACGTGGATTTCTCCGCCGAGACGGACGTGCTGGTGGCGATGTCGAACTGCCCGCAGGAGCGCAACAAGTGCAACGCCTTCGACCCGACCCCGATGCGGGCGATCCACTACCGCCCGGAGTGACGCCCTAGGCGGTCTCGTAGCCCGGGTTGCACTCGGCGAGGCGGGCGGCGGTCGAGCGGACGAGCACGGCGTAGGCCTGTTCGCTGCCGTCGAAGGCGCCGGCGCGCAGGCTGGCGGCGAAGGCGCGGTTGAGGGTCTCCAGATCGCCCTCCGCGCCCAGAAGCCGCGCGAGCGCCGCGCGTTCCGCCTCCTGCCACGTGTCCCCGGCGGCGAGTTCGCGCGAAGCCGTCGCCATCGCCGCGCCGACCAGGTGGGCGCGGTAGCGGTGCTCGGGCGGAAGGCCGGGGAGCAGGTCATCCATCAGCGTCGTCCGCGCGGTCTCCAGCAGGTCGGCTATGTCCGGCTTGTCACGCATCGCGCCCTCCCGGCGCCGTCAGGCGGAGGATTTCGTGTTCGAGCTCGGGGAGGCGGCGGCCGATCAGCGCGAGCTCCAGATCGGGCTCCCCGCCCGACAAATGGCGGCCGCATTGGTGGAGCGCGATCACCGCCCAGCGGACATGCGCCATCACCTCGTAGAAACGGATCTTCTCCGGGTCGATCCCGCGCCCGCTCTCCGCCTCGTATCCGGCGTAGAACGGCGCGCGGTCGGCGATCCCTCCGGCCTCCAGCGCATGCGCGCCGAAGCGCCAGCAGCGCGCGCAGAACCAGGCGACATCCTCCATCGGGTCGGCCCAGCCGGCGAACTCCCAGTCGAGGATGCCGGTGAGCCGGCCGTCCTGCACCATGTAGTTGCCGGTGCGGAAATCGTGGTGGCAGAGCACGATCTCGCCCGGTGCGACCGGGTGCGTGTCGAGCCAGCGCAGGCCCCATTCGATGACCGGGTGGGGCACCGCCTCGGCATCGAGAAAGCCGCGATAGAGCGCGATGCCGGCCGCCGCCGGGTCGGCGGGCAGCTCGCCGAGGAAGCCGAGGGCGTCGTCGGGAGGCACCACCCCGTGCAGCCTGGCGAGCTCGCGCCCGAGACGTTCGGCGAGGGAAGGGTTCGGGCCCTGCCGCACCACGCGGTTGCCGAGCGCCTCCCCCTCGACGCGGCGCATCAGGTAGAACGGGGCGCCGACGATTTCGGGATCGTCGGACCGCCAGAGCGGTTCCGGCACCGTCATCCCGACCGAGCGGGCGCGTTCCAGACAGGCGAACTGGTTGGCGACCGGCTGGCTCAGCGGGACCGAGGATTTCGCCTCGGTCCTCAATACCAGCGCGTGCGACCCGGCATGCGGGCCGCCGGCGATCTCGACGTCGAGCGCCCGGTTCTCCTGGATCGCGCCGCCGGCCAGGCGCTTCTCGTTGGCGATCGTGACGGTATCCGCGCCGGCCTCCTCCCGGATGAACGCGGCGAGGCGCCCGCTCACGGCCAGCTCCAGAAATCGACCCCCTCTTCGAGCAGGAAGCGGGACAGCACCATCTTGTGGACCTCCGACGCCCCGTCGACCAGCCGCGCCTGGCGGGCGTAGCGGTACATCCATTCGAGCTTGGTGTCCTTGGAATAGCCGCGCGCGCCGAGCAGCTGGATCGCGGTGTCGACCGCCTTGTGCAGCGCCTCGGAGACCACGACCTTGGCCATCGAGACCTCCTTGCGCGCGAAATCGCCTTCGTCCAGCCGCGCCGCCGCCCGCATGGTCAGCAGCCGGCCGATATCGACCTGCATCGCCGCCTCGCCCAGCATCCACTGCACGCCCTCGTGGTCGGCGAGCCTGGCGCCGAAGCTCTCGCGCTCGCGGACATAGGCGAAGGTCTCTTCCAGCGCGCGCTTGGCCATCCCGGTCCAGCGCATGCAGTGGGTGAGCCTGGCCGTCCCGAGCCGGATCTGGGTGAGCTTGAGCCCGTCGCCCACCTCCATCAGCCGGTTCCCGTCGGGTATCTCCATGCCATCGAAGCGGACCTCGCAATGCCCGCCATGCTCCTCCGGGCCCATGATCGGGATGCGCCGGACGATCTCGAAGCCGGGCTGGCCGGCATCGAACAGGAAGGCCGTGAGCCCGCGCCGCCGGTCGTCCGAGGTCTTCGCGATCAGGATGAAATGCTGCGCCACGCCGGCGCCGGTGATGAACCACTTGTGCCCGTCGATTACCCAGCGGTCGCCCTCGCGCGTGGCCGTGGTCAGCATCGCCGCGGGGTCGGAGCCCGAGCCCGGCATCGGCTCGGTCATCGCGAAGGAGGATCGCACCTCGCCGTCGACGATCGGCTGCAGCCAGCGCTCCTTCTGCGCCCCGGTCGCGACCTTTTCCAGCACCATCATGTTGCCGTCGTCGGGGGCGGCCGAGTTGAAGCAGACCGGGCCGTAGATCGAGCGGTTCATCTCCTCGTAGCAGGCCGCCATGCCGATCACCGGCAGGCCCTGCCCGCCGCGCGACTTCGGCATCTGGAGCGCCCAGAGCCCCGCCGCCTTGACCCTGGCGCGGACGGTTTCCAGCACGTCGTCGCGCAGATTCTCGTGTTCGTCGGCGTTCGCCGGATCGCGCTCCAGCGGCAGGATATGCTCTTCCACGAAGCCGCGGACGCGTCTCCGATAGTCGTCGAGCTCGGGCGGCAGGGTGAAGTCCATGGCGCGTTATAGCGCGTCGGGCAGGATGAAATCCCGCATCGCGTCCAGCGTCTCGTTGGGCCGCTCGGCGAGCATCATGTGGCCGCACCCCTTCAGCACCACGTGGCGCGCATCGGGGATCGTGCGGGCGAGCGCGAGCCCGCCCTTCATCGGTGTCATCATGTCCCGCTCGCCCAGGATCAGCAGCGTTGCCGCCTCCACCCGGCGGGCGCGCGCCTCGCCGTCCGCGAACCCCGCGCAGGCCGCGAGCCCGGCCGCCAGCACCCCGTCCTCCGCGCTCTCCAGCAGCCGCTGCCCGCCGCCGTTCATCCACAGGCCCGGGCTGCGGTGCCCGCCGATCTGGGAGTCCCGGCTGAGCCCCCAATAGGTGATCAGGTCGATCGCCTTGTGGTCGTTGCGCCGGGCCGCATCCAGCAGGTCGTCATGCACCGGCATCGCCGGCGAGGGGCCGAGCAGGATCAGCTTCTCCGTCCTCCCGGGCTCGGCGGCGGCGGCCGACAGCGCGATCAGCGCGCCCATGCTGTGCCCCGCCAGCACCGCGCGGTCGAGCCCGATCGCGTCGCGCGCCCGGCCGAGCCAGGCCGCCATGTCGTCGATCGACGCCGGCGGCTCGCCCGCCGACCGCCCGTGGCCCGGCAGGTCGATCGCGGCGACGGAATACCCGTGATGCGCGAAGTGGCGCGCCGGCAGGTGCCACACCGAATGGTCGTTGGCCGCGCCGTGGACGAACAGTATGGCCGGGCGCGCGGCATCGAACGCCCGCCCGCCGGTGGCCGCGAAGGTCGTCTTCCCGTCGACGAGGAACTCCATCCGCCTACTCCGCCGCGCGCGGCGCAACCGCGCGCGCCGCCGCCCGGAGCGCCTGGTCGAGATCGCCGATCAGGTCGTCCGGGTCCTCCAGCCCGACCGAGAGCCGGACAAGACCCTCGCCGATGCCCGCCGCCTTCAGCGCCGCGGCGTCCATCTGCTGGTGCGTGGTCGAGGCCGGGTGGATCACCAGCGACTTGGCGTCGCCCACATTGGCGAGGTGGGAGAACAGGCCGAGCCGTTCGATGAACGCCCGCCCCGCCTCGCGCCCGCCGACGATCTCGAAGGAGAACACCGCGCCGCAACCCCTGGGCAGGAGCCGCCGGGCGAGGTCGCGGTCGGGGTGGCTGTCGAGTTCCGGCCAGCCGACCCACGATACCGCGCCGTGCCCGTCGAGAAAGGCGACGATCTCGCGCGTGTTTTCGACATGGCGCGCCATGCGCACCGGCAGCGTCTCCACCCCTTGGATCAGGTAGAAGGCGTTGGCCGGGCTCATCGAGGCGCCGAAATCGCGCAACCCCTCCGCGCGCGCCCGCATGACGAAGGCGCCCGGGCCGAACTCCTCCGAGAAATTGATGCCGTGATAGCCGGCATAGGGCTCGGTCAGGGTCGGGAACCTGCCCGACTCCCGCCAGTCGAAAATGCCGCCGTCGACCAGCACCCCGCCGATGGCGACCCCGTGGCCGCCGAGGAACTTGGTCGCCGAATGCAGCACGAGGTCGGCGCCGTGGTCGAACGGCCGGAACAGAGCGGGCGAGGCGAAGGTGTTGTCGATCAGGACCGGGACGCCCGCCGCGTGCGCGATGTCGGCGATGCGCGGCAGGTCCATCACCTCCAGCCCCGGATTGCCCAGCGTCTCGCCGAAGACCAGCCGGGTTTCCGGGCGGATCGCGGCCGCGAACGCCGCCGGGTCGCGCGGATCGACATAGGTCGTCGTGATGCCGAAGCGGGGCAATGTGTGGGTGAACAGGTTGTGGCTGCCGCCATAGATCGAGGCCGAGGAGACGATATGCGAGCCCGCGCCCATCAGCGTCGCCACCGCGAGATGGAGCGCGGCCTGGCCGCTCGCCGTCGCCACCGCGCCGACGCCGCCTTCGAGCGCCGCGATGCGCTCCTCGAACACCGCCGTGGTCGGGTTGGAGATGCGGGTGTAGATATGGCCCGCGCGTTCCAGGTTGAACAGCGAGGCCGCGTAGTCGGTGTCGGGGAAGACATAGGATGTGGTCTGGTAGATCGGTACAGCGCGCGCACCGGTCGCGGGATCCGGCTGCTGCCCGGCATGCAGGCTCAGCGTGTCGAATTTCGGCAGCTTGGCATCGACCATCGGCTCGTCCCTCCGCCCTTACCGGGGGCGGAGTGTATTCACCCTGATCGAATTGTCGCCCTTTTTCCGCGGCGATAGAGTGCCACCGGCAAGCGCAGCGAGGGAGGCAGTGCGATGGAAGGTCTGATGATGGGGACCCAGCTCCTGGTCTCGTCCCTGATCAGGAACGCCGCGGCCAACCACCCCGCCACCGAGGTGGTCTCGCGCAGCGTCGAGGGGCCGATCCACCGCTACGGCTATGCCGATCTCGAACGCCGCGCCAGGCGGCTCGCCAACGCGCTCCGCGAACTCGGCGTCGGCCCCTCCGAGCGGGTCGGCACGCTCGCCTGGAACACCTGGCGGCATGTCGAGATCTATTACGCGAGCTCGGGCTCGGGCGCCGTGTGCCACACCATCAACCCGCGCCTGTTCGCCGGGCAGATCGCCTATATCGTCAACCACGGCGAGGACAAGGTGCTGTTCCTCGACCTCACCTTCGTGCCGCTGGTCGAGCAGCTCGCCGATCGGTTCGAGACCGTCGAGGCCTACGTCATCATGACCGACGAGGCCCATATGCCGGAGACGAGCCTGCCCGGGGCGCTGTGCTACGAGACGCTGATGGCGAGCGCGTCGGAAGACTTCGAATGGCCCTCCTTCGACGAGAACACCGCATCCACGCTGTGCTACTCCTCGGGCACCACCGGCAACCCGAAGGGCGTGCTCTACAGCCACCGCTCGACCGTCCTGCACGCGATGTCGGCGGCGCTGCCCGACGTGATCAACGTCGCCGCGACCGACACCACCATGCCGGTGGTGCCGATGTTCCACGTCAACGCCTGGGGCTTTCCCTATTTCACCGCGATGATGGGGGCGAAGCTGGTGCTGCCCGGCCCGCTCGCCGACGGCGCCTCGATCTACCAGATGCTGGAGACCGAACGGGTGACCATCTCGGCCGGGGTGCCGACGGTGTGGCTCGGCCTGCTGCAATATCTCCAGGAATCGGGCAAGACGCTCTCGACCGTAAAGCGGCTGGTGATCGGCGGCTCGGCGGTGCCCAGGGCGATGATCGAAGCCTTCCTCACCCGCCACGGGGTCGAGGTGCGCCATGCCTGGGGCATGACCGAGATGTCGCCGCTCGGCACCATCAACAGCCCGACCCACGGGACCGGGGACGAGACGCCCGAGCAGTTCTGCGACCGTCAGGTCAAGCAGGGCCGCGTCTTCTTCGGCGTCGAGATGAAGATCGTCGACGACGACGACAACGAGCTGCCCGAGGACGGCGTCGCCTTCGGCATGCTCAAGGTGCGCGGGCCGTGGGTGTGCCGGTCCTATTACCGGGAGAGCGGGTCCGACACCCATGACGACAAGGGCTGGTTCGCCACCGGCGACGTCGCCACCATCGATCCCCGGCGCAACATGCAGGTCACCGACCGGTCGAAGGACGTGATCAAGTCGGGCGGCGAGTGGATCTCCTCGATCGAGCTGGAGAACATCGCCGTCGGCCATCCCGAGATCGCCGAGGCCGCCTCGATCGGCGTCCGTCATCCGAGATGGGACGAACGCCCCCTCCTGGTGGCGGTCAGGCGCGAGGGCTCCGAACTCACCCGCGAGGCGCTGCTCGCCTATTTCGACGGCAAGGTGGCGCGCTGGTGGGTGCCCGACGACGTGGTGTTCGTCGACGAGCTGCCCCATACCGCGACCGGCAAGCTGTTGAAGATGCAGCTCCGCGAGGAGTACAAGGACCACGTCCTGCCGACGGCGTGAGGCGATCCCCCGCTAACCCGCCCCGCGAGCCGCCGCGAAGCGGGCGTCGCGCCAGGCGAGGGCCGCGCGCAGCCCGTCCCGGCGGGCGATATCGAGGAAGGCGCGCTTGTCGGGCGAGCCCTCCGCTTCGATGTGCAGGTCGATGTCGAGCGCCATTTCCAGCGCCTCGCCCATCCCCATCAGCTCCATCGAGCGGTTCACCGCGAGCTTTGTCTGGCGCACCAGGTTCGGGTCGATGACGGCGATCTCGCGCGCTATCGCCAGCGCGCTCTCGAGCTCCTCGCCCGTCGGCACGACCCGGTTGACCAGCCCCATCTCATAGGCCCGCCGGGCCGGGATCCGGTCGGCGCCGGTGAAGAAGATTTCCTTTGCCAGCTTCGGGCCGGCGAGCCACGGCAGCAGCATGACCACGATGCCGGCGCCGAATTTCAGCTCCGGCTCGCCGAACACCGCGTCTTCGCCGGCGATGGTGATGTCGCAGGCGCAGGCGAGCTCGAACCCGCTGGCCAGCGCCGGACCCTGCACCGCGGCGATCGACGGCTTGCCCAGATGCCAGAACCGCATCACCGCGTCGAAATCCTGCCGCAATACCGCCCGCCAGCCGGCGACGCCCTCGGGCGGGTTCTCGGCCTGCTCCTTCAGGTCGAAGCCGGAGGAAAAGGCGGTGCCGGCGCCGGTCAGCACGACGACGCGGACGCCCTCGTCGGCTTCGACCTCGGCGCATGCTCTCGTCATCTCGTCCAGCAGCGGCCGGTGCATCGCGTTGGCCCGCGCCGGGCGGTTGAGCGTGATGAGGGCCACGTCTTCCCGCCGTTCGAGGATCAGGTGCCGGTACGCCACGGTCTCGCCCCCTCGCTTGCGCCCGCGTCACCCGGGTGGGACACTCCCGCGCCGGTGTCGCGGCTTCCACGGGACTATAGCAGTGGCCAGGGAACGTGCGGTTCCGGGCGCGCTGGCGGCGCGACTCCTCGAGGCGTGCCGCGCCTACCCGTGCCGGACCGCGCTCGATGACGGGGCCGAGGCTTTCAGCTACGCCGATCTGCGGGCCGGGGCCGATACGCTGGCCGGTGAATTGCGGGCGGCAGGTATCGCGCCGCACGAGCCCGTCGCCGTCGCGACCTCGAACCGGGCGCGCGACGTGGTCGCCCTCCTCGCGGTCTGGCTGGCGGGCGGCGTGGCGGCGCCGGTTCATCGGAATTCGGTGGAAATATCGGCCGCGGGGGTGCTGCGCAAGATCGGCGCGCGCATCGTCGTCAACGCCAGCCCGCAGCTTGCCGCGCCCGCCTCGCTGCAGGCCCCGGCCGCCGTTCGGCTGCTCCGTCGCGAGCCGCCGCCGGCCCGTCCGTTGCTGGAAGGCGCGGGCTTCATCCTGTTTTCTTCCGGCACCACCGGCGAGCCCAAGGCCATGGTGGTGGGTCACCGGCGATTTTCCGCCAAGCTCGACCGGATCGACGGCGAGATCGGCTTCGAGGACGGCACAAGGAGCCTGGTGCCGCTGCAGCTGAACTTCGCCTTCGCCCAATGGGTGGCGCAGATCACCCTGCGCCATGGCGGCACCGTCCATCTGCGCCAGCGCTTCGATGCAGCCGGTCTGCTGAGCGATCTCGCCGATGGCGGCATCAACCGGGCGCCGTTCGTGCCGACGATGCTGCGCGCGATGCTGGCGGAGATGGGCGACGCGCGGCATGGCTGGGCCGGACACATGATGTCGGGAGGCGAGGTGCTGCCGGCGGCCCTGGCCCGCCGGCTGCGCCGTGCCTGGCCGGGTGTGCGGCTCTGGGACGTGTACGGGATGACCGAGTGCGGGACCGGCGATTTCTACGTTCGACCCGATGACTACGATGCGGCCGCCGGCAGCATCGGCCGGGCCGGCAGGGGCATCGAATACCGGTTCACCGCGGACGGCGAACTCGCGCTCCGCTCGCCGTACCACATGCTCGGCTATCTCGATGCGCCCGAGCTGACCGCGGCGAGCTATGACGGGGACGGCTATTTCCTCTCCGGCGATCTGGCGCGCGAACGCGCCGACGGGTTCGTCGAGTTGATCGGCCGCACCAAGGAGCTGATCGTCCGCGGCGGCCACAAGATCTCGCCGCTCGAGGTGGAACGGCTCTATCTCGAGCACCCCGATGTCGGCACCGCGCTCGCGACCGGCGTCGGCGATGCGCGGCTCGGCGAAGCGATCCACGTGCTGATCGTCCCGCTGCCCGGCGCCGCGCCCGCCGCCGGCGAGCTGCGCGCCTGGTCCGAGGGCCGCATCGACGGCTACAAGCGCCCCGACGCCGTCCATATCGGCGACGCCCTGCCGACGGGGCGCACCGGCAAGGCGGACCGGCGCGCCCTGCGCGCGCTGATCGAGAGCGGCCGCCTGACCTAGCCGGGGTTTCCCGGCGGGCTCACGGCCTGCAGGGCCCCTCGCCGAATCCCGCCATCGCGCGGACCTCGTCGGCCGTGTGGCCGCGTTCGCGCAAGCTGCGGATCGCCAGGCTGTCGTGGCGCTTGGCGAGGCGCTGCCCCGAAGCGTCGGCGAGCAGGCGGTGGTGGCGGTATTCCGGCACATCGAGGCCGAGCAGCGCCTGGAGCAGGCGGTGAACGTGGGTCGCCTGGAACAAGTCCGCGCCACGGGTCACCAGGTTCACCCCCTGGAGGCCGTCATCGGCGGTTACCGCGAGGTGGTAGCTGGTGGGCGTGTCCTTGCGCGCCAGCACCACGTCGCCGAAGATTTCCGGCCGCGCCGCGATCCTCCCCTTCTCCCGGTCGTGCCAGGCGAGCGGGCCGGCACGCGCCACGGCCCGGCCCATGTCGAGGCGCAGCGCATGGCTCTCGCCCGCCGCGACACGCGCCGACGCGTCGCCCAGCCCGCGGCAGCTGCCGGGGTAGAGCGGCCCGTCGGGCCCGTGCGGCGCGGCGCTCGCGCGCGCGATCTCCGCCCTGATCCCGGCCCGGGTGCAGAAGCAGGGATAGACCAGCCCCATCCCGTCGAGGGCATCGAGGGCGCGGGCGTAGTCTTCCATGTGCTCCGATTGCCGCCGCACGCCGCCCTCCCAGCGCAAGCCCAGCCAGGCGAGATCCTGGTATATCGCCGCCTCGAATTCGGGCCGGCAGCGGCCGCGGTCGATGTCCTCGATGCGGAGCAGGAATCTGCCGCCTTCCCCGGCCAGCGCGTGGGCGAACAGCGCGGAATGGGCGTGGCCGAGATGCAACAGCCCGGTCGGGCTCGGCGCGAAACGGGTGACGGCGCCGCGCGTGCCGCGTTTTGCCATGGTCGGGGTTCTATGCCATAGAGCGCCGGAGATGGGTATAGCCCTCACCCGCGCGGCTTACGAAGCGGCGATCGCGGAGCTCGCCGCGCGCGACCCGGCGCTCGGCCGGGTGGTCGCGGATTACGGCCCCCCGCCGCGCTGGAAGCGGAAGCAGGGTTTCGCCACGCTGGTGCTGCTGATCCTCGAACAGCAGGTCTCGCTCGCCTCCGCCGAGGCCACCTTCGCGCGGCTCGAGGAACGCGCCGGCGCGATCGAGCCCGGCGCCATCCTCGCGCTCGGCGAGGAACGGATGAAGGAGGCCGGTCTGTCGCGCCAGAAGGCCCGCTATGTCCACGGCCTCGCCGCGGCGGCCGCGTCCGGCGGGATCGATTTCCGCAAGCTCGGCCGCGCCGCGGACGAGGCGGTGCGCGCCGCCCTGATCCCGCTCAAGGGCATCGGCGACTGGACGGTCGACATCTACCTGCTGGCTGCGCTGCAGCGCCCCGACGTGTGGCCCGCCCGCGATCTCGCCTTGCAGGAGGCGGCGCGGGCGGTGAAGGGGCTCGACGCGCGCCCCGACGAGAAGGCGATGCACGCCATCGGCGAGGCGTGGCGGCCCTGGCGGTCGGTCGCCGCGCGCATCCTCTGGCACCATTACCTCAACACCAGGCGCCGCGGCCGGGCCTGACCCGCCGCCATGGACACGGGGGAGGCCGGACTATAGGGTCCCGCGCGCCGCCTCTCCCGCCCGGCCCCGGCGGGCCGCGCCGGCCCCCCCACGGTCGTTCCGCATGCTCCTGCTTCAGCAACTGATCAACGGACTGATGCTCGGCGGGCTCTACGTGATGGTCGCCGTCGCCTTCACCCTGATCATCGGGATGCTCAACTTCCTCAACTTCACCATCCCGGCGCTGTTCATGTTCGCGGCGATGATGATGTGGGCGACGATGACGGGAAACCTGCCCTTCGGGAACGATTTCCTGCTCTCGGCATTCGGCGAACACCACATCTGGATCGCCGGAGTCGTGGTTTCGATCGTCAGTATCTGCATCGTGTCGCTGATCATCGAACGCTTCACCTACCGCTACATGAAAGCCAAGTACGGCGACGCCACCGAGCACGCCTTGCCGCTGGTCAGCTCGCTCGGTTTCCTGATCATCTTCGAGCATTTGGTGATCAGCCAGTGGGGGTCCGACCCGCTGCAGATCGAATCGCCGTTCGGCGACGCGACCTTCACCATCGGCAGCCTGATCTTCAGCATTCCGCAGATCATCAGCCTCGCCCTGTCGCTCGGCATCGTCTTCCTGCTCAGCCACATCATCCGCCGCACCAAGCTCGGCCGCGCCCTGCGCTCGATCGCCGAGCGGCCGGACACCGCGACCCTGATGGGGGTCGATGTGCTGAGGATCGTCCCGGTGGTCTATGTGATCACCGGCCTGCTCTGCGCGATCTCGGGGATCCTGTTCACCATCAATTACACCAGCATCGACGCCTATATCGGCGACACTGTGGCGACCGTGGCGATCGCCGGCATGGTGCTGGGCGGGCTCGGAAACGTCTGGGGGGCGGTGGTCGGCGGGCTTTTCGTCGGGATTCTCGAAGTCTTTTCGATCTACATCGTCGGCGCCGATTTCGTGAAGGTGCCGATCTGGGGACTGCTGCTTCTCATCCTGGTGCTGAAGCCGACCGGGCTGTTCGGCCATAGCGCGATCGGCAAGGGGAAGTTCTGAGATGAGCGGCTATGTCGAGGCCCAGCTCATCATCCTCTGCCTGAGCGTAATCTACGCCTACGCGATCTTCCTGCCGGCGGCGTCCGGGCAGCTCAATCTCGGGGCGGCGGGGTTCATCACGCTCGGCGCCTATGCCAGCGGCTGGCTGAACAATGCCGACGGGCTCGGCCTGCCGATGGGCGTGGGCATGGTGCTCGCCATGCTGTTCGTCGGCGCCATCGGCTTCGCGATCTCGCTGCCGATCCTGCGCACCAGGGGCGTCTACATGGTGCTCGCGACCTTCGCCTTCGCCGAGGTGGTGTCCGGCATCGCGATCAACATGGAGTTTCTCGGCGGGGCCGCGGGCATGCCGGTCGACGCCCACGCGCCGGTCGAGATCGTGGTCGCCGTCGCGGTCGCCGTCGTCCTGTTCTGCTTCTATTTCATGTCCACCCGGCTCGGGCTCGCGCTCCGGTCGATCCACGACGACGAGAACGTCGCTCTCCTGTTCGGCGTCGATGTCCGCACCGCCAGGGTGGTCGCGTTCACCGTCGGCGGCATGCTCGCTGGCCTCGGCGGCGCGGTCTACGGCCACCACTACAACTATGTCGAGGCGCAGACGTTCAACGTGCTGCTGAGCATCTATATCCTGCTCTACGTGCTGCTCGGCGGGACCCAGACCGCATGGGGGCCGCTGGTCGGCGCGGTCTTCTTCACCGTCATCCCCGAGATCTTCCGCCATGTCGCCATCGAGATGGGGTCGGACTGGCTCGCCGACAGCCGCTTCATCTTCTTCGGCATGTTCATCGTCCTGATGATGGTGGTCCGCCCCGAGGGCGTGGTGACCCGGACGATGCAGGACCGCTGCGCGGGCTTCCTGTCCGGCCGTCGCGGCCGCGCCAGGCGGGCGGCGGAGTAGGGCGCATGGCCGGCAACGTGCTCGCGGTCACCGGCCTGCACAAGAGCTTCGGCGGGCTCAAGGTCATCGACGAAGTCTCGTTCGACGTCGCGCGTGGCAGCCGAACCGCCCTGATCGGCCCCAACGGCGCCGGCAAGACGACGATCTTCAACCTGCTGACCGGGGTCTACCCGGTCGACGCCGGCAGCGTGGTCCTCGCCGGTTCGGACATCACCGACATCCCGTCCAAGGACCGGGTCGTCCACGGCATGTCGCGCAGCTTCCAGAACATCCGCCTGATGCCGCATTTGTCGACGGTCGAGAACGTGATGCTCGGCCAGCACGCCCGCGCGCACTCGCTCGGCCAGCTCCTGTTCCCGCTCGGCCTGGTCGCGCGCAACAGATGGCGCGCCGAGGCCGAGGCGGCGCTCGCCGAGGCCGGCCTCGACAGCTATCCCGGCGAGGTCGTCGCCAACCTTCCCTACGGGGTGCAGAAGCGCATCGAGGTGGTCCGGGCGATGATCTCGCGGCCCCAACTCCTGCTGCTCGACGAGCCGGCCGCGGGGCTCAACGACGTCGAGACCCGGCAGCTCCAGGCGCTCCTCGAACAGGTCTCCGCGATCGGGGTCACCATCCTGGTGGTGGAACACGACATGCATTTCGTCCGCAACCTCTGCGACCATGTGGTGGTGCTCAATTTCGGCCGCAAGATCTTCGAGGGCTCGCCCGAGGAGGTTCACCGTTCGCCGGTCGTCCTCGAAGCCTATCTGGGAACCGACGAACCGGGATCCGGGGAAGGGGCCGCCGGTGCTGCTTGACGCCACGGAGCTCGATGTCCGCTATGGCAGGAACCATGCCGTCAAGGCGGTCAGCGTCGGCCTCGACCAAGGCGAGATCGTCACCGTGCTCGGCGCCAACGGCGCCGGCAAGAGCTCGCTGCTCAAGGCCCTGCTCGGCACCGTGCGGGCGGACGGGACGGTGCTGTTCGACGGCACCGACATCTCCGGCTGGTCGGCGCCGAGGCGCGTCAGGGCCGGCCTGGTGATGGTTCCCGAGGGACGCCAGATCTTCGTCAGCCTGACGGTGCACGAGAACCTGCTGATGGGGGCCTGGTGCCGCAGCGACGATCCGGAGCCCGAGACGGAGGCGATCTACGAGCGCTTCCCCAACCTCGCCGAACGCCGCCACCTGCCGGCCTCGGTGCTCTCCGGCGGCGAACAGCAGATGCTGGCGATCAGCCGCGCGCTGCTCGCCCGGCCCAAGCTGATGATGCTCGACGAGCCGTCGCTCGGGCTCAGCCCGATCCTGGTCAAACAGCTTTTCGAGCTGATCCGGGACCTCAACCGCGACGGTCTTGCGATCATGCTGGTCGAACAGAACACCCGCATGGCGCTGGCGACCGCGCAGCGCGGCTATGTGCTGGAACTCGGGTCTGTCGTATTGAAGGGCCGGGCGAGCGAGATCTCCGGCGATGCACGACTCGAAGACGCGTATCTCGGCGGCAATGCCGACCGGGCAAGTCCACGATCAATCCCAGGAAAGGAAATCGAATGACAGCGTATCCGAGAAACGCCCTGCTGGGCGCGGCGGCGTTGCTCGCCGCGACGACCGCCGGCCATGTGCCGGCATTCGCGCAGAACGAGATCGTCATCGGGCTGAGCTTCGGCCGCACCGGGCTCTATTCGACGATCAACAAGACCACCGAGGTCGCCGTCGATATCGCGACCCGGGAAATCAACGCCGCGGGCGGCATCAACGGCAAGACGGTGCGGATCGTCAAGTTCGATACCGCGGGCGACCCGAAACAGGCCGTCGTCGCGGTGCGCAAATTCGCGCGCGACGACAAGGCGCTCGCCGTCATCGGCCCGTTCTCGTCGAGCGAAGCGCGCGTCGCATTCGCCGCCGGGGAGCGCGAGAAGATCGTCCAGATCCCCAACGCGTCCTCCGCGCCCAAGCTGGCCGACAAGTTCTCCTACGCGTTCCGCCTGACCGAGAGCGAGTACCTTCAGTTCCTGCGCGTCGTGAAGACGCTGAAGAAGCGCGACGCGCTGAAAAAGTCGGTGGCGATCATGTACGGCACCGACGACGTGGTCTCGAAGGCGGTCGGGCTCGCCATCATGAAGCCGATCTTCGAGAAGGAAGGCGTGAAGATCACCGGGCCGCTCGGCTTCCCGTCCAAGGCCTTCGACGTGGCGCCCCAGGTCTCCCAGCTCAAGGGCAAGAAGCTCGACTATATCGGGGTTGCGACCATCACCCCGGTCGCTATCCGGGTTCTCAAGGAGATCCGCCGCCAGGGCATCCAGACGCCGCTCATCGGCTCGCAGATCTGGGCCGATCCCGAGATCATCGAGAAATTCGGCAAGGCCGGCGACGGCTCGGTCTTCATCACCTATTTCTACTATGACCGTGACGACCGCTCGCGGACCTTTTCGAGGAAGTTCGTGGAGGCCGCCGCCAAGCTCGGCATCAAGAAGCCGTTCCCGCATCACGTCGACGTCAGCGCCTATGACACGATGTATGTGCTGAAGGCGGCGATGGAATCGGCCAAGATCACCGGCGATCCCGCGAAGCTGGCGGCGGAGCGGACGGCGATCCGCGACACCCTCGGCAAGCTCACCTATGACGGGCTGATCGGCAAGATCTGCTTCGAGAGCACCGGGGACGCCCAGCTCCCGGGCTATGTGCTGACGATGAAGGACGGGAAGTGGATCCTGCTCGACGAGCACAAGTCGCTGCCCTGCAAGGCGTAGCCCGGCGACCGACCGCTTGGCGGCCGGGCGGCGCCAGCCCCGCCCGGCCGCGGCGACCGTTCCGGAGGCGCCAGGGCCGATCTCATCGGGCTTGACGGGACTCGGGCCGCCGGATTCGCCGGTCGTGCCGGTTCATGGCCAGAGCTTGCGCGCCTCGGCCCACAGATTCTCCCTGCCGACCGAGAGATACCAGCGCTCGAACCGTCGGCGGTGTCCCTGCCAGGGCTCGCCGAGATCGGGCCGGGGGTCTTCGCTGAACGCATAGGCCATCCCCTCCGAGAACCAGCCGGGCATGCGCCACTGGCGAATGACGCCCAGCCGCTCGGCCTGAAGATGATGGATCATCTCGTGGCGCAGGATGTGGTCCCGCCAGCCGCGCGGGGCCAGCACGATGCCGGAGACCCCGACGGTGCGGGCGGCCGCGCGCTCGAACCCGAAGGACCGGAAGCACGCCCGCGAGGCGCAGAAAATCACCCGGGGCCCGGCTTCGATGTTGCCGACCGAGGCGACGACGAACGCATGCGCCCGGTCGTAGAGCGCGGCGGCCTCCGCTGCCCGCGACGTGTCGTCGGTGCAGATCAGCTCGCTCACGCAGGAAACGCCCGCCCATTCCGGCATCAGCACCCGGACGGGCTTGTAGACCGTCCAGGCGGCCACCGGGCTCATGACCAGGCAAGTCAGCGAGAGCCGGATCAGCATCCGGCGCGAGGATGGGTGGGCCGGATCGGTCAAGCCCCGGGTTTCCGCCTCTATCGCCACGCTCTGGCCGCTGCGCGCAACGCTACCCGATCCGCGGCCGGCGCGGTATCGCTTGCTACCGTCCTCCGGCGATTGTAGACACCCGGCGACACAAAGGGAGCCGGGGGCAGGATGGCCGATCCAATCAAGCTGGCCGGGCCGGAGGCGGGACCGGCATCGGGCGGGGCGCCCGATTCGCTGGTCGTGCTGGTGCACGGCTACGGCGCCGACGGCAACGACCTGATCGGGCTCGCGCCGCATTTCGCGCAAGCCCTGCCCGACGCCGCCTTCGTCTCGCCGCACGCCCCCTACCCGTGCGAGATGGCGCCGTTCGGCCGCCAGTGGTTCAACGTCTGGAACGAGGACCCGGTCTCGCGACTCGACGAGATCCGCCACGCCGCGGCGATCCTGGACGGCTTCATCGACGAGCGCTGCGCCGCGATCGGCATCGCCGAGGACCGGCTGGCGCTGCTGGGCTTCAGCCAGGGGACGATGATGTCGCTGTTCGTGGCGCCCAGGCGGGCGGTGCCCTGCGCCGGGGTGCTGGGCTATTCCGGGCGGCTCGAAGGGGCGGACCTGCTGGCCGCCGAGACGGTCGCGCGCCCGCCGGTGGTCCTGGTGCATGGCGATTCCGACGAACTCCTGCCGCTCCACCGCCTGCAGCACGCCGAGGCGGCGCTCGCGGAGAACGGGTTCGACGTCGCCACCCATGTCAGGCCCGGGCTCGGCCACGGCATCGACGAGGCCGGGATCGAGATCGGCCGGCGGTTTCTCGCCTCCCGCCTGGGAACCGCTCCCTGACCGGGCGCCGTTGACACTCCGGCGGGGGTGCAACCAGGATTCCCGACCCCGTTCAGGAATGGTGACCATGCCGATCGATGCCGGAGACCGACAGGGGCCGCTCAGCGACTTGCGCGTGCTCGAGATGGGCCAGCTCATCGCCGGGCCGTTCTGCGGCCAGCTGCTGGCCGATTTCGGCGCCGAGGTGATCAAGCTCGAACAGCCCGGCAAGGGCGATCCGATGCGCGAATGGGGGGCGGAGAAGCCGCACGGCAAGAAGCTCTGGTTCCCGGTGCTGGCGCGCAACAAGAAATCGGTGACCGTGAACGCCCGCGAGACCGAGGGCCAGGCGATCGTCCAGCGCCTCGCCGCGCAGTCGGACATCGTCGTCGAGAACTTCCGCCCCGGCACGATGGAGCGCTGGAACCTCGGCTACGAAAAGCTCGCGGAGATCAACCCCGGGATCGTCATGGTCCGGGTCTCGGGCTACGGCCAGACCGGTCCCTACGCGCAGCGCGCGGGGTACGGCGCGATCGGCGAGGCGATGGGCGGGCTGCGCTACGTGGTGGGCGACCCCGCGACCCCGCCGAGCCGCACCGGCATCTCGATCGGCGACACGCTCGCCGCCACCTTCGCCGCGCTCGGCGCCGTGATGGCGATCCACAACCGGCAGCGTTCGGGCCGCGGCCAGGTGGTCGACAGCGCGATCTACGAGGCGGTGCTCGCGGTGATGGAATGCCTGGTCACCGAATACGATCTCGGCGGCTATGTGCGCGAGCGCACGGGCTCGATCCTGCCGATGATCGCGCCGTCCAACGTCTACCCGACCCGGGAGGGCAAGATGGTGCTGATCGGCGCCAACCAGGACAGCGTGTTCGGCCGCCTCGCCGAGGCGATGGGCGAGCCCGGGCTGGCGAGCGACGAGCGCTACGCCACCCACATCGCGCGCGGCAACAACCAGGCCGAGCTCGACGCGCGCATCGCCGCGTGGACCGCGACGCTGGAGGCGCCGGCGCTGATCGAGCGGCTGAACGCGCACGGCATCCCGAACGGCGACATCTACCGCGCGCCGGAGATGCTGGCCGACGCCCATTTCAAGGCGCGCGAGGCGATCGTGCGCATCGCCGATCCCCTGCTCGGCCCGATGCGCATGCAGAACGTCGCGCCCAAGCTGTCGGAAACGCCCGGCGCCGTGCTGAGGACCGGCCCCGCGCTCGGCGAGCACAACGCCGAGATCCTCGGCGGGCTGCTCGGCATCGACGAGGCCGAACGCACCCGCCTCGCCGAAGCGGGGGTTGTGTAGGGCGGCATCCCTGCTGTCTTGCCCCCGACGGCTTCCCCGCCGCGGACACGTGCGCATGGACATACCACTTCCGATTGAATTACTTGTCTACGGAACGCCGATATCCGCTCAAGCCAAGCAGGCGAGATCGCGCGACGATTGGAAGCGACGCGTTCGGGAGGCGAGCTCCGACGCGTTGCCGGAGGATCATTGGGCAACGGAAGGGCGGATTGCGGCGACGCTGTATTTCTTTCCCGACCGCCCGATGCAGGGTGACATCGACAATATCGTGAAGCCGGTTCTGGACGCCTTGGCCCGCCATGTCTATCTCGACGACAGGCAGGTGGAGCGGGTGGTCGTGCAGAAGTTCGAACCCGAGCATGTCTTTCCCTTCGCGTCGCCCAGCGCGCGTCTGAAGGAAGCGCTCAGCGGGGGCAAGCCGATGCTTTATGTGCGAATATCCGACGACCCGTTCGAGGAACTGACATGATCCGTTCCCACAGCGAGGCCCGGCTGCTCCTGGTGGGGATCCTCCGCGATCTGGAGGCCGAGGATTACGAGGTTCATACCGAGTCGTTGGCCGATCACCTTCCCCCGTTCGTGGGCGAGTATCGCCCTGACGCAATCGCGCTCGGTAAGCCCAGGAATCTGGCGATCGAGGTGACCCTGGAGGGTATGCCGGGCAGATCGGCGTCCGAGGAATTGCGGCGCCGCTTCGACCAGGACTCCGCCTGGGATTTGCGGGTCTACTACGCCCGACCCAGGGGAAGGGCGGAACCGGTCGAACCGGTGCCGCTCGAGAGCATCGACGCTTCGATCCGCGAAGTCGAAGAATTGAGCGGGAACGGGCGGGAGCAGCTTGCCCTGCTCAGAGCCTGGGCGACATTGGAGGCGCTGGGACGCAGGCTGCTGCCGGGGAAGTTCGGACGCGCCCAGGCGCCGGGCCGCCTCGTGGAGGTCCTTGCCTTCGAAGGGAACATAGCGCCGGACGAAGCGGATCTCCTCCGGTCGCTCGCGGACAATCGAAATCGTTTCATCCACGGATCCTTGAACATGCCGGTGGACCCTTCCGAGCTCGCCCGTTTCGCCGAGACGCTGAAGGAGCTCCGCGGCCAATTGCCGGCGCAGTAGACCCTACCCCGCCCTCGCCTCCCGCGCCTCGATCCTCACCAGCGCATACGAGCTGGCGAAGATGATCGCCGCGCCCGCCGGCATCCAGATGTCGCTGGTCTCGCCGAACAGGACCCAGGCCGCGCCGGCGGAAAGCGGCAGGCGGAGAAAGTCATAGGGCACGACGGCGCTCGCATCGGCCGCCGCATAGGCGCGCGAGACGAAATAGATCCCGCCCATCCCGCCGAGCCCGACGCCGATCATGGCGAGCGCGTCCCACCACCCCGGCGTGACCCACACGAAGGCGGCCGGCAGCGCCGACAGAGGCAACATCAGGAGATTGCCGAAAAGCGTGCTCTGGACCGGAGTGTCGGTGGTCATCAGCTTCTTGATGCAGATATTGGACGCGCCGTAAGCGGCCGCCGAGGCAAGCACGGCGAGGGTGGCCGCGCCGATCTCCGCGAATCCCGGGCGCAGGATGATGAGCACGCCGGCGAAGCCGATGGCGATCGCCCGCCAGCGCGGGACCCCCACCGCCTCGCCCAGCAGGACCGCCGCGAGCACGGCGATGAACAGCGGCTGGGTGAAGCTCAACGCCACCACGTCGGCGACCGGGATGTGGAGGAGGCCGTAGAACAGCCCCAGAATGCCGATATAGGCGAAGGCGACGCGGACGCAGTGGAGCCCCATCCGGCTCGTTCGGAACACCGATCCGGAACTCCTGAGCAACAGCGGCACGATGAAAGCCACCGTCACCAGGTTGCGCACGAACAGGATCTCGAAGGCCGAGTACGCATCGCCCAGCGCGCGGACGAGGATCATCATCGCCGACCAGCAGAGCGCCGCCAGCGTCATGTAGACCGCGCCCCGGACGGCCGGCGGGTAGCCCGTCATGGGCTCTCAGGCGAGCGGCTTCATGATGTGCTCCCGGTAGGCCGGGCGTTCCGCGAGCCGGCGGTACCAGCGTTCCAGGTTGCGGAAGTCCTCGCGCTCGATGTCGAGGTGGTACCAGCGATAGGCGGCGATGCCGACCGGGATGTCGCCCATGGTGAAGTCGCGGCCCGCGACGAAATCCGATCCCGCGAGCGCCGCATCCAGCATGGCGAACAGCCGGGCGGTGCGGTCGCGCGCAGCGGCGATCCGTGCCATGTCGCGGTCTTCGGGCGGGGTCCTGACGAGGCCGCGGAACACCGTCACCATGGTCGGGCTCAACGTCGCGATCTGCCAGTCCATCCAGCGTTCCGCGCCGCCCCTGATGCGCGCGTCCTCGGGCCACAGCGTTCCCGCGCCGTGGGTGGCCGCGAGGTAGCGGACGATCGCGTTCGATTCCCACAGCGTGTAGTCGCCGTCGATCAGGGTCGGCACGTAGCCGTTCGGGTTGAGCGCGAGATATTCGGGCGTGTCGTTGCCGCCGAACTTGCCGCCGATATCCTCGCGCTCGAACTCGAGCCCGAGCTCGCCCGCCGCCCACAGCACCTTCTGCACGTTGGACGAGGTGTCGCGTCCGAGGATCCTGAGCATCAGGCGAGGCCGATATCGACCACGTGCCGGGCGAAGGCGGGGCGCCGGGCGATCGTGTCGTACCAGCGTTTCGCGTTGGGGTAGTCCTCGCGCTCGAAATCGAGGTTGAACCAGCGGAAGGAGAGCACCGCCGGCGGCATGTCGCCCATGGTGATCGACTCGCCCGCGATATAGGCGCGGTCGGCGAGATGGGCGTCGAGCATCGCCATCAGCTTCGACCAGGCGTCGCGGCTCCTGGCGATCGCGTCGGGGTTGCGCTCGGCGGGCGGTGTGCGGATCAGCCCCTGGAAGGCCGGGACGTGGGTGGGCGCGAGCGAACCGAGCGACCAGTCCATCCACTGTACGGCGCGGGCGCGGGCTTGCAGGTCGTCGGGATACCAGCTGCCCGCGGCGTGGCCGGAGGCGAGGTACTGGACGCAGGCGTTGGATTCCCAGATCACGAAATCGCCGTCGATCAGCGTCGGCACCCTGCCATTGGGGTTGAGCGCCAGGTATTCCGGCCGGTCGTTGCCGCCGAACGGCCCGCCGATATCCTCGCGCTCGTAGGGGATGCCGACCTCCTCGCACAGCCAGACCACTTTCTGGACGTTGGACGAGGTGGCGCGGCCGAGAATCCTGAGCATGGTTTCCTCCGTGTCAGTCGAGTTGCAGGAGAGCCGATTTCAGATAGGCGCTCTCGGGCAGGAAGGGGTGGACCGGGTGGTCCGGGCCGGCGCCGCCGCGATGCAGCACCCGCCCGTTTCGCCTGATCCCGCGCAGCGCGCCGCGCAGGGCCTCGGCGAACTGGCCCGCGTCGACCTGGTGCGAGCAGGACGCCGCGAACAGGAACCCGCCCGGGCGCACGCACGCCGCCGCGAGCCGGATCAGCTTGCGGTAGCCCTTGAGCCCCGTGGCCAGGTCCTTTTTCGATTTGACGAAGGCCGGCGGGTCGCAGACCACGACGTCGAAGCTGCGCCCGTCGCGGGCGAACGCCTCGAGGGAGGCGAACACCTCGCCACGTTGAAACGCGCACGAACCGGCGAGCCCGTTCAGCCGCGCCGCCTCGGCGCCGAGCGCGAGCGCCGGCTCCGACCGGTCGAGACAGAGAACCGAGCGCGCGCCGGCCGCGGCGGCCTGCAGCCCGAAGCCGCCGAGATAGCTGTATGCGTCCAGCATGTCCGCACCGCGCGCCAGTGCCGCCACCCGGGCGCGGTTCTCGCGGTGGTCGTAGAACCAGCCGGTCTTCTGGCCCTGGCCGAGGTCGACCAGGAACCGCACCCCGTTTTCCACGATCTCCACCGGGGCGTCGAGCGCGGCGCCGGCATGCGAGATCCCGGACGGCAGACCTTCGAGCGCGCGCGCGGCGGTGTCGTTGCGGAACACGATGGAACGGACACCGGCCGCATCGAAGATCGCCTCGGCCAGCGCCCCGGCGAGGCGGTCCATGCCGGCGGTGTTGAGCTGTGCCGCCGCCGCGTCGCCGTAGCGGTCCAGCACCAGCCCGGGCAACCCGTCCGCCTCCGACCAGGCGAGCCGGTAATAGGGGGCGTCGTAAAGCCGTTCGCGGAGCGCCAGCGCCCGGGCCAGACGGGCGGCGAGGAAGTCCCGGCCGACCGGGGCGTCCGGGTCGGGCGAAAGAACCCGGGCGCTGATCAGCGGGCGCGGGTTGAACATCGCCGTGCCCAGCGCCCCACCGGCGCTGTCCTCCAGGCGGACGATCGCGCCCGGCGCCAGCGCCTTGGCCTCGCGGCTCATCGCGATCTCGTTGGAATAGGCCCAGGGATGGCCCGCCCGCAGCCGCTTGTGGCGTCCGGGCATCAGCCGGATCGCCGGCCGGTCGCCGATATCGTCGATCGCGGGCGTCGCCATGGCGCGGACAATAAAGCATTTGGCGGCCTGCCGCCGAACGGGCGGCCCGCCGACAGCGTTTCGCGCCGCCCGAAAAAGGTCTACAACTAGCCCGTCGCAGCCCGCCGGAGATTGCACGCGGCGGCAGAGGCGAAACGCGAGGCTGACATGAGCGTGGCGAGCAAGGGGCAGCGGGTTACCGTGCCCGAGCTCCGGGGCCGCAAGGGCGCCGAGCCCATCGTGGTGCTCACCGCCTATACCGCGCCGCAGGCCAGGATCCTCGACCCCCATGTCGACGTGCTGCTGGTCGGCGATTCGCTCGGCATGGTGATCTACGGGCTCGATTCCACGCTCGGCGTGACGCTGGACATGATGATCGCGCACGGGGCGGCGGTGGGCCGCGGCTCGCGGCACGCCTGCGTCATCGTCGACCTGCCCTTCGCGAGCTACCAGGAATCGCCCGCCCAGGCCTACCGCAACGCCGCCAGGGTGATGGCCGAGACCGGCTGCGCCGCGGTCAAGCTCGAGGGCGGGGTCGAGATGGCGCCGACCGTCGAATTCCTGGTCAAGCGCTCGATCCCGGTGATGGGGCATGTCGGGCTGATGCCGCAATCGGTCCACGCCTATGGCGGGTTCCGGGTGCAGGGGCGCGGCGAGGCGGACGGGCGCGCCATCGTCGAGGACGCCAGGGCGATCGCCGGGGCAGGCGCCTTTTCGATGGTGGTCGAAGGCGTGATCGAACCCGTCGGGCGCGAGATCACCGCGAGCGTGGCGGTGCCGACCATCGGCATCGGCGCTTCGCCGAGCTGCGACGGGCAGGTGCTGGTCACCGAGGACATGGCCGGGCTGTTCGCCGAGTTCACACCGCGCTTCGTCCGCCGCTACGCCGAGCTCGGCGAGGCGCTCGGCGAGGCCGTGGCGGCCTATGCCGCGGACGTGCGGGCGCGCCGCTTCCCCGGACCCGAGCATTGTTTCGGCGTGCCCAAGCGCGCCAAGCTCGCCTGAGCCGGCCGCGCCCCCGCATCGACGAGGACGAAGTGCCCCCGGGGCTCGAGATCCTGCACGCGACCGAAGACGTCCGGCGCCGGGTCGCCGGCTGGCGCGCCGACGGGCTCTCGGTCGGGCTGGTGCCCACCATGGGCGCCATCCATGACGGGCATCTGGCGCTCGTCAGGGAAGCGGCCGCCGGGTCCGACCGCGTGGTGGCCAGCCTGTTCGTCAACCCGAAGCAGTTCGCCCCCGGCGAGGATTTTTCCGCCTATCCGCGCGACGAAGTCGGGGATGCCGCGCTGATCGCGTCGGCCGGCGGCGATCTGCTCTTCGCCCCGCCCGGGGAGACGGTCTACCCCGAGGGCTTTTCGACCGCCGTCTCCGTCGGCGCGTTGAGCGAAGGGTTGTGCGGCGCCTTCAGGCCGGGCCATTTCGAGGGCGTCGCCACGGTGGTCGCCAAGCTGCTCAACATGGTGCGGCCCGACGCCGCCTGGTTCGGCGAGAAGGATTTCCAGCAGCTTCAGGTGATCCGGCGCCTCGCCCGCGACCTCGATCTCGGTGTCGCGGTCCACGGCGTCCCGACGGTGCGGGAGGCGGACGGCCTCGCACTGTCTTCGCGCAACGCCTATCTGAGCGCGGAGGAGCGTGAAGCGGCGCCGGCGCTGCACCGCGCGCTTGTCGCGCTCGCCGAACGCGCGGTCGCACCGGGCGCGGATCTCGCCCGGGCGATCGGGGAGGCCGAGCGCAGCATCCTCGCCGCCGGCTTCCAGCGGGTCGACTATGTCGCCGTGGTCGACCGCGAGACGCTGCGCCCGGCGGACCCGCCGATCGGGGAGGAGGCGCGCGCGCTCGCCGCCGCCTGGCTCGGCAAGGCCCGGTTGATCGACAACGTCGCGGTGCCGCCCCGGGGTCCCTGACAGCTTTCCGAGGACCGTCCGTTCGTTGCGGTCAGGTCCTGGCGCGGCAAGCCCGATTCATTGTCGTCCGCGCATGCCAGCCATGCGTGCATAAATTATTTTTGTTCTCTCTTGGATTTATTTCCCCCTCATTGTATGAATCCCCTGATACACAACGGTAGATAGCAGTCGTGGCCGTAAACTCTCGCTGCGCGTCGCCGTCCAGCCGAGCCGGCGCGGGCCGCCTGCGCTTACCGATCTCGGGCTGGAGGTTCCCCGGGGGCCGGGCCTGGACTGTACGGCCCCGGGGGAAGGATCGAGCGCAAGCTTCCGGCCCGCGCCGGCGCCCAGAATAGCAGGCGGGCCGGGATCGCTCGCCCGGTTCACTGCCGCCCGCCTGCTGTCCGCGGATGCCCGGATGTGGAAGAATGACGGCCGGCGAATGCGCAGAGGTGCCCGATGTTCTACGAGCCCGGCAAGACCGATCACGGCCTGCCGTACAACCCCTACAAGTCGATCGTCGTGCCGCGGCCGATCGGCTGGGTCTCGACCCTCGATCCCGACGGCGTGCCCAACCTCGCGCCGTACAGCCAGTTCAACAACCTGGGCTACGATCCGCCCTATGTGATGTTCTCGGCCAGCCCGAGACCGGGCGGGGACCCCAAGGACAGCGCGCGCAACGCGATGCAGACCGGCGAGTTCGTGTGCAACATGGCCACCTGGGCGCTGCGCGAGGCGGTCAACACGACGGCCCAGTTCGTCGCTGCGGAGGTCGACGAGATGGAGCTCGCCGGGCTGGAGCCCGCGCCGTCGAGACTGGTGAAGCCGCCCAGGGTCGCAGACTCGCCGGTGCATCTCGAATGCCTCTACCACGCCACGATGGTGCTGCCCGGGCGCACGGTCGAGAACACCAGCCATGTGGTGGTCGGGCGGGTGATCGGGGTGCATATCGCCGACGATGCGCTGACCGCCGACGGCAAGCTCGACATCGCCCGGCTGCGTCCGCTGGCGCGGCTCGGCTATCACGACTACACCGCCGTCGACAGCCTCTTCACCATGGCGCCCGGCGGGCCCGACGCCGAACATCTGCGCCGCGGCATGGCCGGCGAGCCCAAGGCGGAGGCGGCCGAGTAACCCGGATATCCGTTGCCATGCCACCCGCCAGACGGTATATCGGCGACCTCGCGCGCCCGTAGCTCAACTGGATAGAGCACCTGACTACGGATCAGGAGGTTGGGAGTTCGAATCTTCCCGGGCGCGCCATTCTCCTCGACGGGTTGCCGTGCTCCGCCCCGCGCCGCACGATGAGGCGACGCCAGCCAGATCCGGGGCAATGCCGGCATGCGCATCGTCGCCATACGCGAAAAGACCGTCGCGCTTTCCTCGGGCGTACGCAACGCCAGTATCGGCTTCCGCGGGATGACGGCGAGCGCGCTTGCGATGGTCTCCGACGTGATCCGCGACGGCAGACCCGTCACCGGGCTGGCCTTCGACTCGGTCGGGCGCTACGGCCATGGAGGTCTGCTGCGCGAACGCTTTGTTCCGCGCGTGCTGGCGGCCGACCCTGAAGACTATGCCGGCGCCCGGGGGCCCGATCCGTTCCGGATCTGGGAAATCGCCATGCGGGACGAGAAACCCGGCGGGCACGGCGAACGATCCGGCGCGGTCGGGCTGATCGACGCGGCCGCCTGGGATCTCGCGGCCAAGCTCGAGGACAAGCCGCTCTGGCGCCTGCTCGACGAACGGTTCGGAGACGGCGCCGGGGAGCGTCGCGTGCCGGTCTATGCGAGCGCCGGGCACTACCATGAGGAGAACGATGTCGCGCGGCTCGCAGCCGAGATGCGCGCGTGCGTCGATCTCGGTTTCCGCACGGTGAAGATCAAGGCCGGCGGCGCGCCCGTCGCGGAAGACCTGCGCAGGATCGACGCCGCTCTCGACAATCTGGGCGCCGAAGCTGCCCTCGCGGTCGATTGCAACGGCGCGATGGGCCGGTCCGAGGCATCGGCGTTCATCTCGGCGGTGGCCGACCGCGACCTGGCGTGGGTCGAGGAACCGGTCGATCCGCTGGACTTCGAAGCTTTGGGCGCGCTCGCCGAGACCGCGCCGCTGCCGCTTGCCACCGGAGAGAACCTGTTCTCGGCGGCGGACACGCTCAATCTCCTGCGCTATGGCGGGCTCCGCCCCGACCGCGACCTGCTCCAGATGGACATCTCCCTGAGCTACGGCATCGTCGAATATCTGCGCATCCTCGATATCGTCGAGGCCCATGGCTGGCCGCGCCGCCAATGCCTGCCGCATGCCGGGCACCTGTTCGCTTTCAACGTCGCCGCGGGGCTCCGGCTGGGCGGCCACGAGACCGCGCCGCTCGCCGCGATTCCGCCCGGTCTCGAAGTTTCGGACGGTCATGCCCGGCCCGGCGACGCGCCCGGCGTCGGCTTCGAACGCGACCCGCGCTTCGCCGCGCTGTTTGCCGACCTCACGGGATGAGTCCCGGCGGAAACCTTCGAGGCCCCGCAGTTCTCGCCAGGCTGCCCGGCAAGACCGGCGCATCCCGCGCCCCTCTGTATAACCAAAAGGCATATATTTGTAGAATAAAGTAACCTTCCATCCCAATCTTCAAAATATATCGTCTTGGTTGTAACGATCTGGTTATAGATGTATTTGATGCCCTATGGCTCGAAAATCGTCTCAGCGGGTTCCGTCGATGAGCGCGTTGGCCGCTTTCGAATGCGCCGCGCGTCACGGCAGCTTTTCGCGAGCGGCCCTGGAGCTCGGGGCGACACAACCCGCGATCAGCCGCCATATCGCGAGTCTCGAAGAGCGGCTGGGTACGCAGCTCTTCGAACGCTCCCGCAAGGGTGTGGTCCTGACCGATGCGGGGCGGCGGTTTTGCGAAGCCGTCGTCACCGGGCTCGGCATCATCCGCACGGCGATCGTCGATGCCTCCAGCGGTGCGCAAGCCGAACAGGTGGTGATCGCCTGCTCCCACGATGCATCGCAATTCTTCCTGCTGCCGCGATACGAGGCGCTTCAGGACGCGCTCGGCGAAAATGTCACGATACGGGTGCTCACCTTCCAATACGACGCCCGCCAACTCCCGCTCGATCCGATCGCCGATCTGGTCCTGGCCTGGGAGCCCCGCAGCGAGGATCAGGATTACGTCGTCGTTTGCGGGGAAGCGGTGGCGCCGGTCTGCTCGCCCCGCTACGCCGCGACCCATGCGGCAACCCTGGATCGGCCCGTCAGCACCTGGGGAGAATTGACTTTTCTTCAGCAGATTGGCGGCGCCACCGGTTCGGCGTCCTGGGATGACTGGTTCCGGATCGTGGGCCGTCCGAACACCGGGCCCCGCTTCATGGGTTTCGACAGCTACGCCTACGTGCTGGAGACCGCGGCGGCGGATCGCGGTATCGCGCTCGGCTTGCGGCATTTCATCGATCCGTATCTCGAGCGCGGCGCGCTCACCCTGGTGACCGACGACTTCGTGGAATTCCACAGCCGGTATTGCGGATACCTGACCGAACGGGGGCGCAACAGGCCGATCGCGCATAGCTGCCTCGAGTTCCTGGAACACTGCGTCTAGCCGCGGTCGACGCGGGCGTAGCGCGCTCCACCGCCCGAAACCCTGAAATCTCCGCCGTTTTGGACGATACTCCGCGCTACGGGTTGGTTCGGACGGGAGAGACGGGTTGGCCGGACAAAAGCGGTGGATCCGCGGCGCCTCGGCGGTGGTCACGATGGATGCCGAGCGCACCGAGCTCGCCGGGGCGGACATCCTTGTCGAGGACGGACGGATCGCGGCCCTCGGCGGCGGCGGTCCCGGGGACCGAGCGGGCTGGGAGTCCATCGACGCCGCCGGCTGCGTGGTGACGCCGGCGCTGGTCAACACGCACCACCACTTGTTCCAGACGCTGACCCGCGCGGTGCCCGCGTGCCAGGACGCGCTGCTCTTCGCCTGGCTCGGGGCGCTCTACCCGGTATGGGCGCGCATGCGGCCCGAAGACATCTTCGTCTCCGCCCAGCTCGGCCTCGCCGAACTCGCCTTGTCGGGCTGCGGGACGAGCGCCGACCACCTCTATCTCTATCCCGACGGCGTCCGGCTGGAGGACACGATCGAGGCCGCGGCCACGATCGGGCTGCGGTTCCATGCGACACGCGGCGCGATGAGCGTCGGCGAGAGCGCCGGCGGCCTGCCGCCCGACCGCTTGGTGGAGCGCGAGGCCGACATAATCGAGGACTGCATCCGGGTGGTCGACGCCTTCCACGACCGGTCCGACGGCGCGATGGTCCGGGTGGGTATCGCCCCCTGCTCCCCGTTCTCCGTGTCGCGGGAGCTGATGCGCGATGCCGCCCTGCTGGCCGGAGACAAGGAGGTGCGGCTGCACACCCATCTGGCGGAGAACGCCGAGGATGTCGCTTTCTCGCTCGAGACCTTCGGCTGCCGTCCCGGCGACTACGCCGAGTCCCTGGGCTGGGTGGGCGATCACGTGTGGCATGCCCATTGCGTCGAACTCGACGCGCGGGAGATCGCGCTCTTTGCCCGCACCGGCACCGGGGTGGCGCATTGCCCGTCGTCCAACTGCCGGCTGGGGTCGGGGGTGGCTCCGCTGCGCGCGATGCGTGACGCCGGGATCGCCGTCGGGCTGGGGGTCGACGGCTCGGCCAGCAACGATTCCGGGAGCCTCCTCCCGGAAGCCCGCCAGGCGATGCTGATGCAGCGGGCGCGGCTCGGCGCGGATGCGATGGGCGCGCGCGAAGCGCTCGAGATCGCGACCCTGGGCGGGGCGCGGATCCTCGGGCGTGCCGGCGAGATCGGCTCGATCGAGGTCGGCAAGCGGGCCGACCTGGCGATCTGGGACGTATCCGGCCTCGCCGCCGCGGGCGCCTGGGACCCCGTCGCCGCGCTCGTGCTGTGCGGCCCGTTCACCGTCCGCGATTTGTTCGTCGAGGGGCGCCCGGTGGTGCGCGACGGACGGCTGACCACCGTCGATCCCGTGGCGCTCGCCGAAACGGCGCGCCGCAGGGTGGCCCGCCTCGCATCGTAACCGGAGGGAGGCGATGGTGTCCGGTCCCCAACGCAGCGCCGAAATCGTCGTTTTGGACGGCGGGCTGGGCCAGGAGCTGCACCGGCGGAGCGCGCTCCCGCCCTCGCCGCTCTGGTCGGTCCAGGTCATGATGCACGAGCCCGGGCTCGTCGAAACGGTCCATCTCGACTTCATCGAGGCCGGCGCCCGGGTGATCACGTTGAACAGCTACACCGCGACTCCGAGCCAGCTCGCCCGCGCCGGCCAGGCCGGCCGGTTCGATGCCGTGCACCATGCCGCCGTGACCGCGGCGCACGCCGCGCGGGAGAGGAGCGGGCGGGACATCCGGATCGCCGGCTGCCTGCCGCCCCTGGTCGACAGCTACAGACCCGATCTGACGCCGCCGGAAGAAACCTGCCTCTCCGACTACCGCAGGATCGTGGCCGCCCAGGCGGACCATGTCGACCTGTTCCTCTGCGAGACCCTGGCTTCGGTCGCGGAGGCTCGCATCGCGACCGTCGCCGCGCGCGAGAGCGGAAGGACGGTGTGGACCGCGCTGACGGTGGACGATTCGAACGGCTCGGTGCTGCGGTCCGGCGAACCCGTCGCCGCCGGCGCGGAAGCGGCCCTGGAAGCCGGCGCGGCGGCGCTGCTGATCAACTGTTCCCGCCCGGAGGCGACCGTCGACGCGCTGCCGGCGCTCGCGCGGATCGGGGTCCCGTTCGGCGCCTATGCCAACGGGTTCGTCTCGGTCGATGCCCTCGAACCCGGCGGAACCGCGGACGTGTTGGAGGCGCGCGGGGATCTGGGCCCGGCAGCCTATGCGGACCATGCGCTGCGCTGGGCGGCATCGGGCGCGACGATCCTGGGCGGGTGCTGCGAAATCGGGCCCGCCCACATCGCGGAGCTGGCGCGGCGGCTCCAGGCCGGGCGGTACGGCCTCGCGGCCGATCCGCTCCCGGGGCAGTAGCGTCAATCTGCGACCGCGTCGAGGCTGTATCGCGCGATCTGCTTGTAGCGATCGGATATCGCCGCCAGCTCGGCGGGATCGATCACGTCCTCGATCCGGTCGAACGGCTCGCCCCCGGTCAGCGACTCGACGATCTCGATGATGTGATCCGGCGGCTGCTCGCGGTTGGTCAGCACGATCTCGTTGGCGATGTCCCGGCGTTCGTCCTCATAGGCCTTCAGCGCGGCCCGCGGATCGTCGAGCCCGGCGAGCAGCCTGGCCAGTGCCTCCGCGTCGAGGATCGCCTGGGCCCCGCCATTGCCGCCGCGCGGATACATCGGGTGCGCCGCATCCCCCAGCAGCGTGACCCGGCCGAAACTCCATCGGCGGATCGGGTCGCGGTCGACCATGGGATATTCGAGAACGAACTCCGCATCGGCGATCAGCGCGGGAATGTCCAGCCAGTCGAATCTCCAATCCGCGAAGGGGCCGATGAAATCCTCCACCCGCCCGGGTGTCGCCCAGTCATTGGGCTTTTGGGTGTCGGTCGGCTGTTCGGTCACCCAGTTGATCAGCTGGGTCCCGTCGTCGTACCGCCGGATGGGGTAGATCACCATCTTGCCGCGCGCCACCGTGCCCACGCGGGTGACGCTGGCGCCGGTGAGGAACGGCTGCCGCCGGGTGACCCCGCGCCACATGTTGATCCCGCCGAAATGGGGTTCGCCCTCCGCGGGGTGGAGCTGGCGCCGCACCGCCGAATGGAAGCCATCCGCGCCGACGGCGACGGCGCCGGTCGCGGGCGCCGCGCCTTCGAACAGCAATTTGACCCCCGCCGCGTCCTGCTCGACGGCGACGCAGCGATGCCCGAGATGCACCGCGCCCGGCCCCAGCCGGTCGATCGCCGCGTCGAACAGCACCTGGTGGAGGTCCGCCCGGTGGATCGAGAAATGCGGATAGTCGTATCCCGCGAAGCGGCCGCAGGGTTCGGCGAAGACGGACTGGCCGTGCCGGTTGAAATAGGCGAACTCGCGCGCCTCCACCCCATGGGACTCCAGAGCGGCCTGGAGGCCGAGCGCGGTCAGCTCGCGGATCGCGTGGGGCAGCATGTTGATGCCGACGCCGAGCGGCTGGAATTCGGGCGCGGCCTCGTAGACCCGGCAGGGCAGGCCGCGGGCGTGCAGCGCAAGCGCGAGCGTGAGCCCGCCGATCCCGCCCCCGGCGATGAGTATGTCGGATGCCGTGTCGGACATTTCGGGACCATGTAGCCGGGCCGGTCACCGGTCAACCGCGCCCGGCTCGGGGCGTGCGTGCGGCTGTCGGGATCCTGGCGTATCCTGCCGGGCGATCGTTCGGCGCGGTGACGGTTTGCCGTTCGGTCCGGGAAGAGGGAGGGAAGGCTTGGGCCATCTGCTCAACGGGGCATGGACCTTCGACGACGTTCTCACCGAGAGCGAAGCGGGTCTCTACGTCAAGAAGCCGTCGCGGTTCCGCGACCGGATCACCGCCGACGGGTCGTCGGGCTATCCCGCGCGGGCGGGGCGCTATGTGCTCTATTCGTCGATCGGCTGCCCGTGGGCGCACCGCACGGCGATATTCCGCGTGCTCAAGAAGCTCGAAGGCGCGATTGCGCTGGTCGACACCGAGCAGTCCCCCGACCGGCGGGGCTGGGCCTTCCCCGACGGCCCCCACTGCGTCCCGGGCAGCGAACGGCAGGTGGACTACCTGCACGAGATCTACGCGATGGGAGAGCCCGGCTGCACCACGCGGGTCACCGTGCCGATGCTGTGGGACGGCGAGACCGGGTCGGTCGTGAGCAACGAATCCTCCGAGATCGTGCGCATGTTCAACAGCGAATTCGCCGCCATCGCCGCCCCCACGCCGGATTACTACCCCGAGGCCCTGCGGGGCGAAATCGACGCGATGAACGAGACGGTGCTGAAGGGCGTCAACAACGCGGTCAATGAATGCGGCCGCTCGACCGCCCAGGAGGCCTATGAGCGATCGGTCGACCGCCTGTTCGGGACGCTCGACGAGCTCGACGGCCTGCTCGCGCATCGCCGCTATCTCTGCGGCGATGTCCAGACCGAGGCCGACTGGCGGCTCTACCCCAGCCTGCTCCGCTTCGATCCCGTCTACTATGTCGGCTACAAGTGCAATCTGCGCCGCCTCGAGGACTACCGCCATCTGTCGAACTATCTGCGGGATCTGTACGCGACGCCCGGCATCGCCCGGGTCAGCGACGTCGCGGCGATGAAGCGCCAGACCTTTTCCGCCGCCGGGCCGATCGGCGCCAACGGCGTCGTGCCGCGCGGACCCGCTATCGACCTCACCCGCCCCCATGACCGGGACCGTTTCGCCGAAGCGGCCTGATGCGGGGGGCTTCCCCAACCTCAAGGAGATGCGATGAAACTCTACTACGCCAGGGGCTCGTGTTCTTTCGCCCCGCATGTCGGGCTCAGGGAGGCCGGGCTCGACTTCGACCTCGCCTCGGTGAATTTGCAGGAGAAGACGCTCGCCGACGGCAGCGACTATCTCGCGATCAACCCGCGCGGCTATGTACCCTTGCTTGAGCGCGACGACGGAACGACGCTGTCCGAATGCGCGGTGATCCTGCAATGGATCGGCGACCTTGTGCCGGACTCCGGCCTGCTTCCGGCGGCCGGCACGGAAGAGCGCTACCGGGTGCAGGAATGGCTGAGCTTCGTCGGCGGCGAGCTGCACAAGGGGCTGCCGCCCATATTCCTGCCGCATATCCCGGATGCCATGCGGCCCATCGCCCGGGCGCGGATCGAGCTCAGGCTGGGCTTCCTCGACCAGGCGCTGGAAGGCAAAGACTGGCTCATGGGCGATCGCTTCACCGTCGCCGACGTCTATTGCGGCGCCATACTCAACTGGACCAGGCCCGCCAAGTACGACCTCGGCCAGCACCCCAACGTGGCGGCGTTCCACGAACGGTTCGGCGCCCGCGACAGCGTCGAGGCGGCACGCGCCGCGGAAGGCTGACGGCCGGGAGATATCCGCCTACAGGCCGTGAGGATGACCGTTCGCCCCGGGTAAGCGTGCCGCTGCCGCGTCGAGGGCAATCCCTGACCTTGTCGATGGGGAAGGGCCGCCGCCCGGAAAGTCCGATCCGGAGCCGGTTCAAGCCCCCTCGAAACCGCGTCCCGATCGAGCCCGGGCTCCTCTTCCATCCTGCGTAGAAAAACCCACATAAATATCTCCCTGTGCGTTCGAAAGGTCCCGCATTGCGCTTGATCCGCCTGCTCAAGAAGGACTTGGCAGTGGAGACATCGGTTTGGGTCGACAGGCAATTGATTTCGGTCGATCAGGCTCGCGGGATCTGCGGGCTCTATGGCATCGACTACGATGCGATTGGGAGCCGCTCCACCGCGTACCACATGCTGGTGAATCTTGGATTTCTCTTCGTCGGCATCGCTCTCATCACCGTCATCGGGGGCAACTGGGACGAAATCCCGCGCGGAGTGCGCATGGCAGGCTTGCTGCTGCTGACCGCCGGAACCCACGGCCTTGCCATTCGGCAGTATCTATCGGACAAAGATTCTTCGGCCGTGGGACTGTTCCTGCTGGGCACCCTGTTCTATGGCGCTTCCATCATCCTCATCGCGCAGATCTATCACCTCGGTGAACACATGCCGGACGGCGTGTTCCTGTGGGCGTTGGGAAGCCTCCCCGTCGCGGTCTTGCTGGGCAATCCCTGGCTCACGGTTTTCAACGGTCTCCTTGCGCTGCTCTGGTTCTTTCTGGAGTTCTGGACCGGGTTCCTCGCGCCGGAGTTCGTGCTGGCGGCGTTCCCGCTATTTCTCGCCGCCCAGCTCTATGTGCTGATGAGAGCCCGGGTCAGCGTGCTCTTGTTCCTGGTCTTCCTCATCGGTCTGGTTTTCTGGATCGAGGCTTTGCTCGCCCTGATGTGGGCGGACGAGCGAGGCTGGCTGGTCTTGTCGGCCGAGCACAGCTTCGTCAGCGTCGCGCTGTTCGTTCTGGCCCACGCCGCCGGCCACTGGCTGCACGGGCAAGACGCGGCAAAGGCGAAGGATTACGGTGCCGTGCTCTCGATATGGGCTTTGCGCTTCGCGCTGATCTCGATGTTCGTCCTGAGCTTCGAAGAATCCTGGCAGGAATTGCTTCGTGCCGATTGGGACCGCCTGACGTCCATGTGGATCGCGGTGGCGGCGATTATGGCGTTTGCACTGTGGATCGGATCGAAGACAGGACGGCTTCCCGGTCTGTTCGCGCTTGTCCTTGTTTGCGCCGGGACCATGATCGCGGTGGTCGCGACGCAGGATGCGGCGGCGGCGGTGTATTTTCAGGTGCTGGACAGCGCGGCGCTGATCGCGACTGGCATCTGGTTGATCATGCGCGGCACCTCCAGCGGCATTTCCCACTACTACTACCTCGGCGTCGTCACCATTCTGTTGACCGCTTTCGTGCGCTACGCGTACATGATCGGCGACTACCTCGACAGCGCGATCCTGTTGATGGCATTGGCGGCGCTGCTTCTGGCATCGGCACGGTACTGGAGGGATCGCCAGCGCCGGGAAGTCCTCCGATGACCCGGCGGCGGATCGCGGCCTGCCTGGGCGCCGCGATGGCGCTCCAGTTGTTCCTGCTGGCGGGCATGGTCGCCGGAGCGGCCTTGCCGTTGTGGACGGGCACGGAAATCCGCGTCGAGACGGTCCCCGTCGACCCCCGATCGATGTTCCGAGGCAACTATGCGCGGCTGCGCTATCGGCTCGGCACGCTGCCGGACGACGCGCTGGGTGACGTGTCCCGGTTGCGGCGGGGCGAAATCGTGTATGTCAGCCTGCGGCGGGCGGACACCGGCTACCATGTGTTTGCGGCGGCATCTCTAGAGCGTCCTTCCGATGGCGTCTTCCTGCGAGGCCGTGTTGTCAGGGGCCGCTCGCCATATCGCCTCAACTACGGTATTGAGGCGTTCTTCGCCCCGAAGGAAAGGGCTCTGAGGCTCGAAAAACATCTCCGCAACGGCGGCACCGCGATCCTCATGGTGACCGCTAGCGGACAGGCCGCCATCAAGGACATCGTCTCTCCCGCCGGCTCCGAATGATCGGGTGGGGCCGGCCCATGGCGGCGGCGCCGGGCAGAGAGGAAACGACATGGTCCAGCTGCTGGAAGGCGATATCCGCACCAGCGAGGTGCTCGGCTGGGAAGGCGTGCACCTGTTCCACTTCCACGCCTCGTCGTGCTCCCAGAAGACGCGGATCGTGCTCAACCTCAAGGGCGTCGACTGGCAGCCCCATCCGGTCGACATATCGCAGGACGAGAACCTGAACTCCCGGTTTCTCGGCATCAACCCGCGCGGGCTGGTGCCGGTGCTGGTGATCGACGGCGCGGTCCATATCGAGAGCAACGATATCGTCTCGCTGCTCGATGCGCGGTTCCCGGAGCCCCGCCTGATCCCCGAGGGCCGCGAAGCGGAGATGGCCGACCTGCTGCGCCGCGAGGACGATCTGCACCACGACCTGCGGACGATCTCGTTCCGCTACACCCATCCGCGGCCGCGCGAGCCGAAATCGGCCGACGCGCTCGCCGAATACCGCGCCGGCGGCAGCGGGACGGTGCTGGGCGCGCCCGACCCCAACAAGGATTCCGAGATCGCCTTCTGGGAACGCCTCGCGCGCGAGGGCATCACCGACGAGGCGATTCGGGTTTCCGCGGGACGGTTCAGGCGATCCTTCGAGGACCTCGACCGCAAGCTGGCCGACGACCCCTATATTCTGGGCGAACGGCTGAGCATCGCCGATATCGCCTGGTTCATCTACGTCAACCGGCTGGTCCGCTGCGGCTACCCGGTGGAGCGGCTGCATCCCCGCCTGTTTGCCTGGTTCCAGCCGCTGCGCGCGCGGGACGAATTCGCCCGCGAGGTCACGGTGCCGCCCGAGCTCCAGAAGGCGGTCGAGGAGAACCAGCGCCGCCAGCGCGAAGCGGGCAAGACGCTGATCGACGTCGCCGGTCTCTGAGATACGCCCGCCCTTCAAGGCCATGCCTCGCTTGCATGTAGAGTCCCGTCTGCTAGGGTTTCTCCAGCCGCTCGCCCGGTCCGCGGGGGGCGCACGCGCACGCGGGAGGAAAAATTGGCGACGAAGAACCGGGAAGACCTGATCGCCGGAAGCGGCCCGATGCAGGGGCTGCATTCCGGGATGGGCCTTGCGGCCAAGGGCATGGTGGTCGCATTCGTGGTCTTCACGGTGCTCAACGTGGAGCTCGCCAACGGGATCTACACCGCGATCCGCGGCTGGATCGAGGCCTCGCTGAGCTGGTACTACATCATCGTCGTCATGGGGCTGGTGCTGTTCTGCCTCATCATGATGTTCTCCAGATTCGGCTCGATCCGCCTCGGCGACGACGATTCGCGCCCCGAGTTCAGCAATTTCTCGTGGTTCGCCATGCTGTTCTCGGCCGGGGTCGGGATCGGCATCCTGTTCTTCGGCGTCGCCGAACCCATCTTCTATTTCGACAATTCGGGCGCCTTCGGCTACCCGAACAACCCGCATGCCGATGTCGCCGGCGCGACGTCCATGGATCTGACCCGCGCGGTCCATGCGATGCGGGTCACCTATTTCCACTGGGGCTTCCATGGCTGGGCGGTCTATGTGGTGGTCGGTCTCTGCCTCGCCTATTTCGGCTTCCGCAAGAAGCTGCCCTTCACCATGCGCTCGGCGCTCCACCCGATCATCGGCGACAGGATCTACGGCCCCATCGGGCACGGCGTCGATTTGCTCGCGGTGTTCGGCACGATCTTCGGGGTCGCGACCTCGCTGGGTCTCGGCGTCAGCCAGATGGCGACCGGGCTCAACGTGCTGTTCGGCGTCGATCCGGGGATATGGACGCAGATCACCCTGATCGTCGTCATCTCGCTCGTGGCGACAGTTTCGGCGGTGTCCGGGGTCGGCAACGGCATCCGCATCATCTCCGAATGGAATATCTGGCTGTCGCTCGTGCTGCTTGCCTTCTTCCTGTTCGGCGGGCCGTTCAAGTGGCTGATGGGCTTCTTCGTAACCTCGCTCGGCGACTACATCTGGAACGTGATCCCGATGGGGTTCTGGACCGCCGGCACCGACAAGGAGATCGCCTGGCAGGGCGGCTGGACGATCTTCTACTGGGGCTGGTGGATATCCTGGGCGCCCTTTGTCGGGTTGTTCATCGCGCGCATCAGCCGTGGCCGGACGATCCGCGAGTTCATGGTGGGGGTGATGTTCGTTCCCACCACGATCGCCTTTTTCTGGCTCTGCATGTTCGGCGGCAACGCGATCTACCTGGAGCTCAACGCGGCCGGCGGCGCCGGCACGGCGGGCATCGTCGAGCTGGTGAAGGCGTGGAACCTGCCGGCGGCGCTCTACGGCACCATCGAGCGCCTGACTGACTTCTCGACCCTGCGATGGGTGATGTCGGCGCTCGCCACACTCCTGCTGGCCACCTGGTTCATCACCTCGTCCGACTCGGGCACGCTGGTGATCACCACCATGCTCTCGATGGGGGACGACGACCCGCCGCAGCGCTTCCGCATCGTCTGGGGGCTGGGCGAGGGCTTCGTGGCCGGGGTGCTGCTGGTGGCGGGCGGGCTCTCAGCGCTGCAAACGGCCTCTATCGCGGCGGCGCTGCCGATCTCGGTGATCTTGATCTTCATGGCCTGGGGGCTCCTGAAGTCGCTGTCGGAGGACAGCTCGGCGGTCGCCGCGCCGGACAGCGCCGGGGAGGCGGCGGCCCCGGCCGGCCCCGGCTAGGGGTCAGCGGACCCGCGCCGGCCCCAGAGCTGCCGGCTGGCGATTCGCGCGCCTTCGGCGAGGGATTCGAGCTTGGCCCAGACCACGTCCTCGGCGGTGAAGCTGTCGCCTGCGAAGGTCCCGAAGCCGCAATCGGTCGCCGCCACGATGCGCGACCTGTCGCCCACGCAACGGGCGGCGCGGACCAGCCGTTCGGCGACCACCTGCGGGTGCTCGACATAGTTGTTGGTGGTCTCGACGGCGCCGACGCAGAGCGACATGCCGTCGGGCAAGGGCAGGCGGCGGAAGGCTTCGATCTCGTGGCTGTGCCGCGGGTTGGCGAACGGCAGGACGAGCGCGCCGACCTTCGCCCGGTACATCACCGGCAGGACTTCCGGGCAGGGCACGTCATGGACATGCGGGCCGTCCCGGTTCCCCCAGCAGGCGTGCAGGCGGATGCGCTCCGGCGCTATGCCCGCGATCGCCTCGTTGAGCGCGGCGACGTGCATCTCCATCGCCGCGATGAATTCCGCGAGGCTGCTTTCCTGGTAGAAGCCGGCCCGTTCCATGCCGAGGTCGGGTGAATCGATCTGCAGCAGAAAGCCGTGCTCGACGATGCGCTCGTATTCGTGCTTCAGCGCCCGCGCCAGGGCGAAGACGTAGTCCTCGAACCGGTCGTAGTGGAGATTGACCATCGCCGTCGCGGCGAAGCCCGGCGAGACCGCGGTCATGAAGGTTTCGGCAAAACCGTCCCCGGCGGCCGCGAGCGCCTCCCTGAAGCCCCTGCACGCCGCGTCGACGGGGCCGGAATCCCGGTAGACCAGCGGCCCCGTCGTCCGGGGCAGTCCGTAGGGGCTGATCCGCCGCCTTCCGCTCCGGCCGAGCAGCTCGAACCAGACCGGGAAGGCCTGTGCGTCCAGCGGCAGAAGCCGGCCCGGCCCGTCGCCCCGGCCGAACCCGCCGATCCGGTCGGTGACATAGGAGATGAAATCGGTGCGCGGGATTTCGCCGTCATTGCCGATATCGATGCCGGCCTCGATCTGCCGCCGGACCGCCGTGGCCAGGGCCTTGGCGATCGCATCGCCGAGAACGTCCGGGTCGACGGCTTCGCCATGCGCCTTGGCGACCAGGAGGTCGGCCAGCCTCTCGCCGCGGGGGAGGCTGCCGACATGGGTGGTGAGAATCCGTTCGCGGCCGCTTTCCATCCCGGTCCCGCCGCCGCCGGCCCGGGCTAATCCGTCAGGTCTTCCCAGAGCCCCTTGACCCTGGCGAAGAAGCCTTCCGATTCGGGGCTGGTCGCGTGCTTGGCGCCCTTCCCCGCGTCCTCGAACTCCCGCAGCAGCTCCCGCTGGCGCTGCGACAGGTTGACCGGGGTCTCGACCTGGATCTCGACCAGCATGTCGCCGCGCCCGCGCCCGTGCAGCCCGGTCATCCCCTTGCCGCGCAGCCGGAACTGGCGCGAGGACTGGGTTCCCTCCGGGATGGTGACCTTGGCGAGCGTGCCGTCGATGGTCGGCATCTCGACGGTGCCGCCGAGCGCCGCGCTGGTCATCGGGATCGGCACGCGGCAGAACAGGGTCGTCCCGTCGCGCTCGAACAGGCGGTGCGGCCTGACCGAGACGAAGATGTAGAGATCGCCGGGGCTCGCCCCGTGCATGCCGGCCTCGCCCTCGCCGGCAAGGCGGATGCGGTTGCCGTCCTCGACCCCGCGCGGAATGGTGACCGCGAGGGTCTTCTCCCTGCGGGTCCGCCCGGTGCCGGCGCAGTCGCGGCACGGGTTCTCGATCGTCCGCCCGGCGCCCTGACAATTGGGGCAGGTGCGCTCGATGGAGAAGAAGCCCTGCTGGGCCCGCACCTTGCCGTGGCCCTGGCAGGTGGCGCAGGTCGTCGGCCCGCTGCCGGGCGCCGCGCCCGAGCCGTCGCAGGTATCGCAGTTGACCGATGTCGGGATCTTGATCCGCGTCTCGCTGCCCTTGTAGGCCTCCTCCAGCGAGATCTCCATGTTGTAGCGGAGGTCGTCGCCGCGCGCCCGCCCGCCGCGGCGCGCGCCCATGAAGTCGCCGAACATCTCGTCGAAGATATCGGCGAAGCCGGAACCGAAGTCGAAGCCGCCACCCGGCTGGCCGCCCGGCGCGCCGCCCTCGAAGGCGGCGTGGCCGAACCGGTCATAGGCGGCGCGCTTCTGGTCGTCCTTGAGGACGTCGTAGGCCTCGTTGATCTGCTTGAACTTCTGCTCCGCGGTGGCGTCCCCCGGGTTGCGGTCCGGGTGATACTGCATGGCGAGCTTGCGGTAGGCCTGCTTCATCGCATCCGCGTCGGCGCCGCGAGCCACACCGAGCGTGTCGTAATAGTCCTCCTTGGCCATGCGGTCAGACCCGTTGCCGCGGCCGCCGGGAGCGGAATCCCGGCCGATGGCGCGGTGGGCAACTCAACGCGGAGCCACCGTCCTCGCGGCGCAGCGGGCCTACGCCGACTTGTCCTTGCGTTCCTCCTCGACCTCCTCGAAATCGGCATCGACGACGGTCGAATCGTCCTCCGCGGGCTGGTCCGCGGGCGCGGCGCCGGCGGCGCCGGCGGCCTCTTCCTGCTGCGCCTTGTACATCGCTTCGCCGAGCTTCATCGCGGCCTGGGCGAGGGTCTCGCTCTTCGCCTTGATGTCCTCGATGTCCTCGCCTTCCAGCGCCGTCCTGAGAGCGGCGACGGAGTCCTCGATCCCGGTCTTCTCCTCGGCCGGAATCTGGTCGCCGTATTCCGCAAGGTTCTTTTCGGTGGTGTAGATCAGGCTGTCGGCCTGGTTGCGCACCTCCACCGTCTCCCTGCGCGCCCGGTCTTCGGCGGCGTGCATCTCGGCGTCCTTGACCATCTGCTCGATATCGGCGTCGCTGAGCCCGCCCGAGGCCTGGATGCGGATCGCCTGTTCCTTGCCGGTCGCCTTGTCCCTGGCGCCGACATTGACGATGCCGTTGGCGTCGATGTCGAAGGTGACCTCGATCTGCGGCACGCCGCGCGGCGCCGGCGGGATGCCCTCGAGGTTGAACTCGCCCAGGAGCTTGTTGTCGGCCACCATCTCGCGCTCGCCCTGGAACACCCGGACGGTCACCGCGTTCTGGTTGTCCTCGGCGGTGGAGAAGACGTTGCTCTTCTTGGTCGGGATCGTGGTGTTGCGGTCGATCAGCCGGGTGAACACGCCGCCCAGCGTCTCGATGCCGAGCGACAGCGGGGTCACGTCGAGCAGCAGCACGTCCTTGACGTCGCCCTTGAGCACGCCGGCCTGGATCGCCGCGCCGACGGCGACCACCTCGTCCGGGTTGACGCTGCGATTGGGTTCCCTGCCGAACAGCGACTTGACCGTCTCGATGATCTTCGGCATCCGCGTCATGCCGCCGACCAGGATCACCTCGTCGACCTCGCCCGCCGACAGGGCGGCGTCCTTGAGGGCCGCCCGGCACGGCCCCACCGTGCGCTCCACCAGATCGTCGACCAGGGCTTCCAGCTTGGCGCGGGTGATCTTGATGTTGAGGTGCTTCGGCCCCGACTGGTCGGCCGTGATGAAGGGCAGGTTGACCTCGGTCTGCTGGCTGCTGGAGAGCTCGATCTTGGCCTTCTCGGCGGCCTCCTTGAGGCGCTGCAGGGCCAGGCGGTCGGCGCGCAGGTCGATCGCCTGGTCCTTCTTGAACTCGTCGGCCAGGTATTCGATGATCCGGCTGTCGAAATCCTCGCCGCCGAGGAAGGTGTCGCCGTTGGTCGACTTGACCTCGAACACCCCGTCGCCGATCTCGAGGATCGAAATGTCGAAGGTGCCGCCGCCCAGATCGTAGACCGCGATCGTCCCCGATCCCTTCTTCTCCAGCCCGTAGGCGAGCGCCGCCGCGGTCGGCTCGTTGATGATGCGGAGCACCTCGAGCCCGGCGATCTTGCCGGCGTCCTTGGTCGCCTGGCGCTGGGAGTCGTTGAAATAGGCGGGCACCGTGATCACCGCCTCCGAGACCGCCTCGCCGAGATGGGCCTCCGCGGTCTCCTTCATCTTCTGCAGGATGAAGGCGGAAATCTGGCTCGGCGAGTAGTTCTCGCCCTGGACGTCGATCCAGGCGTCCCGGTTCGCGGCCTCGACGATCTGGTAGGGCACCAGGCCCTGATCCTTCTTGATGACCGGATCGTTGAACCGGCGCCCGATCAGGCGCTTGATCGCGAACAGAGTGTTGGTCGGGTTGGTCACCGCCTGGCGCTTCGCCGGCTGGCCGACGAGGCGTTCCTTGTCCTCGGTGAACGCCACCATCGACGGCGTGGTCCGCGCGCCCTCGGCGTTCTCGATAACCCGCGTGTCAGAGCCGTCCATCACGGCGACGCAGGAATTCGTCGTGCCGAGATCGATCCCTATGGCCTTGCCCATTTCCATCCCCATTATTGCAGCGGACGCCAGGGGCCCGTGACGGCGCCCGCGGCATCCCCGAAACTCTCACGCCCGATACGCAAATGCGATGGCGGATATATAGGGTCGGGGAACCGGCGGTACAACCTGTCGTCGCGCCCCGCGAAGGCAAATCCGATGATCGTTTCCGCGAGCTACCGCACCGACATACCGGCCTTCTACGGCGCCTGGTTCGAACGCCGGCTGGATGCGGGGTCCTGCGAGGTCCGCAACCCCTATGGCCGGCCCTATACCGTCCGGCTCGACCGCGAGTCGGTTTCCGGCTTCGTCTTCTGGACGCGGAACGCGGCGCCCTTCCTCCCGGTGCTCGACCGCCTGGCCGCGGCCGGCTACCCCTTCGTCGTCCACTACACGATCACCGCCTATCCGCGGCTGCTCGAAACCTCGGTGATCGATCCCGCGCGCGCCGCCCGGCAGGTCCATGCGATCGCCCGGGCTTTCGGGCCCCGCGCCGCGGTCTGGCGGTACGACCCGATTATCGTCACCGGCGCCACGCCGCTCTCTTCCCATGTCGAGCGGTTCTCCCGCCTCGCCGAGGCGCTCGCCGGCGCGGTCGACGAGGCGGTGCTGTCCTTCGCCACCTTCTATCGCAAGACGCGCCGCAACCTCGCCGTCGCCGGCGGGGCGCCCGGGCTCGCCTGGGACGATCCCGCGGTCGAGCGGAAACAGGCGCTGATCGCCGAACTCGCCACCGCCGCGCGGGAGTTCGGGATGCGGGCCACGGTCTGCGCCCAGCCGGACCTCGCCGCCGGCGGTGCGAGGGAGGCACGCTGCATCGACGCAAGGCGCCTCGGCGACGTCGCCGGCAGGCCGATCCCGGCGAGGGAGAAGGGCAACCGTCCCGGCTGCGCCTGCCACGAGGCGCGCGACATCGGCGCCTATGACAGCTGCCCGCATGGCTGCATCTACTGCTACGCCGTGGCCAGCCCCGGCGCCGCCAGGGCGCGCCACGCGCGTCACGACCCGGCAGCGCCGTCGCTGCTGTGAACCGCGTCAGGGGTTGCACGCGCCGTAGAATTCGTCGATGCCCAGCGCCTCGCGGAACTCCGCGGTAACCCGGCCGCCCGCCGCTCCCGCGACCGGCGCGCCGGTCGCGTCGACGATGCGGACGAAGCCGTGGAACGCGGCCGCAATCGCCGCCGCGTCGATCATCGCGGCCTCGCCCAGCCGGTCGGCCAGCGCGTCCCTCAGCTCACCCGTCCGCGCCTCGTCGCCCAGGGTGACGGCCTCCGCGAAGCCGTGCAGCAGGACCCCGCCGGCAATGCCGCCGTCTTCCGCCGCCTCGCCGGTGATGGCGCCCAGATCGAATTCGGCGCCCGAAACTTCTGTGCTCGCACGGAGCATGAACGCATGGGCGCTGGTTCAATAGACGCATTGATGAAGCGCAGACACCCGGCCGGCGACCAGCTCCATCTGCATGCGGTCGATAGCGCGGACCCCGGTCGCGTAGTCGGTCATCTCGCTGCCCGGCAGATAGTGCTCCTCGGCGAGATCCCAATAGGCCCGTTTCGCCTCCGGCACCAGCGACAGCGCCTTGACCACCGGTGAGGCGGCGGCGCCGTAGAGCGCGCCGTCGCTCTCGACCACGTCGTCCGGCTGCACCAGGCTGATCCACGCGTCGTGGCGCCTGGCTCCCGGGGCGCGGTAGCCCGAAGGCGCGCCCGCCACCGGCGCCGGCAGGTCGAATTCAGGCAGGCCGAGCGCCCGGCGGAAGGTGTCGACGACCATGACCATGCCGACGATGCCGACGATCTCGACATAGGCCTCCTCGCTCACCCCGGCGGCGAGAATCCCCTCCGCCCAGCTCCGGCTGAGCCGGCCCGGGTCGGTGGTCAGGCGGTGGATCAGCTCGACCTCCGCCGCGCTCAGCCGCCCGCCCGCCTGGTGCTCGCCCTCTATCGCGAAGGGCGACAGCGCCTGCTTGCGTTCGCGGCACAGCGCGCAGCCGCGCGCCGCGCGCACCGCGCCCGCCGCCGCCACGCGGCGCTCCCCGTCGAGCCAGGCGCCCGGCTCGGCGATGCGGCGCCAAGCAAGGCGCTGCGCCGCGACCAGCGTCTCGCGGACGCGGTAGGGCGTGTCGTAATCGATCCCGGACATGGTTCCTCCCGACGTGGCGAAGGTGGCCGGCCGATTGTACCAGCGCGGTCCGCGCCGGCCAGCGCGGTGCGTTTTCGGATGCTACAATGCCCCACCGAACCCGAAGGAGGTCCCCGATGAGCGAGCCGATCACCCTCGAGGTGTTCACCGACTACGTCTGACCCTGGTGCTATCTCAGTACCGTGCGTATCGAGAAGCTCAGGCGCAAATTCGACATCGCCGTGAAATGGGTGCATTTCCCGCTGCACCCCGAGACCCCGGCGGAGGGGATGACGCTGGAGGCGCTGTTCGCCGGGCGCGACTACGACCTCGAGGCGTCCTATGCGCGGATGAAGGGGCTGATGGACGAAGAAGGGCTCGACTACGCCCGGCGCACCCATACCTATAACAGCCGGCTCGCGCAGGAGCTCGGCGCCTGGGCCGACACGGTGGAGGGCGGCGAGGCGCTGCACGATGCGCTGTACCGGGCCTATTTCGTCGAGGGCAGCAATATCGGCGACGCCGACACGCTGCTCGGCATCGTCGAGGCGGTCGGCCTGCCGGTCGAGGAAGCGCGCGCGGCGCTGGCGGAACGGCGCTTCAGGGACGCGGTCGATGCCGACTGGGCGCGTTCGCGCAAGCTCGGGGTGAGCGGCGTTCCCACCTTCGCCGCCGGCGGGTACGGGGTGGTCGGCGCGCAGCCCTACGAGACGCTGGAAAAATTCCTCTCCGAGATCGGCGCCCGGCCGCGCGCGGGAAACGACGCATGACGGACGCCGAGATCGGCCATATCGATTATGCCCGCATCGACGTCGACCGGACGGCGCGCTATGCGAGCCTCGACGGCCGGGTGGCGGTCATCACCGGCGGCGGGCAGGGGATCGGGCGCGGCTACGCGCATTACTTCGCGGCCCAGGGGGCGATCCCCGTCATCGCCGAGATCGACGGCGACAACGCAAGCCGGGTCGCCGCCGAGGTCGCGGCGGAGCATGGCCCGGCGCTCGCGCTCGCCACCGATGTCGGGGACGAGGACTCGGTGGCGGCGATGGCGGCCGAGACGCTGGACGCGTTCGGGCGGATCGACATCCTGATCAACAACGCGGCCGTGTTCTCGAAGATCACCATGGCGCCGTTCTGGGAGCTCCCGGTCGAGGAGTGGAAGGCGGCGATGCACGTCAACATCACCGGCTCGATGCTGTGCGCGCGCGCCGTGGCGCCGGCGATGATCGAGGCGGGCTGGGGGCGGATCGTCAACATCTCGTCCGGCACCCATGTGAAGGGCCGGCCCAACTACCTCCACTACATCACCTCGAAATCGGCGATGGTCGGCATGTCGCGCTCGATGGCGCGCGAGCTCGGCCCACACGGGATCACCGTCAACACCTTCTGGCCCGGGGTGATGCAGACCGAAATCGAACGCCCGTCGGTGCCCAGGCACATGTTCAAGACCATGACCCGGGCGCAGGCGCTGCCGCGCCAGGGGACGATCCACGACCTCGCCAAGGCGATGCTGTTCATCTGCTCCGACGAGGCGGGCTACATCACCGGTCAGAATCTCGTCGTCGATGGCGGGTCGAGCTTCATCTGATGGCTTCATCGCCCGCAACGGGCTGTGGAGCGACGGGCAGGCCGAGGCCGCGTCGGAGGTGCTGCGCAGGGTCGAGGCCGACGGGCTCCGCCTGATCAGGCTTGCCTGGGTCGACAGCCATGGCGCCGTTAGGGCCAAGGCGGTCACCCCGCCCGCGCTCCGCCAGGCGCTGCTCGACGGCTACAACATCAACGTCGCCACCTCGACCCTCGATGCGTCGGGCGGGCGTGTCTTCGCCTCCTTCACCCCGGGCGGCGGCATGGGCATCGACGAGATGACCGGCTCGCCCAACCTGGTGCTGGTTCCGGATCCCCTGACATACCGCACCCTCCCCTGGGCCCCGGGGACGGGCTGGATGCTGGGCGATCAGTATTTCCGCAATGGCAGGCCTTTCCCCTTCTCGACCCGCCGGGTTCTGGCCGCCCAGCGGGCGCGGCTCGCCGGGCGCGGCTGGCGCATGCTGGTCGGCATCGAGATCGAGTGGTACCTGCGCCGCATCGACGACGACCGGCTGGGCGAGGCGCAGGTCGCGCAGCAGGGACGGCGCGGCCGCCCGCTCGCGACCAGCGCCGTCGAACCCGGCTTCTCCTACCACTCGGAGACCAATCTCGACATCCTGCAGCCGGTCTTCGATGCGCTGGCCGATGCGTTCGACGGGCTCGGGCTGAAGCTGCGCTCGCTGGAGAACGAGTTCGGCCCGGGGCAGGTCGAATGCACCTTCGCGGCCGACGACGCGGGGCGCGCGGCGGACGACGCGGCGCTGTTCCGCAGCGCGACCCGGCAGGTCTGCCGCCGCCTCGGCTACGCCGCGAGCTTCATCTGCCGGCCCGCCTTCCGGGGACATTTCGCCAGCGGCTGGCATCTCCACCAGTCCTTCGCCGATGCCGCGACCGGCGAGAACCTGTTCGTGCCCGCGGAAGGCGACCATGCGCTGTCGCCGCTCGGGCTCTCGGCGCTCGCCGGTCTGGTCGAGCACGCCGATGCGGCGAGCGCCTTCGTCACGCCCACGATCAACGGCTATCGCCGCTTCCGCCCCAACTCGCTGGCGCCCGACCGGGCGGGCTGGGGGGTCGACCAGCGGGGCGCGATGATCCGGGTGATCGGCGGCGCCGACGACCCCGCGACGCGGCTGGAGAACCGCGCCGGCGAGCCCGCCGCCAACCCCTATCTCTATATCGCATCGCAGATCGCCGCCGCGCTCGACGGCATCGACCGCAACCTCGCCGCGCCGGAAGAGGATCTCGCCCCCTACGAGGCCGAGCGCGCGATGCTGCCCGCCGACCTCGCCGCCGCGCTCGGGGCGCTCGACGCGTCCGCCCTGTTCCGCCGCGACTTCGGCGATCCGTTCGTCGACTATTTCATCGCCCTCAAGCGGGCCGAGCTCGACCGGTTCCGGCAATACGGAATCGACCAGGGCGGCCACCGCGAGATCAATGGCGTGACCGAATGGGAACAGAACGAGTATTTTGACTTCTTCTGAACGCCCGCAAGCGGGGGGAAAGGCGATGACCGAGCTGCCATCGATCAACGGCGCGGCGTCGGGTCCGGCCTATGATTACGACCGGCTGGTGTTCGAGGACCGCGTGCACCGCGTGCTCTACACCGATCCCCGGATCTTCGACGCGGAGATGACCAGGATCTTCGGCGCGGTCTGGGTCTATCTCGGCCATGAGAGCCAGATCCCGCAGGTCAACGATTTCGTGACCACCCGGCTCGGGCGCCGCCCGATCATCCTGGTGCGCGATTCCGACGGCGTGCTGCGAGCGCTCTACAACCGCTGCACCCATCGCGGCTCGACCGTCTGCCGAGAGACGCGCGGCTCGGCGAAATCCTTCCAGTGCGGCTATCACGGCTGGACCTTCCTCAACTCGGGCAAGCTCAACGGCGTGCCCTGGCCGGACGGCTACGCGGACAATTTCTCGGACGAGAAGTTCAACCTCGCCCAGGTCCCCCGGGTCGACAGCTATCGCGGGTTCGTGTTCGGCACGCTCAACCTCGATGCGCCGGCGCTGGTCGACTATCTCGGCGGCGTCGCCGGGCCGCTCGACGAGTGGCTCGACCGCCATCCCGGCGGCAAGGTCGCGCTGTGCGAGGCCAACCGGCTCAAATTCAAGGGCAACTGGAAGCTGCTCTACGACAACTCGGCCGACGGCTACCATGTCGTGTTCTCGCACCGCTCGCTGCTCGCCATGGAGAACCGCTTCGAGCCCGACAGCGACAAGGGGATGGCGTTCTACCGCTCGAGCCCGGACTCGGCGCCGATGTATGTCCGCTGCTTCGCCAACGGCCACCATTTCAAGGACAAGCGGCCCAATGTCGAGGACCGGCCGGGCGCGCTGTGGGACATCGAAGGCCCGCACCCGGGCATGGAGCATTTCGAGGCCTCGCTGCGCCAGCGCCTCGGCGACCGGGCCGACCGCGCGCTCGACCTCGCCTCGTCGGAGCCGGTGAACATCAACGTATTTCCCAACCTCCACATCCTCGGCAACCACGTCCAGGTTTCGACGCCGGTCGCCGTCGACGAGACCGACACCACCTGGTACGGCACCGCCGTGGTCGACGACGACGGCGCGCTCGAAGGGACGGTCGATGCGATCAACGCGCTGCGCATGCGCACCCAGGAATCCTTCCCCAATTTCGGCGAGGTCGACGATCTCGCCAATTTCGAGCAGATCCAGGTGGGCTTCCTCGCCGAGGAGGACGAATGGGTCTACATGCATCGCGGGCTCGGCATCCCCGGCCGCCTCAAGGTGGACGACGAGGGCGCGATCACCGGGCCGCCCACCGACGAGGTGTTCATGCGCGAGCACATGAAGGTGTGGAAGCGCCTGATGACGGCGGAACCCCGCATCGCGATCACGCGGACGGTCTGAGGGGTGACCGTGGACGCGCCCGACCCGTCGACCAGCTCGTACTACGTCAGCGACGATTTCTACGCCGGGCTGGTCGACGAGTTTTCCGGCTGGCAGACGCCCGAGCGCGCGATCTCGGACGCCGCGCTGCGCGAGTCCTGCGCGCGCTTCCTGGCCCTGGAGGCGCGGCTCCTCGACCAGGACCGGTTCGATGACTGGCTCGCCCTGTTCGCGCCCGAATGCGTCTACTGGGTGCCGGGGACGCGGGACGGCGACCCCAGGCGCGAGATCGCCATCGCCTTCGACGACCGCCGCAGGCTGGAGGACCGCATCTTCCGCCTCAACACCGGTGAGGCGTGGTCGCAGCGCCCCGGCTCGCGAACCACGCGCATGGTCTCCAATATCGAGCTGTTCTCGACCGGCGACCCCGAGATCGTGATGGCGCGCTCCAATTTCCTCACCGTCGAGTTCCGCGCCGGGGCGACCCGGATCTGGGCCGGCTGGGCGGGCCACCGCCTGCGCGACGCGACCACGCATTGGCGGATCCTGGTCAAGCAGGTCAACCTGATCGACTACGACCAGAACCTGAGGAACCCGTCGATCGTGCTGTGAGCCGGATACGCCCTATGCCGGGTGAGGCGATGCGCCGTCCTCGATCAGGCCGGCGAGCAGCCGGCGGGCATGGATGGTCGGCTGGTCGGCGTTGACGTCGATCTGCGGCGCGCCGGGGCGCGCGTCGATGCCGCGCTGCTGTGCTTCCACCGCGTCGACGTCTTCCCGGAAGGTCTGGCGGACGCCGGGGTGGAGGCGGGTGTCGAGATCGTCGTCGTCGAGCCGGTAGTTGCGCGCGAACAGCCAGAAATAGTGGCAGGACGTCTCGCTCTCCGGGGTCGAGAAATGCGACGTCCGGTTGGTGATGCCGCGGCTGCGGTCGCCCTCGGGCGCGCCGGTCCCGGCTTCCGCCGCGCCGATGTCGAAGATGCACCCGGTCGGCGGCACGAAGGTGGCGAGGATCCAGCGGTCGACCGGCCCGGTGAAGCCGCCCGCCACCTTCCAGATCGGCGGCGCCTCGACGCCGAGCAGCCAGCGCGAGATCGCGATCCGCCCATCCTTGCGCTCGACCTTCGGCGGTGTGTCCTGCACCGCGTCGCTGCCCAGCGTGTCGGGATGGACGAAGGTGACATGGGTCGCATCGAGCTGGATGTCGGTCAGCAGCCGGTACTCGGCGGCGACCGGGTGGTAGTCGCCGACGGTCCGCCACTCCGGCCCGTCGTTCCAGAACAGATCGGGGATCCGCGCCTCGTCGGCGCGGGCCGGGTCGCCCATCCAGATCCAGATCCAGCGATGCCGTTCGCGCACCGGGTAGCTCCGCACCGCCGCGCCCGGCGGGATCGTCGACTGGCCGGGAATCGCAATGCAGGCGCCGGTCGGATCGAAGGTCAGCCCGTGATAGCCGCACTGGATGTCGTCGCCCCGCACGCGGCCCATCGAGAGCGGCAGGTTGCGGTGGCAGCAGCGGTCCTCCAGCGCGACCGGAGACCCGTCCCCGCGGCGGTAGAGCACCACCGCCTCGCCGAGAAGAACGCGGCTTGTCGGCTCGGTGCCGACCTCGTGGTCCCAGGCGGCGACATACCAGCAATCGCGCAGATACATGGCGTTCGCCATCACGCCGCCGCGGGCTCGTTCGACGGCGCCGCCTCGACCCTGGCGGCGCAGAACTTGAACTCGGGGATCTTGCCGAACGGGTCGAGCGCGTCGTTGGTCAGCAAATTGGCCGCCGCCTCGGCGAAGCAGAACGGGATGAACACCACGCCCGCGGGCACGTCCCTGTCGACCCGGCCGACCAGCTCGATCGCCCCGCGCCTGGTCTCGACGCGGATCTTGGCGCCGGGGGCGAGCCCCATGCGGTCGAGATCGGACGGCGCGAGATGGGCGATCGCCTCGGGCTCGATGGCGTCGAGCACCCCGGCGCGCCGCGTCATCGCCCCGGTATGCCAGTGCTCCAGCACGCGGCCGGTGGTCAGGATCATCGGGAAGTCGGCGTCCGGCACCTCGTCCGGCGGGGCGATCGAGGCGGGCACGAACTTGCCGCGCCCGTTCGCGGTCGGGAAGCCGTCGCCGAAGATCACGTCGTCGCCCGGAACGTCGAGCGACGCGGTGGGGTAGGTGACCGAGTCCTCGCGCTCCAGCCGCTCCCACGAGATGCCGTTGAGCGAGGGCATCAGCGCCTGCATCTCGGCGAACACGTCGGCCGGGCCGTCATAGGACCAGTCGAGGCCGAGGCGGCGCGCGATCTCCTGCACGATCCACAGATCCTGGCGCGCCGCGCCCGGCAAGGGCAGGGCGGCGCGGCCGATCTGCACCTGGCGGTTGGTGTTGGTGTAGGAGCCGTCCTTCTCGGGGAACGCCGAGGCCGGCAGCAGCACGTCGGCGAAATAGGCGGTCTCGGTGAGGAACAGCTCCTGCACGACGAGATGGTCGAGCATGGCGAGCGCCTCGCGGGCGTGGCCGACGTCGGGGTCCGACATCGCCGGGTTCTCGCCCATGATGTACATGCCGCGGATCTCGCCCTGGTGGACCGCGTTCATGATCTCGACCACGGTGAGCCCGCGCTCGGGGTCGAGCGAGGTCTTCCACGCGGTCTCGAAGGTCTCGCGGATTTCGGCCCCCGCCACCGAGCGGTAGTCGGGATAAAACATCGGGATCAGCCCGACATCGGAGGCGCCCTGCACGTTGTTCTGCCCGCGCAGCGGGTGCAGCCCCGAGCCCGGCCGGCCGACCTGGCCGGTCATCAGCGCGAGCGAGATCAGGCAGCGCGCGTTGTCGGTGCCGTGGATGTGCTGCGAGATGCCCATCCCCCAGAAGATGATCGAGGCCGGCGCGGTGGCGTATTTGCGCGCGACGATGCGGATGGTCTCGGCGTCGATGCCGCAGATCGGCGCCATCTCCTCCGGGGTGAAGGGCGCGATATGTGCCTTCAGCGCCTCGAACCCCTCGGTGTGGCGCTCGATATAGCCCGGGTCGTAGAGATCCTCGGCGACGATGGTGTTCATCATCGCGTTGAGCAGCGCCACGTCGGTGCCCGACTTGAACTGGAGCATGTGGGTCGCGTGCCGGCTGAGCGCCTGGCCGCGCGGGTCCATGACGATCAGGGTCTTGCCGGCCTTGGCCGCGTTCTTGAAGAAGGTCGCCGCGACCGGGTGGTTCACCGCCGGGTTGGCGCCGATGACGATGATCACGTCCGAGTTGGCGCATTCGAAGAACGGCGCGGTCACCGCGCCCGAGTTGATGGTCTCCATCAGGGCGGCGACCGAGGACGCGTGGCACAGCCTTGTGCAGTGGTCGACGTTGTTGGTGCCGAAGCCCGCGCGCACCAGCTTCTGGAACAGATAGGCCTCCTCGTTGGAGCCCTTGGCCGAGCCGAACCCGGCGAGCGCGTTGCCGCCATGCGCGTCGCGGATGCGGGCGAGCCCGGCGGCGGCGACGTCGAGCGCCTCCTCCCAGCTCGCCTCGCGGAACAGCGCCAGCGGGTTCGCCGCATCGAGGCTCGCGAGGTCGTCCTTGCCGACCCCGTCCCGGCGGATCATCGGCGTGACGATGCGCTGCTTGTGGTGCACGTAGTCGAAGCCGAACCTTCCCTTGACGCACAGCCTGCCGTGATTGGCCGGGCCGTCCCTGCCCTCGACCTTGACCAGCCGGTCGTCCTTGATGTGGTAGGTGAGCTGGCAGCCGACGCCGCAATAGGGGCAGAGGCTGTCGACCGTGCGGTCGGGGGTGACGGCGCCCGGGCGGTCCGCCTGCATCATCGCCGCCGGCATCAGCGCGCCGGTGGGACAGGCTTGGACGCATTCGCCGCAGGCGACGCAGGTCGAGTCGCCCATCGGGTCGTCGAAGTCGAAGACGATCTTCGCTTGGGAGCCGCGATGGGCCATGCCGATCACGTCGTTGACCTGGACCTCGCGGCAGGCGCGGACGCAGAGCGTGCAGTTGATGCAGGCATCGAGATTGACCGCCATCGCCGGGTGGCTGGGATCGGCGGCGGGGGCGGCGATGGGATCGAAGCGGCTGTCCGCGATTCCGATCCGGTCGGCCCAGCGCCAGAGCTTGGAATCGGCATCATGCGCCTGTTCGCGCTCCGGCTGGTCGGCGATCAGCAGCTCGAACACCATGCGCCGCGCCGAGGCCGCGCGCTCGGATACGGTGTCCACCACCATCCCCTCGCTCGGGGTGCGGATGCAGGAGGCGGCGAGCACCCGCTCGCCCTCGATCTCGACCATGCAGGCGCGGCAATTGCCGTCGGCGCGATAGCCCGGCTCCGGCGCATAGCAGAGATGCGGGATCTCGATACCCCGGCGCTCCGCGACCTGCCAGATGGTCTCGCCCGGCTGGGCGGCGACGGTCTCGCCGTTGAGGGTGAAGGTGACCCCGGCTTCCTGATCCTTGGGCATGGCCTATCCGTCCGGTATGTCCTGGGGGAAATGCTTCAGCGCCGACAACAGCCCGTTCGGCGCCGCCTGGCCGAGGCCGCAGATTGAGGCGTCGATCATCGCCCGGCTGAGTTCGCGAAGCAACGGCTCGTCCCATCGGGGCCGGCGCATCAGCCCGACCGATTTCTCGCAGCCGGCGCGGCAGGGCGTGCACTGCCCGCAGCTCTCGTCCTCGAAGAAGCGCATCAGGTTGAGCGCCGCGTCGGCCGCCGAATCCCGATCCGAGAGCACGATCACCGCGGCCGACCCGATCAGGCAGCCATGCTCTTCCAGGGTGCCGAAATCGAGCGGGATGTCCGCCATGCCGGCGGGCAGGATGCCGCCCGAGGCGCCGCCCGGCAAATAGCCCTTGAAGGCGTGGCCGTCCGCCATGCCGCCGCAGTATTCGTCGATCAGCTCGCGGGCGGTGATCCCGGCCTCGGCGATCTTGACCCCGGGCTCCTTCACCCGGCCCGAGACCGAGAAGGTGCGCAGGCCCTTGCGTCCGTTGCGGCCCTTGCCGGCGAACCAGTCCGGGCCGTTGGCGAGGATGTCCGGCACCCAGTAGAGCGTCTCGACGTTGTTGATCAGCGTCGGCTTGCCGAACAGCCCGATCTGGGCCGGGAAGGGCGGCTTGTGCCGGGGCAGGCCGCGCTTGCCCTCAATGCTCTCCAGCATCGCCGATTCCTCGCCGCAGATATAGGCGCCGGCGCCGCGCCTGAGCACGATGGAGCCCGGCGCAGCCAGGCCTTCCGTCTCCAGCCGGGCGATCTCACCGATCAGGATCTCGCGCGCCACCGGGTACTCGTCGCGGAGATAGACATAGGTCTCTTCCGCCTCGACCGCCCAGTCGGCGATCAGCATGCCTTCGAGGAAGCGGTGCGGGTCGGTCTCGAGGAAGTAGCGGTCCTTGAAGGTGCCTGGCTCGCCCTCGTCGGCGTTGACCGCGAGATAGCGGGGACCCGGCTCGGCGCGGACGAAGGTCCATTTGCGCCCGGTCGGGAAGCCCGCCCCGCCGAGCCCGCGCAGGCTCGACTTCTCCAGCGCCTCGATCACCCCCTCGACCGGCCGGTTCCCGTCGCGGCATTCGCGGAGCACCGTGTAGCCGCCGCCCGCGACGTAGTCGTCGAACCCGACATAGTCGGGGATCTCGGGCTTCGTCCTGCCGTCCGCGAGCGCGGCCATGACCCGCTCCGGGGTCGCGTGCGGCATCTGGTTGTGGCCGATCTCGGCCGCCGGCGCGCGGTCGCAGGCGCCGATGCAGGGCGCCCGGACGATGCGCACGCCATCGCCCACGCTACCCTCCAGCGTCTCGATCAGCGCATCGGCGCCCATCATCTCGCAGGTGAGCGAGTCGCAGACCCGGATCGTGAGCGGCGGCGGGCGCGCATCCTCGTCGCCGAGCACGTCGAAATGGGCATAGAACGTCGCCGTCTCGTAGATCTCGGTGAGCGCGAGCTTCATCTCGTCGGCGAGCGCCGCCATGTCGTCGGGCGCGAGGCAGCCCTGCGAGTCCTGGATCAGATGCAGGTGCTCGATCAGCAGGTCGCGCCGGCGCGGCCGGTCGCCGAGGAGCGCGCGCACGCGCTCCGCCGCCGCCGCATCGACCTGGCGGCCCTTGGTGCGGGGCCGCGCCCGGGTGCGGGCCGAACCGGGATGCCCGTATGCGCGAACCACGCGCGCGCCTTCCGCCATGACCTCTCCCGGTTCCCGAAGCCTCGAAACTCGTCCCGCCGCGAACCTAGCGGCTCGCACCGGCCGCCGTCAAAAGATTGTCCGGGTCCGGAACGCAGGCACGATGCGTTGCGTGGCGGCGGGCCGTCCCTCGACAGGGTCCGTCGGATCTACTCGGGAAGAGGGGAAAAATTGCAATGCCTCACCCTGAGCAACCGCGAAGCGGCGTATCGAAGGGCAGCCGAGCCTTTCCCATCCGTCGTCATGGCCGGACTTGTCCGGGCATGACGGGGTGCGGGGCGCCATGCAGCGGCCACGGCGCTAGCCTACGTCGACCGCCTCGAGCGCGACCACCTCGGTGTTGATCAGCTGCTTGCCGGCATGTTCGAAATTGACGGTCACGCGGGCGCCGTCGACCGACTGCACCTGGCCGAGCCCCCAATCGGGACGTGCCGGGTGGCGCACCCGCATGCCGGGGGCGAGCTCACTCATCCCCGGCCTCGCCGGCGCGCCTGCCGGTCAGCCCGACGACGATGCCCCGCAGCGTCCGCACCTCCTGGTCGGTGAGGTCGGCGCGGGTGAAGATGTTGCGGATGTTGCGCACCATCCTCGGCCGCTTGTCGGGCGGGTAGAGGAAGCCGCAGGCGTCGAGCTCGGCTTCGAGATGGTCGAACAGGTCCTGGATCTCGCGCTGGGTGGCGGCCTGCGCGCCCTTCCGCGTCAGCCGGTCGGCGCCGTCTTCCAGCGCGGGGTCGGCCTGGAACCACTCGTAGCCGATCAGCAGCACCGCCTGGGCGAGGTTGATCGACGAATAGGCCGGGTTGGCCGGCACGATGACCAGCGCCTCGGCGCGCGCCGCGTCGTCGTTGTGGAGCCCGCTTTTCTCGCGCCCGAACAAGAGGGCGGAGCGCTCCCCCGCCGCGCGCCAGTCGTGCAGCTTCCGCGCCGCCGCGCGCGGGGTCAGCACCGGCTTCACCATGTCGCGCACCCGCGCGGTGGTGGCGAAGACGTGGCGGATGTCGCCGATCGCCGCCTCGGTGGTCGGGAACAGCCCGGCCTCGTGCAGCACCGCCTCCGCCCCCGAGGCGGTGTTGATCGCCTTCTGGTCGGGCCAGTCGCCGCGCGGCGCCACCAGGCGCAGATCGGTCAGGCCGAAATTGAGCATCGCGCGCGCCGCCGCGCCGATATTCTCGCCGAGCTGCGGCTCGACCAGGACGATTGCGGGGGCGAGCGGGTCGGCGGCGGCGACCGCGCGGCGGCTGCGGTCGGTGCCCGCCATCAGGCGGGGCCGACGCCGTCGCGCATCAGCTTGTAGGTGATCGAGTCGTAGAGCGCGTTGAACGAGGCGTCGATCACGTTGGTCGACACGCCGACGGAGGACCAGTTCTCGCCGTCGTCGTCGCCGCTCTCGATCATCACCCGGGTGACCGCGGCGCTGCCGTCGCCGGGGGTCAGGATGCGCACCTTGTAGTCGACCAGCCGGAGCGCGCCGAGCCCGGGATAGAACGGGATCAGCACCTTGCGCAGCGCCCCGTCGAGCGCGTTGACCGGCCCGTTGCCCTCGGCCACCGCCATGTGGCGGTCGTCCCCCATGTCGACCTTGACGGTGGCTTCGGAGAGCGTGATCAGCTCGCCGCGCGCGTTCCAGCGCCGCTCGTCGAACACCCGGAAGCTGTGCAGCCGGAAGAACTCCGGCACCGAGCCGAGGGTGCGCCGCGCCAGCAGCTCGAAGCTGGCGCCGGCCCCGTCATAGGCGTAGCCCTCGAACTCGCGCCGCTTCACCTCTTCCAGCAGGCGCGGGAGCCTGGAGTTCCCGGGGTCGATGTCGAGCCCGATCTTGCGGAACCGGGCGAGGATGTTGGACCGTCCGGCCTGGTCGGAGACCACGATCTGGCGCTCGTTGCCGACCAGGGCCGGGTCGATATGCTCGTAGGTACGGGGGTCCTTCTCGATCGCCGAGACGTGCAGCCCGCCCTTGTGGGCGAAGGCGGAGGCGCCGACATAGGCGGCGTTGCGCAGCGGCGCCCGGTTGAGCCGCTCGTCGAGCAGCCGCGAGGTCGGGGTCAGCTCGGCAAGCCCCGCCTCGTCGATCCCCGTCTGGTAGCCCATCTTGAGCATCAGGCTCGGGATCAGCGAGATCAGGTTGGCGTTGCCGCAGCGCTCGCCGAGCCCGTTGAGCGTGCCCTGCACCTGGCGGGCGCCGGCGCGCACCGCGGCGAGCGAGTTGGCGACCGCGTTCTCGGTGTCGTTGTGGCAGTGGATGCCGAGCGCGCTGCCGGGAATGTGTTGCGCGACCTCGGCCGTGATGCGCTCGACCTCGTGCGGCAGGGTGCCGCCATTGGTGTCGCACAGCACCACCCAGCGCGCGCCCGCCTCGTGCGCCGCCTTCACGCAGTCGAGCGCGAAGCCGGGATTTGCCTTGTAGCCGTCGAAGAAATGCTCGGCGTCGAACATCGCCTCGTCCTTGGTCCGCGCGAGATGGGCGATCGAGTCGGCGATCATGGCTACGTTCTCGTCGAGCGCCACGTCGAGCGCGGTCCGCACGTGGAAGTCCCAGGTCTTGCCGACGATGCAGGCGACCGGCGCCCGGGCGTTCACCAGCGCCGCCAGCCCGGGATCGTTCTCCGCGCTCCGCCCCGGCCGGCGCGTCATCCCGAAGGCGGTGAAGCGCGCCCGCGCCAGCGCCGGCGGCTCGGCGAAGAACGCATCGTCGGTCGGGTTGGCGCCGGGCCAGCCGCCCTCGACATAGTCGATGCCGAGACGGTCGAGCGCGCGCGCCACCGCGGCCTTGTCGGCGACGCCGAAATCGACCCCCTGGGTCTGCGCGCCGTCGCGCAGCGTGGAATCGAAGAGGTGGATGCGCCTGTCGCTCATGCCCGCCGCCATTCGCTTGAGCCGTCGGGCCGGTCCTCGACGACGACGTTGTGGGTCCTCATCAGCTCATCCCGGATGCGGTCGGCCTCGGCGAAGTCCTTTTCCGAGCGCGCCCGGCGGCGGTCGGCGACCATGGTCCTGATCGCCTCCTCGACGCCGTCGCCCTTGAACCAGCTCTCCGGGTCCCGCCCCAGCAGCCCCAGCAGCCCGCCCGCGAAGAGGAGCCCGGCCTTGGCGCGGGCGCGCTCCCGGGCATCGTCGCTCCGGTTGAGCGTGCCCGCAAGCGCGTGCATCTCGGCCAGCGCCTTGGGCGTATTGAGGTCGTCGGAAAGCGCCTCGACTACCGGCTCCGCGCCGGCGATGTCGTCGGCGGCCACGACGTCCCGGGCGCCGGCGAGCGCGGTATAGAGCCGGTCGAGCGCGCTCTTGGCACGGTCGAGCCCGTCGAGCGAGAAATCGAGCGGCTGGCGGTACTGCGCCGTGAGCAGCGAGAGCCGGATCGCCTCGCCCGGGGCGCGCTCCAGCAAATCGTGGACGGTGTGGAAATTGCCGAGCGACTTCGACATCTTCTCGCCGCCGACGGTGACGTAGCCGTTATGCATCCAGAGCCCGACGAACGGCTTGCCGTGCGCGCAGGTGGACTGGGCGATCTCGTTCTCGTGATGCGGGAAGATCAGATCCTGCCCGCCGCCATGGATGTCGAAGGTCTCGCCGAGATGCTTCTTCGACATCGCCGAGCATTCGAGGTGCCAGCCGGGCCGGCCGCGCCCCCACGGGCTGTCCCAGCCGGGCTGGTCGGCGTCCGAGGGCTTCCACAGCACGAAATCGGCCGGGTCGCGCTTGTAGGGCGCGATTTCGACGCGCGCGCCGGCGACGAGCTCGTCCCTTCCGTGGCGCGAAAGCCGGCCGTAATCGGCCATCGTCGCGACCGAGAACAGCACATGCCCCTCGGCCGCGTAGGCATGGTCCTTCGCAATCAGCCGTTCGATCATCGCGATCATCTCGGCGATGTGGCCGGTCGCCCGCGGCTCGACATCGGGCGGCAGCGCGCCGAGCTCTTTCATGTCCGCGTGGAACGCCGCCGTGTAGCGCCCGGTGACCGCCTCGATCGTCTCGCCCGCCTTGCGCGCGGCCTCGATGATCTTGTCGTCCACGTCGGTGATGTTGCGCACATACCTTACGCATCCCTCGCCGTAGACGTGGCGCAGCAGCCGGTACAGCACGTCGAACACGACCACCGGCCGCGCGTTGCCGATATGGGCGTGGTCGTAGACCGTGGGCCCGCAGACATAGAGCCGCACGTTGCCCGGATCGATGGGCTCGAACCGCTGCTTGCTCCGGCTCAGCGTGTTGTAGAGGGTGAGCGCCATCGGTTCGGGCTCAGTCCCGGCCCCGGAAGGCGTTGACGATCGGGTAGCGGCGGTCGCGGCCGAACGCCCGGCGCGTGATCTTGACGCCCGGCGGCGCCTGGCGGCGCTTGTATTCGGCGCCGAGCAGCATGCGCCAGACCCGGAGCACGAGCGCCCGGTCGAAGCCTTCCGCGACCACCGCATCGACGCCCATGTCGCGCTCGACGAGGCCGTCGAGGATGCGGTCGAGCACCGCGTAGGGCGGCAGGGTGTCGTCGTCCCGCTGGTCGGGCTTGAGCTCGGCCGAGGGCGGCTTGACGATGACGCGCTCCGGGATCGCCCGGCCTTCGGGGCCCAGCATGCCGGGCGGCAGGTTCGCGTTGCGCCAGCGCGCCAGCGCGAAGACGGTCGTCTTGTAGACGTCCTTGAGCACCGAATAACCGCCGCACATGTCGCCGTACAGCGTCGCGTAGCCGACCGACATTTCCGACTTGTTGCCGGTCGACAGCACCATGCTGCCGGTCTTGTTGGAGAGCGCCATCAGGGTCATGCCGCGCGAGCGCGCCTGGATGTTCTCCTCCGTGGTGTCCGCCTCGGCATTGCCGAAGAGCGGGCGCAGCATGGCGTCGAAGGCGCCCATGGCGGGCTCGATCGAGACCTCGTCGAGGGCGACGCCCAGCAGCCGCGCGGCTCCGGCGGCGTCTTCCAGGCTCTCGGTCGAGGTGTAGGGCGAGGGCATCATCACGCAGCGCACCCCCGCGGGGCCGAGCGCATCGACCGCCACCGCCGCGGTGAGCGCGGAATCGATGCCGCCCGACAGCCCGATGATGACCCCGGGGAAGCCGTTCTTGGTCACGTAGTCGCGCAGGCCCAGCGTCATCGCCTCGTAGATCGCCGCCAGCCCGTCCGGCGGGGGGTGGCGGTCGGCGGTCTCGCACTGCCAGGCGCCGTTCTCGCGCCGCCACGACGTGGCCAGCATGTCCTCGCGCCAGCTCGGCGCCTGCCCCCTGAGCGCGGCGTCGGCGTCGAGCACGAAGGAGCTGCCGTCGAACACCAGCTCGTCCTGCCCGCCGACCTGGTTGACATAGACGATCGGCAGGCGCGACTCGGTGACCCGGGCGACGGCGAGGTTGAGGCGCTCATCCGCCTTGTCGACCTCGAACGGCGAGCCGTTGATCACCACCAGGATCTCGGCCCCCGATTCCTCGAGGCATTCGGTGACCTCGTCGGTCCACATGTCCTCGCAGATCATCACGCCGAGCCGCACGCCGCGGAAATTGACCGGCCCGGGCAGGGGGCCGGCGGAGAACACGCGCTTCTCGTCGAACACGCCGTAATTCGGCAAATCGTATTTGCGCCGGACATCGGCGACCGCGCCGCCGTCGAGCAGCACGGCGGCGTTGTACACGATCCCCTCCTCGGCCCACGGCGCGCCGACCAGGATGCCGGGCCCGCCGCCCGCGGTCGCCGCGGCCAGCGCGTCGAGCTCGCGGCGCACGGTCTCCTGGAAGGACGGCCGGACCACGAGATCCTCCGGCGGGTAGCCGGACAGCGCGAGCTCCGAGGTGACTACCAGGTCGGCGCCGAGCTTCGCCGCCTCGCCATGGGCGTCGCGCAGCCTGGCGGCGTTGCCGACCACGTCGCCGACGGTCGGGTTGAGCTGCGCGAGCGCGATGCTGAGGGCGTCGGTCATCTCGGGTCCGCCGGTGGCGCGGCGTCCGGGCTACTCGGCCGCGGATCGGGCGTTGCCGTTGATCCGGTCGCGCTCGGCCTTCAGCGCTTCGGCGACCTGGAAGGCGAGCTCGAGCGACTGGCTCGCGTTCATCCGCGGGTCGCAATGGGTGTGGTAGCGGTCGGCCAGGTTGGCCTCGGTCACCGCGTGCGCGCCGCCGATGCATTCGGTGACGTTCTGGCCCGTCAGCTCGACATGGATGCCGCCGGCATGGGTGCCTTCGGCGCGGAGGATGTCGAAGAAGTCGCGCACCTCGGACAGGATCGCCTCGCAGCGCCGCGTCTTGTAGCCGTTCCGCGCCTTGATCGTGTTGCCGTGCATCGGATCGCAGGCCCAGACCACCGACCGCCCCTCGTCCTTCACCGCGCGCACCAGCGGCGGCAGCAGCTCGGCCACCTTGTCCGCCCCCATGCGCGAATAGAGGGTGATCCGGCCGGGCACGTCGTCGGGGTTGAGCCGGTCGATCAGCCGCTTGAGGTCGTCGGTCTCCGAGCTCGGCCCCACCTTGAGCCCGACCGGGTTGGAGACGCCGCGCAGGAACTCGACATGGGCGCCGTCGAGCTGGCGCGTGCGGTCGCCGATCCACAGCAGATGGGCCGAGGTGTCGTACCAGTCGCCGGTGGTGGAATCGACCCTTGTCATCGCCTCCTCGTAGCCCAGCAGCAGCGCCTCGTGCGAGGTGTAGAGGTCGGTCTCGCGGATCTGGGGAACCGTCTCCGAGGTCAGCCCGCAGGCCGCCATGAAGCGCAGCGTCTCGTCGATCCGGTCGGCGAGGTCGGCGTAGCGCGCCGCCTCGGGCCCGGCGGAGACGAAGTCGAGGTTCCACTTGTGGACCTGGTGGAGGTCGGCATAGCCGCCCTGGGCGAAGGCGCGCAGCAGGTTGAGCGTCGCCGCCGCCTGGTTGTAGGCGCGCACCATGCGCCTCGGATCGGGGGCGCGGGCGTCGTCGTCGAACGGCATGTCGTTGATCATGTCGCCGCGATAGCTCGGCAGCTCGACCCCGTCGACGGTCTCGAAATCGGCCGAGCGCGGCTTGGCGAACTGGCCGGCGAGGCGGCCGACCTTGACCACCGGGCAGCCGCCGCCGAAGGTCAGCACCACCGCCATCTGCAGGATCACGCGGAAGGTGTCGCGGATGTTGTCGGGGTGGAACTCGGCGAAGCTCTCCGCGCAGTCGCCGCCCTGCAGCAGGAAGGCCTTGCCCTCGGCCACCTGGGCGAGCTGCGCCCGGAGGCGTCTCGCCTCGCCGGCGAAGACCAGCGGCGGGTAGCCGCGCAGGCGGTCCTCCGCCTCGGCGAGCGCCGCCTGGTCCGGGTATTCGGGGACCTGGCGGATCGGCTTCGACCGCCAGGCGCCGGGGGTCCATTCCCCGCTCATCGCGCGTCACTCCCTGTCAGAATCCGGTTTTCCGGAAGGGCCGCCCTATACGCCAGTCCCGGCGAAATTGCCAGCAAATCGTGGCCCGTTCAAATCGCGGGGCGCCCTACTCCGCCGCCTGCGCCTCGGGCTCGGGGGCCGGGCTGCGCATGGTGACGAACTCCTCGGCCGCGGTCGGGTGGATGCCGACTGTGGCGTCGAACTGCGCCTTGGTGGCGCCGCATTTGAGCGCGATGCCGAGCCCCTGGGTGATTTCCGCCGCGTCGGGCCCCACCATGTGGCAGCCGACCACGCGGTCCGAGGCGCGGTCGACGACGAGCTTCATCATCGTGCGGTCCCCGGCCAGCGTCAGCGTGTGCTTGAGCGGGCGGAACGCCTCGCGGTAGATGTCGACGGCGCCGTGGCGTTCGCGCGCCTGCTCCTCGGTCAGCCCGACGGTCCCGACATTGGGGTTGGAGAACACCGCCGTCGCGATATCCGCGTAGTCCATCCGCAGATCCCTGCCGTCATAGAGGTTGGCGGCGAGCACCATGGCCTCGGCGATGGCGACCGGGGTGAGCTGCAGCCGGTCGGTCACGTCGCCGATCGCGTAGATGTTGCCGACGCTGGTGCGGAACCGGTCGTCGACCCCGATCGCGCCGTTCTTCCGCATATCGACGCCCACCGCCTCGAGCCCCAGATCGGCGACGTTGGGCACCCGGCCGATCGCGTACATCGCCTGGTCGACCGCGACCGTCTCGCCCGACGACAGCGCGCAGGCGAGCCGGCCGTCGACCCGGTCGATCCGCTCCACCGTGGTGCGCCAGCGGATGTCGACGCCCTTCTTCGCCATCTCTTCGGCGAGGTGGGTGCGGATGTCCATGTCGAAGCCGCGCATGAACAGCGGGCCGCGATAGGCCTGGACGACCTCGGATCCGTAGCCGTTGAAGATGCCGGCGAACTCGACCGCGATATAGCCGCCGCCGACGATCAGCACCCGGTCCGGCCGCTCTTCGAGATAGAACGCCTCCTCCGAGGTGATCGCGTGCTCGCCGCCCGGGATCGCCGGGCGCTGCGGCCGCCCGCCGACCGCGATCAGCACGGTCTCCGCCGTGACCCGCTCGCCGCCGACATCGAGCGTGTGCGCATCGACCAGGCGCGCGCGGCTCTCGTGGATGCGGACGCCGTTGGTCTCGAGGATGCGCCGGTAGATGCCGTTGAGGCGCTCGATCTCCCTGTTCTTGTTGGCGATCAGCGTCGGCCAGTGCAGCGCGGGCTCTTCGAACGTCCAGCCGAACGCCGCGGCGTCGTCGGCGTCCTCGCGGTAATGCGCGCCGTAGGCGAAGAGCTTCTTGGGGATGCAGCCGACATTGACGCAGGTGCCGCCGAGGAAGCGTTCCTCGGCGACGCCGACGCGGGCGCCGTAGGATGCCGACATCCGCGCCGCCCGGACCCCGCCCGAGCCCGCGCCGATGACGAACAGATCGTAGTCGTAGCCTGCCATGGACACCTCCGCCGGCAGAGGTGCGTCACGGCCGCGGCGATGTCAACTCGCGCGGCGGCGTTCCAGCCGCAGCGCGAGGCCGGGCCGCTCGACCGCGATCAGCGCCCGGTCGCCGCGCCGGCAGAGGCGGTCGACCAGCTCGACCAGCGGGTGGCGGCCGCTCGCGTAGGGGACGGGCGGGCCGGCCCGGCGCTGGTCCTCGACCGCGTCGGCGCCGAACAGCCAGCGCAGCATCATCTCCTCCTCCGCCATGCCCTTGCCGCCGAAGCGCTCGCGCAGTTCGTCGAGCGAGGGCTCGTCGCGGCGCCTGACCTCGTCGGCGCGCCTGCGCCCGAGGATGCGGGCGCGGATATCGGGGTCCATCGTCCGGATCGCGGTCTCGCCGTAATGGCCGAGCGCGTACTCGATCACCTGGTCGGTGACCTCGCGGTAGCGCTCGCCGGCGATCACGTTGATCGCCGCCTGGCTGCCGACGAATTGCGAGAGCGGCGTGACCATGACCGGGTAGCCGAGCTCGGCGCGCACCCGCACGGTCTCCTCCAGCACGTCTGCCAGCCGATCCTCCATCCCCACCTTGCGGAGCTGGAAGGCGAGATTGGAGATCATCCCGCCCGGCACCTGGTGGCGGTGCTGGGCGGCATCGAAGGCGAGGGGCCGGCCGATGGGGAAGCCCTCGCGCCTCGCCACGGTCTCGAAATGCGCGGACACCGGGCCGAGCCGCTCGAGATCGAGGACGGGCTCGTGGCCGAGCGCCCTTGCATTTGCCGCCAACGCGAAGGTGGACGGGTTGGAGGAGCCGTCCGCGAGCGGCGGCAAAGCGGTGTTGACGACGGTCATGCCGCCCGCGATCGCCTCCAGGCAGCAGAGCGGGCCGACCCCGGTGGTGCAGTGGGTGTGGAACTCGACCGTCGTCCCGCCCGCGTTCTCCAGCACGATCGGGACCAGCGCCCTTGTGCGTTCCGGCGTCAGCAGCCCGCCCGGGTCCTTGAAGCAGAGCCGCCAGACGCCGAGCGAGGCGGCCTGGCGGCAGCGCTCGGCGTAGTAGGCGTCGCTATGGACCGGCGAGATCGAGTAGACCAGGTTGAGGATCACCCGAAGCCCCGCGGCATGCGCGGCCTCGACCCGGCGCTTCCAGCCGGCGGACTCGTTCCACGGGTCGGATATCCGCACCTCGGAAACGCCGTTCCGCGCCGCCAGCCGGAGGAACAGGGCGAACGCCTCGGGCGGCTCGTACTCGAAGGTGGCGATGCGGCCCGCGATCAGTCGGAGCGGGGTCTTGCGCGCGCGCTCCGCGAGCAGGCGCATGCGCTCGAACGGATCGTCCTTCAGCTCGCGGACGGCCTTCCCCATCTGGCCGTCGGACAGGATCTCGATCGCCTCGAACCCGGCATCGTCCAGCCGCTCGACGGCCGGCAGCATCATCCCCGTCGTCATCCCCGACGCCCACAGGCTCAGATGCCCGTCGCGGATCGTGGTGTCGACGAAGCGGATCCCGGCCATGGCTAGGGAGCGTCCGGGCGGACCAGGAACAGGGGTGCGCCGTATTCCACGCCCTCGGCCTCGCCCGCCAGCGCCTCCTCGACGATGCCGGTCACCCCGGCGGCGACGGCGGCGAAGACCTTCATCACCTCGATCAGCCCGACCGTGGTGTCGGGCGCGACCCGGTCGCCCGGGCTCACGAAGGGCGCCGCGCCCGGGCTCGGCGCGGGGTAGAAGGTGCCGACCATCGGCGCCGGGATGGCCACGAGCCCGTCCGGGATTTCGCGCCCGGACCGCTTGCCGGGCGCGGGCTCCGGCTCCGGCGCGGTCGCGGGCGAAGCGGCGGGCGCGGGCGCGGCGGCGTGGGGGGTCTTGCTGACCGTGAGCCTGAGGCCGCGATAGTCGATCTCGAAATAGTCGAAATCCGACTTGTCGACCAGGTCGAGGATCTCGCGCACGTCCTCGTCGGTCAGCTCCATCGCTGCGCCCCTACAGCACCTCTTCGGCGAGCACGCGGAGCGCTTCCGCGTCCGAGCGGTTGGCGATCAGGGTCGAGACGTGGCCCTTCGCCGCCGCCTCCTTCCACACCGCGAGCCGGTCGCGGATGCGCTCGCGCGGGCCGACCAGCGCGATGTCGTCGACGAAGGAATCGGGGATCGCGGCGGCGGCTTCCCGCCGCTTGCCGCCGAGGAACAGGTCCTGCACCTCGGCCGCCGCGTGCCCGTAGCCGAGCCGGATCGCGTAGTCGTTGTAAAAGTTCTTCGACCGCGCGCCCATCCCGCCGACATAGAGGGCGAGGTGCTGCTTGACCTCCATGCGGCAGGCGTCGAGATCGTCGCCGACATGGACCGGGACGAAGGGCGCGATCTCGAAATCGGCGAGGCTCTTGCCGCCGCCGGCCGCCGCGAACCCCTCGGCAAGCGGCCCCTCGAACAAATCGAAGCGCTCGGGGTTCATGAACACCGGGAAGAACCCGTCGGCGAGCTCGGCGGCGGTGCGCACGCCCGCCGGGGTGAAGGCGCCGGTGAAGATCTTCAGCCCCGACGGCGCGTGCAGGATGCTTTTCAGCGGCCGGCCGAGCCCGGTGGTGCCGGGGCCGGTGGCGGGGATCGCGTAGTGCTCGCCCTCATGGGTGAGCGGCGCCTCGCGGGCGAGGATCTTGCGCACGATGGCGATGTATTCGCGCGTGCGGGTCAGCGGCTTGCCGTAGGGGACGCCGTACCAGCCCTCGATCACCTGCGGCCCCGACGGGCCGATGCCGAGCACGAAGCGGTTGCCCGACAGCGCCTGCAGGGTCATCGCCGCCATCGCCGCGGCGGTCGGCGTGCGCGCCCCCATCTGGATGATCGCCGTGCCGACGGTGATCCGCTCGGTGTGGGCGAGCGCCCAGGCGGCCGGCGTCAGCGCGTCCGAGCCGTAGGCCTCCGAGGTCCACACCGAGTCGTAGCCGAGGCTCTCGATCTCGCGCAACTCCTCCGGCGGAACCGAGAAGCTGGAGCCCGAATAGCCGATGGTCACGCCGATCTTCATCATGTCCCCCCGATCGCAGACTGCCCGGGTTGCATAGCGGGAGCGGCACCTCGGGCGCAAGCATCCGCTCGCCATTGCGGCGCGGCCGCGCTTGCGCCAATATCGCCCGACGCAACCAGCCAGGGAGCGGACCGATGGCCAAGCTGCGGCATGTCGCCATTCAGGTGCCCGACCTCGAGAAGGCGGGACGGTTCTACGAGACCGTGTTCGACATGGAGCGGGTGTGCCGCGGCGACACGCCGTTCGGCAACGCGCTGATGCTGTCGGACGGGGTGATGAACCTCACCTTGCTGCAATTCCCCGCGGGGACCAAGGGGATGATCAACGGTCCCGACTGGGCCGGGATGCACCATGTCGGGTTCGTGGTCGACGACGCCGAGGCGACGGCGAAGAAGATCGAGGAGGCCGGCGGGCACTACTTCTACACGCTGGAGGGCGACTACGAGGGCCTCCAGGCGGAAGAGAAGTACAAGGACATCAACGGCGTCGTCTTCGACATCTCCGAGCACGGCTGGGCCACCGAGCCGGTCGGCAAGCTGCGCAAGGAGAAGGAGCAGCGGGAGGCGCGGGCGAAGGAGACCGTCCCGGCCGAGTAGCGCCGCTCAGGCGATCTCGAACACCGCGTCGATCTCGACCGCCGCGTCGAAGGGGAGCGACGGGGCGCTGACCGCGAAGCGGGCGTGCTTGCCGGCCTCGCCGAACACGTCGACGATCAGGTCGCTCGCGCCGTTGATCACCCTCGGCTGGTCGGTGAAGCCCGGCGTCGAATTGACGAAGCCGCCGAGCTTGACGCAGCGCCGCACCCGGTCGAGGTCGCCGCCGCAGGCCGCGCTGAGCTGGGCCAGGATGTTGATCGCGACGATGCGGGCGCAGTCCCGGCCGTCCTCGACCGTGAACGCATCGCCCAGCTTGCCGATATGGCTCAACGCGCCCTGCCGCAACGGAATCTGCCCGGCGATAAAGACCAGGTTTCCGGTCACCACCCAGGGCACGTAGTTGGCCGCCGGCGCGGGCGCCTCGGGCAGTTCGATGCCGAGCGCGGCGAGGCGGGCGTCGATGGCGCCGGTCATGTCGGGTCCTCCACGGTCATTCGCAGCGTTGAGTAGCCGCCCGGCGCGGCAGCCGCAAGACCCCGCTCAGTCCCGCCCGGCCTCGACGATCTTTTGCGCCAGCAGGCCCGGATTGGTGAAGCACGCCTCGTGCCCGCCCGGCATCTGCACCAGACGGCACAGCCCGAGCCGGGCCGGGAAGCGCGGGCACCAGGCGAACGGGCCGGGCGGCATCGCAATGTCCTCGGTGCAGTTGAGATAGGAGCTGGGGATCTGCAACCCCGCGAAGGTCTTGAGCGGCACCTTGTCGGTCAGCGTCCCGAGCGGGTGCGGCGTGGTCATCCCGTAAGTCTTCTCGGCGAGCGCGAGGTCGGCGTCGTTCATGAACGCCTCGCGCCACACCGGGAAGGGGAGCTTGACCGCGCCCGGGCCGTGGGCGCCCGACCCGGCGATTCCGTCCATCAGCGCCTTGTAATGCGGCGGGCTGACGTCCTCGATCGACTCCCCGTCCTCGAGCACGAAGGCGTTCCAGTAGACCAGCCGGCGGATCCGGTCGGGCAGCTCCTCGGCCATGCGGGAGATCACCGTCCCGCCATAGGAATGGCCGAGCAGCACGAAGTCGCCCAGATCCTCGCGGAGCACGTAGTCGACCGCCGACGCCACCGCCTCGGCGTGCCCCACCGTCCGGTCGACCTCCTCGCCCGGCCCGTTGCCGGCCAGCGTCGGCGTGTGGACCTCGTGGCCCGCCGCGCGCAGCGGCCGCGCCACCTCCTCCCAAAGCGCGCCGTAATGCCAGGCGCCGTGGATCAGCACGAATGTCGTCATCTCCGCCTCCTTTCGTCCGGGCCGCGGCAAGACGGGAGAATTGCCGCCGGTTCCCGGATCGTTCTATCGTGGCGGCGGTGCGGCGTTCTCGGTCCATAGAGAACCTGGACGGGACTCGAGGGAACGGCCATGACCGGCGAGACACCCCGCCCGCGCGGGCGGCAATACGGCGTCTGGCGCACCGCCGATGTCGCCGAGCGCGAGCGCTACGCCTATTTCCGCGAGGCGGTATGCGAGGCCTTCATGGACCTCTCGCCCGAGCACGAGCGGGTGGGCCCGTTCGACGCGGTGGTCGAATCGATCCCGCTCGCAGCCGGCGCGGTCAACCGGGTCTCCGGCACGCCGCACCACGTGCGCCGCACGCCGGCGCAGATTGGCCGATCAGCCGAGCAGTGCTATTTCCTCAACCTCCAGCTCTCGTCCGAATGCGTCATCGAGCAGCGCAACCGCTCGGTGCGGCTCGCGCCCGGCCAGGTGGCGCTGTTCGCGAGCGACGTGGCGTTCCGCATCGTCCACCCGCCGGACGAGGACATGAGCGTCGCCTCGTTCTGGCTGCCCCGCGGCCTGGTCGAAGACGCGCTTCCGGGCGGCGCGGCGCCGCCGATCTGCCGGGTGTCCGACCACCCGTTCCTCGGGCCGCTTATCGGCGCCGCCGCGCGCACCCTCAACCGGGGCGCGAGGGCGCTCGACGCCGAGGAGGGCGGGTTGCTGCTGGAAAGCCTGGTGCGGCTGTCGGCCGGGGCCGCGGCGCGGCGCCGCAACGTCGATCCCGGGAGCGCGCGCCCGGCGCTGCTGGCCGCGGTGCTGGAACATGTCGAGAGCCGGCTCGACGACCCCGGGCTCTCGGTCGGCTCGGTCGCGGCGCGGTTCGGCATCTCCCGGCGCTATCTGCACAAGCTGTTCGAGCCGACCGGCGACAGCTTCTCCCGCCACGTGCTCAAACGCCGGCTGGAACAGGCGGCGTCTGAGCTGACCGCGCCCGAGCGGGCGCGGACCCCGATCGCCGAGATCGCCTTCCGCAACGGCTTCTCCGACCTCTCCTGGTTCAACCGCAGTTTCAGGGCGCATTTCGGCGCGACGCCGCGGGACATCCGCCGCGCCGCGCGGTAGCGCATTCGAGGCCGGGCGCCGGTCTACTCGTTCGCCAGCGCTGCGGTGACGATGTTCCGGTCCGCCACCATCGGCGCGGTGTCTGCGCGGAAGGCGGCCATGTAGTCGGTCTTCATGTGAAGGTCGACCGCCGCCTGGTCGTCATAGAGCTCGTAGAGCCGCACGACGCCGGCGGTGCCGTCCGGCACCGCGATGTCGAAGCGCCGGCAGCCCGGCTCGTTCTCCAGCACCAGCGCGCGGTGTTTCCTGACGCGCGCGATGAAGGCGTCCCACTGGCCCTCGGCGATCTTCAGCTCCACGAACAGAATAACGGCGCTCATCCGGCCCTCCTTCGATCGTTGCGTTCCCCGGCGATGCGTTCGCGCAGCAGGGCGCGCATCGCGAGCCCCGGCGCGTCAACGTTGATGTCGATCCATTCGGCGGCGGGGTTCCTGTCGAGCGCCGCCTGCTGCGCCTCGACGATCGCCACGTCCTCCATGAAGATGCGGTAGAAGTCGCGGCGATAGACCTCGTCCATCGCCGCGCTGCCGGTCGCGAAGAAGCGGGCATGGGCGTAGAAGAAGTGGGTCGTGGTCGCGGTCTCGGGGGTCGGCGCGTTGAGCGCGTGGTAGGCGATGCCCTGCAACCGGTCGCCCTCCAGCGCGGCGCTGCCGACCGCGGCGCTGCCGACATCGACGTCGATCAGGGCCGGGAGCGACGCCTCGACGATCATCCAGCGATCGACATTGCCCGCGAACCCGCCGGCCATCCGGTGGAACGGCGGCGGCTCCACGTCGGGCATCAGCCGGGTCATCGCCACCCCGTCCGCCCTGCGCTCGGTTCGCACCGGGAACCGCACCACGGCCTCGCTGCCGATCGTGTCGGGATGGACGTAGCCGACATGGCTGAGATCGAGCAGGTTGTCGGTGATCAGCTGGTAATTGGCCCGGGTGTGGATCGGCCGGCCGCCATTGCCGGGAACCAGCTTCCAGTCCGGGTGATTCATGAACCACCAGTCGGGAATGCCGGATTCGTCGGCGCAAGCCGGATCGCCCATCCAGATCCACAGCCATCCCCAGCGCTCGGCAAGCGGGTAGCTCCGCACCGCCGCCCCCGGCGGCACCGCGCTCTGACCCGGCACGCTTGTGCAGCGCCCGCCCGCGTCGAAGCATAGCCCGTGATAGCCGCAGCGGATCCCGCTTCCCTCCACCCGGCCCATCGAGAGCGGCAGGCCGCGATGGCAGCAGCGGTCTTCGAGCGCGACCGGGGTGCCGTCTTCGACGCGGAACAGCGCGACCGGCTCGCCCAGCAGCGTGCGGGCGAGCGGCGCCTCCGTCACCTCGCCGCTCCATGCCGCGACATACCACGCGTTGCGGAGAAACATCGCCACCTCGTGCGTCCCCTGTCGGACCCGGACTATAGCCGAGCCGGCAGGGTTTTGCGGCGGCGCGGCTTCGGTGGTTTAGTGCGCGGGTTCGCCACGGAGGGACCGCGTGACCCCGCCACTGCCCGCGATGACCGATGCCGACCCCGCGCTGGTGCGCCGGATCGATGCGCTCAACCGCGCCTATGCCCATGCGATCGACGAGGACGTGCTGGAGGAATGGCCGGGCTTCTTCGCCGAGACCGGGGTCTATCGCATCACCACCCGCGCCAACCACGCCGCCCGAATGCCGGTCGGGCTGATGCTGTGCGAGGGGCACGGCATGATGGAGGACCGGATCAAGGCGCTGCGCGAGGCCAACGTGTTCGAGCCGCACCATTACCGGCATTTGGTCGACCCGCCGACCGTCACGCTCGCGCGGCCCGGACGCTGGACGGTGCGGACCAACTTCGCGGTCTACCGCACCATGCAGATGGCGGCGACGGCGCTGTTCTGCACCGGGCGCTATCTCGATGTCGTGGTCGAGGCCGCCGCCGAGCTGCGCTACGCCGAGCGAATCGTGGTCTGCGACGCCGAGGTGATCGACACGCTGATCGTCATCCCGCTGTGAGCGCCCGGATCGGCCCGGGATAGCGTGCCAGCGTCCGGTCGGCGGTCAGCAGCAGGATGCCCTCGACCCGCGCCTGGGCGATCAGCATGCGGTCGAAGGGATCGCGGTGCGGCGGCGGCAGCAGGCCCGCTTCGACCGCATGCGCCCCGGTCACCGGCAGCTCGGTATAGCCGTTATCCGCGAGGCCCCGGCGCAGGAGATGCGGGTCGACCCGGAAATCGGCGCGACCCAGGGCGTTCTCGATCGCGACCTGCCAGAGCGACGCCGCGCTCGCCATCGGCTCGGTGCCCGGCTCCAGGATCAGGTCGCGCGCCTCGGCCGGAAGCCTGGGCGAGGCGCCCGCCGCCCAGAGCAGCAGATGGGTGTCGAGCAGCAGCTTCACGCGCCGCCCGGGAACAGGGCGCGGATTTCGTCCGCGCCCATGCGGTCGAAATCGTCCGGTACGGCGATCTGCCCGGCCAGGAACCCGATCCGGTGCCGCGCCTGGGGCGCGTCGAGCGCGACGACCTTGGCCACCGGCTTGCCCGCGCGCGCGATGATGAAGGGCTCGCCCCTGGCCGCGGCCTCGACGAGACGCGACAGATGGGTCTTGGCTTCGTGCATGTTGACGATACGCATGGCCGTGTTCTCTCTTGCGCGTGATCGACTAAGCTGAATAAACCAAGTCAATCGCCCCGTCCCGGCAAGCCCGTCTCCCCGCCCAGCACCCGGAGATAGACCTCGCGGTCGATATTGCCGCCCGTCAGGATCAGCGCCACCTTGCGGCCCTGCATCGTCTCGCGTTCGCGCGTGAGCGCGGCGAGCGGGGCGGCGCCGGCGCCCTCGGCGATGTTGTGGGTGTCGGTGTAGTAGGCGCGCATCGCGGCCGCGATCTCGTCCTCCGAGACGGCGAGCACCCGCGCCGCGCCGGCATTGACGATGGCGACCGCATCCGCGTCCGGCACCCGGCAGGCCATGCCGTCGGCCATGGTGTCGGCCGAATTGGTCGCGACCGGGCGCCCGGCCTCGAAGGAGAGCGCGTAGGCCGCCGCGCGCTCGGCGCAGACGCCGACGATCTCCGCCCCGAGCCCGAGCGCGTCGCGCGCCGCGATGACACCGCAGATCCCCGAGCCGAGCCCGATCGGCACGTAGACCGCATCGAGATCGGGCACGCCGCGAAACAGCTCCAGCGCGTAGGTCGCCGTCCCCTGCACCAGGGTCGGGTCGAAGGAGGGGACCATGTGCAGCCCGCGCGCCTCGGCGAGGGTTTGCACGTATTCGAGCGATTCCTGGAAGTCGCCGCCATGGACGACGAGCTCCGCCCCCTGGGCCTCCATCGCGGCGTTCTTCTCGCGGCTGTTGCCGCGCGGCACCACGACGACCGCGTCCAGCCCGGCGAGCCCGGCCGCCACCGCGATGCTCTGGCCGAAATTGCCCCGCGTCGCGGCGATCACCCCGGCGGCGTCCGGCCGCTCGCGGCGCAGCCGGTCGATGAAGACCAGCCCGCCGCGGATCTTGAAGGCGCCGATCGGGGTGTGGTTCTCGTGCTTGACCCAGACCTCCGCGCCCGTCCGGGCCGAGAGCAGCGGCCAGCGATGCGCCGGCGTCGGCGGCATCGCGGCATGGACGATCGCCGCCGCCGCTTCGATCGCCGCGAGGTCGGGGAGCATGGCTCGCGCCTCCGCCAGGGGGGTGGGATCAACATGGCGACGGGCGGGGAGGCGGACAAGGGTGTCTTTCGATACGCCCCTTCGACAGGCTCAGGGCAGGCTACGCCGCGTATCGAAGGACCACCCCCGCCGGGTCCGCCGGCGACCGGACATCGGGAGCGGGCGCGGGGCCGTCACCGGCGCGTGCCACGGACCTCGTGTCGCTCAAGGAGAATCCGGTAAGGGTTCGCCGGCCGAGCCGCGGCCTCGCCATGAAGCAGCTGGCGCAAGCCGCCGGCATCAACCCGGTCTACCTGTCGCAGATCGAGACCGGCAGGCGCGCGGGCTCGCTGCGTACCCTTGCGGCGATTGCCGAGGCGCTGGGCGTGGAGGCGGGGGATCTGGTTTGACGGGCCTCCGGGGTCAGCCGTTCCTCTGCCAACCTTGGCCATGCCCGGGGTCGAGGTCGCGGGCCTGTGCCCACATGCCGCGCCCGGTTTCGCGCGCTTCCCGCTCGGCGCGCTCGTAGCGGCCGCCGCGGGCGATCGCGTGGCCTTCCCGGACCAGCCATCCGCCGATGTCCCGGCCGTCGCGGGTCACGCTGCCGAGCAGGCGGCCGAACGCGTCCCTGCCCTCGACCGAGACGCGAACCTGTTCGCCGCCGATCTCGCGGATCAGCGCGCTCCTGGCCTGCTTCCCGTGGCCGAACCGGTCGCCGTCGCGGCGTGTCGCCTCGCGGTCCGGTTCGGCCGCGTCGAGCCCGGCGATGCGGATCTCCCGCCCGGCCACCCGCACCCCGCCGCCGTCGGTGACGAAGGCCCTGCCCAGGATGGTGTCGCCGGCGCGCTCGGCCGGGAGGGCGCGGCGGCGCGGCGCGGCGGACGGCCGGAAGCCCCCGCCGGGCCGCCCCCCCGATACGGCGTGGCGGATGAAGCAGTCGCCTGCCCCGGCGAGTACGGTGAAGACTTCCATTGTCAGGCCCCGTCGGTGGTCGGTTGCCGCAACAATGGCCGGTTCGCGCGGCCCGGGAATGCGCGATCCGGCGCACGCGGCGATATGCCGCGCAGGGCGTGGTAGCGGGGGGCAGATTTCTCCACCCGGCGCCTGACGGCGTTCCGGTCGACGTGACGGGGCGGCGCGTGGACGCCCGGGTCAGCCTTTCCCCTTCCGGTGCCGGTGGTGTCTCGGGTCGAAGTTGTGGGCGTGTGCCCACATGCCGCGCCCGGCCTGCCGGGCTTCCCGTTCGACGTGCCGGTAGCGGTCGCTGTATGCGGCGATGGCGTGCCCCTCGCGGACCAGCCATTCGCCGACATCCCGACCCTGGCAGGTCACCGAGCCGAGCAGGCGCCCGAACTTGTCCCTGCCCTCGACCGCGACGCGGACCTGCTTGCCGCCGATCTCGCGGATCAGCGCGCTCTTCACCTGTTTTCCGTGGCTGAACCAGTAGCCGTCCCGGTGCTTCGCCTTCTGGTCCCATTCCGGCGCGTCGAGACCGGCGATCCGGATGGTGTGGCCGCTCACCCGCAACCCGTCGCCGTCGGTCACCCAGGCCTTGCCGGAGAGCGTGCGCCCGGCGGGTCGGCCCCGCGCCGGTCTACGAAACAGCCTTCGCAGTACGAGGTAGCCCGCAAGAAGGGCGACAACGAACAAGATCTCCATGAAATGCTCAAGCCGATGTGAATCCCACAAAGAACCAATACCGATGGTTATCACGGTGACACCCATCCGCACCAGAGCCCTCCCGGCGACCACGCGGCGCGATCCCGGCCACCCTGGTTGCATCCCCGCCCACCCCCGCCTGCTACTCTCCCCTTGCGCCGGGGGCCGGGCCGGCCTAGGCTCCCCCACGAGACTGTCAGCATACTGATGATCCGGATTCGCCAATGGATGCAACGCACGGGCTGACGGCGCCGCCCTGGCGCGTGGGCGTCGATGTGGGCGGGACGTTCACCGACCTGGTGGTCGCCGATGCCGGCGGGCGGACGGCGGTGTTCAAGGTGCCGTCGGTGCCCGACGACCCGGGCGCGGGGGCGATCGCGGCGCTGGAGAAGGCGTGCGCGGCGCTCGGGCTGTCGCTCGCGGCGTTCCTCGGCGACTGCGCGTTCTTCCTGCACGGCTCGACGGTGGCGACCAACACGCTGCTCGAGGGCAAGGGCGGGCGGGTCGGCCTGCTGACCACGGCTGGCTTCCGCGACTCGCTCGAGGCCCGGCGCGGCCTGCGCAAGGACCCGTGGGACCACCGCACCCCCTACCCGCCGGTGCTGGTGCCGCGCTACCTCCGCCTGGCCGTCCGCGGGCGGATCGGCGCCGAGGGCGAGGAGATCGAGCCGGTCGAGCTCGACGACGTGCGCGCCGCGATCGAGACTTTTCGCGCCGAGGGCGTGGATTCGGTGGCGATCTGCCTGATCAACAGCTTCGCCAACCCGGCCCACGAGCACGCCGCGGCCGAAATCGTGCGCCAGTCGGGGCTGTGCCGCTGGGTCTCGGTCTCGGCCGACATCGTGCCGATCATGGGCGAGTACGAGCGCGCCTCGACCATCGCGGTCAACGCCTATGTGATGCCGCGCGTCGCCGACTACCTCGCGGCGCTCGCCGACCGGCTGGCGGAGCTCGGGCTCAAGACCCGCCTCCTGATGCTGCAGAGCAATGGCGGCGCGGCCTCGCTCGACCAGCTCATCGAGCAGCCGGTGAATCTGCTGCTGTCGGGCCCGTCGGCCGGCGTCGGCGCGATCCAGCATCTGGCGAACGGGCTCGGCGAGGGCAATCTGGTCAGCATGGAGATCGGCGGCACCAGCTGCGACGTGATGCTGATGCACGAGGGCCGCGTCGCGATCACCGACTCGCTCTCGGTCGCCGACTACGACCTGGTGACGCCCTCGGTCGACATCCACACCGTGGGCGCGGGCGGCGGCACCATCGCGGGGATCGACACTGCCGGCATGATGTATGCCGGGCCGCAGGGCGCCGGCGCCCGGCCGGGGCCCGCCGCCTACGGGCTCGGCGGGACGCGGCCCACCGTCACCGACGCCCATATGGTGCTCGGCCGGCTCCGCCCCGGGCCCTATGCCGGCGGCTCGGTCACCCTCGACCTCGAGGCCGCCGAGCGCGCCATCGCCAACGAGGTCGCCGAGCCGCTCGGCCTCCCGCTCGCCGAGGCCGCCGCCGGCATCATCCGCATCGTCGAGCAGAACCTGCTGCACGCCGTCGAGCGCATCTCGATCCAGCGCGGCTACAATCCCGGGCGCTTCATGCTGGTGGCCTGCGGCGGGGCGGGGCCGATGCACGGGGCGAGCGTCGGCCGCGCGCTCGGCGCCCGCGCGGTCTATGTGCCGCGCCAGTCGGGCGCGTTCTGCGCCATCGGCATGCAGCACGCCGACGTGCGGCGCGACTTCGTCCACGTGGTGATGCGCGAGCTCGGCGACGGCGTGGGCGAGGCGCTGGCCGAGGGCTACGCGGCGCTGGAGGCGCAGGCCGCCGACGCGCTCCGCCGCGAGGGGTTCGAGCCGGGCGAGGTGCGCTTCGGCCACGAGCTCGACCTGCATTACGAAGGCCAGCAATGGGACGTGCGGGTGGCGCTCGCCCCCGACGCCGCGCCCGACGAGATCCGCGCCGCCTTCGAGGCCGAGTACGACCGGCAATACGGCCACACCAACCCGGGCGGGCGCATCAATGTCTCCAATCTCCGGGTGGTCGGCATCGGCAAGCTGCCGCCCTTGGCCGAGATCGTGTTCGAGACCGTCGAGCGCCGGGCCGAGCCGGCCTCGGTCCGCCCGGTCTACGACCAGGCGACCGGCGGCTTCCTGGAGACCGCGATCTGCGACGGCGCGGCGATGCGCCCGGGCGACTTCGTCGACGGCCCGGCGGTGATCGAGGAGGAGACCACCACCGTCGTCATCGGCTCGGGCGAGCGCGCCCGGGTGGATCGACTGGACAACTACCTGATAACCTTCCGGGAGGAGGGGTAGATGGAGCTCGACCCCGTCATCCTGGCGCTGACCCAGAACCGGCTCGACCACATCTCGCACCAGATGGGCTGGGTGATGGTCCGCACCGCGCGCAGCCCGATCTTCAGCCAGGCGCACGACTTCTCCTGCTTCATCGCCGGGCCCACCGGCGAGGTGGTGAGCCAGGCCGATGGAATCCCGATCCACACCGGGAGCGGCGGGTTCGGGGTGCGCGCGATCCTGCGCGATTTCGGCGACGTGATCGCCGAGGACGACGTGTATCTGCTGAACGACCCGTGGGCGGCGGGCGGCAACCATCTGCCGGACTGGGTGATCGCCAGGCCGATCTTCGCCGGCGGCGAGTTCGTCGGGCTCACCTGCAACCGGGCGCACCAGTCCGACATCGGCGGCGGGGCGGCGGGCGCCTACAACCCGTCCGCCACCGAGGTGTTCCACGAGGGCATCCGCCTGCCGGTGCTGCGCCTGGTCGAGGCCGGCACGATGCGCGACGATTTGTGGAAGCTGCTGATGCTGAACACGCGGACGCCGCATCTGCTGGACGGGGATCTGCGGGCGATGCTGGGCTCGACCCGGATCGGCATGGAGCGGGTCGCGGCGCTGGCCTGCGAGCTCGGGCCCGAGACCGCGCTCGCCTATTTCGCCGGCGTGCTCGACCACGCCGACCGCTGCTTCCGCGCCGAGATCGCCAAGATGCCGGACGGGGTGTACGAGGCCGAGGACCGCTCGGACAACGACTGCTTCGAGCTGCGCGACGTGACCGTGCGGGTCAGGGCGACGATCGCGGGCGATACGCTCGCCATCGATTTTTCCGGCACCGATGCGCAGATCCGCGGCTTCAAGAACTCATCGCTTGGCAACACCCATTCGGCGGTCTACACCGCGCTCGCCTCCTTCCTCGACCCCTCGCTGCCGCATAACGAGGGCGCGTTCCGCTGCGTCGACATCCATGCGCCCGAGGGCACGATCGTCAACGCCGAGGAGGGCGCGCCGACCACGATGTGCACCGTCTTCTGCGCCCACGAGATCATCCACGCCGTGTGGAAGGCGCTGGCCAAGGCCGACCCGGCGCGGGGCTGCGCCGGCTGGGCCAAGAACGTGTTCGGCATCTCGGTCGGGCGCGAGGCGAGCGGGGACCGCTACGTGTTCTACCACGGCGCCGCGGCGGCCGGCGCGGGCGCGGTCGACGGGCGCGACGGGTTCAACCAGATCGGCCATGTCTGCACCCTGGGCGGGCTCACCATGCCCAATGTCGAGGTCTACGAGCAGCTCTACCCGGTGCTGTTCCACCGCCAGGAGTTCCGCCTCGACGCCGCCGGGCCGGGGCGCTGGCGGGGCGGCAGCGGCGCCGACTACGAGGTCGAGATCCTGACCGACGCGACGCATTCCTTCCGCGGAGAGGGGCTGGAATACGAGACCGGCTATGGCGTGAACGGCGGCGGCGCCGGGGCGGCGGGCCACATGCATCTCCGCTTCGCCGACGGGAATACGCAGCGCGCCCCCAAGTTCGGGCTGGAATCGACCGGGCCGGTGCGCTTCGTGACGCAATCGCCGGGCGGCGGCGGCTGGGGCGACCCGCTGGAGCGCCCGCCGGCGAGCGTGCTGCGCGACCTGCGCGACGGGATCATCTCCGAAGAGACCATGCGCGAGGTCTATGGCGTGGTGGCCGATGAAGCCGGCCGCGCGGTGGACGCGAGCGCGACCGCGGCGCTGCGCGCGCGCCTCGGCGGAAACGGGCCTGGCGCGAATCTCCGGCCGATGACGAGCAGCAGTTGATCACGGTACGCGGGAGCGTCGACTTTCGACAAGCCGCGCGATACTGCGGTCGAGCTTGCGCAGCTGGCGGCCGATCAGCCAATCGGTCAGGCGGCGATGCAGCCGCGCGAGCCGGCGGTGGCGGCGGTTTATCCAGCCTTCGACTATAACCAGCTTCCATTCGTCCGGGCCCAAAGAGACCCCGAGCACGTTGTGGGGACCCGTGTCCCCGGTCAGCAGGCGCTGTCTCCTCAGCCAGCGCCGCAGCTCGTCGACCGCCTCGACCAGCGGCGGCGCCAGCCCCCCCTCCCTGATGACGTCGCTGAGAGTCCGGGAAATCCGGCCATCCGCGTCGCGATAAAGCCGCATGACTATGCCGGTCCCCAGATCGGTTTCGACGACGCCCTTGATCTCCGGGATGCGATCGAACAGCGAATCCGATCCACGCGTCTTCAACGCGGCGTAGTCCTCAAGCTCCAGCCTATGCTGCTCATGATTGCGCTCGTCATCGGAATCGGCCACGACCTTGATGCACAGATCGTCGTCTGCGGGATGGACGTAGCAATGGCGTTTCCCACCCTTCGCAAAGGGTTCGAGCCCGGATAACGACAGAACTTGCGGGCTGAGGAGGGGGAACTGCGGGTTCACGTCTCCCCTGTGGAACGCGACCCCGCCTCTCCCGGCCTCCGCCTTCACCAAACGCCTCAGCCAACCGCTTCCACGTGGCCGCGCCAAGTCGTCGACTCCCGTTGCCGGTCCTGGATCGCCGGGTCCACGCGCCTTCGCCCTCGTTCCCGAGCGCAATCCCGCGCAAGGGAACAGCTGCCCTCGGAACTGGTTAGCACTATCGGAGGCGGCCTCGCAAATCGATTTTTGGCCACAAGGGGGCATGGGCGGAGATGTCCGATCCGTTCTGTCGAGACTCCGAACCCCGCTGGCTTGCGGTGTCCTTCCAACCCTGTCCCCGCGATGCGGGCTCTTGCCGATGGGAGTCTTCCCGGGGAGACTGGAGGAGGGAGAACGCGCGATGGAGCGGAGACGACCGATGAGCGGCTTCGTCCGCAACGCTTGGTATGTCGCGGCCTGGCAGCACGAGATCGCGGCCGGGCAGGCGCTCGCGCGGACCGTGCTCGGCACGCCGGTGGTGCTGTTCCGCACCGCCGACGGCGCCCCGGTGGCGCTGGAGGACCGCTGCTGCCACCGCGCTCTCCCGCTCTCGATGGGCCGGGTGCTGGGGGCGCGCATCGAATGCGGCTATCACGGGCTCCAGTTCGACGCGACCGGCGCCTGCGTCCTTGTGCCCGGCCAGAGCTCGATCCCGCCGGGGGCGCGGGTCCCTTGCTTCCCGCTGGTCGAGCGCGACCGCCTGGTGTGGATCTGGATGGGCGAGCAAGGGCGCATGGACCCGGCCGAGATCCCCGATTTCCACTGGCTCGACCACCCCGACTGGCGGGCCAAGCCGTCCTATCTGCACATAGGCTGCAACCATCAGCTGCTGATCGACAATCTCCTGGACTTGTCGCATCTTCCCTTCGTGCACCCGACGACGCTGGGCGAGATGGGGGTTGCCGAGACCCCGGCGGCCACCGAGCGGACGCCGCGCGGGGTGCGCACGGTACGCTGGATCGTCGACCGCCCGCCGCCGCCGATGCTGGCGAAGCTCGGCGGGTTCACCGGCAATATCGACCGCTGGCAGATCGTCGACTTCATCGCGCCCTCGGCGGTGATCCTCGACGTGGGCGGCGCGCCGACCGGGACCGGCGCGCCCGAGGGCGACCGCAGCCGCGGCATGTCGAATCGCAATCTCAACGCCATCACGCCGGAGACCGGGACCAGCCTGCACCAGTTCTGGGCCCAGGCACACAGCGCGAAGCTCACCGCGCCCGGCATCACCGAGGGGATGCACGACCAGGTGAGGACGGCGTTTCTCGAGGACATCGCCTTCCTCGAAGCCCAGCAGCGGCGGACCGATTCCGGCCCCGATGCGGGGCGCATCGACATCAACGCCGATGCCGCCCATCTCGAAGCGCGCCGGCTGATGGACCGGCTGCGCGCCGCCGAGGCCGGGTAGCGCCCGCGCCGCTCTCAGCCGGACACGAACTCGGTCTTGCGCTGGGCCCAGCCGGTCAGGCGGCGCTCGAGGCCCGCGAAACAGGCGTAGAGCGCGATCCCCATGGACGCCAGCATGAACAGCCCGGCGAACACCAGCGGCATGTTGAAGTCCGAGCTGGCCAGAACCATCATGCTGCCGATGCCGAGATTGGCGGCCACCGTTTCGGATACCACGGTGCCGACGAAGCTCAGCGTGATGGCGATCTTCAGCGACGCGAAGAAATAGGGCAGCGACCGCGGCAGCCCGACATGCCACAGGATGTCGAGCTTGTTGGCGCCAAGCGCGCGCAGGATGTCCTCGAGCTCGGGTTCCGTGGTCGCCAGACCGGTGGCGACGTTGACGACCACGGGAAAGATGCAGATCACCAGCGAGGTGAGGATGGCGGGCACGGTGCCGATCCCGAACCACACGACGAAGACCGGGACCAGCGCGACCTTGGGGATCGAGTAGAACCCGACCAGCATCGGGTAGCAGGCGTTGTAGAGCACTTTCGAGGACCCGATGACCGCGCCGATGATCACGCCGACCAGCACCCCCCCGGCGAAGCCGGTCGTGGTCGTCATCAGGGTCTGCAGGCCGTGCCGCTGGATGCCGTGAAACTGGTCGACCAGGACGACGACGAACTGGCTCGGCCGCGGCAGGATGAAATCCGGCATGCCGGTGACCAGGCACAGCAGCTCCCAGAACAGGAAGAAGCCGAGGATGATCAGCGTCGACCAGAACCAGTTCAAATCCTTGAGTCTCTTCATATCTCGGGCGCTTCCTCGGCTTCGCCGTCGAGCTGGAAGTGCTCGATCCGGGCGCGCAGGTCGTGGACCAGCTGCACGGCGGTGTCCCTGAACAAATCCTCGAGCGCGCGCGGGCGGGGCAGCTCCACCCGGCGGTCGAATATGATGCGCCCGGGCCGGGCGCTCATCACCACCACGCGGTCGGCGAGAAAGACCGCCTCGCGCAGGTCGTGGGTGACCAGCAGCACGGTGGGGCGCCGGTCCATCCAGAGCGCCTGCAGCACGCCCCACAGCTCTTCCCGGGTGAAGGCGTCGAGCGCGCCGAACGGCTCGTCCAGCAGCAGCAGGCCGGGCTCGTGGATCAGCGCGCGGCACAGCGAGGCGCGCTGCAGCATCCCGCCCGACAGCTGCCAGGGGAATTTCCGGCTGAAACCGTGCAGCCCCACGCGGCGCAGCAGCGCTTCGGCGCGGGCGAAATTGCGGACCCGGTCGCGGCGGAAATTCTCCCTGTAGGGGCGCACGATCTTGAGCGGCAGCAGGACATTGTCGATCGTCCTGCGCCACGGCAGCATGGTCGGGTTCTGAAACGCCATGCCGACGATCTTGATCGGCCGGGTCACGACCTCCCCGGCCACCGACACCGCGCCTTCGGTCGCCGGGTTCAACCCCGAAACGAGCCTCATCAGGGTCGACTTGCCGCACCCGCTGGGTCCGACGATGGCGACGAACTCGCCGGCCTCGATGGCGAGCTCGGTGTCCTTCAGGGCGAGCGTGCCGGTCTCGGGATCGCCGTAGCGGAGCGCGACCTTGTCGAGCGTGACGGTCGCGCCCGCCGCCGCCGCCGGACCGCCCGGCGGATCGCTGGTGTCCGCCGGGCGGTCCGAAGCCGGGTCGTTCATCGGCCCATGCGGTCCTTCAGCGGCGGCAGGAACCGCGACTGGAACACCTCGTCGGGTTCGGGCGTCCGTTGCAGCTTGAACGCCGTGGCGACGATGTCGATGGACCGCTTGAGCCGGACCGGATCGGTATCGCCCATGCCGACCTTCTTCATTTCGGGCGACAGGATGAGGTGCTTCAGCGTCGCCATCATGCGTTCCTTCTCCGAGGCCCGCTTGAGCAGCGGTTCGCGCCGCATCACCGCGTCGAGCCCGACCTCCGGGTTGGCCACGACTTCCCAGAACGCCTTGTTGATGGCCCCGACCATGCCCTTCACCTTGTCGGGATGGTTGTTGAGCATCTCCTGGCTCACCATGACGGCGTTGGAATAGAGGTCCATGCCGAAATCGGCGAACCGCATGAAATCGAGATCCCGGTCGGGGTTCATGCCGACGCGCAGCGCATCGAACAGGACCGTCAGGTGGTAGCCCGACACGCCCTGCACCTTGCCGCGCTTGAGCATGGTCACGCGCAGATTGGGCTTCATGTGCTGCCAGCTGACCTTGGTGGCGTCGATGCCCGCGATGTTGGCGAAGGCGGGGAACAGCTTGAACGCACCGTCATTCGCCGGCGCGCCGAGGGTCATGCCCTCCAGCTGCCTGGGCTTCATGACCTTGGCGGATTTCGGGGTCGCGATGACGAAGGGCGTCTGGTTGTAGATCATGTAGACCGCGACCGGCTGCCTGCCCTGGTTCTTGGAGGCGAATCGCGTGATCGCGTTGATGTCGCCGAAGCCCGCGTCGTAGGCGGTGCTCGCCACCTTGGGCACCGCGGCGCCGGAGCCCGCCCCCTGGTCGAGCTGGATGTCGATGCCCGCCTGCTTGAAATACCCCTTGTCGTCGGCCAGGAAGAACCAGGCTTGGGGACCCTGGTATTTCCAGTTGAGGATGAAGCGAACCTTGAGCGGATCGGCCGCCCGGGCCTGTCCGGCCATGCCGGCGCCGAGCGCGGCGATCACGGCGAGGCCGACCGCCGCGAGGCTCGCGCGTCGCAAGAAATCCGATGCCATTGCCCGTCTCCCTTTCGTCTTGTTGTTCCCGGTCCGGCGGAGTCCCGCAACCGCGGACGGTTCCACCCCGGCCGCGGCCATTATCCGCGCGAACCGTCCCGCCCGCCAAGCGACTTCGACAATTTCGCCCGATGGTTGAACCGGGGGCGATTTCCCTCAGTTCTTTCAAATGGTTGCGCGGACCGGTCCGGTAGCCGCGGCGGCGCCGGGTCGATCGTCGTTCGGGATCGGCGGGCTCAACCGTCCTCGATGGCGCGCGCGACATCCCCGGAGCGGGCGATGAAGCCGTACATCTCGCGGATCAGGTATCTTGCCGCGCGCAGGACATAGCCGGGCGACGTCGTCGCCGCGCAATCGTCGATCAATATGCAGTCATAGCCGAGAAATCCGGCGTCCTGCATGGTCGCGAGAACGCACCGGTCGACATTGACGCCGGCGAAGAACAGGGTCCGCGCGTCGAGATTCCTGAGAACGCTGTCGAGCTCGTTGTCCCAGAAGCCGCTGAGACGGTACTTGTCGACGCGAATGTCGCCGCGCGCGGTCTTCAGCCCGTCGCAGACGCGCGCGCCCCAGGCGCCCTTCTTCAGGACCGGCGAACGCCCGTCCTCCGGCGTGTCTCCGTAGCCGACGCCGTCCCCCGCGGGATTGCCCGCGTGCAGCACCGTCGGGTTGAGGTTCATCAGGTCCGCGCGGTTGCCCCAGTTGAGCCAGACCACGGGCACGAGCGCCTTGCGCAGGGTGGGCAGGAACGCGTTGAGCGGGGCGATCGGCGCGCGAACCGGCGATATGTCGATCCCCCGCGAGGCGAACCAGCCGCCCTTCGAACAGAAGTCGTTCTGCATGTCGATGACGACCATGACGGTCCGGTTGAGGTCGACCGTCAGGGACTGGGGATCGGCCGCGAAGGAGACCGGACGGGGCGGGCTGGCCGGGCGCACCAGATCGACATGTCCGGCGCCGACATCCCAGGAATTCCGCCGCGTGGCGCCGAGCCTTCGTCTGCCGGCGTTTTGCCTGTCGGTCATCGCAAGCCCGTTCTATCGCCGCGCCGCCTCGACCACAACTCCGGGGCCGGCGGTTCCGTCCGGTCGGGTTACGTTCTAGCCTGTCCGATCGGCACGGCGACGCGATCCCCGGAGAGGACGAATGCTGTCGAGGGAAGACAACGCTCTGGTCACCCGGGTGGGGCCGGAGACGCCGCTCGGCCGGCTGATGCGGCGCTACTGGCTGCCCGCGCTGCTGGCGCGCGAGATCGCCGAGCCGGACGGCCCGCCGGTCCGCGTCCGGCTGCTGGGCGAGCCCCTGATCGCGTTCCGCGACAGCGCCGGAAAGATCGGGCTCCTGGAGGAGTTCTGCGCGCATCGCCGGGTCTCGCTGTTCCTCGGCCGCAACGAGGAGAGCGGGCTGCGCTGCATCTATCACGGCTGGAAATACGACGTGGACGGGCGCTGCGTCGACATGCCGACCGAGCCGCCGGAGAGCGACTTCCGGTCCCGCATCCGCCTCGCCGCCTACCCGACGCTGGAGCTCGGCGGGGTGGTCTGGGCCTATCTCGGCGAGGGCGCGCCGCCCGCCCTGCCGCGCTTCGAATGGACCGGGCTGCGCGACGACCAGCGGGTCGTGACCCGCACCTGGCAGGAATGCAACTGGCTGCAGGCGCTCGAAGGCGGGATCGACAGCATGCACGCCTCGACCCTGCACACCACCCTGACGCCGGACACCGGGCGGGCCGGGCTGAGCGGCCTCTGGACCGTGCCGGTGCCGCTCAGCGACGAGGTCGAGGTCACCGATTACGGCCACGCCTATGCCTCGATCCGCCCCATGCCCGGCGGCCGCAAGTGGGTCAAGGTCTACCACTACGTCATGCCCTGCCACACCTTCTTCCCCTTCGAGCTCGGCGGCGACGGCGAGACCCTGCAACCGATCGTCAACGGCCACATGTTCGTGCCGATGGATGACGAGAACACCATGGTCTACAACTGGATCGGCAAATACGGCGACGACGCGCTGACCGGATCCGAGCGCGAGATCCTCGAATGGAGCCGCGGGCGCGCGCCCGGCGAGGTCGACGACCGGCACCGCAAGCGGCGCAACCGCGACGTCGACTGGCTGATCGACCGGGCGGTGCAGAAGAGCGAGACCTATAGCGGCATCGACGGGATCAACAACCAGGACCACGCGGTCCAGGAGAGCATGGGCCCGATCGTCGACCGGTCGAAGGAGACCCTCGGCACCACCGACGCCGCGGTGATCGCCACCCGGCGCATCCTGCTCGCCCGCCTCACGCGGGCGGCGCCGGGCGAGGACCCGCCGGGCGTCGCGCCGACCTATTACCGGCTGCGCGCGATCGAGCGGGTGGTCGACGCCGGCGTCGACTGGCGGACCGAGCTGCGCGACCTCTACGACCGCCCGGCGGACGGCACAGGCGCGGATGGCTGAGGGGCGGCGCTGCGGGGCCTCCCGCGCGTCCCGGCCCGGCGGTCCTACCCGAACGTCACCGGCAGGGTCCGCGGGCCGCGCACGCTGCCGTCGGACCAGCGGATTTCGCCGGCGACCCGGTAGTCGGGGATGCGCCCGAGCCATTCCTCGATGGCGACCCGCAATTCCATGCGCGCCAGGTTGGAGCCGACGCAGCGGTGGATGCCGATCCCGAAGGCGGCGTGGCGATTCTCCTGGCGGTCGAGCACGACCTTGTCGGCATCCGGGAACATCGCCGGATCGCGGTTGGCCGCCGGGAAGGACAGCAGCACCATCTCCCCCTTCTTCATCGGGCAGCCGACCAGCTCGACATCCTGCCTGACCTCGCGCGCCATGGTGACCGGCGCATAGGCGCGCAGCAGCTCCTCGACCGCCGTCGGCATCAGCCCCGGCTCCTCGATCAGCCGCCGCCGGTCGTCCGGGTGCCGGCCGAGATGCAGGAGCGAGGCGCCGATGGCGCTCCAGGTCGTGTCGATCCCGGCGACCATCAGCAAATTCAGCGTGCCGAGCACGTGCTTCTCCTCCAACGGCACGCCGTTCAGGGAGCCGTCCATCATCACCCGGATCAGGTCCGGCTCCGGCCCGTCCGGGTCGGCCTCGGTCCGGCCCTCTTTCCGGAGCGCGATGTGGTGGCGGAAATAATCCCGCATCGCCTTGGTCGCGTTCCTGTTGCGCTCGTCGTCGGAAGCGCCGACTTCGAGGATCTCGTGGATCCACCGGATGAACAAATGGCTGTCCCGGATCGGCACGCCGAGCATGTAGGCGATGATCCGCACCGGGACGTGGCGGGCGTATTGCTGGGCGGCGTCGCAGCCTCCGTCGGCGACGAACCCGTCGATCAGCGCGTTGCAGATCCGGCGCGTCAGCGGTTCCAGCCTGGCGACCTCCCGCGGCGAGAAGAGGGGCAGCAGCACCTGCTTGTGCGCCTTGTGCTCCGGCGGGTCGGAGGTGAGCGGCGGCGCCGGCAGCGGCGGGTCGTCGAACTTGCGGTCGCGCAGGACGACGCGGCGCGAGGTAAAGTTCCCGGTATCGCGGGCTATCGCCTCGACGTCTTCGTAGCGGGTCGGCAGCCAGGCGCCCTCGAAGCGTTCGGTCCGGGCGATCGGGCCGTCGCGCAGCGCGTCCCAGATCGGGAAGGGATCGTCGCGCCAGCGCGCGTCCAGATGGTCCCAGTCGGTGCGCCAGTCCGTGACCGGCCGCCGGTCGGCCGGCCGATCGCCGCCCTTGCCGCCGCTCATCCGCCATCCTCCACGATCTCGACGGCGTATTCCGGGCAGTTGGCCGCGGCGAGCCGCGCTTTGCCTTCCATGCCCGGCGGCACGGCGCCGTCGCCCAGAGCCGTCGCATTGCCGAAATCGTCCGGCTCGAACAGTTCGGGCGCCAGCGCATGGCAGCGGGCGTGCCCCTCGCAGCGATCCGGATCGACCCGTACTCTCACCGCCTGCGTCCCTTGCCCTCTGTCCGCCCGACTGCCCGGTTCCCCGCATGTTCTACCGGCCGGCGGGAAAAGAAAAGGGCGCGGGCCGGGCCGACCTCCGTCCGGTTCCGCCGGGCGGCGGCATCTGGACCGGAACGCGGAACCGTGCGAGGCTGGGTCGGCGCGAGCTGGATCAGGCGCGATGAGCGACACCGACACCGATCAGCGCACGAAGACCAAGGTCGAGCCCAAGACCGAGCGGCCCAAGCTGCACAAGGTCATCCTGCTCAACGACGACTACACGCCGCGCGAGTTCGTCATCCTGGTGCTCAGGGCGGTGTTCCGCATGGGCGACGACGAGGCCTATCGGGTGATGGCCACGGCGCACACCAAGGGCTCCTGCGTGGTCGCGGTCTACACCCGCGACGTCGCCGAGACCAAGGCGACCGAGGCGACCGATCTCGGGCGCGAGCACGGCCACCCGCTGATGTTCACCACCGAGCCCGAGGAATAGGCGGGATGGACGGCGGCGGCGGATTGTCAGTATACTGAGCTTAACGGTCCCGAAGCGCGGAGATATCCGATGGCAGACATGGCAGTCGAGTTTTGCGGCGTCCCGTTCAAGAACCCGGTGGTGGTCGCCTCGCTCGAGACCACCAACAGCCCCGATCTGATGAAGCAGTGCTTCGACTACGGGGCGGCCGGCGCCATCGTCAAGACGCTGACCGACATGGAGGACATGGCGCGGCTCACCCAGAACTCGAAATACGCGATCCTCAACGACCGCGGCGAGATCATCAAGGGCAAGGTGCCGCGCGACTTCGTGTTCTACAGCCGGTCGGGCTATTCCAGCACCTATTACAAGGACTGGATCCCCTATCTCAAGGAGGTCGGCGCCTACGCCGCCGAGCGCGGCGCCCATCTGATCGGCTCGGCCGGCGCCAAGGACGTCGACGGCTGGAAGGACATCTGCCGTACCATCGAGGATTGCGCCCTCCCCATGGTCGAGCTCAATTTCGGCTGCCCGCACCCCGCCCTGATGCCCGGCGTCCACGGCGGCAGCATGATCAGCCAGGAAGAGGACATCGCCTACGAGGTCACCCGCCAGGTGGTCGAGGCGGTCGACATCCCGGTCGTGGTCAAGCTCACCCCGGACCAGTCGCGCCCGGTCGAGATCGCCCGCGCGGTGCAGAAGGCGGGGGCGGCGGCGGTCACCGCCACCAACCGCCATACCGGCTTCGCGGTCGACATCGAGGCCGCCGAGCCGCGCCTCGCCGGCACCGCCGGCATCGGCGGCACCTGGGTCAAGCCGCTGACGCTCAGATGGGTGCACAACATCTACACCCAGGTCGGCATCCCGATCGCCGGCACCAACGGGATCTTCGACCACCGCGACGCGGTCGAGTTCCTGATGACCGGCGCCGATGTCGTGGAGATCGGCTCGGTGCTGATGATCAAGGGCATGAAGTGGCTGCCCAACATCATCAACGGGGTCGAGCGCTTCATGGACGAGCACGGCTATCCGGACGTCGAATCGATGCGCGGAATCGCGTCCAGGAGGGCGGCCAAGGACTACGCCGAGCAGTTCGCCCGCGCCCGCACCCACGCGGTGGTCAACCACGAGACCTGCCAGAACCCGACCTGCACGGTCTGCATCCAGATGTGCTTCTACGAGGCGCTGTCGCAGAGCCCGGAGGGCAGGGTCGAGTTCCACGCCGAGAGCTGCATCGGCTGCGAGCTCTGCATGGATGTCTGCCCGTTCGACTCGATCGCCATGCGGCCGACCGACGGAGCCCAGTTCGAGGCGGGCTATTTCGACATCCCGGACGCGGTCTACGAGGGGCCCGGAAAGTTCGTCACCCAACGCAACAACATGCGCTCCATCGCCGCCAACAGCCCGAAGACCGCCGAAGCGGCCGAGTAGCGCGGCGGGCGGGGGGTGCAAGGTCGAGTGAGGCAATACCCCCGTTTGCGCGCGCCACGAGAGGCGGGCCTGCCGCCGAGGAACCAGGGCAATGTTCAGTCGATTCCGAATACGGAATTTCCGGGGATTTGACGATCTGAGTGTTGATCGCTTGAGCCGTATCAACCTCGTCACCGGGCGGAACAATTCCGGCAAGACAACCCTCCTCGAAGCGGTTTTCATGTTGTCCAGCGCCGGAGACCCGCAAGCAGCACTGAAAGCCAACGTAATTCGAGGGGTCGATCTGGCGGCCGCGCCTGCGGTGGCAGAAACGTTCTGGAAACCCTTGTTCACGGCTTTGGACATGAACAAGACCGTGGAGATCGCCGGGCAGCACAAGTCCCTCGGTTCATTGTCCCTGAGCATCTCGCTGGAACGTTCGGGAACCGTCGAGCTTCCGTTCGAGGACCCGAACGGTGCTCCGATGCCCCGGCATGCGGGTGCGAACGGGCTATTGTTGACCTTCAAGAAGGCGTCGGCGCCCGAGGTCGAAGGTCGTATGCGCTTGTCGCCCAATGGGATCCAGATCGAGTCAGCCGACTCGCAACCGCCATTCCAATCCATGCTTCTTTCTTCTCGGGCTGGAAGTCATCACGATGACGCCACCCGACTTGGGCAGCTCCGAACGCGAAAACAGGGGGATCTCGTGTTGGATGCGCTTGCGACTGTCGAGGCGCGGCTGAAGAGCGTCGAAGACAATACCGCGAGCGGTTCCCCAATGATCTGGGGCGATATCGGTTTGCCCGAGCTCGTCCCGTTGCCGCTCATGGGCGAAGGGATGACACGAATTGCACGTATCATCCTGGCAATCTCGGCCACCCCGGATGGCGTCGTTCTGATCGACGAGATCGAGAATGGCCTCCATCACGCCGCGTTGGGCAAGGTCTGGCAGTCGATCGAGACGGCCGCGAATCAATTCAATACCCAGGTCATCGCCTCGACGCACAGTTTCGAATGCGTGGAAGCAGCATACCGGTCCCTCGACAACAGCAGCTTCCTTGTCCACCGTCTCGAAGAAGTGGACGATCGAATCAGGTGCGTAAGCTACGAACCCGAAGAGATCGAAGCAGCGGTATCGCACAGTCTTGAAGTTCGCTGAACGTGGGGCTGCCGACCGGGCTTTCCAGGCACAGGCAGCTTCTCGTCGAGGGTAACGATCAACGAAATTTCTTCGAGGCTCTTGCCCGGCATCTGGGAGTCGCGGAGGCGCTGCAAATTTGCGACTTCGGAGGCATCGATCAGCTTCGCGGCTTTCTCGCGGCGTTCGTCAAGATGCCCGATTTCGGTTCGGTCCGGAGCGTCGGTATCGTGCGCGATGCCGAACGATCCGAAGACGCGGCGTTTCGCAGCGTTCAATCGTCGCTGGAAAACGCAAACCTGGCCGTGCCAAATGCGCCCTCGCAACCGACCGGGGAAAATCCTCAGGTAACGGTATTGATATTGCCGGGCGATGGACATTCCGGGATGCTCGAAACCGTTCTCTGCCGCACGCTCGTGGACGACGGCACAAATCGTTGCATCGACGACTTTTTCGAATGCGTGGAAGGGCTGCCCGACATGACGATAGACAACCCGGACAAGGCTCGCGCTTTCGCCTACCTGGCGACCCGGCGAAATCCGCATCATTCGGTGGGCGTGGCAGCCAAGGCCGGCGTTTGGGACCTCGATCACGCGGCCTTCGAGGGCATCCGGGACTTCCTGAGGGGCCTCTGAGCCGACGCGCTCGGGCGTCTCCCTCGGCCATATGGGTTGCAGGCTTCGGACGGCACGGATGGCCGGAACGCCCACGGACTTGTACCGGGTTCCGGCGATGACGTCGGGGACGCGCCGGCGGTGACCATCCGGGACTCCGTCATTGCCGCCCTGCGCGCAGCCGCGGACCCGGAGAGGGCGCAGCAGCAGCAGGCATATATGAAGTCGGAGATGCCCTATTTCGGCGTGGGCGTCCCGCTATGCCGGCGTATCGCCGGTGCGGTGTTCAGGACACATCCTCTGGCCGACGAGCGGGCATGGGAGACGGCGATTCTCGACCTCTGGCGCGAGGCCGCGCATTGCGAGGAACGCTACGCGGCGGTCGAGCTGTTGCTGTTCCCGCGCTATGCCAGCTGGCTGGAGCCGGCGCGCTTTCCGTTGATCGAGGAGCTGGTGGTCACCGGCGCCTGGTGGGACTACGTGGACGCGATCGCCGGCCGGGGCGTCGGCACCATGCTGGCCGCACACCCGGGCGCGACCAAGGCGGTGCTGCGCGGATGGGCGAAGGACGACAACATCTGGAAGCGGCGGACCGCCATACTCGCCCAGCTCCGCGCCAGGAAGGCGACGGACGCGAAGCTGCTGGCCGACGCGATCCGGCCCTCCATCGGCAACCCGGAGTTCTTTCTGCGCAAGGGCATCGGCTGGGCGCTGCGCGAGTACTCGAAGACCGATCCGGTGTGGGTGACGGCGTTCGTCGGATCCCATCCCGGACTCTCCGGTCTCAGCCGGCGCGAAGCCCTCAAGCACCTGGAGCGCACGAACGCGGCGGCTGTTTCGCGCGCGACGGGGCAACCCCGCGCGTAAGTCCGTCATTTCAATCGAGGCGCGCCCTTCGATACGGCCCGCCCCGCCCGCTCTATCATTGCCGGGTGAAGAGCGAAGTCATCCGGATGTGGCGCCATGGCGGGCGCCGGGGCCCTCGCCGCCCGGCGGGCGGGGCGTAGTGCCGCGCGCGTCCTGGCTCGGCGGTATCGGGACCGCGCTCGGGCATCGCGATTACCGGATCTATTCGATCGGCGCTTCCGGGTCGTTCCTCGGCACCTGGATCTACCGCACCGCGCTGGGCTGGCTCGCCTGGGAGCTGACGCGCTCGCCGGCCTGGCTCGGCATCGTGGTGTTCTGCGAGGTGGTGCCGATCATCGCGCTGGTGCCGTTCACCGGGGCCGCCACCGACCGGCTCGGCGCCTACCGGATCTTCAGGGCGGCGCAGACCTCGGGCGCCGGCGTGATGGCCGCGCTCGCGATCGTCACGGCGCTCGATGCGATGACCATCGAGCTGCTGCTGGCGCTGACCGTGCTCAACGGCGTCAACATGGCCTTCATGCAGCCCTCCTATTTCGCCCTGGTCGCCAACCTGGTGCCGCGCGAGGCGCTGTCCTCGGCCGTCGCGCTGCAATCCTCGATGGTCCAGACCGCCCGCTTCGTCGGCCCGGCGATCGCCGGCGCGCTGCTGCTGTGGCAGGGCGCGGCGGCGGCGTTCGCGGTCAACGCCGTCTCCTATCTCGGCATGGTGGCGGCGCTGCTCGCGATCGCCTATCGCGATCCGGAGCGGGCGGCGGGCGGCGGCGGCGGGCTGCTCGGCGACGTGGCCCAGGGGCTGCGCTACATCGCGGGCCACGAGACGATCCGCACGCTGCTGCTGGTGACGGTCGCCTTCTCGGTGCTGCTGCGCCCGGTGGTCGAGCTCTTGCCGGCCTTCGCCGCCGAGGTGTTCGGGCGCGGCGCGGACGGGCTGGCGACCCTGCTGTCCTCGGCCGGGGCGGGCGCCATCCTGGGCTCGCTCGTGCTCGCCCGGCGCGGCAGGACGCAGGGCCTCACCCGGCTGCTCGGCGCGTCCGGCCTGCTCTGCGGCATCGCGGTGGCCGGCTTCGCCTCGACCGGCGCGTTCTGGCTCGGCATCGTCCTGATGGCGGTCTACGGGCTGTTGTCCAACACCAACTCGATATGCAGCCAGATCCTGATCCAGAACTGCGTCGACCCGGCGATGCGGGCCCGCGTGATGAGCCTGGTCGGCCTCACCTTCCGCGCCGTCCCGGCGGCGAGCGCGGCGCTGTTCGGCGGGCTCGCCGCGCTGTTCGCCCTCGGCCCGCCGATCGCCGTCGCCGCCTGCATCGGAACCCTGGTCGGGCTGTGGACGCTCAGGCTGATCCGCAGCACGCGCCTCGACGAGCGCGCCGAGGGGCCGCCGGCGGGGTAGGGCCTGGGGCGATCCCTGGCCACCCGCCAAGGCGAAGCGCTTGACAGACTGTTAACCATAGTTCACAATGCGCACGTGATCGAGGTCATCGAAAGCGCCACTTTCGGGCGCTGGGTTCGCGGTTTGCGCGACCGGACCGCGATCGCACGGATCAACGCGCGTTAGCGAAATGTGTCGCTGGGCAATCTCGGGGACACGCGGCCGGTGGGCCGCGGCCTGTTCGAGATGCGTATCCATCACGGGCCGGGCTACCGGCTGTACTTCCTCCGCGAAAGCGCGACCGTCGTCCTGCTTTGCGGGGGCGACAAGGACAGCCGGCAGCGCGACATCGACCGCGCCCGACGGCTTGCAAAGGACTGGAGCCGGCCATGACCGAAGCATTCACCAGGTGGGGCGTCACGGAGCATCTGCGCAGCGTCGAAGATGCGCGCCTCTATCTTGAGGCCTGCGCCGAGGAGGACCCGGGCGACGGCAGTCTGATCCGCGCGGCGCTCAACGACATCGCCCGGGCCGGAAACATGAGCGGGCTGGCCCGCGAAGCCGGCATGAGCCGCGAGGGGCTCTACAAGGCCCTGTCGGAAGACGGCAATCCCAGCTTCGCCACGGTCATGCGGATCGCCCGGGCGCTCGGGATGCGGTTGCGGATTACCGTATAGCGGGCCTGCGTTTAGCCCGCATTTCTCAGTGCGCCGTGGCAAGGCGCCGACCCTCAGCGGGTGCGAATCCCGCCCGGCAACTGTCGCTCCGGCCGGTAGCAATCGGAGCGGTTGAAGGAGGTAACGACTTCGACTGAAGCACTTCGATGCGACGGGCCGCTTTGGGCGGCTCAGCGACCATGCGGGCCGCAACGCGAGTGAACGCCGAGCAGGCCTCGAAACGGGCAACGCGGAGGCCGACCCGCCTGAGATACGGGGAAGGCTGCCATCGGCCGGGAAGCGGGCGACGTGCGCACCGGCCGGCTCCGCCGGGGTAGTGGCGGCGGCACGCATGGAAGAGGGGGGCGGTGGCAACACGGGAAGCCCTGTCGGTGGCATGGCACGCGCCAACCGGAACCCCGCGAGGGGCAGGCCGGGCCGGCAGGGTGGCGGAGGGGCTTGTAGTACCGCGGAAGCCGGGTAACGCCGGCGGAGGGAAGGGGCCCTGGTTCGAGAGCGATGCGGAAAGGGGGGAAGGCATGGCCACTGGCGAGAGCCTAGCAGGGCCAGAGAGGGTTCGGGAACTCCAGACCGTATTACATGCGAAAGCCAAGGAAGAACCCGAACGGCGGTTTCATGCGCTGGTCGACAAGGTGTGGCGCGCGGACTTTCTCGCGGAAGCCTGGCG